>ERZ761607.2675-NODE-2675-length-18722-cov-8.275888_pt1 | contig 18722 bp, 12 predicted proteins | sample MGYA00511164_ERZ761607 | MGnify/ENA primary metagenome ERZ761607 (study PRJEB28899, sample SAMN02445080) | bioreactor sludge metagenome | biome: EBPR sludge | place: Australia: Brisbane, Thorneside Wastewater Treatment Plant | collected 2011-06-22 ...
CGCGCCACGAAATGATAGCGCGCAACATGGTACGAGGGATCGAAGCCGTAGAAATTGCGGCGCATTTCGGCGAGTTCCTCCGCCCGGTACGCCGCCAGTGGCCTGCTCGCCTCGTCGTCCGCGCGCCGCGCCAGTTTCTTCGCGAGACGTTCCGGAAAATCGCGGCGCGCCGCCAGCTCGACGGCCCGCCGCGCGACATCGACGGCAAACCCGGGACCGGGCAGACAGGCGTCGTAGAAACCCAGCCTGACCGCCTCCCGCGCCGTCATCGGCAGGCGATGGCGCATGATGGCGCGCGCGCCTTCCGCGCCGACGCGCGGTGGCAGCAGATAGGTCCAGAACTCGGAGCCGAACAGGTTGCCCATGTTCTTGTAGTGCGGATTCAGGATCACCCCGTCGCGCACCCAGACGAAATCGGCGGCGCGGGCGAGGAAGCAGCCGCCGGCCCCGGCATTGCCGCCGACCGCGGCCACGGTCAGCTGCGTCGCGCAGCGCAGGATGGCCTCGGCGAGGTCGTCGATGGCGTTGATGTTGGCCCAGGACTCGTCGGCTGGGCTTTCCGCCGCCTCGATGGTGCACAGATGGATGCCGTTCGACCAGAAATCGCTGCCGCCGCGCAGCACGATGACCCGGGTCGGCCGCGCCGCCGCCCACTCGAAAGCCGCAGTCAGGCGCCGGCACTGGGCGGTGCTCATCGCCCCGTTGTAGAACTCGAAACCGAGGAAGCCGACGCCCGCGACTTCCTCGTAGGAAATGTCCTGCCAGGTGGCGCCTGGCGATTTCCACCAGCCGGCGAGCGGCAGTTCGGGCAACTCCGCCGCCGCGGGGCAGGCCACCATTGCCGGCAGCTTGATGCCACCCGGACGCCGGAGGTGCCCGATCCAGACCGCGCCATCGACCGTCGCCCGGCAGACGGCGGTCGCGCGGCGCCCGAGCAGGCTGCCCGGCTCACCCGTGAGCGTCGCTTCGGGCCAGGCGTCGAAAAGCCGGACGGGCTCGCCGAACAGCTCGTCGGCGACCCCGGGGAAGCCGTCGCCGGCATTGACGCGGGCAAGAATGGCCGCCGTCGCGTCCCGCGTCCAGTCGAGCGCGCGGTCGGCCTGCGTCATCGGCGAATGGGCAAGCCCCGGTACCCGCTCCGGCGCGAAATTGCCAGCTTGGAAGCGGTCGACCGCGGCACGCACGGCGACCACGGAGGCCTCGGTCACTTCGTTGCGGTAGATCGACGATTTCCTTCCCGTAGGCAGCGGAAACGTCGCCGCGGCCCAGACCGGTCCGGCATCCAGAACGGCTTCAGCCTGAAGGACGGTGACGCCCCATTCGCGCAGGCCCTGCTGGATCGCCCAGTCGAGCGCCGACGGACCTCGATCGCCGACGACGCCCGGATGAACGACCAGACAAACATGCTTCGCCCAGATCGACTCGGGAATCGCGCGCTTGAGGAAAGGCGCCACGATCAGGTCGGGAGCGAAGAGCGCCACTGCCTCGGTGCTGACCTCGTCGCCAATATCGAACTCGACGCTCAGTTCGTGGCCGAGATCGGCCAGTTCGCAGTACAGTCGCTGCGCGAGGCTGTTGAAGCTGTGCGTCAGCAACAGGATGCGCATCGGCGACGTCAGCAGATCCGCGGCAACTGGTCGCCGCTGAGCCAGTCGACGATGCGCCGGCCACCGAAGCCCGTGATCATCTGGATGAAATGGTGGGGATCGGCATGCACCGAACCGACGATCGCCGCCTGTTTCCCCAAGGGGTGGGAACGCATCGCCGCCATGAGTATGTTTGCATCACTTTCGCTGCAGATGGCCACCAGTTTCCCCTCATTGGCGACATAGAGCGGGTCGAGGCCGAGGAACTCGCAGGCTGCGGCAACCGCCGGATTCACCGGCAACGCCTTTTCCTGCAGCATCATTCCGACCCCCGACTGGCGGGCGATCTCGTTCAGGGTCGTCGCCAGACCGCCGCGGGTCGGGTCGCGCAGGACGTGAATCTCGGCGCCGCTGGCGCGCATCGCCGCAATCAGCCCATGCAGCGCCGCTGTGTCGGAGACGATGGGCGCAGCGAATCCCAGACTCTCGCGCACCGTCATGATCGCCATCCCGTGGTCGCCGAGGGTTCCCGAAACCAGGATCGAATCGCCCGGCTTGGCCGCGCGTCCCGATAGTTCCATGCCTGCCGCGACGACACCGACGCCGGTGGTCGTGATGAAGACGCCGTCGCCCTTGCCATGCTCGACCACTTTGGTATCGCCGGCCACGACCGGCACGCCGGCGGCCCTCGCCGCCGCCCCCATGCTCTGCACGATAATGGCCAGATCGGCGAGTTTGAACCCTTCTTCGATGATGAAGCCGGCAGAAAGCCACAATGGCCTGGCCCCCATCACGGCCACGTCGTTGATCGTGCCATGGACGGCAAGGCAGCCGATGTCGCCGCCCGGAAAGAACAGGGGCGAGACGACATGCGAATCGGTGGCCAGCACCAGCCGCCCGCCGTCGGGGGCCGGCAGCAGCGCGCCATCGTCGCCCTGGGACAGGTATTCGTTGCCGAGATGCCTGGCGAACAGTTCCTCGATCAACTGGGCCATCGCTCGGCCGCCCGCACCGTGCGCCATGTCGACCTGGCCGTGCCTGAGATCGAGCGCCCGGACGTAGACTTCCCGCCCCTCAGGCATCATGGTAGCGTCCGTAGGTGTAGTGGGCGGCGCAGGCACCTTCCGAGCTGACCATGCACGAGCCGATCGGGTTTTCCGGCGTGCATACCGTCGCGAACAACTTGCAGTCCCGGGGCCGCCTGACACCGCGCAGGATCGCCCCGCAATCGCAGGCCTTGTGGTCGGGCACCGGGCTGTAGGTGAGCGAAAAGCGCTTTTCGGCATCAAAATCTGCGAACTGGCTGCGAATGCGCAGGGCCGAGTAGGGCAGCACATTCAGTCCGCGCCACTCGAACTGCTTGCGCAATTCGAAGACCTCGGCGACCAGCTGCTGCGCCTTGAGGTTGCCGTCGCGGTCGACGGCGCGCGAGAACTCGTTTTCGACTTCGGCCCGCCCTTCATTGACCTGGCGGATCAGCATGCGGATGGCCTGCATCACGTCGAGTGGCTCGAAGCCGGCAATGACCACCGGCTTGCGGTACTCCTCGGCGAAGAACTCGTAGGGCCGGCTGCCGATTACGGTCGACACGTGCGCCGGGCCGATGAAACCGTCGAGCGGCACGGTGCCCCACCGGCGCACTTCCGGTGATTCGAGAATGCTGGCGATGGCCGACGGCGTCAGCACGTGACAGCAGAGCACGGAAAAGTTGCTCAGGCCGAGCGCGGCCGCCTGCTTGATCGCCACCGCCGTCGGCGGCGTCGTCGTTTCGAATCCGATGGCGAAAAAGACCACCTGCCTGTCCGGATTGCTCTGCGCCAGCGTCACGGCGTCGGCGCTCGAATAGACCATGCGGATGTCGCCTCCGCGCGCCCTGGCCTTGAGCAACGACAACCCGTCCGAAGCGGGCACGCGCAGGCAGTCGCCATAGGTGCATAGCGTCACGCCATGCGCGAGCGCGAGCCGGATGGCCTGATCGACGCGGCCAATGGGCAGCACGCAGACCGGGCAGCCGGGGCCGTGGATCATCCTGACATTGTCCGGCAACAGATCGGCAACACCGTAGCGGGAAATGGCGTGCGTGTGGCCGCCGCAGAAATCCATGAAATGGTAGCGGCGATCCGTTGCCGCTTCGCGCCGGATGGCTCGGGCCAGCCCCTGTGCAAGCTCGCCGTCGCGGAATTCGTCGATGAACTTCATCCGCGAACGGTCGCCTCGGCGTCGAGCTGTCCGATTTCGGCGAACAGCGCCAGGGTTCGCGCCGCCTCCTCCGGATCGAGCTTGTTCAGCGCGTAGCCGACATGCACGATGACGTAGTCGCCGACCACGATGTTGTCGACCAGCGCCAGCGAAATTTCCTTGCGCACGCCAGCCAGGTCGACCACGGCGTGGTCGTCTGCGCCGAGTTCGACGACACGCGCCGGAATTGCCAGACACATAGCGAACCTCCTGAACTCCTTGCCCGCGCGGCAGGTTCACCGCCGTCCGACAAGCGTACTCAAAAAATCGCGTCTTGACACGGGCTTCGGCTTTTCGTCGGCCGCTCCCTGCGGCTTCGCCGAAGGATCGGCCGGCGCTTCCGGCGGCGGCGCCAGCACCGTCGCCAGCGCCTCAAGCGCAGCCTGGCGCGCTGTCGCCATGTCCGGCAGGACGCTGACCGGCGCAATCAGCGGGCAGTACTGGTAGGGGCCGAGGTCCGGGTCGTCGTCGGCCAGGAACTGCAGGGTGCCACACGGCAGGTTCAGGTAACGCCGCTGGCCGGCCGGGATGTTGCCCCACAGCGCGCCACCGCCGCAGATCAGGAAGAGGTTCAGGAACCACGGGGTGATCATCACGCCCAGCCAGTCGCCGTCGTGACGCCGGAAGCCGATCGCCTCGACGCTCAGCGCCGGATTGACGAAGGGCATGTCGCGCATGCGCGTCACCCACAGGTGACGGTAGTGGGCCTCGAGCCAGGCGCCCGGCTCCGCTTCCCTCGGCTGCGCCGGACGGATCGGCGGCGGCGTCAGGGCAGGCTGGCGGATGCGGTCGCTCACTTCGGCTGAAGGTCGCCGAAATCGCGACCTGGTTCGTGATCGCCTGCCAGCGATGCGGCCAGAGCGGCGAGCGCTTCCTCGATCAGCGCCAGTTGCCCCGGCTCGACGACTTCCCTGGCCAGTCCGAGCGAAGTCAGCACCCAGGCGCCGGGCGGTTGTGGGCCGATGAGCATCATGTTGACCAGTTGGCGGCGGCCGGCGCGTTCGACCCAGGCAAGATCGCCGTCACCCGCGAGGGCCACCACCTGCATCGGGATCGCCAGGCACATCAGGCGCGCTCCTCGATCGTCACGCCGCGGGCGCGCAGTTCGGTGAGCGTCAGCGCCACCAGCTCGGGCAAGCGCGCCGCGACGGCGGGGCTCAGCTCCATGCCAAGCGCCAGCGATACCGGCTCGATCCCGATGATGACGGTCTCCTGCGGGGCGCAGCCGGTGAATTCGAGACTCGCCAGGACATCGGAAAGGCCGGCCTGATGCGGCGACAGCTTGGTCCTGAAGAAGACGGGCACCTCGGCGCCCTTGAGCACGACAGGCGTTGCCGGAGCCCGGTTGCCGCGCACACAGTCGACGACGATCAGGGCATCGAGGTCTTCGAGTTGCTCGAGCATTTCCATCGCGCAGGTTCCGCCATCGACGAACTCGACTTCATCAGGCGCCTGCCAACCCGCGGCCAGCGCCTCGACCACGCGCACGCCGACCCCTTCGTCGGAGAGCAGGATGTTGCCGAGGCCGAGAACCACGATGCGCATTGTCGTCACATGAAAAGAGGCGCGATCAGTGTCGCGCCTCCCGCGATTGCATGAATTGCGCCAGATCAAACTGCCGTTACGGTGACCACCGGATTGTTCCGCTGGTCGACGACATGGACGGCGCAGGCCAGGCAGGGGTCGAAGGAATGGACGGTGCGCAACACTTCGAGCGGCTTGTCGGGTTGGGCCACGGGATTGCCGAGCAGGCAGGCCTCGTAGGCGCCGGGCTGGTCCTTCTCGTTGCGCGGCGCTGCGTTCCAGGTGGTCGGCACGACGCACTGGTAGTTCCTGATCTTGCCTGAATCGATCACCACCCAGTGCGACAGGACGCCGCGCGGGGCCTCGTGGAATCCGACGCCCATCTGCTCGCCCTTGGGAAATGCCGGCGCGTTGAAGGTCTTGAAATCCCCCTTGCCCATGTTGGCCACGAGCAGATTCCACTGCCTGTTCAGCTCGTCGCATTGCACCGCGCAGCCGATGGCGCGTGCGGCGTGGCGACCGATGGTCGAATGCATGGCGTCGAGCCCGACCTTGGCGCCGGCCAGACTCGAGACCAGTTCGAGTTCGGCGGTCGCGTATTTCGTGGTCGGCTCATGCCCGGCGGCAAGCATGTTGAGCACCCTGGACAACGGCCCTACTTGCATCGGCTTGCCATAGAAAGTCGGTGACTTGAGCCAGCTGTACTTGCCGTCATCCTGGAAGTCGGTGTAGTTGGGCCTGGTTTCGCCCTTGTACGGGTGCAGCGACTTGTCGTTGCCCTCCTTGTAGTCGTACCAAGAGTGTTTCACTGCCTCGGAGACGCCATCGATGAAATACTTGTCGTTGAAGGTCTTGATCGGCTTGTAGCTCTCCAGTTTTCCGTTCTCGATGTAGCCGCCGGGCAATGCGAACTCGGTACCCTTGCCGTCGAGCGGAATGTCCGGCACGCTCAGGTACTCGGTGATGCCACGGCCGTATTTGGTCCAGTCGGCGTAGAAGGCACCGATCGCGGCGACGTCGACGAGATAGACATTCTTGACGAAGTCGTCGAGCGAATCGATCCACTCCTTTACCGCCATCAGGCGCTCCAGCGTCAGCACCGACTGCGAATCGAGGGATAGCGGGTTGGCCACTCCGCCAACCGCGACGTTCTGGATGTGCGGGGACTTCGATCCGAGGATGGCGACGATCTTGGAGGCGTGGCGCTGCACTTCCAGAGCCTGCAGATAGTGGACGACCGCCAGCAGGTTGACCTCGGGCGACAGTTTCATCGCCGGGTGGCCCCAGTAGCCGTTGGTGAAGATGCCGAGTTGCCCGGTGCCGACGAAGCCCTTGAGCTTGTCCTGGACCTTCGTGAACTCGCTCTTGCTGTTGCCCTCCCAGGTCGACAGGCTTTGCGCCAGGCTGGACGCCTTGCCCGGGTCGGCCTTGAGCGCCGACACGACGTCGACCCAGTCGAGCGCCGACAGGTGGTAGAAATGCACGATATGGTCATGCACGGCGTGCGAAAGCATGATCATGTTGCGGATGTACTGCGCGTTGACCGGGATTTCGAGCTGCAGCGCATTCTCCACCGCCCGCACCGAAGCCATCGCGTGCACCGTCGTGCAAACGCCACAGATGCGCTGGGTGATCGCCCAGGCATCGCGCGGATCGCGACCGATCAGGATGTTCTCGACGCCGCGCCACATCTGCCCCGAGGCCCAGGCCTTCCTGACCGTGCCGCCATCGACTTCGACGTCGACGCGCAGGTGACCCTCGATGCGGGTAATGGGGTCGATGGTTACTCGTTTGGACATTTCTTTCTCCTGGTTCCCGAATTCAGTTGGCGCTCGCTTCTTCTCGCGGCAGCACCGGGAAGAGGCGGGTAACGACGATGAAGCCAAGCACTGCGATCGCGGTCATGCCGAACGTGACGAGCAACTCGGGAACCGACGGGAAGTAGCGCCAGCCCGGACCCGTGTCGTAGCCGATCAGATAGCCGTTCAGGCGCAGGAGCGACCCGCCGAGCATGATCGCGGCGCCGCCCAGGAAGAGCCGGGCCGGGTTGCGGCGGGCCTCGGCCGTGGCAACCAGCGCGAACGGCAGGCAGAAGAGGATCATCTCGATCCAGAAAAAGACCGCGACCAGGCCGAAGTCGAAGGCGTTGCCCCAGGCGCCGCGCACCGTCAGGTCGACGACGCGTACGGCCAGATAGACGCCGAGCATGCCGAGCATCACCTTGGCCATCGGCCCCAGCATGCTGGTCTCGATCTCCCGCCGGTACGCCGAGGATGCGAGGCAGGACTCGAAAAGCACCACGCCGTAGCCCATGAGGATCGCCGACAGCAGGTAGAGGAGCGGCACGATCGGCGTCTGCCAGAGCGGATTGACCTGGCCGCCCATCAGGATCAGCAGCGTGCCGATCGACGACTGGTGCATCATCGGCAGGACGGTGCCGAGGGCGATGAAGAAGAAGAGCACCTTGCCCAGCTTCTTCCTGGCCACATTGAGGCCCCACTTCTCCATCAGGACGGGCGAGAACTCGATCCACATCACGAGGATATAGACCGAGATGCACAGCGCCGTCTCGAGCATCGCCGAATTCAGGTTCCAGGAACCGGGCCAGAAAATGTGCCAGAAGTTCCAGTAGCGCCCGAGATCGAACATGACGCCGATACCGGCGAGCGTGTAGCCGAACAGGCTGGCCAAGAGGGAGGGCCGCACCAGCGGGTGATACTCGCCCCGGTTGAAGATGTAGACCAGCATCGCCACCGAGAACCCGCCGCAGGCGAGGGCGGAGCCGATGAGGACGTCCACCACCACCCAGATACCCCAGGCGTAGCCATCGTTCAGGTTGGTCACCGCGCCCAGGCCGAGGACGAAGCGTGCGGCGAGGACGGCCAGCATCAGCGCGATGAGGAAGCCACAGACGACGGTGGTGGTGTTGATCAGTTTCCCGCCGACCGGAGCCGTGGGCAGATGCGCGCTCATGACCCGCCTCCCCTGGAATCCTTGTCATCCTTGCTGACATTGCGCCGGGCCGCCCAGGTCATGGCGCCGAGAACGGCGATCGGCATGATCATGCCCTGGTACAGCGTGTGCTGGATGGTCTCCGACGTCGACGCGGACGACTTCGCCGGCAGCGCGGGCATGCCGACCTTCTCGAATTCGATGGCCGACAGCTTGAGCACCTGGGTGCCGCCGTATTCGGTTTCGCCGTAGACATGCTGCACGTACCTGCCGGCCTGCACCTCGTAGCTCTGGTCGGGTTCCTTGCGCCAGGTGCTGGCCTTTTCCGCCTCGGCATCGCTGTACGGCAGGCGGCCGCGCGGAATCCTGGTCGTCTCGCCTGGCTTGAGCGCCAGCCGCCGCCTGGCTTCGGCCAGCAGATCGACGGTGCGGCCGAACAGAGTCGCGCCGGTCGGGCAGACTTCGGCGCACGCCGAGTAGTGGCCGTCCTTGTGGCGGTCGTGGCAAAGCTCGCACTTGCCGATGCGCCCGGTCGGCGAGTCGTACTGGTACTTGGGAATGCCGAAGGCACAGGCGGCGACGCAGTAGCGGCAACCAAGACATACATTGGCGTCATAGGTGACGATGCCGGTCACCGGATCCTTCTGCATGGCCGATACCGGACACGCCGACACACATGACGCATCGGCGCAGTGCATGCAGGACGTCTTCATGAACGAGAAGCCGTTGATCTCGGCATCCTTTGTTTCGCCGGTGCCGTTGGTATAAACCTTGATCACGTTGAAAGTGTGACCGGTCGTGTCGCGCGGGGTGTCCCACAATCTGTCCGCCGTCTTGAATTCGGGCGGATTGTTGTTCGCCTCCTTGCACGCCGCGACGCAGGCCTGACAGCCGACGCAAAGCGTCGCGTCGTAGAGCAGCCCGAGGCCACCGGGCGGGTTCGTCAGGTTGCCGCGAGCACTGGCTGGAGCCGGAGCCAGGCCGGTTGCGGCGGCACCGCCGCCGGCCAGGCAGCCCTTGAGAAAATTGCGTCTGCTCAGCATCTCACACCTCCGCTGATTCGCTGCTGGCCTTGCCAGCCTTCTTCGCCCTCTCCATCTCCTCGGCCTTGTGCGAGAGCCCGAGATTCTTCGTGAACTTCGCCCCGGTGCCGATCGCAACCCCGGTAACCGCCGCCAGCACGGCGGCGGAGCCAAGTGTGGCGCCCATGCCTTTCTCCTCGACGACGCCTGGCAGGAAGACGCCGGGCTGGATGTTCTTCATCTTGGCCACGGCGTGGATCGGCTTCTGGAAGCCGACGCCCTGCTCGGTGCAGCCGATGCAGGGATGACCGCAACCCACTGGCCAGGTCCCCGCTCCGGCATCGCCGAAAAGGATGACCGAGCAGTTGGCGTAGGTTTCCGGACCCTTGCAGCCGAGCTTGTACAGGCAGAAGCCATGGCGGTGGGCGTCGTCGCCGAATTCGAGGGCGAAGCGCCCGGCGTCGAAGTGCGCGCGGCGTTCGCAGTTTTCATGGATCAGGCGCGAATAGGCGAATTTTGGCCGGCCCAGATGGTCAACCTCGGGCAGCTTGCCGAAGGTCAGGTACTGGACGACCGTCGACAGGAAGTTGTACGGGTTGGGCGGACAGCCGGGGATGGTCAGCACCGGCTTGCCGAGAACCTGCGAGGCGCTGGAGGCGCCGGTCGGGTTGGGATCGGTCGAGGGCATGCCACCCCACGAGGCGCAGGAGCCGATGGCGATCACCGCCGCCGCATCGGCGGCGCACTCCTTGAGCAGGTCGATCGCAGTCTTGCCGCCGATCTTGCAGTAGATGCCGCCGTCCTTGGTCGGGATGGCGCCTTCGGCGACGAGAACGTACTTGCCCTTGTTCTCGGCCATCGCCCTGAGCCGAGCTTCCTCGACCTGATGGCCGGCGGCAGCGAACAGCGTCTCGTGATAGTCGAGCGAGATGACGTCGAGGATGAGTTTCTCCAGCGCGGGGTGCTCGGCGCGCAGCAGCGATTCGGTGCACCCGGTGCACTCCTGGAAGTGCAGCCAGATCACGCTCGGACGCTTCTTGGTCGCCACCGCTTCGGCGATCGCCGCATCCGCGCCCTGCGGCAGTCCCAGGGTCGTTGCCAGAACCGCACAAAACTGCAGGAACTCCCGGCGCGTCATCGACAGGCGTGTTGCCGCCGCGTCGATCCGCTCGTCGCTCTCCAGCAACATCAGATCTTGCTTGGCCATGAACCCTCCTCCTCTTGCCACCTTGGTACCGGTCACCGACCGGCAATGTCTCTCTGTTGGGGGTTTGGCTATAGCTGTTTTGTGGAGGCTTCCGGGCAAGAACCAGGCCAGAAATGAATTTTGCCTTTATTCAGTAACTTGGATGGATTCAACAAGAGAAGCGCTGGCGTCATGTGGAAACTTTGTTTCCACAATGCCACCGCTTATGGTCACCGGCTTTGCATTACACCAGGATGTTCTGTTGAACCATCCGGCGCGCCACCCAGCCCTGCCCGAGCGCCAGGCCGCCGTCGTTCGGCGGCGCCTGTCGCGCCTCGAGCAAGCTTGCGCCCCGCGCTTCCAGGTGCCGGCGCAGGGCGGACATCAGCACGACATTCAGCGCGCAGCCGCCGCCGACTGCAATTCTTGCCCCTTTTGCCCGGTCGACCGCAACCAGCGCCCACTCGGCGAGGGCGGCGGCGACCGTGGCGTGGAACAGCGCGGCGCCACGGCCGGGATCGTCGCACTCGAGCAGGGTCGGGATCAGGGGCGAGAAGTCGAGTTCGCCACCCCGGATCGCGTACCCGCCGGGTAACGCCGACTCGGGACCGTGCGCGGCCGCCAGCCCCTCCAGTTCCATCGCCGCCTGTCCCTCGTAACGCGATTCGGCGCGCAGCCCGAGCAGTCCCGCGGCAGCGTCGAACCAGCGGCCGAGGCTGGAGGTCGGGGGACAGCGTAGATCCCGGGTGAGCATGGCCAGCAGCGGGCCGGCATCACGCCCGGGATAATGTCTCTCCAACCAGCCGGTCACTTGCCCGTCCAGTCTGGCGCCATGCAGGGCCGCCACGGCCATGCGCCATGGTTCGCGGGCAGCGCGGTCGCCGCCGGGGAGTCGAAGCGGCCGCAGGCGGGAGAGCCGGTCGCACCTGGCGCCGTCGACCCGCAACAGTTCCCCGCCCCAGAGGCCGCCATCCGGCCCGAGCCCGACCCCGTCGATGGCGACGCCGATCAAGGGCTCGCTGATACCATGATCGGCGCCGATCGCTGCAATATGGGCGTGATGATGACAGACACCAAGCGCCGGAACCGCCAGTTTCCCGGCCATCTCCGACGCCAGACGGGTTGACGCGAAATCCGGGTGCAGGTCGTGCGCGATCAGGTCGGGCTGCACATCGAGGATGGCGAGCAGGTGGGCGACGCTTTCCTCGAGAAAGCCGATCGCCGCCGCATTGTCGAGACCGCCGATGTGCTGCGACAGGAAGCCCTGCCTGCCCTTGAGCACGCAAACCGTGTTCTTCAGGTAGCCGCCGAGCGCCAGCACGGTCGGCCCGTCAGCGGCGAGCGCGATCGGCACCGGCACGTAGCCGCGCGCGCGGCGGATGAAGGCGGGGCCGGCGCGGACGACCGAATCGTCGCAGCGCACGACGATGTCGCGATCGTGCATCAGGAAGGCGTCGGCGATCCCGCCCAGGCGCGCCAGCGCCTCGTCGTTGCCGGTGACCAGCGGTTCGCCGTGCGGGTTGGCGCTGGTCATCACCAGCAGCAGGTCGTGGCGCTCGTGCAACCAGCGCGTCCCCGCCGGCCGCCCGGCAGCCTCGTGCCAGAGCAGCAGGTGCAGCGGCGTCGCCGGCAGCATGACGCCCAGCCAGGCCAGGCCGGGGGCGATTCCGGGCAACTCCTGCGGGCCCTTGCGGCACAGGACGATCGGCGCGGCCGCCGCGCTCAGCAGGGCGCGCTCGCCGTCGCCGACCTGGGCGAGCCCGGCGAAGGCCGCTTCGTTCAGGCCCATCACGGCGAAGGGCTTTTCCTCGCGCTGCTTGCGCCGGCGCAGTTCGGCCACCGCCTCCGCATTGCGCCCGTCGCAGGCGAGGTGGAAGCCGCCGAGGCCCTTGATCGCGACGATGCGCCCGGCGCGCAGCAGGACGAGTGCTTCCGCGAGCGGGTCGCCGGGCAGCGGCCGGCCGTGCCCATCGGCCAGCGCCAGGCGCGGCCCGCAATCCGGGCAGCAGGTGGTCTCGGCGTGGAAGCGGCGGTCGGCCGGGTCGGCGTACTCGGCGGCGCACGGCGGGCACAGCGGGAAGGGGGCGAGGCTGGTCTGCGCGCGGTCGTAGGGAATGCGCCGGCTGACCGTGAAACGCGGACCGCAGTGCGTGCAGGTGGTGAAGGCATAACGCCAGCGCCGGCCGGCCGGGTTGCAGAGGTCGGCGATGCAGGCCGGGCAGATGGCGGCGTCGGGGCCGATCGCCGTGCGCACCGCCCCCGCCACGCTGTCGAGGATCGCGAAGCCGGGGCCGGCGACTTCGGCGGGCGCCACATCGATTGCATCGATGCGCGCCAGCGGCGGTATCTCAAGCGGCAACCGGCGCAGGAATTCGGGCAGTTTTTGGCCGTCGACCGCAACCGTCACGCCGTCGCCGTCGTTGCGCACCCAGCCGGCGAGGCCGAGCTCGTTAGCCAGCCGCCAGACGTAGGGACGGAAGCCGACGCCCTGGACAAGGCCACGGATGCGGAACAACCGGCCGGTCATGCCTCCACCTTGAGATCTACCCGATGAAAAGCCTGAAGCTTACGCCGAGCCGTCGGTTCGCGCATATACAATGCCAGCCAGATAGCCGACGCTCAACCCTTGCCCATCAGTGCGCAGCGATTCCGAATCCCTCCCCGACTCCGCGGCCGCCCCCACCGGGGATACGCCTCGTAGGAAAGCACGATGTCTCAGTATCGATCTCGAAGTCGGTACCCGTAGTGCCGTCATTCACAAATTGGCCGCACTTCGCGGCGACACGGACGCGCAGTTGAGCTATCCGCCCGGCAAGCTGCCCGACGCCCTGAAGCAGCTCGATGCACTGGCCGACGATGCCGCATTCCTGCTCGGTCACAATCTGATTGCCTTCGACATTCCGCAGCTGCGCGCCGCCAACGCCAATCTCCGGCTATTGACCAAGCCGGCCATCGATACCCTGCGCCTCAACCCGCTGGCCTTCCCGAAGAACCCCTACCACCACCTCGTCAAGCATTATCAGGACGGCCAGTTGCTGGGCAACCGCAAGAGCAATCCGCTGCTCGATGCCGAATTGGCCCTGCGGGTATTCGGCGATCAGGAAAGGAGCCTGCAGCAGACTGCACCGGACCTGCTGCTTGCCTGGCATTGGCTGACCACGCGCGATCAAACCGTTTCCGGGCTGAACAGCTTTTTCATGACCGTTCGCGGTCGCAACGCGCAGCCGGCCAGCGAAGCGAATGCGAAGGCCGCCGTTCAGCGCCTTCTCGCGGACAGGGCCTGCGTGACGGCCAGCCGACACATCAACGGGACGGCAGCGCAGGTTGCCTGGCCGCTGGCCTACGCGCTGGCCTGGCTGTCGGTGGCCGGCGGCAACTCGGTGATGCCGCCCTGGGTGCGTCATCAATTCCCGGAGGCAGGGCGCCTGATCCGCCAACTCCGCGACACGCCCTGCACGGCCCCCGATTGCGCCTGGTGTCGCCGCGAACATGACGCGCGGAAACAATTGCAGCACTGGTTCGGCACGACCTACGCGTTTCGTCCCGAGCCGGTCGACAAGGACAGTGGGCAGCCGCTGCAGCAGGTCATCGTCGAAAGCGCCATGCGTGGTGAACACAACCTCGGCATCCTGCCGACCGGCACCGGCAAGTCGCTGTGCTACCAGATTCCCGCCCTGTCGCGCTTTGTCCGCACCGGCGCGCTGTCGGTCGTCATCTCGCCGCTGGTCGCGCTGATGGAGGACCAGGTCAAGGGTCTGCGCGAGCGTGGCATCGACTGCTGCGCGGCGATCAACGGCCTGCTCAACATGCCGGAACGGGCCGACGTGCTCGATCGCGTGCGTCTGGGCGACGTCGGCATCCTGCTCATCGCCCCGGAACAGTTGCGCAATCGCAGCGTGCGAAAAGTGCTGGCGCAGCGCGAAATCGGCGCCTGGATTTTCGACGAGGCGCATTGCCTGTCGAAATGGGGCCAGGATTTCCGGCCGGATTACCGCTACGTTGCCCGCTTCATCGCCGAATGCCGCGATGCCTCGCCGGACAAGACGCTGCCGCTGATCCAGTGCCTGACAGCCACCGCCAAGCCTGAAGTCGTTGCCGACATCGTCGGCCATTTCCGCGAAAAGTTGGGTATTGCCATGCGCGTGCTCGACGGCGGCGCCCGGCGCGACAACCTGCGCTTCGACGTCATCCCGACCACGCCGGGCGAAAAATACGACCTCGTCGGCCGCCTGATCACCGACGAGTTGCCGCCGGAGAAATCCGGTGGAGCCATCGCCTACTGCGCCACGCGCAAGCAGACGGAAGAACTGGCGCAGTTTCTCCGGCAAAAGGGACTTTCGGCTGCGGCCTATCATGCCCGGCTACCTCCGGAAACCAAGAAGGAGACGCAAAAGGCGTTCATCGCCGGCGGACTGCGCGTCATCGCCGCCACCAACGCCTTCGGCATGGGCATCGACAAACCCGACGTGCGCTTGGTGGTCCACGCCGACATTCCCGGCTCACTGGAAAACTACCTGCAGGAAGCCGGCCGTGCCGGCCGTGACCGGGCGGCGGCGCGCTGCGTGCTGCTCTATACCGCCGACGACGTTGAACGCCAGCACAGCATGTCTGCCAACTCCCGCCTGTCGCGGCGCGACATCCAGAGCGTGCTGCGCGCCCTGCGCCAGATACAGCGCAAGAAGAACCGCGATGAACCCATCGTCGCCACCTCGGGCGAGATTCTCGATGAAGACGAGGAGGGCAATTTCAAGCGCGATATCGCTACCGACGACACCCGCGTCCGTACCGCCGTCGCCTGGCTGGAAGAAGCCGGTCTCGTGCGACGCGAGGAAAACAGCGTGCAGATCTTCCCCTCCTCGCTGCGTGTCAAGGATCTTGCCGAGGCCGAGGGCAAGCTGGCCGGCAGCATCGTTGATGCGGTCGACCGGAAGAAGTACCTTAATTTGCTGCAGATCCTGATGTCCGCCCCGGCCGATGAGGGCATCACCACCGACGAGTTGATGGCCGGTGCCGGTTTCGAATCCACCGCCCTGCGTGAGGCGCTTTACCTCTTCGACCGGCTGGGCATTTCCAGCAACGACACTGGAATGACTGCCTTCCTCCATGTCGGCGTCGAAAATGCCTCGAAGAAGCGCTTCGAGGCTGCCTGCGCGCTGGAAGCTGCGCTTATCGCCCAACTGCGCGAAACGGCGCCCGATGCGATTGCCGGCGACGGCTACCCGCTCAACCTGCGCCTGCTCGCCCAGCGCCTCAAGGATGAAGGCCACAGCCAGGCGCTGCCCCACGGTCTTGGCCTGATCCTCAAGGGCCTGGCCGGCGATGGCCGGCACGGCCCGGACGGGCGCGGCAGCATCACGCTCAAGCGGGGCAACGACCTGGAAACCGTATTCGTCGCCCTCAACCGCAGTTGGGCGGCGCTGGACAAGACCGCCGAACGACGCCGCACCGCCGCTGGCCTCCTGCTTGCCCACTGGCTGTCCTGCCTGCCCGGTGGCGCACGCGGCATCGACCTGCTGGCCGAAACCACGCTGGGCAAACTGGCCGCCAGCGTCGCCGGCGACGCCTTCCTCGCTGCCGAGAATGGCCACGTCGACAAGCTCGTCGACCGCGCCCTCCTCTGGCTGCACGAACAAGAGATACTGCGCCTGAACAAGGGGCTGGCCATCTTCCGCACGGCGATGACCTTGCAGGTGGAGAGCAACTGGAAGCTGCAATTCGAGAAGAGCAACTACCTGCCGTTACAACTGCACTACAACGAGTTGACCCGGCAAATCCACATCATGGCCGAGTACGCCGAGCGCGGCATCGAACGCATGGCCGATGCGCTGCAACTGGCGATGGATTATTTCAGCCTGTCGCGCGAGGTCTTCTGCAAACGCTGGCTACCGGGCCGCGAAAATGAACTGGAACGGCAGACCACGCCGCAATCCTGGGAAAGCATCGTCGAAACACTGGCAAAGCCCAACCAGCGCGCCATCGTCGCCGACGACCGGGAAAACACCAACACGCTGGTGCTCGCCGGCCCAGGAGCGGGCAAGACGCGGGTGCTGGTGCATCGCATTGCCTACCTCGTCCGCATCCGCCGCGAGAACCCGCGGGCCATCGTGGCGCTGGCCTACAACCGCCATGCCGCGCTGGAAATCCGCCACCGCCTGCGCGAACTGATCGGCAACGACGCCCTCGGCGTCACCGTGCTCACCTGCCACGCGCTGGCCATGCGCCTGGTCGGTGCCAGTTTTGCCGAGCGGCAGGCGCAAAGCGACGACGACTTCGACGCGATTCTCAGCGAAGCCACGGCGCTGCTCGAAGGGCGCGGCTTGCCGCCGGAGGACGCCGATGTGCAGCGCGACCGCCTGCTGGCCGGCTTCCGCTGGATCTTCGTCGACGAATACCAGGACATCGGCCCCGCCCAATACGCCCTGATCTCGGCCCTGGCCGGCCGCAAGCGCAGCGACGAGGACGGCAGGCTCAACCTGTTCGCTGTCGGCGACGATGATCAGAACATCTACGCCTTCGCCGGCGCCTCGGTCGAGTTCATCCGCAGGTTCGCCGACGACTACCAGGCGCAAACCCGGTTTCTGGTCGAAAACTACCGGTCGACCGCAAACATCATTGCCACCGCCAACGCCTTGATCGCCCCAGCTGGCGACCGGATGAAGGCAAGCCAGCCGATCCGGATCAACGCAGCCCGCAGCAAATCGTCACCGGGCGGCGATTGGCAGAATCGCGACAGCGTCGCGCAAGGGCGGGTGCAAATCATCCCGGCCGGGCGCAACGCCAAACAACAGGCGATGGCCGTGCTGACCGAGATAGAACGGCTGCACGCCCTCGGGCTCGACCTCAGCCGAACCGCCGTCATCGCCCGCCTGTGGAAATACCTCGACCCCCTGCGGGCCGCCTGCGAGGCACGCGGCCTGCCGGTCAGCATGGCCGACGAGGAAGCGCCACCGCTCTGGCGCCTGCGGGAAACCCAGGCTCTGCTCGCCTTTGCCGAGACCCAGGGCGCGCTCATCTCGTCGGGCATTCTCTCGGACTGGCTGGCCGCACAGCCCTCCGAAGGCTGGGCCGACAGCTTGCGCGACGCGGTTGGCGCCTTTGCCGACGACACCCAGGGCGCCGAGGTCACGCTCGACTATTTCCGCGACTGGCTGGCCGAGTGGGGCCACGCCAATCGGCACCGGCAAACCGGCCTGCTGCTGCTTTCGGCACACCGCGCCAAGGGGCTGGAATTCGACCATGTCTTCGTGCTGGATGGCGAGTGGACGGGGCAGAAAGGTGAGGATGGCGACGCCGCCCGCCGCCTCTACTACGTCGCGATGACCCGTGCCCTCCAGACACTGACCCTGGCCCGCCTCGACGGCGGCAACCCGCTCGTCGACCGCCTGCCCGGCAGCCCGGCCCTGCTACGCCGGCCGGCCAGCGAATGGCTTCCCGAACCTGCCGGCATGGATCGTCGCTACGTCATCCCGGCCCTGCGGGAGATCAATCTGGGATTTGCCGGGCGAAAGGACATGCAGGCTAGCATTCACTCGCGCATCGCGGCACTCAAGGTCGGCGATATCCTGCAGTTTTGTGCCGATCAACGCGGCTATGCTCTGTTGACCCCGGACGGCATCGCCGTAGGTCGCCTGTCAAAAACATTCATGCCGCCGACCGACCTGCGCTGCATCGCCGCCCATGTGCACGCCATCGTCGTCTGGCGCAAGCGCGACAGCAGCGCCGACTATGTCGCGCGCTGCAAATGCGACCGATGGGAAGTGGTAGTGCCGGAACTGGTGTTCGCCCCGTAGCGCCGCCCTCGTCGTGCGGCTGAGATACACACGCGTCGCAGCGGCTGTCGTGCCGCCGGCATGCCCTTATCGGGCGGCCAGCTGCCGCTCGAGTTCGGCGATGCGCGCCTTGAGCGCGTCGACCGATTCGGCGCGCCTGGCCCCCTGTGCCACGAGGCCGGCCGTGATCCAGTCGACCCAGGCGCTCATGCCCTCGCCGCGAGTGGCCGAGACGCGGAAGACGGTCAGGTCCGGATTGACGCGGCGGGCGTTGGCCTCGGCGAGGTCGGCATCGAAATCGAGGTGCGGCAGCAGGTCGCACTTGTTGAGGAGCATGACGTCGGCGGCGCGGAACATGTCCGGATACTTGAGCGGCTTGTCTTCGCCCTCGGTCACCGACAGGATCGCGACCTTGTGGTGTTCGCCGAGGTCGAAGGCCGCCGGG
>ERZ761607.2678-NODE-2678-length-18704-cov-5.762239_pt1 | contig 18704 bp, 18 predicted proteins | sample MGYA00511164_ERZ761607 | MGnify/ENA primary metagenome ERZ761607 (study PRJEB28899, sample SAMN02445080) | bioreactor sludge metagenome | biome: EBPR sludge | place: Australia: Brisbane, Thorneside Wastewater Treatment Plant | collected 2011-06-22 ...
GTCCGTCGGTGGTTGAGCCCGAAGGCGCGCTAGCGCGTTCGGTGTCGAAACCCCCGCCGCGAAGACACCCGCTTTACCACCACCGCGACACTACTTACAGCAGTGCACGGACAGTCGATCACGCGTGCAGGCAGGTCCGGAAACGCTTGTGCATAACGGGTTCTGCGCCGATCCGACTGTCGGTGGTCGCTGCTTTGATTGTTGTATGGCCAGCACCGCGGACTCCAACGAACGAGACACCGATGTCTCGGCGTTGATCGCGCAGGCGCGGGAGCAGCGGCGGATCGCTGATGCAGCGGAGGCGGAGCTCTTGGCGTTGGCGGTGACCTGGGCCCACGCGCATCCCGGTATCGGTGTGGTGACCGAGGCCGACTGGTCGGACGATGCGGACCATGGCGGCCAGGAGCGGTGGTTGCCGCTGGCTGGTCCCGGTGCGCCGGAGGTCGCGGAGTTCTGCATCGCGGAGTTCGCGTTGGCGATCGGGATGACCACCGACGCGGGGCGGCGCTATCTCGGTGACGCGTTGGAGCTGCACCACCGGTTGCGCCGGGTCTGGGAGCGGGTCCAGGACGGCACTGTGCAGGTGTGGCGGGCGCGCCGGATCGCGGCGGCAACCCGGACGCTGCCGGCCGAGGGTGCGGCGTACGTCGACGCTCAGGTCGCGCCGACCGCGCACCGGGTCGGCCTGGTCACCCTGGACCGGCTGGTCGAGGAGGCCATGGTCCGGTTCGATCCCGAAGAGGCCGAGCTGCGAGCGATGGAAGCGGCCGAGTCCCGACACGTCGACGTGCAGTTGACCCAGTCCGGGTTCGACGGCGTCGTAGCGGTCTACGCCTCGTTGGACGTGCCCGACGCCATCGACCTTGAAGACGCGTTGGTCCGCGGTGCCGCGGCGTTGGCCGAGCAGGGCTCCACCGAACCGCTGCCGGTGCGGCGCGCGAAGGCCCTCGGCATGCTCGCCCGTGGCGACGTGGTCGGCCCCACCACCGACGCCGACCCCAAGGGGCGGCGGATGGTGCTGCACGTGCACACCACCGCAGAGGCGATGCAGACCGGCAGCGGGTTGGCCCGGGTGGAGAACACCAAGGGCTTCGTGCTCCTCGGTCAGCTCTCCGAGTGGTGCATGGACCCGGCCCGCCAGGTCGACGTCCTCCCGGTCATCGACCTGGCCGAGCGGATCAGTGTCGACGCCTACGAGGTGCCCGAACGGCTGGCCCGTCAGGCCGCGCTCCGTGACCTGACCTGTGTCTTCCCAGGCTGCTGCCGACCGGCTCGCCGCTGCGACTGTGACCACGTGGTTCCCTACGCGCGCGGTGGTCCGACGTGCACCTGCAACATTGCGCCGCTGTGTCGGGGACACCATCGACTAAAAACCCGCGGCGGCTGGTTCTATGAGGTCCTCGAACCTGGCAGCTATCTGTGGACCAGCCCGTTGGGCTACCAATTCCTCCGCGACCACCGCGGCACCCTCGACCTCACCAGCCGACGACCACCACCCAGGGAATGCTCCTGCGCTTCCGACCCACCGCGAGATTCTTGACCGCCGACCCGACAGGTCGGGCAACGTGACCTGACCTGGGTCTTCGCCGGCTCACAGAGGCACGAGATCCTTCTCGTTGCCCCAACGGGCCCGTCAGTCGATCGATCTCGGGACGACGATTCCGGACGCGCGGCCGTCGAAGTTGAGGGGTGCCGCGGGAGCCGCTCGAGGTGGCGATTCGTCCCACATGCCTTCGGCCAGGTGCACCGCTCGCGCGTCGCGGGACATGGGGCCAAGCTCGTTGCGAGTGCCGGGCCCGGCGGCGATGTTGAGGCCCAGCGCCACGTGCTCTCCGCCGATGAGAACCAGCCGTGATACGCCGGGCATGTGCTCGTCCTCCACGCGGTACCGCAGCTGCGTCCATTCACCTTCGACCGCGTCGTGCAGTGTCGCCAGGTCCAAGACCTTCGGGGCGTCGTCGACTCCTCGCTGCAGCGCCTCGGCCAGGGTGGGGGTGAGCTGGTCGAACGCAGGGTCCCACCTCTCGGCCCAACGCATGTAGACCGGTGAGCTCCCCAGCACGGTCAAGGCGTACGAGGGTCCCTCACCGTCCGGCCGCGGGTCGTGCGCGAACCAGTCCAGTGCTGAGTGGGCGTGCGGTGAGTCGAGGAGGACCACTCGGCGCGCCGCTTTACTGGCCCACACGACCTCGGCGATCCGCTTCAACAAGGAAGGGCGATCCGCGCCGGCGTAGTGGACCAGGAGGACGTCGGAGGCCTCTCTCGCGGCACGGACGACGGCCGGGTACACCTCGGCGGGACTGTTCTGCCGGCTGATCACCGCCACGGTGGAGGGGTGGAACGCCATCCCGCTGGCAGCGGCGATCAGCGCTTCCCCCAAGGCTGCGACCCCAGTAGTCGGCTGCGTGCGGGTTTGCCTGAAGGTGGGCTCGTCGCAGCCGATCAACACGGCGCGGGATCCAAAAGGGTTGGGTAGGAGCCCAGAACGCCTCAGCTCCACCTCGGTCGTCACGTCGTCGTCCTGGGCGCACTCACGCGTCGGTACGGCGGCTCGGCGACATCGGCCCAGCCCTCATCGCTGCACCCCCGACGCAGGTGACCGAAGCACCACGGCTCACGACCTGCCATTTCCTTCATCCCGTCTCCTCGATCCGATCCAGGCTGCCAAGGCGAGCCTGGCGAAACGTCGCCTCGGCGGGTCGACTGGGGGCGCACGAGTTCAGCGCGAGTGTTTGGATCAGACGCTGCGCGCCGACTCACATGCACGCCTTCTCGATTCGGGCCGACGCAATCGCGGATGACAACGTGCGGGGAAGGTTTTGAGATGTCCGTCGCGCCGATGATCGCCAAGGGGTTTGTCTACGTGATGACATCGACTGCGGACAGGTTCGCGTGCGCGAGGATCCGGTCCGGCGTTGTGTCGGTGGCAAACCACGCGGCGGCGTTCTGATCGCTTCCCCGAGGTCCCCACGCGATCGCGAAGTGGAGCAGGGCGGACTCGCCTGCCACCAGCCCCGGCAGCCGCACCTCGATACCTCTGTCCAACCCCCGGGCGCCGTACTCGCCCTCCCATGGTTCGCCCCACGCTTCCTGCCACCACGCCGGGAGCGCCGCCCCCAACAACGGGGTCGACCCGCCCACGCGCAGCAGTAAGGCCTCATCGTCGTGCGTACCGACGGTCATTCGATGTCCTGCGTAGTCACAGGTGAACGCCTCAAGATGCTGACCGGTGTCCGGGCCGCAGCCCGGCCCCTCGTGGCGAACCTCAACTCGCCAGGGCTCGATCGGCGTGACCGATCGGAAGCCCCACACCACCCCGACGCACCCGCTGAGCTGGTCGAGAGACTCCACGTCGGGTAGACCGAGCCGCACGACGACGAGAGAGACCACGGAACCGGTTGGACTGGCCCATCTGGCGCGCCGTGACACCGCCGCCCCGGCCGCTGCCTCGCGCGCCGACTCGTAGGTAGGGCTATCCCACCCCTTGGTCACACACGATGAGGCGACTGGACCGAGTGGAGTCTCGATCGTGCAGCTCATCCACGTCACAGCGTTGCTAGCAGCTCACATGCCAGGCGGGTTTCGTGCGCGAGGACCTGGTCGGGATCGAGGACCTTAGCGAGGCCGGTAGCCTCCTCGAGGAGAGGCCGCGCGGCGTGACCGTCGCCTCGGGCCATCACGAGGTCGCCGAGGAACACCAAGGTCCTGATACGCAGGGGCGATGCATCGAGGTGGCTCAGCAGCGACCGGAGAGTCATCTCAGCCTGTGCGCCGTCACGGTCGGCCTGAAGCACCGCCTTGCGGAAACGCAGCTCGTTCTCCACTGGCCAAGTTTCGCGCAGGCGCGTCCGCAGAGGGTTGACCCTGAGTGCACGACCCGCACGAGACTGCGGAGCGCCGCGGGGGGGTTCTCGAACGCCACGGGGCTATTCGTCTGCGGAGCCTACTCCCGGCTCATCAACTCCCGTCCCTGCCAGCTTGCCATCGCGTGAGCCGACGTACCTGCCTGGCTGACGGTGGCAGCGTCGTCACGTGGAGCCGGCTTATTGCGGCCCGAGGGAACGAGGTACCTCATGAGGCGGTGCTGAGCGTACGCCGGGTGGCCGGAATGTGCGGCTCAGCGGCCGGGGACGTCGCAGTCGAGCTGGTCCATGATCCGCTGCTCCTCGTCGGCCATGTCGTCGTAGTTCACCGCGTCTCCCTGGTCGTCGATGCGCAAGAACCTGGCGCAGTAGAGGGTCTGCTCGTCCTGTCGGGATTCGTAGACCGTCCAGGCGGTGAACACGCCACAAGCCGCGCAGACCAAGACGCCGAGGGTGATCAGGGTCAGCAGCACACCCTGGCGCTCGCGCGGCGGTCGCACCGGAGTCGGGTCGCCCCAGCCGACATCGACCACCTCGATGGGCCGGAACTCCTCAGACACCAGCAGAATCTAGGCCTCGGCGACCGGTACTGCTTGCCTACGGGCGCACGCTCATCGCCGGACGGGGCAGCTGACTCTCGAGCACCACCACGGCCGAGGCGATGCCGGCCTCGTGGGACAGCGACACATGGCTGGTGCGGACGCTGGGGTCGTGAGCGCGTCAGCGTGACAGGTACGAGAAGGGTCACGTCGGGTCCTACCTCTACGAGGTCGACTCCGAGGAACTCATCCGACTCGGCGATGCGCTCTCACCGTTCGGGTTCGGATCCGACCCTGTACCAGCTGGCCAATTCATGTGGGCCACCCCGCACGATCACATCGACGGAACCACGCAGCGCCTTGGAGAACTGCTGCCCTGACCGGGTGATCGCTGCGGCAGCCCGCCTTGGTTGACGCCCTGGCAGTCTTTGCCTCATGGGCGGGCACGCGATCGTTGTTGTCGGCGTGTCCAGCGTCGGCAAAACCTCCGTGGTCCAGCAGCTCCAGTTGGCATTCCAGGAGCCGTTCCTCCACGTCGGCATCGACCACTTCTTCTCGATGTTCCCCTATGAGTGGCGCGATCATCCACGCCAACCCGGCCCAGGGTTCTGGGTTGAGGTCACGCAGGACCCAGACGGATCCCCGCGTGCCAGGATCAAGTACGGGGAGGCTGGCCAACGACTCCTGATCGGCATGCGCGCCGCAGTGAATGCACTCCTCGAAGCAGGGAACAACGTGATCCTTGACGAGATGCCGATCGACAACTCGATCATGCCCGCATGGCGTCAGGAGCTGAGCGCAGATTCGATCCTGTGGGTGCGTCTGACCGCGTCATTGGCGGTGCTCGAAGAGCGAGAGCGAGGTCGGGCAAAGGGCCGCGTGCTGGGAAACGCCCGCGGTCACTTCGACGTCGACCCCGGAAGCGAGTGGGGCCTCGTGGTCGAGACAGAACACCTCACGCCACACGAGGTCGCCGCTCACATCGTCGGCGCTCTCGGTCCCCGGAACTAGCTCACGCTGACGCCGCGGGGTGGTGGAGCGGCGAAGGCCCGTCAGTTCCACGGAGCGGCGTCGGGATCCTCACCAAGAACTTCTGCCGCGACGTGGCAGAGCGTGGCTCCGAGTGACTGGTCGTCCCCTGCGACGTCGATGTCGAAACTGCGCCGGCATTCCTCGCCAACAACCCGCCAACTTGCCTGTTGGTCGACCCGAAGATGACGCACTTCGCGCGCACGCTCAATCGTGGACAGCGCGTCGCGAACTTCGGCTTCATAGCGGCTGATCACGACAGCCAGCCTGCAGGAGCAGCACGGGACCTCGACAGCACATGCGCCGTTAACCAGACGACGTCGTGACGTTGTGCACGCTCCGTCAATGCGTGCTGGCCGGTGTCGGCCTACGGTGCGGCGGGAGGGTCGAATGGACGAGCTCAGTGGCCGGTTCGAGTTGCTCAAGGCAGAGATCGCCGAACTCCAGGTGGCCATCCGAAGCTACGACGTAGCGCGCGGCCAGATCCAGGGTTGGGCGGTCACCGTAGGGCTGGCCGCTGCCGGTCTCGCGCTCACGGCGGAGGCGCCTGCGGCGGTGCTCTTGGGTCTCGTTGCGGCATTGGCGTTCTGGCTACTCGACGGCCAACGTCGATCGGTTCAGCAACGACTCATCGCGCGAAGCATCGAGATCGAAAGTGCTCTTGCCGCTCACTCGATCGCCCAGGTGCTCGCGCCGGGATCGGGAGTCCGAATCCCTGGTCTCGCCCACCACATCAGCGCTCAGGCCCCCGCCGGTGGACGTGGGTGGCGCCACGGCTCTGTCCTACGCGAGGCACTCCGGCCAGGGACATGGGCGCTGTACGCCGCGTTGGCCGGTGCGCTGCTCACGTCAGGAGTGGCAGCGCTCAGGTGACTGGTCGCACGGCATATGTCACGGTTCGAGGTATGACCACGCGCATCGACGCCGACTACCTCGTGGTGGGCGCAGGCGCGACGGGGATGGCCTTCACGGACAGCCTGCTCGGCCACACCGAGGACCGAAGCACCAAGGTCGCGTTGGTCGATCGGCGCCAAGGTGTCGGCGGCCACTGGCTGGAGGCGTACTCGTTCGTGCGGCTGCACCAGTCGTCGAGCTTCTACGGCGTGGCGTCGACGTTGCTCGGTGGCGGGCGGATCCAGGAGCACGGGCCGGAGGCGGGGCTGCACGAGCGGGCGGATCAGCCGACCATCTGTGCGTACTACGCCGACGTGCTCGACCGGATGGTCTCGTCCGGTCGGGTCGAGCACTATCCCGGGTGCGAGTACGTCGGCGACGGCACCTTCGTGTCGCGGGTCTCGGGTCGGCGCTACGAGGTGCCCGAGTCGTGCCGGATTGTGGACGCGCACTACCTGGCACCGGACATCCCGGCCGAGACGCCGCCGTACTTCGCCGTCGCGGACGGCGCCCGGGTGATCCCGGTCAACGACCTGGTGCGCATCGACCACGCGCCGAGCGAGTACGTCGTGGTCGGCTCCGGTAAGACTGCGACCGATGCGATCGTCTGGCTGCTCGGGCGGGGGGTCGACCCGGACGACGTGTGCTGGGTGCGTCCGCGCGAGCCGTGGATGCTCAACCGCGACCGGATCCAGCCCGAGCCCGAGATCTTCCTCGGCATGGTCGCCGACCTTCTCAGCTCGGCCGCCGCGGCCGACTCGCTCGACGACTACTTCCTGCGGCTCGAAGACAGCGGGACGATGCTGCGCATCGACCGGTCGCTCACCCCGACCATGGCCAAGGGCCCGACCCTCGGCAGCTGGGAGTTGGAGCTGCTGCGCACCATCAGCCGCGTCGTACGGCTCGGCCACCTGCGCGAGGTCCGACCCGGTCGACTCGAGTTCGCGGAGGGGACAATCAACGTCGCGGCGGACGCCCTCGTGGTCAACTGTGCCGCCGACGGGCTCAAGAACAAGCCGCCCGTGCCGATCTGGCGGGACTCCGCGATCACCCTGCAACCGGTGCGGGCCGGCTTCCCCTGCCTGGGCGCAGCTGTCACCGGGTACGTCGAGGCGACCCGCGCCTCGGACGCCGACAAGAACGCCGTCTGCGCGCCGTCGCCGTACGGCAACACCCTCACCGACTGGGTGCAGATGACGTTGCTCGGCACCCGGAACGCCGGAGTCCTCGCGGCCGAGCCCGACATCCAGGCCTGGCTCCAGCGGGTGCCGCTCAACCCCGCCCGGATCCCACCGGGTCACGACCGCTCGCCAGCGCTGGACGACGCGCTCGACCGGATCATGAGCGACACCGCTCCCGGGCTCGCCGGGTTGGCTCGGCTCGCCGGAGTGCCTCCGCCGACCGGTTAACCTGACCCCGGGAGCGGGCCAGGGGGGTGGGATGGGCTCGGGTCAGCACGTCCAGCAGCGGCGTTCGAGGCGGATCGGACTCGCGGTGCTGGTCTGCGCGGTGCTGACCGGGGCGGCCACCGTCGCCGGCTACCGACTGCTCGACGAGCCCAGCGATACCGCCGACACGGCCGGCAACGAGTGCGGAGCGCCGGTCGAGGTCACCGTCACCCCGATGCTCGCGCCCGCCGTCGAGGCGGCGGTCGCGTCGATCGAGACCGACTGTACGGCGGCGACCGTCGTCAGCCGTCCCGAGCACGAGGTGCTCGAGGACCTGTTCTTCGGCAAGCCGGCCCCCGAGGTGTGGGTCCCGCTCGGCGCGTGGAACCTGCAGAAAGCGCCGATGACCGTGGTCTCCGAGGCGGTGGCGAGCACCCCGGTCGTCCTGGTCGGCGGTCCGGCTGCGAAGCCGCCGGCCACCTGGGCAGCGGCCCTGGCGTCGGGGCGCGTCGACCTGCCCGATCCGATGACCGACACCCTGGGTGCGACGACGGTCGTCCTGCCGCAACTCGAGGCGACCGTCACCGGCGCCGACCCCAATACGGCGCGCGCGTCGCTGGTCGCCGTCGCCCAGCGGTACGGCGACGTGGCCTCGCGCGGAGGCACCGTCGACGTCTCCCTCGACAAGCTGCGCGGCACCTCGCCGCGCGAGGTCGTCACGACCGAGGCGGCGTTCCTGGGTGCGCGCCGTACCAACCGCGACCTGGTGGCCGTGACCCCGCCGACCGGTACCGCGCTGCTCACGTTCCCGGTCGGGGTCCGCGAGGGCGCTCGGCCGGCGGCCACCACCGTCGGAGAGGGGGTCGCCGCGTGGCTCACCTCGGGGCGCGGCTCGACCACCCTGAGCGCGGCCGGCCTGCGCCGGGGCGAGGGCACCACCGCTCCCGGCAGTGGCGCCGGCCGGCTGACCTTCCTGCCGTCGCCGAGCAGCACCGACGTCGACGGCGCACTGCTCACCTGGCGGGTCCTCAGCATCCCGTCGAGCGTGCTGGCGGTCTTCGACGTGTCGGCGTCGATGGACTTCGACGCACCGGGCGGGGTACGCCGGATCGATGTCGCTGTCGATGCCGCGACCACCGCGCTGGCGGTCTTCCCCGACCACGCCCGGATCGGGTTGTGGGAGTTCTCCACCCAGCGCGGGCCGGGTGGCCGCGACTGGGCGGTGCTCGAGCCGATCCGTCGCCTCGACTCGGTCGTGGGCGGCAAGACCCAGCGCGAGCGGCTCGGCCAGCGGGCCGAGGAGATGAAGGACAGCACCGACGGTGGCACCGGGCTCTATGACACCGCGTTGGCGGCCTACCGCTACGCCGTGCAGAAGTACGACGAGAACTACTCCAACTCGGTGATCCTCTTGACCGACGGATCCAACGACGACCCGGGCTCGATCTCGGCCCGGATGCTCCTGCACCGCCTGCGCGCGCTCGCCGATCCGCAACGACCGGTCCGCATCATCGGCGTAGCGGTCAGCGAGGACGCCGACCTCGCCGAGATCCAGCGGATCGCCGCGGCGACCGGCGGGTCGGCGTACCGCGCGGACACCTCGGAGGACCTGCTCCGCGTGTTCGCGCAGGAGATCGCCGGCCGCTGAAGGTCACGTGTAGCGAAGTGGATCGGGGGCGGGGAGCTCCAGTCGCAGCACCGGCCACCGGGTGCCCCCGGGGTGCAACTGACCGCCATGTGCCTTGGCGAGCAGCCGGGCGATGTCGAGGTGGTGGCCGACTACGGGGCGGCCACCCGACATCCTGATGGTCACCATGGCCTGGTCGACCGAGGCGTCGAACCGCAACGGACGATCATCCTGGCCACACCGGACGACGTTCGCCAGGAGTTGCTGGAGCCGGAACGGATCCGCCAGCACGAAAACCCCCGGCATCGGGCTCACATGGACGGCCAGCTCCGGGAAGAGGGCAGCCGTGCGATCGAGCTGGTCGGCGAGGTAGACCGGCTCGATCACGAGGACCGGCGCGCGCCCCGGCGCGTGCACCAGCACCAGGTCCTCGATGAGCAGGGCGACGGACCGGGCCAGGACCTTCGTGTACGCGCGGACTCGCTCGGCCAGCGCGGGGGAGAGGTCGCCACGATCGAGCGTGCGCCCCAACGCCTCCAACGCCGCCACCGGGGCCTCCAGCTGCTGGTGGATCAGCTCGGCGGCCTCCACGGACGGCGGAGTGGGTACGGCGGTCATGGGCGTCAGGACAGCGCTCGCGCGAGTGGTCGCGCCGGAGATTTACCCGATTGGTCAGGTCGCGTGAGCCTGCTGTTGCGTAGCCGACCCGGATCTGTCCGTGGGACCTTGACGCCGGTCTGGACCTGACCTCACCGTTTCGGGGCGACCACGAACCACGGGGTGTCCCAGCGCCCGGTGGTGGTGAGCTTGCCGGCCTCGAACGCCGTCCGGGTCAGGGTCGTGATCCCGCCGTTCGCGGGGTTGTAGACCTGGACGGCTGAGGCGGCCGGCCCGACGACCAGCACCACGTGACGGGGGAGCCAGGTCGAGCCGACGTAGAGCGGGACCGGAAGGCCTGCGGACGCAGCCGCGGTCATTGCGTCGAACGCGGTCGCACGCCCGCCGAGCCGGACCGTCGTGATGCCGTACGGGCGACCGGTGAATGCCGACATCGCGCGCGCCGCCGCCCACGGGGGGGTGCCGAGCCCGCGTGGCCACGGCAGCTGGGCCTGGCCGAAAGCCGAGGTCGCAGTGAGCTCGCGGTGCAGGGCGAGCACGGAAGCCGCGAATGTCTTGGGGTTCTGGGTGGCGGCGTACGCCGGGTCGACGAGCAGGTGCGCGGCGACCAGGGACGACGGCCCGCACGTGCGTTGGTCGGGCTGGGTCAGGCCGCGGATGGCGTCGAGGTCGGTCATGGCGAGACCGGCAGTCGTCGTACGGCGCGGTACGCCTCGTCGGCCGAACACGCGGTGCACCCGGCCGCGACCGCCTCGGCCACGATCCGCTGTTGGTCGCGCATCAGCGCCAGGCCGCGCCGGACCAGGACCAGTGGTGGCTTGCGGTGCTCGCGCAGGTCGCGGGAGAGCCGCCGCCAGAAGGTCACCATCGGGTGCTGGCGAAGGCAGTACGCCGCACCGAGCAGTCCGGCCACACGCAAGGGCGCGACCACGTGGTGGGCGAAGATGCCCTCCGCCAGGACCAGCGACGCCCCGTCGAGGGAGAGCTCGCGGAAGCCGTTGCGTCCGTCGTGGGCGATGTCGTAGACCGGCGTCTGGACCGACCCCGTGCGGCACAGCTCGGTCAGCGCGGCGACCGCTTCGTCGCACAGCCACGACGTCGGGTCGTCCCAGTCGACCAGGCCGGCGTTCGCGCCGGACGTGATGCGCGGCAGCAGGGGGTCGTCCCCGTCGCGGTAGAAGTCGTCGAGCCGCAGCAGCGGCAGTCCCAGGCGTTCGGCGAGGTGGGACTTGCCCGAACCCGAGGGCCCGGCCAGGACGATCACCCGCGCCATTACACCCCGATCGGGTGCCAGACGGTCTTGGTCTCGAGGAAGTCGGTCATCGCCGACAGCTCGGGTTCCAACGTCCAGTCGGGTTCGACCACGGGCGCGCGGCGTACGCGCTTGAGGTTGTCCGCGGCGGCCACCTCGAGCTCGGTGGCCACTTCCGGCTGGCCGGCGAGCCCGCACAGGTCGATCGCGTTGACGTCCATGTGGGAGGCCAGCCATGGACCGACGCTCTCGGCGGAGCCGGTGAGGATGTTGATCACGCCGCCGGGCACGTCGGAGGTGGCCAGCACCTCGCTGAACGTGACCGCCGGCAGCGGCCGTGCGTAAGACGAGACGACGACGCAGCTGTTGCCGGAGACGATCACCGGCGCCACCACGGAGACCAGGCCCAACAGCGAGGACCCCTGGGGAGCGAGCACCGCGACCACGCCGGTCGGCTCGGGCGTGGAGAGGTTGAAGAACGGACCTGCGACCGGGTTGGCGTTGCCGACCACCTGGGTCAGCTTGTCGGCCCACCCGGCGTACCAGACCAGCCGGTCGACGGCCGCGTCGAGGGCCGCGGATGCCTGCCGCGCGGTGAGCCCCTCGGAGGAGCCGAGCGCGTCGACGAACTGCGGGCGCCGGTCTTCCATGACCTCGGCGATCCGGTAGATCACCTGACCGCGGTTGTACGCCGTACGGCCGGCCCAGCCGGAGAACGCGCCTCGTGCGGCGACGACGGCGTCGCGGGCGTCCTTGCGCGAGGCGAGCGCGGCGTTGGCGAGGAACCGGCCCTTGGCGTCCTCGACGACGTAGGAGTGCCCCGACTCGGAGCGCGGGAAGGCGCCACCGATGTAGAGCTTGTAGGTCTTGCGTACGTCGGCCCTGCTGGTGGGTGGGGGTGTCATCGCAGGTAGGCCTCCAGACCGTGCTTGCCGCCCTCGCGGCCGTAGCCCGACTCCTTGTAGCCCCCGAACGGGCTCGCCGGGTCGAACTTGTTGAACGTGTTGGCCCAGACCACGCCGGCCCGCAACTGGTTGGCCAACTTGAGGATCCGCGAGCCCTTCTCGGTCCAGACGCCAGCGGAGAGGCCGTACGGCGTGTTGTTGGCCTTGGCGACCGCCTCGGCGGGGGTCCGGAAGGTGAGCACCGACAGCACCGGCCCGAAGATCTCCTCGCGGGCGATCCGGTGCGCCTGGGTGACGTCGGTGAACAGTGTCGGCGGGAACCAATAGCCATGGGAGGGCAGCTCGCACGGCGCCGACCAGCGCTGTGCACCCTCCGCCTCGCCGATGTCGGACAGCTCGCGGATGCGGAGCAGCTGCTCGGCGGAGTTGATCGCGCCGACGTCGGTGTTCTTGTCGAGCGGGTCGCCGACCCGCAGCGTCGCCATCCGCCGCTTGAGCCGGTGCAGGACGTCCTCGGCCACCGACTCCTGGACCAGCATCCGCGAGCCTGCGCAGCAGACATGGCCCTGGTTGAAGAAGATGCCGTTGACGATCCCCTCGACGGCCTGGTCGAGGGGTGCGTCGTCGAAGACGATGTTGGCGGCCTTGCCCCCGAGTTCGAGGGTGACCCGCTTGTCAGTGCCGGCGACGGTCCGGGCGATCGCCTTGCCGACCTCGGTCGAGCCGGTGAACGCCACCTTGTCGACGTCCGGGTGGCCGACCAGCGCCTGGCCGGTCGAGCCCGCGCCCGTGACGATGTTGACCACGCCCGGCGGGAGGTCGGCCTGCTGGCAGATCTCGGCGAACAGCAGCGCGGTCAGCGGCGTCGTCTCGGCCGGCTTGAGCACCACGGTGTTGCCGCAGGCCAACGCCGGCGCGATCTTCCAGGCCAGCATGAGCAGCGGGAAGTTCCAGGGGATGACCTGTGCGGCCACCCCGAGGCTCTGCTCCCCGAACCCTGCGTAGCGCAGCTTGTCGGCCCAGCCGGCGTAGTAGAAGAAGTGCGCCGAGACGATGGGTACGTCGACGTCGCGGGACTCCTTGATCGGCTTGCCGTTGTCGATCGACTCCAGCACCGCCAGCTCACGCGAGCGCTCGGCGATGATCCGGGCGATCCGGTAGAGGTACTTGGCCCGCTCGGAGCCCGGCATCCGCGACCAGCCGCGGTGTGCTCGGCGCGCGGCCTTCACCGCGAGGTCGACATCGTGATCGTCGGCCTCGGCGATCTCGGCCAGCACCTCCTCGCTCGCCGGGTTGACCGTCTTGAACGCCTTGCCGTGCCCGTCGACGAATTCACCGCCCACGAACAGGCCGTACGACGGCAAGATGTCGACGATCGAACGCGACTCGGGTGCGGGGGCGTAGTCGAAACCTGCCTTGGCCATCAGTCCACCGTCACATAGTCGGGGCCGGAGTAGCGACCCGTGCTGAGCTTGATCCGCTGCATGAGGAGGTCGTTGAGCAGAGTGGAGGCGCCGAACCGGAACCAGTCCGGGTCGAGCCAGTCGGGGCCGGCGACCTCGTTGACCGTGACCAGGAACTTGATGGCGTCCTTGGCGGTGCGGATGCCGCCGGCCGGCTTGACGCCGATCATCGTCCCGGTCGACTCGCGGAAGTCGCGGACCGCCTCGAGCATGATCAGCGTGACCGGCAGGGTCGCGGCCGGCTGGATCTTGCCGGTGGAGGTCTTGATGAAGTGGCCGCCGGCCAGCATCGCCAGCCACGACGCGCGGCGTACGTTGTCGTAGGTCTGCAGCTCGCCCGTCTCGAGGATCACCTTGAGGTGCGCGCTGCCGCAGGCCTCACGGATCTGCGCGATCTCCTCGTAGACCTCGAGGTAGCGGCCGGAGAGGAACGCGCCCCGGTCGATCACCATGTCGATCTCGTCGGCCCCGGCCTCGACGGCGTCGCGGGTGTCGGCGAGCTTGATGTCCATGGCGGCGCGGCCGCTGGGGAACGCCGTCGCGACCGCGGCGACCTTGACGCCGCTGGTGCCGAGGGCCGCCTTGGCGGTAGCGACCAGGTCTGGGTAGACGCAGACGGCCGCGGTGGCCGGACAGGTCGGGTCGGACGGGTCGGGGTGCATCGCCTTCGCGGCCAGGGAACGCACCTTGCCCTCGGTGTCCTGGCCCTCCAGCGTGGTCAGGTCGACCATGGAGATCGCCAGGTCGAGGGCGTAGGCCTTGGCTGAGGTCTTGATGGAGCGGGTGCCGAGCGCCGCGGCACGCTGCTCGGCGCCTACCTGATCGACCCCGGGCAGCCCGTGCAGGAACCGGCGTAGTGAGGAGTCTGATCCGGCGACGTCGAGGTCACGGATCGATGTCGTCTCGACCTCGGACTCGGTGGTGACCATGCCGTCCAGCATAGGGTGGAGCGGTGCCTGGCACAGATCGCGGCGATGAGGCCATCGTGGAGAAGTTCGCCCCCAACGGCGGCACCGTGATCGCCGTGATCGGCGCCCTCGTGGTCGTCGGGCTCGTTGTGGGGTGGGCGATCGACCCCGACGAGGTCCCGATCTGGGTGCCCGCGGCGACGCTGTTCGGCGGCGTGCTGGTTTACGCGAGCACGGTCCGGCCTCGGGTGCTCGTGGTCGGCTACGAGTTGGTGCTGCGCAACATGCTGACCACGTCGTACATCCCCCTGGCCGCCATCGAGGAGTTGGCGGTCCGCCAGGTGCTCGCCGTACGCGCCGGCGGCAAGCGGTACGTGTGCGCGGGGGTGGGCCGGTCGCTGCGTCAGGCGATGAAGGGGTCGGCGATCCAGCGGGCTCGCGAGGAGATGGGCGGCCTGCGCGGTGAGGTGGCCGCGGTGCGTGAGCCGGGCATGAACTACGCCGACTACGTCGAGCTCCGGATCCAGGAGCTGGTCAACGAGGACCGGGCCCGGCGTGGCATCGGGAAGTTCTCACCCGAGGTCGAGGAGCTCGCCATGCAGGCGCGTCAGGAGCCGGCCTGGCTCGAGATCGGCGCACTGGTGGTCACCGGCGGTTTGACGCTGGCCGGGTTCATCGCCAGCTAGGCCACGGCCTACAGGCCCAGCGCGGCCACGGCATCGGCGCCGAGCGCGTCGAGGCGCGCGGCGGCGGAGATCCGCGCCGCATCGACTCCGGCTTCGGCGTCGACCGGGACCACGACCTCGAGGTAGCACTTGAGCTTGGGCTCGGTGCCGCTGGGGCGTACGACGACCCGCGCGCCGTCGGCGAGGTGGAAGCGCAGCCCGTCGGTGGGCGGCAGGTCGGCGCTGCCCAGGGCGAGGTCGTCGACCCGCTCCACGGCCAGCCCGCCGAGCTGGGCGGGAGGCGCGGCCCGCAGCCGCTCCATGGCGGCCGTGATGAGCGCGAGATCGGCGACCCGGATCGAGACCTGGTCGGTGGCGTGCAGACCGTGCGCGGTCGCGAGGTCGTCGAGTACGTCGACCAGGGTGCGGCCGGCCGCCTTGGTCTCGGCGGCCAGTTCGCAGAGCAGCAGCAGCGCCGAGACGCCGTCCTTGTCCTTCACGTGGTCGGGGTCGCAGCAGTAGCCGAGCGCCTCCTCGTAGCCGAACGCCAGCCCCGGCACGCGCCCGATCCATTTGAAGCCGGTGAGCGTCTCGACGTACGGCTGGCCGGCCGCAGCCGCCATCCGTCCCAGCAGGCTCGAGGACACGATCGAGGTCGCGAAGGTGCCGGTGCGGCCGCGGGACATCAGGTGGTGGGCGAGCAGGGCGCCGACCTCGTCGCCGCGCAGCATCCGCCAGCCACCGGACTTGGTGGAGTCGGTGGGGATCGCGGCCGCGCACCGGTCGGCGTCGGGATCGTTGGCGACGACCAGGTCGGCGTGGTGCCGCTCGGCCAGCTCCATGGCGAGGTCCATGGCGCCCGGCTCCTCCGGGTTGGGGAACGCGACGGTGGGGAAGTCGGGGTCCGGCTGCTCCTGCTGCTCGACCACCCGGGGCGCCGCGAACCCGGCAGTCTCGAGCACCTGCAGCACGGAGCTGCCACCGACGCCGTGCAGCGGTGTGTAGACGAGGTCGAGGTCGCGCGGCCCGTCCTGGGCGAGGTCGGCGATCGTGTCGAGGTAGCGGTCGACGACGTGCTCGCCGAGGATCGTGCCGGCGTTCCCGCGAGGTACGTCGGCCACCGCGCCGACCGCGTCGATCTGGGCGGCGATGCCTGCGTCGGCGGGCGGCACGATCTGGCTGCCGTCGCCGAGGTAGACCTTATAGCCGTTGTCCTCCGGTGGGTTGTGGCTCGCGGTCACCATTACCCCGGCCGAGCAGCCGAGCTCCCGGATGGCGAAGGCCAACACGGGTGTCGGCAACGGTCGCGGCAGCACCCAGACCTTGAAGCCGGCCCCGGTCATCACCTCGGCGGTGTCGCGCGCGAAGTCGTCGCTGCGGTGGCGCGCGTCGTACCCGACGACCACCGGGCCGGTCTCGCCCTGCTCGCGGAGGTACGCCGCGAGGCCGGCCGCGGCCCGGATCACGACGACCCGGTTCATCCGGTTGGGCCCCGCCCCCACGGCCCCGCGGAGCCCCGCCGTGCCGAACTCCAGCGTCCCCGCGAAACGGTCGGCGAGATCGGCCGGATCGGCGCGCGCCTCGACGTCGGCGATGATCTGCTCGAGCTCGGCCCGGCTGATGTCGTCGGGATCGCCGGCGGCCCAGGCCCGGGCCCGCTCCAGCAGGACGTCGGTCGCCGCGGAGGTCGTCATAGGCGCACCCTAGGACGTCCCACAGCCGGCGCACATGTGGCGGGCGCACGGTCGGTCCATGAAGATCCCCGCGAAGCTGACCCGGGGCGTGGCCGCGGCCGCGCTCGTCCTCCCCCTCACCATGGCCGCGGTGGCGTCCCCCGCATCGGCGACCACGGTGCTCGCCGACTGGCGCGGGCCGTTCCCGCCGGGGTACGGGCCAGGCGGTGGCTACGGCTACGGCTACGGCTACGGGATGCAGCAATACTCGGCGTACACCTCACTCGATACCGGCGAGGCGACCGCCGATCAGTCGGCCGGGCTGGTCGACATCACCAGCACCCTGGAGTACGGCGCGGGGGTGGCGGCCGGCACCGGCATGGTGATCGGGAGCGACGGCCTCGTGGTCACGAACCACCACGTCGTCGAGGGCGCGACCGCCATCAGCGTCACGGACGACACGACGGGGCGGGAGTACGACGCGGAGGTGCTCGGTGAGGACGCCGCCAAAGACGTGGCGGTGCTGCAGCTCGCGGACGCATCCGGACTCACGACCGTGACGACCGCCCCCGGCGGGGTGACCACAGGTGACGCCGTGACCGCGGTCGGCGACGCCGGTGGTGACGGCGGTTCGCTCACCGCCGCGCCCGGCACCGTCACCGACCTCCACCACCCGATCACGGTCCGAGACGACGTCACCGGACAGGACGTGCGCCTGCACAACCTCATCGAGGTGAGCTCAGATGTCGTCCCGGGCGACAGTGGCGGCGCGCTGCTCGACGCCGACGGGGAGGTGGTCGGCATGACCGTCGCTGCCTCCAGTGGCTTCGACGTCACCGGCTACGTGATCCCGATCGGCCGCGTGCTGCGGGTCGTCGACACCGTCTTGACTGGCTAAGGCCGTGGATCGGCTGTGCGCGCACGCACCTGGCGTGACCGCGCACATCGATCGAGCCGGCCCAGCGGGTGACTGCCAGCTCGCGTACGTTCTGGCGCTGATGAGTCGTTCCCGAGGCACGCAACATCCCGCATCATGGTGGCGAGCCCAGTGTCTCGCCGTCCTCGCCCGTGGCGACTGGTACGGGCTGTACAAGACGGCCATGGCTTGGCGCGACGACGGCGGCGCACTTACGCCGGAGGCGTGGCTGATGGATGTCTGTTCTGCATTGCTGCATCGACAGCCGAAGACCGCTGTGCACTGCTGCGATATGGCGCTGCGAGCCTGGGTCGAGCGTCCCGGCGATCGAGCGGTGCTCCACTTCGTGCGAGGCCTTCTCTTCGCGGACCATGTAGGTGACCCGCTCCGTGCCCTTGATGACCTTCAGCGAGCGACCCACGGACCACGGTGGCTCCAACGTGATGCCCATGGCGAGTTGCAGCGGGTCGAGACTGCGGCGGCCAAGTCGCGCGTCAGGACCCCCCGGGTCCGGCCGGCGCCGGCGTTCGGGCGAGACTCGCGTGGCCTGGTCCTGGCCGTCGGCGATCCTCGGGACTCGCCACCGGTCGTCGAGCCAGAACGTCTACCTGCCGACGGCGATTGCCCCGAGCTATGGGCCGTCGCCCTCACACACCTTCGCAAGGTCTGACATGTCACCCGCGATCGTCTGACTAGCTCGGGTCCCGCAGCCTCTCGGCGATGTAGTCGAGGGCGACGTCGAGCGCTTGGGCGGCATCGAGCTCATGGGTGCCGGTGCGGTCGACGAGTCGAAGTAGCCCGTGGGGTGTGCGCCAGAGGTAGGTGCCGGGTCCGAGTTGTCTGACCTGGTAGTTGAGGTGGGTTTTTGCTCGGTGATGTCGTCGGCCGAGTGGGGCGGCGTTGTGGTCTCCGGTCTGGCCGGGTGGTCCGTTGGGTTTGTAGGGGTCGGGGTGGTCGAAGTCCA
>ERZ761607.2680-NODE-2680-length-18682-cov-7.364900_pt1 | contig 18682 bp, 15 predicted proteins | sample MGYA00511164_ERZ761607 | MGnify/ENA primary metagenome ERZ761607 (study PRJEB28899, sample SAMN02445080) | bioreactor sludge metagenome | biome: EBPR sludge | place: Australia: Brisbane, Thorneside Wastewater Treatment Plant | collected 2011-06-22 ...
GGGGCGGGGGTGGTCGAGGGCGCGACGTTCGGCGGGGGCGGCGCGCTGGTGTCGCCGGTGATCAGGCTCAGGATGACCGTTCCTTCCGACACCTTGTCACCCACGTTGACCTTGATCTCGCCCACCACGCCGCCCAGCGGGGCCGGGACGTCCATGGTCGCCTTGTCCGATTCCAGAGTGATCAACGGCTGTTCGGCTTTGATCTCGTCGCCGGCTTTAACCAAAATCTCGATGATCGGCACCTCCTTGAAATCGCCGATGTCGGGAACCCGAACTTCCGCGACGCCACCGCGCGAGTTGGTTGCGGCAGGCGGAGGCGGGGGTGGCGCTTTTTCGGAGGCGGCCGGCGCGGCGTCGCCGCTCTCCGCCAGCAACACCAAAGCGCCTTCCGACACCTTGTCGCCGATGTGAATCTTGATTTCCTTGACAGTCCCGTTGATCGGCGAGGGCACGTCCATGGTGGCCTTGTCCGACTCCAGCGTGATCAGCGGTTGCTCGGCCTTGATCGCGTCGCCGGGCTTGACCAGCACGTCGATGACCGGCACGTCTTTAAAGTCGCCGATATCGGGGACTTTGACTTCGATGGTTTGACTCATTGTGGTTCCTCGCGAGGCGTTGGGCTTTAAACGCGCGACGCCGCGAACGGCGGCGCGTCAGGGGCCTTCAGGGCTTCAAACCGTCCAGGGATCGGGCCGTTCGGTGTCGAGGCCGTATTTCTTGATGGCGTTCTCGACTGTATCGACCTTGATCTGACCCTCATCGGCCAGCGCCTTGAGCGCGGCGACCGCGACGTAATACCGGTTGACCTCGAAGAACCGCCGCAGGTTGACCCGATAATCGCTGCGGCCGAAACCGTCCGTACCCAGCGTGATGTAGCGGCGGGGAATGTAGTCCCGCACCTGATCGGCATAGATGCGCATGTAATCGGTCGACGCGATCACCGGCCCATCGTGGCCATCCAGACAGCGTTCGATGTGACTCTGGCGGCGGGGCTGGGTCGGATGCAGCAGGTTCCAGCGCTCCACGCTCATGCCGTCGCGGCGCAGCTCGTTGAAGCTGGTGGCGCTCCAGATATCGGCCGTCACGCCGAAGTCGTTTTTCAGCAGTTCCGCGCCGGCGATCACCTCGCGCAGAATGGTGCCGGAACCGAGCAGTTGCACCCGTGGGCCTTTCGCTTGGCCGCCGTCCGCGAGCAGATACATCCCCTTGATGATGCCGTCTTCCGCCCCTTCCGGCATGCCGGGGTGGGGGTAATTTTCGTTCATCACCGTGATGTAGTAATACACATCTTCCTGCTCCTGGAACATGCGGCGCAGGCCATCGCGGATGATGACCACCAGTTCGTAAGCGAAGGTGGGGTCATAGGTCACGCAGTTGGGGATGGTCGAGGCCAGGATATGGCTGTGGCCGTCTTCGTGCTGCAAGCCTTCGCCGTTGAGCGTGGTGCGTCCGGCGGTGCCGCCCAGCAGGAAGCCGCGCGCCCGCAAATCGCCCGCCGCCCAGGCCAGATCGCCGAAGCGCTGGAAGCCGAACATCGAGTAATAGATGTAGAACGGAATCATCGGCAGGTTGTTGCTGCTGTAGGAGGTCGCCGCCGCGATCCAAGACGACATCGCGCCTGCCTCGTTGATGCCCTCTTGCAACACCTGACCGGATTTATCCTCGCGGTAATACATCAGTTGATCGGCGTCCTGCGGCTTGTAAAGCTGGCCGACCGCGGAGTAAATGCCGAGCTGGCGGAACAGACCTTCCATGCCGAAGGTGCGCGATTCGTCGGGGACGATGGGCACGATGAACTTGCCGATGGTTTTATCGCGCAGCAGGGTGCCGAGCATCTGCACGAAGGCCATCGTGGTGGAAATCTGGCGCTCGCCGGACGCTTGCAGCAGCCGGTCGAAGGCCGACAGCGGCGGGATTTCCAGCGCGGTCGATTTGGGGCGGCGGCTCGGCAGATAACCGCCCAGCGCCTGGCGGCGTTCGTGCAGGTAGTTCTTTTCCGGACTGCCATCCGCCAGGGTCAGGAATGGGATCTTGCCCAGATCCTCATCGCTGACCGGAATCTGGAAGCGGTCGCGGAATTGGCGCAGCGCGTCGCTGGTCATCTTCTTGGCCTGATGGGCGATCATCTGGCCTTCGCCCGATTCGCCCATGCCGTAGCCCTTGACGGTCTTGGCCAGAATCAGGGTCGGCTGGCCCTGATGCTTGACCGCCGCCGCGTAGGCCGCGTACACCTTGGTGGAATCGTGGCCGCCCCGGCGCAGCGCCCAGATGTCGTCGTCGCTCATGTCCGCGACCAATTCCCGCAATTCCGGATACTTGCCGAAGAAGTGTTCGCGGATATAAGCGCCGTTCTTGGAGCGAAAATCCTGATACTCGCCATCCACGCATTCTTCCATCAGCCGCATCAGCAGGCCGGTCTGGTCTTTTTCCAGCAGCCGGTCCCAGCCCCGGCCCCAGACCACCTTGATCACGTTCCAGCCCGCGCCCCGGAACACCGATTCCAATTCCTGGATGATTTTGCCGTTGCCGCGCACCGGGCCATCCAGCCGCTGCAAGTTGCAGTTGATGACGAACACCAGATTGTCCAGATGCTCGCGCCCGGCCATCGAAATCGCGCCCAGCGATTCCGGCTCGTCGGTTTCGCCGTCGCCGAGGAAGGCCCATACCTTGCGGTTTTCGGTCTTGGCCAGACCGCGCCCCTCCAAATATTTCAGGAAGCGGGCCTGATAGATCGCCATCAGCGGCCCCAAGCCCATCGACACGGTGGGGAACTGCCAGAATTCGGGCATCAGCCACGGGTGCGGGTAGGAGGAAAGACCCTTGCCTTCGGTTTCCTGGCGGAACTTGAGCAGCTGTTCTTCGGTCAGCCTTCCTTCGAGAAAAGCGCGCGCGTAAAAGCCCGGCGCGGAGTGGCCTTGGAAGTAAATCAAATCGCCGCCGTGATTTTCAGAGGCGGCGTGCCAGAAGTGGCCGAAACCGATGTCGTAGAGCAGCGCCGAGGATTGGAAGCTGGCGATATGGCCGCCCAGTTCGGAGGATTCCTTGTTGGCGCGCAAGATCAGCGCCATCGCGTTCCAGCGGATCGCGGAGCGGATTTTATGCTCGATATCCCGGTTGCCCGGCGTGCGTTCCTCCTTGTCCACGGGGATGGTGTTGCAGTAGGCGGTGTTCAGCGACGCGGGGATGTAGATGCCTTCGCGACGCGCTTCCTGCACCAGCTGGTCCACCAGAAAATTCGCCCGTTCCGCGCCTTGGTGGTGTTGTACGGCTTTTAGGGCATCGAGCCATTCCTGGGTTTCCAGTGGGTCTAAATCGCGATTCGTTGCCACGGTTTCTCCTCCTCGTTAGCGGTGGTGATGCGCGGTGAGATCGCGCGCGGGGATCACGTCGCCGTGTTCGATACAATGATAGGTGATGATCGAAAGACCGTCGTCGGTCGCAAAATGGTGCGACGTTAAACGGCGCTGGCAACGCGGGCAGGGTTCGGCCGCGGTCGGCTTATCGTCCGCTTGGGTTGAAAGTGAAACGGACGGTTGCCCGTCGCGGTGTCGAGAGCCTGGGTGATCACTCTGAAACGCTGTGCGGAGGGTCATCATGGTCGTTGGTTGCCTTTAGTGAGCTCAATAGCAAAGCGTATTGCTCAACAGTCGTTCGAAGTTGCGGCTTCAGCGCCGGTACACTGCCGGCGGATTTGGCGCGCGATCACAATCGATGAGCTTCGCCATCAATGCGTCGCCCCATCATTGTAGATGAAGTCTTTTTAAAGATAAGGGAAGGGCGGTGGAGGCCATCCGCCCTGAAATCGGGTGCTGGATGTCCGGGACGATCCGGCGGACGCGGGCCGGGCTGGCGGGCCGCTCGCCGCTGGCGGTTCGCGAGGTCCGGGACCTTCGGCCGCGAACCGCCAGCGGCTGGCCTAATCAGCGGAACGGGCTTTCAGCGCGACGCGCCAAATCCACTGATCGACTTGATAAAAGATCACGTTGGGTTCTACCTCGAAGATCGTCGAATAGGTCGAGCCGGTTTGTCGCGCGATTTTATGGTTGACCCACGTTTGACCGTTATCCTCACTGATCGCGAGATTGGAGTCGCCTTCGCCGGGATAGTTAAAATAATACGGGTCGCCCTGCGGGGTGATTTTCGACCAACCCTCGCGGTAGCGCCGCCCCCAACCCAAGGCGATGCGTCCGTCGCGCAGGCGGATCAAGTTAGGATCGACGCCCCGGTCCAGGCCCGTATACATCGGCGAGGTCCAGGTTTTGCCCCCGTCCGCGCTCCAAGCGGCGTACAGGGGAAAATGATGGCCGGTCCGCATCACCGACAATAAGTGGCCGTTAGCCAAAAGGACGATGGCGGGTTCCACGAAACCTTCGCCGATGGGATCGCCTTCTCGGGGTACGGCGATGCTGGACAGGTAATGCCAAGTCCGGCCTTGATCGGTCGATTTGACGACGAAGGATCGCATCATGAAGCGGGTTTCGGTTTTGGCGTTTTGGTTATAAATCGGGAGATTGTCTTTTTCGAAATTGCCGTACAGAGTCATCAGCCACGAGCCGTCGGGCATTTCCAGAATGGTCCGATAAACGTAAAGGCCATACCAAACGCCTTCCTCGGGTTCCTTGACGGGGCCTTCGGGCACGTAAAACGTGACTTTTTCGGAGCTGACGGTGTTTAAGTCGTCGGTCGAACGCCAGGCGTTCAGAGTGTAAACGCCCGGTTTTTCCAACGCCGCGCGCCCGCGCAGCGCGTAAAACATCCCTTTTTTCGCGAACACCGCGCTTTCGGGAACGGCGTTGACATCCTCCACATCGACCTTGGTTTGAGCTTCGACCGTCAGGCCGCCATCCGTGCTTTTGAGGTGCTTTCTCAGATAGATCGTACCGTCGGCCGCCCGAAAGCTGCGGATCCATTTGCCGTTGCTTAAGGCTTTAACCTCGGAGATGTTTTGGATCGACGATTCCCCGTTGGTGGCGAACAATTTAGGCGTCCGGACGGCAGTCGATTTTTCCAAATAGAAAGCAGCGGACATAAAAATCATAAAAATCAGTATGATAGTGATCAGTTTTGCTTTCACTTTCAAGCCTCATCTTAAAGGGACGGATTGCCGCGCTGTTTCAAAAAAGCCGGCGGCCGTTGACGGTTCGGGCACGGCTCAAATCGGCTTCGACAGCAGGCGGCGCGCGGGTGAGCTTCCTCACCATTGAATCAAGCGCTGGATTTCCTTGGCGCTCCAGCGTAGGGCGCTGCTTTGCTGGCGGCCGAGCGCCAGCAACAGGGCGATGGCGGCGTCAGGGCAGTGCAGTTGCAATTGATTGAAATCGGCGCGGTTGAGCACCAGCAGCTCGCTGCCGCGCACCGCCACCGCGTCGGCGGTGCGCGGGCCGGGATCGAGAAAAGCCACCGCGCCGAACACGGTGCCCGGTCCGTAGATGCCCAACCGCTTGAAATGGTTCTGGGCGGAGGGCAAGAGGATATCCACTTGACCCTGCAATACCAGATACAGTTCGGCGCCCGGATCGCCGGCCGAAAACAGCCGCTCCCCGCTGGCCAGTTCGCGGGATCTGAGCGCGGCGGCCAGCGCGTTCAGTTCCGCTGGTTCCATCTCGCGGCATAAGTCCATTTCCGCCAGTTCGAAACGGCGCTCGGGGCCGGCGTGCGCGACGCCCAGGGCGCTTAACAGCGCGTTCTCGGCATATTCCAAAGCCTGATCGGCGGGGCCGAAGGTCTTCACGTTCAAGCGGCCGGGTCGCAGGCTGATTTTGCGCAAGGTCAACTCGACATCCCGCCCCAATCCCAAATCCTCCCGCACCTCGCAAAACAGCAATTCGCCACCGTGCTTTTCCAGCCGCGCCGCGATCTGTTGGAACAGGCGGACGCTGGACAGATCGATTTGCAACACTTGGCGCAAATGCAAGATGACCCACGACGGCCGGTTGAGATCGGGCAACATCTCCTCGAACAGCTGTTCGGTTTTGGCGAAAAAGAGAATCCCGCGAAGCTGGTACATCACGATTCGGTCGCCGTGCAGGTCCAGCAAATCGCTCTGTTCGGCCGGCCGCTGGCGCACCGAATGGCGTTGCAGGCCCGTCTGGCGGGTGTGGATGATCGAAATTCGGCTTTGCGCCCGCACGAACTGCAAAATGGCGATGGCCAGCCCGACCAGAACCGCCACCATCAAGTCGTAACCGAGCGTCACCCCGATCACCAGCAGCGCGACCCCCGCGTCCAACCGAGTCCTAGAGCGGCGCGCCCAGGCGAGAATGTCCAATTCCAGCAAATTGAGGGCGGAGGCGATGATGATGCCGGACAACATGCTGGTCGGCAGCCAGCGGCCGACCGGCCCCAGGAACAGCAACAGCGCGAGCAGGATCAAGGCGGTGATCGGAGCGGCCCAGCGCCGCGCCCCGGCCTGACTGGCGGTGGCGGTGCCGCCCACGCTGGCCGCGCCCGCCATCCCGCCCACCAAACCGACCGCGATCTGGCCGAGGCTTTGCCCCAGCAAGGTGCGGCGGGGATCGTGGCGCAGGCCGGTGGCGGTGTCGGCCACCGCCGAGGTCAGCAAGGTGTTCAAGGAAGCCAGCACCGCCAGGGTGAAGGCCGCCTGCAAGATCAAGGGCCACGGTAGCGCCGCGCTTTGCGCCAAGGTTTGAAACGCCGGGCGAAATTCGGAAAACGCCGGCATCGCGCCGATCACCCAATGCGGCGGCGCGATTTCGGGACCGGCGGTGTGCATCAGGAGTTGAAACAGCGCCGTGCCGCCGATCAACCCGGCGATGGGGCCGGGAAAGCGGGGTAGCCGGCGCGGAAAGAAGCGCGCGATCAGAAATGTGCCGGCGGCGGTGGCGACCGGCAGCCAATGCCACCGCGACAGCGGAGCCTGATGGTCGATGCCCAGCAGAAACGGATACTGGGATTTGATCAACAGCAAGCCGGTGCCGGTGGTGAGGCCGGCGATGACCGGGTAGGGGATAAATTTCATCAGCCGAGCGCCGCCGGCCAAGGCGATCAGCAGTTGCGAGAGGCCGGCGAACGCGGTGACGATGAACAGCGCGGACGCGATGGCTTCGGGGTCGAGGCCGGCGGTGGCCAGCACGGCGGCTGTTCCGGCGAGCAGGGCCATGGTCGCGCCGGTCGGCCCGCTGATCAAACCGGCCGTGCCGCCGATGAACCCGGCGATCGCCAGCAGGCCGATGGCGCCGATCAAGCCCGCCAGCGCGCCGGGCGCAGTGCCCAGATACGGCGCGAACACCGTCATGCCGAACGCGCTCGCCTGCGGCAGCACCACGGCGGCTCCGACCAGCCCGCCGCGCAAATCGCCGGAAAAAGTGGCCGGACGCTTCATGAGGCGAGCGGCGTCGGGGCGCGAGGACGGAAAGCCAGAGTGGGGGTCGCCATGGGTGAAAAGTATAGAGAACTCCGATCCGGTCCGCGTTTCAAGCTTCTGGCGGCCTCAAGCGAGCGAATAGGAAGGGATATATCGGGTCAAAAAAAGATGAATTCCCCTTTCCAAATCGATTTGGATTGCTAAGATGAAGTTTGAGAGCGCCGCTTTCCCGCGTGTGAGGCGGAGTCGCCAACCGCGACCATCGCGAGCGTTACTCGGCGGGACCGCTCGAAACTTTGCGACCGATGTCTCGGCGCCGATTCACTGTCGAACGCAATCTACGCCAAACCAACGCCGCCCAGACAGGCGGTCCAGACGTCGGTACCGCGTTTCTCGTCTAAAGTGGCAACGGCGAAAGAAGGAGAATTCGTATGGCGGCTAATGTCATGGTCATCATCGAACGTCAGTTCGACTATCCGAGACCCATCGTTTTTCGAGCGTGGACGGCGCCAGAAGAGATGATGCAGTGGCGAGGTAGCCCAGGCTGGCACGTCGAAAAGGAAACCGTTAGCTCGGACCTGCGGGTGGGCGGGAAGCATCATCACGTCAAGGTGCGCGACAACGACCCCACGACCCGCGTGACGACAGATGCGGTGTTCACGGAGTATTTCGAGCCGGACGTGTTCGTCGCCCGCCAAAGGATCAGCGGGGATTCGGGGATCGACCCCGACAAGCCGCTGGAGCTGCGGGTCGAATTCAACAAGATGGGCCGCGACGGCACGCTGGTCCGCATCGTGCAGGGGCCGTATGAAGCCGGGGTCGCCGGCTTCCACAGCGAAGGCTGGGAGCGCGAGCTGACCCGGCTGCAAGACTACCTCGACCGCAACCGGGGAGGCGTCCGATGAGCGCACTAAACGCAACCGCAGACGGCGGCAACGCCGCGACCGGCGCCGCGCTGGCGCACACCACCATCGTCCGGCAGAAGCCGCTGATGGACATGCGGCAGATCCTGCTGATGAATTTCGGCTTTTTCGGCATCCAGTACAGCTTCGGGATGCAGCAGACCGCCATCAACCCGATCTTCCAGTTCATCGGCGCCAACGCCCACGACCTGCCGATCCTCAACCTGGCGGGACCGATGACCGGCCTGCTGATCCAACCGATCATCGGCGCCCTGTCCGACCGCACCTGGAGCGAGCGTTGGGGCCGGCGGAAACCGTTTTTCCTGATCGGCGCGATCGGGTGTTCGATCTGCCTGTTCCTGTTCCCTTTCGTGTCCGCGCTTTGGATGGCGGTGTTGCTGCTGTGGCTGCTCGACGCCAGCAACAACACCGCGATGGAGCCTTATCGGGCCTTCATCGCCGACAAGCTGCCGCCCTCTCAGTTGGGCAAGGGCTTCCTCGCCCAGAGCTTCTTCACCGGTTTCGGCATCACCCTGGCCAACATTTCCCTGTTCGTTTTCCAGAACTTGATCGAAGGGGCGACCGCAGCGGGCATCCCCTACTGGGTCGTCGGTTCGTTCATGCTCGGTTCGGTCTGCTCCATCGGGTCGGTGCTGATCTCGGTGTTGACCACGCCGGAGATCCCGCCGACCGAGGCGGAACTGAAGGCGATACGCGAGCACAAGGGGACCGCCTTCGGCTTCGTGAGGGAAATTTGGGACGCCATCGTCGAAATGCCGGTCGAGCTGCGCAAGCTGGCCCTCGTCTATCTGTTCCAGTGGTACGCGATGATGTGCTACTGGCAGTTCGTGACGCTGTCGATGGCGAAATCGGTCTGGGGCACCACCGACGTCCACGCCGAAGGGTTCAAGGAAGCGGTCGGGTGGACCGGTCTGATCAACGGCTGGTACAACATCGTGACCTTCTCCATCGCCTTCTCGCTGGTGGCTTTCGCCCGCCAGCGCGGCGCGAAATTCGTGCACATGGCCTGTTTGCTGCTCGCGGCGGCGGGTCTGGTGATGTTCCCGCACATCACCAACAAATATCTACTGTTTGTACCGATCATCGGTCTCGGAATCGCTTGGGCGTCGATCATGGGCGTGCCCTATATCATGGCGGTGCGCATGATCCCCTCGACCCGCTACGGCGTCTACATGGGGATTATCAACATGATGATCGTGATCCCGATGCTGATCCATTCGGTGACTTTCGGCTGGGTCTACACCAACGTGCTCGGCGACAATCCGAACAACGCCATCACCTTCGCCGGCGTTGGGCTCGCCGTCGCCGCGCTGGCGATGCTGTGGATCAAGGAGCCGCCGATCGTGCGCGATGTCGATGACGTCATGGCGATGCCGGCCGGCGGCCACTGAGCGTGGGGAGGATTTACCATGAGCATGACCGAGTACGATGTGATCGTCGTCGGGACCGACGGCTCCAGCTTGGCCAAACCGACGGTCGCCCGGGCCGCTTGGCTAGCCAAGCAGGATGACGCGGATCTGGTGATCGTTTGCGCCTACAGCAGCCTTTCGCGGCGCGACGAGGCCAAGAACGTCGCCACGCTCGGCGGCGATGCGCGGGGCGGCGAGGTGCTGGGACGCGCCGCCGCGAACGACGCGCTGACCAAGGCCGTTGCCGTGGCGGCCGAGAACGGCGCCACGGTGGCTGCGGCCCTGATGATCGAAGGCGACGCCGCCGCCGCGCTGATCGACACCGCGAAACAGCGGAACGCCGAGCTTCTGGTTCTCGGCGCTCGTTCCGATGTGAGCTTCGTCGAAAGGCTGCTGGGCACGGTGGCGCGCGAAGTCGTGGATCGAGCCGCGTGCGACGTCCTGATCATTCGCCCTCGCCAGTCGGGTGAAATCCCGGTGCCCGAGGACGCTGCAGGCTAGAGCACGTTTCCGGTCCGGGGGGCGCGGCCGGCCAGTGTGATCGGTTGCGCCCCTCTTCCCGCACCGCGAGTTCTTGCGCCGCTCAGCGCGAACGGGTCCGCACCGACGGCGCAATGGAATGACCCTCGACGTAGAGCGGAGAGATCGATTTCTGAAACGATCGCGAATTCTGACCGTTGATGGCGTCCGTCAGCCCATCGGCGATTTCGACCCAGGCATCGGAAAACGGCGAACGGGTTCCCGACAGGTCGGGCTTGATGCTTGATCGCGGATACCGCGTCAGAAGGTCGTCGTGCGCCACGACAGAAACGTCGGCAGGAACCGACAGGCCAAGTTCCCGCAAAGCCCGCATCACGCCGGTGGCGAGCACCATATTGCCGACGATGATCGCCGTCGGGGGGGGCTTGGAGCTTCGGAACAAACTTTTTGCGGCGCTCTGCCCGAAATGCTCGGTCATAATCCCGCGGTGAATAAATTCATCTTTTGGCTCGATCCGATATTCGGCAAGCACGTTGTATAGGCTCGACAAGCGCTCTTGCGCCGAATAGCTGTTTTCCGGGCCGTCGATAAAGGCGATGTCCTTGTGGCCGAGCGTAACCAGCCGTGACGCCATGAGGTTTCCGACCGCGCGGTTGTCGAGATCGACGAAAGAGTATTGAGGCTGTGCTCTGTCGCGGCCATGCGTTACGAACGGAACCTTGGCCCGCATCAGAAAATCGATTCCCATGGGGTCGGAGCTGGGACTGACAACCACAAATCCATCGACGGCCCCTTGCTGAAATAACCGCGTGTAGGAATCGACCGTCTTTCCGGTCTTGGGCATAACGTTCAGGACGACGAGCACGTCGCGTTTCCAAAATTCGGCGGCTAGACCGAGAAGAATCTCCAACAGAATATTGCTCTCTTCCTGTTCGGAATTCTCGGATACGACGAGCCCGACGATGCCAGAACGCCCGGATCGAAGCTTTAGCGCGGTCGGATTAGGGTGATAGCCGAGTTGTCGCACCGCGTCTTCGACGCGCTTTCGGGTCTCATCGCTGACGTCGGAATATCCCCCGAGCGCCCGGCTGACTTGAGTCACCGAAAGGCCCAGACGGCGGCCGATATCTTTCAAAGTCACCATGATGTGCGTTTATCAATCAAAAGCGATTTGTATCCGGACAGAGTGCGCAAATACTGTTAAAATATTTTATATTCAATTATTTATAAAATAAATCTGCCGTCGAATGCTTTATCGGAAGCGACGCACCGGCCCTGATCGCCGAATGTCGGATAGGAATGGAGGTCGCTCGCTTTCTCGCTGTAGGGTCGATTTTGCCAATACTAACGAGTTCACCCCCCCATCTAACGCAATAACTTTGTATGGTGCGTATTGTGCCGTTGGCGTTTTCGAGCTTATCCTATACTGAATTGATAATCTTGCGAAACAGTCGCAACACCAGGGAGCAAATCGCATGAACAAACCGATGGTCTGGCTGGCCGGGCTGGCCCTTTCCTTGACGCAAATCGCTTCTCCCAGCATGGCGAACGGCTTCACGGAACGCTTCACCCTCAAGCAGAACGAACGCTACGGCTGCTGCATCGTCAAGACCCTCAATAAAGCGGCCGATACCTGGGAATACGAAGACGATATTTCCTTCGGCACTTGCTATAAGTGGGCCCGGCTGACCGGCGACCCGCTGCAATTTCTCAACAACCGCAAATACGAATTTTACGCCAATACCAAGTGCTCCACCTTCAGCGGCCAACACGACCTGATCCGCGAAAAATGGAGCCCGACTTACCGCAGCAACTACTGAGCGACCGCGCGCCCGTCACCGACCAGCAGGCGGTGGGCGAGGTAAGCCGACAGCCCGCATCCGGCGATCACCGCCGCCATCGACAAGGCCGAACCGCCGCCGAGCAGGCCGACCAGCAGGCTCGAAACGGTCGCCAAGCCGAACTGTAGAGTGCCGATCAACGCCGAGGCGCTGCCCGCGCGCGCGCCTTGTTTCGCCAGCGCGCTGGCCAGCGCGTTCGGCGCGGTGAAACCGAGGCTGGCGAGATAGCCAAACAGCGGAACCAACAGCGCCGGCAAACCGCCGCGACCGCTCGCCGCGACCGCCAGCAGCGCCAAGCCCAACAGCACCGTCGCGCGGTTGGCGCGGCGCAAGATCGCATCGGCGCTGCGGCGCAGCAGCAACCGGCGGTTGATCTGCGAACTGGCGATCAGGCCCAGCGCATTCAGTCCAAACAGCCAACCGTACGCTTGCGCCGGCACGCCGTAGCCTTCGATAAAGACGTGCGGCGAGCCGGTGATGTAGGCGAACAGCCCGGCCTGGGCGAAGCCGCCGCTCAAGGTGTAACCCAAAAAAGCGCGATCCCGCAGCAAGTCGCCGTAGGTGCGCAAGGTCGCGCCGAGGCCGCCGCCGACAGTGCCCGGCGGTCGGGTTTCCGGCAGATAGCGCCAGGTCGCGAGCAGGCAGGCCAGACCAAACAGCGCCAGCACGATAAAAATCGCGCGCCAGCTCGCCAATATCAGCAACCAGCCGCCGAGCAGCGGGGCCAGAATTGGCGCAAGCCCCATCACCAGCATCAACAGCGAATAAATCCGCGCCGAGGTTTGCGCGTCGAACCGGTCTCTGACCACCGCGCGGGCGATCACCACCCCGGCGCATCCCCCCGCCGCCTGGAAAAACCGCAGCGCCGTCAGCGTCAGGATGTCGGGGGCCAGCGCGCAGCCGAGCGAGGCGGCCACGTAAAGCGACAAACCGGCGTACAGCGGCGGTTTGCGGCCGAAGCGGTCGGCCAATGGGCCATGAACGGCTTGACCGAGCGCCAAGCCGATAAAGAAACTCGATAGGGTGAATTGCGCGGCGGACGGCGCGGCCCCGAATTCGGCGGCGATGGCGGGCAGGCCCGGCAAATACATGTCGATCGACATCGGGGCGAAGGCGATCAACGCGCCGAGCAGCAGCAACCAGGAAAGGGGAGGATGGGTCAGCGCAAGGACTCCAGGGGTCGGCGGCGGAAAGCGGGAATGTCGGTGATTCTAACCGAGCAACACCAGATTCGAGCGCAGCATCAGCCAGGTTGCGAGCAGATAGAACCCTCCAAAGCCGTACAGCCAAAGTTGGATCAAGCGCCGGATCTCGCCGGGAATGACGGCTTGCAAGCTTTTAATGTCCCGCAGCGGCGCGATCGCGCCCGCGCCCAGGCCGGCGGCGGTCGCCACGAACAGCGGCGGATAAAGCGCGTAACCGAGGTAGCCGTAGCCCGACTTCAACAAACAAAACGGGCAATGATGGTTCGGATTTTCATACACATACAAGGAGATGACGGCGATGATGGCGGCGATGGCGACCCCGAAAGCCAGCGCGTTGCCGGCGGCGAACAGCGGCCCAGTTGGAGGCGACGCCGGAACGCCAAACCCAAGATCAACAGCCCCGCTCCCGTTCCATAAAACGCGACCAGCGTCGGTTTGGGCGGCAAACCGGCCAGCTCCGCCGCCGCGCCTCGACTGTCCGCGCTAAACAGCGAGCCGCAACACGAGGTGATGACATCGGGTTTCAGGCCCAGAAAAAACAGGGTTTGCACCGTCGCTTCGGCGGCGGTCAGCGGCGCGAGGGCCAGCAGCAGCGCGTATTTCAGCCGCACCAGCGGATAATCGTAAGCTCGGTTGTCGACCCGATTCAGCAGCAGCCACAACGCCGCCAGGAAAAACACCGCGATTTTCAGCAGCAAAGCCGGAAAGCCGAAGGCGTTGACGTTCAGCACGCCGGTGGCGCACATCGCGCCGACGAACTGGCCGGACAGGCTTTCGGCGGTGTGGACGAACAGCAGCAGCGACAGCGCCTCCGCGCCCAGCGCAAAGCCGAGCAAGGTGGAGATCAGATAGGTCTGCCGCTCCAGCCTCACTTGCAACTCGCTGCCGCTCGCCAGATCCCAACGGCGCAGAATTCGCAGCGCAAAACCGCAGGCGAGCAGCACCGCGCCGGTCACGGCGAACGCGATCAGGCTGAGGGCGACCAGCGCGGGCGACATCAACACCGACGATCTCCGATCAGGCGGCCGTCGCGCAATTCGAGCCGCCGACAGACGCGGGCGGCCTCGAACACCAGCGGATCGTGGCTGCTGATCAGCACCGTCCGGCCTTGCGCCGCCAGATCATCCAGCAAGCCCAGCACCTCGCGCGATAAACGGCTGTCGAGATTGGCGGTCGGTTCGTCGGCGACGAGCACCGCCGGATCGTTGATCAAGGCGCGGGCCAGGGCGGTTCGCTGCGCCTCGCCGCCGGACAACCATTCGACCTTGCTATCGGCTTTCGGCTCCAGATCGAAGCGCTCCAGCAGCGCCCGCGCGCCAGCCGTCAGCGCCCGATGGGGCCGGCCCAGCGGATAGGCCGGCAGCATCACGTTTTCCAACACCGTCAGACCCCGAATCAAATTGAATTGCTGGAACACGAAACCGAAAGTGTGCCGCCGCACCTCGGTCAAAAACCGCTCCGGCAGGTTGGACAACAGTTGGCCGTCGAGCACGATTCGGCCGCTGGTCGGTCGGGCCAGACAGCCGATCAGGGTCAGCAGAGTAGTCTTTCCGGAGCCGCTGGGACCGGTGAACACGGTGACGCCGCCCCGTTCCAGCCGCAGGTCGATGTCCGCCAGCGCCCGACACTCGTTCGGCCGGCCTTGATTGAACCGCTTGCTGACGGCCCGCAGTTCGATCATCCGCGCATCGCCGCGTCGGGATCGGCAATCGCCGCCCGCCAGCCCGGAACCAGCGTGGCGATGATGTACGGCGCGACGGTCACCGCCAGCAACACCAGGATTTGACGCAACTCGACAGTCGGGGTCAGCCGAAAGTCGGGATACAGCACCGCCCAGCCTTTCAACACCGGCGCGAACAAGCGAGCGCCGCCGTGAAACACCTGCCACCAGGCCAGCAGATAGCCGAGCAAAAAGGCGGTCAGCGACAGCAGCGCGCCTTCCCACAGCTTCATCCGCAAGATGTCGCCGGTTTCCCAGCCGATGGCCTTGAGGATGCCGATTTCGCGTTTTTCCTCGGCGCTCAAGCCGGCGGCCTTGTCCCAAGCCAGGATCGCAAACGCCAGCAGCGGCGCGCCGAGCGCCAGAAAGGTCATGCTCTCGCGCCAGTCGAACACCGCATCGTAGGTGCGCAAAATTTCCGAGCGCAGGATCGGCCGGCTGGAAGGCAAGGACAGCGCGATTTTCTGGGCGATTGTGCCCGCCTCGCGCGGGTTGCGCACGGTCAGCACGGCGTCGGTGTAGCGCTCCGGCGGGAGCTGGAACAGCGCGCGAAAACCGGTTTCGGACAGCAGCAGCAAATCGGCGCTCAGCAGTTCCGAAGACGGCTCCAGGATTCCCGCCACCTTAAACAGCGCCGGCGGGCCGCCGGCGGCGCGCAGGCTGAACACGTCGCCGACCCCGATCCCACGGACCCGCGCCAGCGTCGCGCCGATCAGGATTTCGCCCTCGGCCAGCGGCCGTTCCGGAGCCGCCATCACGGTGTAATTGGCCTTGACCGCCGGATCGTAGTAATAGCCCCACAGTCGGCCGCGCGCCTCGCTGACGCCGCGAATTTGGCGCAAGTGATCGAGCCAATCCGCCGGCAGCAGGTCGTGCCGCCCCGCGACGGTTCGCTGCACGATCACCTCCGGCGCGTCTTGCAACAACGTTGCCGCTTCCCGCCGCAGGGCCTGGCCGAGCAGCAAGACCGAGGCGAATAAAAAGACCAGCAGGGTATAGACCAGCAGCAGGCCGAGATTGCGGGTTTTTCGCCGCAGCAGCGAGGCGAGGGTGTAGTCGATCAGATATTTTTGTCGTTCGAGCGAAGCGCGCATGGGCGATTCATTCAAGATTGGCAAGAGGTGCTGCGGCGACTGGTCGATGGCGAGTAAGATCGAACGCTTCCAACGAACTCATGGAGTGTCATGACGATGAAAACAATGCTGGGGTTGCTGCTGTTGTCGCTCGCCGGCTGCGCGGTCGCGCCGCCCGGCGGCGTGACGCCCGTTTCCGGCTTCGAGCTGAACCGCTATCTCGGCAAGTGGTACGAAATCGCGCGCTTGGACCATCCTTTCGAGCGCGGTCTGAGCGACATCAGCGCGACCTACAGCTTGCGCGACGACGGCGGGGTCCGGGTGTTGAACCGAGGATACAACGACCGCGCGGGCGCTTGGAAGGAAGCGGAGGGGCGCGCCTATTTCACCGGCGACCCGACGGTCGGTTCCTTGAAAGTATCTTTTTTCGGTCCGTTTTACGGAGGCTACCACATCATCGCTCTGGATAAGATCGAGTATTCCCATGTCATGATCAGCGGCCCCAACCGGGATTATCTGTGGATTCTAGCGCGGAGCCGGCGGCTGCCGCCCGCCGTGTTGGACGATTTGCTGAAGCAAGCCAAGGCGTTGGGCTTTGCCACCGAACAGCTGATCTGGGTGCGCCAAGATCGCGACGACGCCTGAATTCAACGCGGATCGGGCGCGAGATGGGGCGGCGGCGGGAGTAGCCCGCCAGAGGGAAAATGCTCCAGCGCCGCCGGATGGTCTTGAAAAGCGCTGTGCCGGTCGGCTTGGCTGAGGTGGCGGCCGTAGCGCGCCTCGGTGAACAGGCTAAGGTCCGTCAAGCCGAGTTCGCGGACCAGCGCCCGGTCTGCCGCCGCGCGATCGGCCTGTTGCGAGCGCCGCGCCGCGCCGGTCATCGTCAGCCCCAACAGCGCCAGCAGCACCGCAAGCAGGGTCAACACTATATTGGATGGGCGAAAACGAGGCGGCATTCGGGCGGACATGAGCGATTATTGCAAATGGACGACGCGGGCGACAGCGCTCGACAGCTTAAATCGACAGCAGTTTGTTCGGCTCAACCGCGATGCAGCCAATAGAGCAACGCTAAATTGACCAGCAGCGACACCAGCGCCACCGCCCGCCAAAAGCCGGTCGGATTGCGTTCCAACAAAGGCTGGCGGCGCTCGCTGAATTCGGCGCTGGGATGCGTCAAATCGTACAAAAATTCCGTTTCAACGGCATAGCGGCGGGCGGGATCGAAACGCACCGCTTTTTCCAACGCGCCATCCACCCACAGGGGTAAATCCGGTCGGGCGGCGCGGGCGGAGCGATAGGGCCGCCGGGCGAGCCGCTTGGCGTTGATTTGCGCATCAGAACTTTCGCGGTAGGGCAAGCCGCCGGTCAGCAGCTCGTAGGCGATGACGCCGAAGGCGAACAGATCGGAGACAGTGGTGGCGGGCTCGCCGCGCAATACCTCCGGGGCGGTGTAGTGGCGGGTGCCGAGCAGATCGGTTTGCGCGATGACCGAGGCGATTTCAGCGGCGCCGCCGATTTTCGCTGAACCGAAATCGATCAGCCGAACCGTACCGTGCCGGTCGATGTGGATATTCTCCGGCTTTAAATCCCGGTGCAGCATGTCTAGCCGATGGAAGGCGCGGATGCCTCGGGCGATCTGCTCCAAAATCGCCCGCGTTTCAGCCAAGGTGGGATGCGGATGTTCGTTCATCCACTGGCGCAGGGTCCGCCCGTCCAGATACTCCAGAATATGATACAGAAACCGCCGTCGCTTGGGCTCGATCACCTTTAGCACATGCGGGCTGTCGATGCGGCGGCCGACCCATTCCTCTTGCCGGAACCGATCCAGATAGCCGGGATCGTCCTCGAAATTGACCGACGGCGTTTTCAGCGCCACCTGCTGGCCGGAGTCCGGGTCGAGCGCCAGATAAAGCTGGCTGGTGGGGCTGGCGTGAAGCTCCCGCACAATACGGTAGCCGTCCAAATTCATCCCCGGCTCCAGCGGCGGCGGCAGCGGCAGCTCGGTGAGTTCTTGAAATACCGATTCGGCGTCCGGCGTCGGCAGCGCATCGATCCGCAACAATTGGCAAGTCAGGTTGTCGGGGCTACCCGCGGCGCGGGCGGCGGCGGTTAGGGCGCGACAAGCCGCGTCGAGGTGGTCGCCCGCTTCGATGATGATCTGCTTGATCCGCGCGGGTGGCAGGTAGCCGTGTACGCCGTCGGTGGTGAATAAATACAGGTCGCCCACCTCGGCCGGTAGGCTGCGGTAGTCGATTTCCAGATGGGCGTCCGTCCCCAGAGCCCGGTTTAGATAAACTTTGTCCTGGCTGACCCAATGGTGATGATCCTCGGTCAGCGGTTCCAAGGTGGCCTCGCGCCAGCGCCAGATGCGGGTATCGCCGATGTGGAAAAGATGGGCGGTGGTGGATTTCAGCACCAGCGCGCTCAAGGTGGTGACCATGCCGCGTTCTGGATTGAGGAATCGGCTGCCTTGGCCGTACAGCCAGCGGTTGAGCGCGCTCAACACCCGCCCGCCGGCATGACGCACCGTCCAGGAATCAGGCGTGGCGAAGTAATCGTTAAGAAAGTTTTTGACCGCGTATTCGGAAGCCCAGCGGGCCGCATCGCTGGAACTCATGCCGTCGGCGATGGCGAAAGCCGCGCCCTTGTGCTTCAGCGTTTCGCCTTCCGGGACGAGCGCACCGTAAAAATCTTCATTAACGAGTTT
>ERZ761607.2681-NODE-2681-length-18678-cov-5.905117_pt1 | contig 18678 bp, 19 predicted proteins | sample MGYA00511164_ERZ761607 | MGnify/ENA primary metagenome ERZ761607 (study PRJEB28899, sample SAMN02445080) | bioreactor sludge metagenome | biome: EBPR sludge | place: Australia: Brisbane, Thorneside Wastewater Treatment Plant | collected 2011-06-22 ...
CCGCCGAAGCGGGAGCCGATGGTTTCGACGGGCAGTCCGGCGATCGTCACCACCGCCGCCGCCGCCACAGTGACGATCAGGAAGCCCGGCAGCTTCGGCGCATACCGGCGCAGCAGCAGGATGGCGGCCAGGCAGGCGAAGGCCAGGCCGAAGGCGATGGGGTTGAGCGTGTCGCGGACCGCCCAGAGCGCTTCCAGCTTGGCGATGAACTCGGCGGGGACGTTTTCCGCCGTCAGGCCGAGGAAATCCTTCACCTGGCTGGCCATGATGATCACCGCGATGCCGCTGGTGAAGCCGGTGGTGACCGGATCGGGGATGTATTTGATCAGCGTCCCGACCCTGGCCAGGCCCGCGACAATCAGGATTCCCCCGGCCATCAGCGTGGCCATCAGCAGGCCGTCGTAGCCGTGCTTGCTGATCACCCCGTAGACGATGACCACGAAGGCGCCGGTCGGCCCGCCGATCTGGAAGCGGCTGCCGCCGAGCGCCGAGATCAGGAACCCCGCCACCACGGCGGTGATCAGGCCGACCTCCGGCTTGGCTCCGGACGCGATGGCCAGGGCCATGGCCAGCGGCAGGGCGACGATGGCGACGGTCAGGCCGGCGACGGCGTCGGCGCGGACGTCGGCGAGGCCGTAGCCCTGGCGCAGCACCGTGACCATCTTGGGTACGAAGAGCCGCCAGTCTCGCCACATGGTCGCCGGTCCTATGTCCTGTCGATCAGCCGCACGCCGCGGCCAGTTCCCTGACTCGGCGCGCCCTCGACGATCAGCTCCACGCCGGCGTTCGAGAGCGCGGTCATCACCTTCTCCAGGCTGTCGACGACGGCGCGGACCGAGCCGTCGCAGGCTTCCATCCGCTGGATCGTGGGCGCCGACAGACCCGACAGGCGCGCCAGCTGCTTCTGGTCGATGCCCAGCAGGGCCCTGGCGGCGCGAATTTGCGGTCCGGTGATCATGTGAGTCTCAAGGATGATGTATAGGATATCATTGAAGATGCATAGGGGTGCTCGCGGCGCCCCTCAGCCCTCGCGCCACTGGCTAGGGGAAGCAGTGCGCGAAGCTCTCACGCGCCTCGTCCTCGGTGATCACCTGCGTGCCGCGCGGGGTCTCCTCCCACCAGGCCTGGCAGGCGTCGCAGCGGTAGAGGACCGCCCCGCCGGCGTTGGCGCCCAGGCGGTTCGGCAGGCGTCCGTCGACCAGCCACTGACGCTTGCAGGTCTCGCAGCCGCGCAGGCGGGCCATCAGCCGGCCACCAGCTTCGCCAGCGCCCTGGGATAGAGGGCGTGCTCGGCGGCGAGCACGCGCGCCGCTAGGGTCTCGGGCGTGTCGCCGGCCTCGATGGGCACGCGGGCCTGATCGATCACGGGACCCTCATCGACGCCGATGGTGACCAGATGCGCCGTGCAGCCGGCCTCGACGTCGCCGGCCTCGATGGCCCGGCGGTGGGTGTCCAGGCCCGGATACTTCGGCAGCAGGGAGGGGTGGATGTTGATCATCCGCCCGGCCCAGGCCTCGACCAGGAAGGGCGTCAGCACGCGCATGTAGCCGGCCAGCGCGACGTACTCGGCGCCCGCCTCGCGCAGCGCCGCGTCGATGGCCCGCTCGTGCGCCTCACGGTCGGCGCCGTAGTCCTTGCTCGGGATGGCCAGCGTCGGCACGCCCGCCCCGGCGGCCAGCGCCAGACCTTCTGCGTCGGCCCGGTTGGAGACGACCAGCACGACCTCATAGAGGCAGTCCGCCGCCCGCGCGGCCCCGACCAGCGCGGTCATGTTCGAGCCGCGTCCGCTGATGAGGATGGCGACTTTGGCGCGGTTGGTCATGCGCTGAATCGCCTTGCGTGGTTCGACACGCGCTGCGCGCTGCTCACCATGACTATGAAAATAGTCATCCTGAGCAGCACCCGAAGGGTGCGTGTCGAAGGACGCAGGGCCTCACAACGCTAGGCCTTCGCCAGTTCGCCGCAGACAAACGCGTCCTCGCCGGCGTCCAGCAGGGCTTCCAGCACCTCCGGCGCCTCGCCCTTGCCGACGATCAGCAGCAGGCCGACGCCGCAGTTGAACGTGCGGCGCATCTCTTGCTCGGCGATGCCGCCGGTTTCCTGCAGCCACCGGAACACCGCCGGCATCTCCCAGGCGTTCCAGTCGAACCGGGGGACCAGGCCCTCGGCGATGGCGCGGGGCGGGTTCTCGATCAGGCCGCCGCCGGTGATGTGGGCCAGGCCCTTGATTCGGCCGGCCTTGATCAGGTCCATCGTCGACTTCACGTAAATCCGGGTCGGAGCCATCAGCGCCTGCGCCAGCGTCAGTGAAGCGTCCCAGGGGCAGGGGGCGTCCCAGGCCAGGCCCGAGCGCTCGACCACCTTGCGGACCATCGAATAGCCGTTGCTGTGCGGCCCGCTCGACGAGAGCCCGATCAGCACGTCGCCGGCGCGCTGCTGGTCCAGCTTCGGCAGCACGCCGTCACGGTTCACGGCGCCGACGTTGAAGCCGGCCAGGTCGTATTCGCCGTCGGCGTACATGCCGGGCATCTCGGCCGTCTCGCCGCCGACCAGCGCGCAGCCGGCCAGCTTGCAGCCCTCGGCGATGCCGGCCACGACCCGCGTCGCGGTCGCCACGTCCAGCCGGCCGGTCGCGAAATAGTCGAGGAACAGCAGCGGCTCGGCGCCCTGGGCCAGCAGATCGTTGACGCACATGGCGACCAGGTCGATGCCGACCCTGTCGTGCAGGCCGGTCTCGATGGCGATCTTCAGCTTGGTGCCGACGCCGTCGGTGGTCGAGACCAGCAGCGGGTCCTCGTAGCCGGCGGCCTTGAGGTCGAACAGGGCGCCAAAGCCGCCCAGGCCGCCGGCCACGCCGGGACGAGCGGTGGCCTTGGCCAGGGGTTTGATGGCCTCGACGAGCGCGTTGCCGGCGTCGATGTCGACGCCCGCCTGGGCGTAGGTGAGGCCGTTCGGCCGATCGGTCATGGGAAAGGTCTTCGCGGCAACTAAGGGCAGGAAATTCAGGCGGAAAAGGGCTTGCCTCTTGCAGACTCGGCCCCGGGCGGGGCTATAGCTAGCCGATGCAGCCGATTACGACCACCGCCGAACTGGCGGAATTCTGCAAGTCCTTGAAAGGCCAGCCGTTTATCGCCGTGGACACCGAGTTCATGCGCGAGACGACCTACTGGCCCAAGCTCTGCCTGATCCAGGTCGCCGCCCCGAACGGCGCCGAAGCCTGCATCGACCCGATGGATGACGGCATCGAGCTCAACCCGCTCCTCGACATCCTGCGGGACGAGAGCGTGCTCAAGGTCTTCCACGCCGCCCGCCAGGACGTCGAGATCTTCAACAACCTGGGCGCCATGCCCAGGCCGCTGTTCGACACCCAGATCGCCGGCATGGCGGCGGGCTTCGGCGAGCAGATCGCCTACGACGCCCTGGTCCGCCAGATGCTGAAGATCGAGCTCGACAAGTCGAGCCGCTTCACGGACTGGGCCCGCCGGCCGCTGAGCGACAACCAGCTGACCTACGCCCTGGCCGACGTCACCCACCTGGCCCGTCTGTTCCCGATGCTGCGCGATCGGCTCGAGAAGGGCGGACGCCTGGCCTGGGTCGAGGAGGAGATGGCCGCGCTCACCGATCCGGCCATGTATGACGTCGATCCGGAGAACGCCTGGAAGCGGCTCAAGCTGCGCAAGCACACGGCCCGCTACCTGGCGGTGTTCAAGGCCGTCGCCGCCTGGCGCGAGCGCACCGCCCAGCAGCGCGACCAGCCGCGCGGCCGCATCCTGAAGGACGAGGCGATCGACGAACTCGCCGCCCAGGCGCCGACCGACGCGGCGGCGCTCGACCGGCTGCGCGGCGTGCCCAAGGGCTTCTCGGGCAGCAAGTTCGGCCCCGACCTGCTCGCCGCGATCAAGGAAAGCCTCAAGGATCCGGAGGGCTACGCCCCGAAGATCGACCGCGAGCGCGGCCCGCAGAACGTCGCCGCCGGCGCCATCGTCGAGCTGCTCAAGGTGCTGCTCAAGGCCCGGTCGGAAGACGCCGGCGTGGCCAGCAAGCTGATCGCCACGGTCTCGGACCTCGAGAAGATCGCCAACGACGACAACGCCGAGGTCGGCGCCCTCCACGGCTGGCGCCGCGACGCCTTCGGGGCCGACGCCCTGAAGCTCAAGCGCGGCGAACTGGCCCTGGTGCTCGACGGCGCCCGCGTGCGGGTGGTCGAGGTGCGGCGGGCGCCGAAGGCGGCGGCGGGCTGATTCCAACTCCGCTCATCCCGGCGAATGCCGGGATGAGCGGGGGAAATGGGGGTCAGTTTCTCGGAAACCTCTTAGGCGCTATGTCTCTCGTCCAACGAGACGGGAACACCTATGTCCGATCCGCGCCTTACGGCCATCATCTACGACTTCGACGGCACGCTCGCCCGCGGCAACATGCAGGAGACCAGCTTCATTCCGTCGCTGGGCATGACGCCCCGGCAGTTCTGGAACGACACCGTCAAGCCGCGGACCATCGCCGCCGACGGCGACGACATCCTGATGTACATGCAGCTGATGCTGCAGACCGCCCGCGAGAAGGGCCAGACGGTCACGCGGCAGGCGCTGCGCGATCACGGCAAGGACGTCCCGCTGTTCGAGGGCCTGCGCGACGAGAGCTGGTTCGACCGCATCAACGCCTTCGGCGCCAACTACGGCCTGACGGTGCAGCACTTCATCCTGTCGAGCGGCCTGGCGGAGATGATCGAGGGCTGCCCGATCCACCACCGCTTCGAACACATCTTCGCCAGCAAGTATGTGTTCGACGACCAGGACGTCGCCGTCTGGCCGGCCGTGGGCATCAACTACACGACCAAGACCCAGTACCTGTTCCGCATCAACAAGGGCGTGCACAACAACTGGGAACATGAGCGCATCAACCGCTACATGCCCGACGAGGACCGCCCGGTGCCGTTCGAGCGGATGATCTTCATCGGCGACGGCGACACCGATGTGCCGACCATGAAGATGATGCACACCAAGGGCGGCCACTCGATCGCCGCCTACGACCCGCGCACCGAGCCCAACGACCAGACCAAGCTCCACCGCCTGATCAGCGACGACCGGGTGAACTTCGTCGCCGCCGCCGACTATCGCGAGGGCCAGCCGATGGACCTGATCGTCAAGGGCATCCTGGGCCGCATCGCCGTGCGCGAACGGACCATGCCGGCGGGGTAGGGGAGCCTTCGATATGTTGCATTTTCCCGATATTAGCTAATATAGGGAGGTAGGCGCCGGCTGAAGGAGGCTTCCATGAGCGACATTTCCGTGAGCTCCACCGAGTTTCAGACGCGGGCCGGGCTTTACATCGAACAGTCGGCCAAGGGCCCCGTGTTCATCACCAAACACCGCCGACCGGCCCGTGTGCTGATCGATATCGCGGAGTATGAGCGCCTGAAGGCCCGCGACACGCGCCGGGCCCACGCCGTCGAGGACCTACCCGACGAGTGGGTCGAGGCCCTCAAGTCGGCGGACTACGGCCAGGCCGATCCCGAACTCGACGTGCTGATGGAGTAGGTCGTTGTGAAGAAGCCGGAGCCGCAAGTCGGCCTGGTCATTCGATACGATTTCCTCTGGTCGCATGAGCGCGAAAGGGGCTTCGAAGGCGGTGTGAAGGACCGGCCCTGCGTGATCGTCACAGCCATTGTCCGCAAGAGCGATGGCTCAACGGAGGTGCTGCTCGCGCCGATCACCCATTCCTCGCCTGCGAAAGAGACCGTTGCCATCGAGGTCCCGCGCAGGGTCGGAAGGAGCCTCGGGCTGGATGATGAGCGCAGCTACATCATCGCTGACGAGACCAACAGCGTCGCCTGGGACGACCCCGGGATCGTTCCGGCCGAACCTGGACGGCGATGGGCCTATGGCCGGATTCCTCAGGCCCTCTACGAGACGCTGCGCGCATCAATGCTCGACCTGCACAGCAAGCGGAAGCTGAAGACCGGGCGACGGAACTAGCGACGACGGCGTCTTCCTGACGCGGAAACGGGGGCGCACTCTCTCCGTCGATACTCGATGTGTTGTTGGGCGATGAATTGGGTGTGTCCCTGCCTTTACCGCCCGTACCCCACGTTCGCCGCCGTCGCCGCGCCGCCGCGCGCCGCGTCCGTCGCCGCGTCGAGATCCGCCAGGTAGTGGTCGGCGACCGACAGGTGGACGGGCGACAGCATCAGGTGCAGGCCGCGCGGGTCGGTGACGGCGCTGGTCACCCAGCCCCGCTGGTAGAGCTGGCCCAGGATGGCGAGGCCGTCGACATCGGGGTGGGTGAAGGCGATGATGCCGAGCTGCGGCGCGCCGATCACCGTAAAGCCGCGCTCGCGCACGCCGGCCTCGATCCGCTCGCGGGCCTGGGTCACCATGCCGTGCCTCTGGCGATAGCCCTCGACGCCCAGGTAGTTCATCACCGCCCAGGCGGCGGCGATGGCGCCGCCGGGGCGGGTGCCGGCCAGGGTCGGGGTGGTCATCCTGCCCGCTGGCCAGTCGCTGACCGTGAAGGGCATATGGCTGCGCAGGGCCTCGCTGCGGAAGAAGACCGTCGAGGCCCCCTTGGCGCAATAGCCGTACTTGTGCAGGTCGGCCGACATCGACGAGACGCCCGGGACCTCGAAGTCGAAGGGCGGCACGTCGCCGCCGTTCATGCGCACGAACGGCGCGATGTAGCCGCCGACGCAGGCGTCGACATGCAGCCACAGGCCGCGCCGCTGCGCCAGTTCGCCCAGCGCCGCGATCGGGTCGATCAGGCCGAACGGAAAGCAGGGGGCCGAGCCGACGATCATGATCGTGGCCTCGTCGACCGCCGCCTCCATCGCCGCCGGATCGGCGAGGAAGTCCTTCAGCGGCGTGCGCCGGACCTCGATCTCCATGACCAGGGCGGCCTTGTCGAAGGCCGGATGGGCCGAGCGCGGCAGCACGATGTTCAGCCGCCCGGTCAGGCCCCGTTCCTTGCGGGCGAAGTCGCGGGCCGCCTTCACGGCCATCAGGATGGAGTCGGTGCCGCCGCTGGTCATCGCCCCGGCCGCGCCCTCCGGGGCGTGCAGCAGCGACAGGCCGAAGCCGAGCACCTCCTGCTCCATGCGGGCCAGGCTCGGGAAGGCGGCCGGGCCGAGGCCGTTCTCGGAGGCGAAGAGGGCGTAGGCCTCCTTCTGCACCCGGTCGAGGTCCTCGCCGGCGTTGAACACGTAGACCGCCGCCCGGCCGTCCCGCCACTTGACGTCGCCGGCGGCCATGTCGGTCATGCGGGCGCGCACGGCGTCCCAGGGCTGGCCCTGTTCGGGAAGGGACTGGGTCATCGCGGGCTCCGGGAAAGTGGGGACACACACCACTTTCGCGCCGAAAGTGGTGTGTGTCCCCACTTTCCTGATCAGACCCGGCGCACCTCCAGCGGCAGGCCCAGCAGGCCGGCCAGGGTCGTCGCTCGGCGGGTGGTCTGTTCGCCCAGCAGCATGTCGGACCAACCCTCCATGGCGGTCAGGACCAGGCGGCCGCCGTGCAGGCCGAGCCGCGACTGCGCCAGCAGGGGCGAGCTGCGGCCCGACAGGTCGCTGCCCAGCCGGATGGCGGCCCCCAGGGCTCGGGCTCGGCGGCGCTGGCCGTCGGTCAGCAGGCGCGAGATGGTGACGCCCTCCGGGATCGACGCGGCGGAGGTGTGGCGCGCGAAGGCGGCGACCGCCAGGAAGGCGCGCTCGACGTGACGCATGCCGGCGATCGGGGCCCGCAACACCTGCTCGAAGACGAGGTCGGCGCGATGATCCGGATGCAGGCGGGAGCCGAGATCGGCCAGGCGGCAGGCGGCGGCGCGCAGCACGTCCTCGCGGTCGTTCATCACGCGCGGCAGGGCGTCGAACACCGGGGCCAGCCAGGCGTCCAGGGTCGGGCCCAGGCTGTCGTCGACACCCTGACGGGCGGTAAGGGCCGCGCACCCCTCGATCAGCGGGTCGAGGGCCTGGATGGCGTCGGGCATGGACTCGAACAGCAGGCCCTCGCGCAGCCCGTAGGCGGAGATGACGACCCGCCGGAGGTCTAGGCCCTCGATCAGGGACTCCAGCACCAGCGCCGCGTGCGGCAGGGTCTCGAGGCGCTTCTTCGATACGCCCTCGATGGCCTCGAGCGACGCCCGCGACTGGCGGGCGATGAAGCGGGCGGTGTCCAGCGCGTCGGCCCGGCTGAGCTCGTACTGGTGGACGATCTGCAGCGGGTAGTCGGCGAGACGCATGTGCATCAGGGCCAGGTTCCGCCAGGCGCCGCCGACGGCCTGGAGCGTCCTGGCCGAGAACCGCCCCGCGTGCGGCGCGAGCCGGTCGCGAATTTCGCCGCGCAGCCTGTCGCCCTTCAGGCCGCTCAAGGCGAAGGGGCCGAGCGCCAGGGTCGCGCCGTCGACCGGTCCCTGCGGGCCGAGGCGTACGAGTTCCAGACTGGCGCCGCCGAGGTCGCCGACCACGCCCTCGCCGTCGGGTGAGCCGGCCAGCACGCCCAGCGCGGCGTAGCGCGCCTCCTCCTGGCCGCTCAGCACGCGCAGGTTCAGCCCGGTCTCGGCGGCGACGCGGGCGACGAAGGCCGGGCCGTCCACGGCGTCGCGCACCGCCGCCGTGGCGGCGGTGAAGACCTGCTGGGACCGGGCGGCGTCAAGCACGGCCCGGAAGCGGCGCAGGGCGGCCATGGCCTGCTCCACGCCGGTCGGCGACAGCCTGCCGGTCGCGCCGAGATCGCGGCCGAGGCCGGCCAGCACCTTCTCGTTGTAGACCGTCCAGATCGCCCGCCCCTCCATGCGGTAGAGGACCAGGCGCACGGAGTTGGACCCGACGTCGATGACGGCGGCGTCGCGCTGCTCGCGCATCGCGGCGTCGATCAGCTGTCCGCTAGCGGCGCGGGCCAACATGGTCGAAGGCTCGGGGCAGGTCGCGCACCTTGTGGCCGCGGCCCGACAGGCTGGGATTGTTCATGAAGTATTCGTGGGCCGAGAAGGCGCCCGGGCGATCCCAGGCGGGATCGCGCCTATAGCCGCCGTCGGCGTCGAGGGTCCAGCTCTGCGCCTCGTCGTTCATGTTGGCGACCATGATCTGCTGCAGCACCTGCTGGTGGACCGTCGGGTTGTCCACGGGCGTCAGCGCCTCGACCCGGCGGTCGAGATTGCGCGGCATCCAGTCGGCGGAGCTGATGAACACGCGCGCCTTGCTGCTGGGCATGTCGCCGCCGTTGGCGAAGGCCACGATGCGCGAATGTTCGAGATAGCGGCCGACGATGCTCTTGACCCTGATGTTCTCCGACAGGCCGGGGACGGCAGGGCGCAGGCAGCAGATGCCGCGGACCACGAGGTCGATCGGCACGCCGGCCTGGCTGGCGCGATAGAGGGCGTCGATGATCTCCGGGTCGACCAGGGCGTTCAGCTTGGCCCAGATGCCCGCCGGCCTGCCGGCCGCGGCGTTGGCGACCTCCGTCTCGATCATGTCGACCAGGTCGGTCTTCAGGGTCTCGGGGCTGTAGCTGAGTTTCTCCAGCCGCTCGGGCTTGGCGTAGCCGGTGATGAAGTTGAACAGCCGCGCCGAGTCCCGCCCCAGGGCCGGATCGCAGGTGAACAGGGACAGGTCCGTGTAAACCCGCGCCGTGAACGGGTGGTAGTTGCCGGTGCCGAAGTGGCAGTAGGTGCGCAGGGTCTCGCCTTCGCGGCGCACGACCAGGCTGAGCTTGGCGTGGGTCTTGTACTCGACGAAGCCGAACACGACGTGGACGCCCGCCCGCTCCAGATCCCGCGCCCAGCGCAGGTTGTTCTCCTCGTCGAAACGCGCCTTGATCTCGACCAGGGCGGTGACGTTCTTGCCGTTCTCGGCCGCCTCGATCAGGGCCGCGACGATCGGGCTGTTCTGGCTGGTGCGATACAGCGTCTGCTTGATCGCCAGCACATTGGGGTCGCGCGCCGCCTGGCGCAGGAACTGGACGACCACGTCGAAGCTCTCGAACGGGTGGTGGACCAGGATGTCCTTCTCGCGGATGGCCGCGAAACAGTCGCCGTTGTGATCGCGGATGCGCTCGGGGAAGCGCGGGGTGAAGGGTTTGAACTTCAGGTCGGGCCGGCCCTCGGGGATCATCTGGCTCATCTGGGCCAGGCCCAGCTTGCCGTCGATCAGCACCACGTCGTCGGGCTGAGTGTTGAGATTGTCGAGGATGAACTCGCGCAGGTCCTGCGGCATGGCGGTCTGGATCTTGACCCGCACGACGCCGCCCATGCGCCGGCGCTTGAGCTGCGCCTCGAACTCACGGACCAGGTCCTCGGCCTCTTCCTCGATCTCGACGTCGCTGTCGCGGATCAGGCGGAACAGGCCCCGGCCCTCGACCTCGCAGCCCGGGAAAAGGTGATCGAGGAACAGGATCAGCAGCGACTCCAGCGCGATGATCTTCTGCTCGCTCTTTCGACCGCGGCCGTCCTGCGGCAGCTCCCAGAATCGCTTCACCGCCGAGGGCACCGGCACCAGGGCGTAGAGCGGCTTGCCGTCGCTCTTGCGCAGCTTCAGGGCCAGCGAGAAGCCGAGGTTGGGGATGAACGGGAAGGGGTGGGCCGGATCGATGGCCAGCGGCGTGAGGATCGGGAAGACGTGGTTGAGGAAGATCGCCTCAGCCTTCTTGCGGTCGGCGGGAGTCACGTCCCTGGCGTCGAGCAGCTTGAGGCCCTCGTCGGACAGGGCCGCCCGCAACTCGCGCCAGATGCGCTGCTGGTCGGCCATGAGCTCGGCGGCCGAGGCGTTGACCTTGACCAGCTGTTCGGCGGGGGTGAGGCCGTCCTGGCTGAGCTTGCGCACGCCCTCGGCGATCTGGGCGCGCAGGCCGGCGACCCGGACCATGTAGAATTCGTCGAGGTTGTTGGCGCTGATCGACAGGAAGCGCAGGCGCTCGAGCAGCGGATGGCGCGGATTCTCCGCCTCCTCGAGCACGCGGCGATTGAACGCCAGCCAGCTGATCTCGCGGTTGAAGAACCGGTCGGGCGAGGCGAGCAGCGCCTCGTCGAGAGCCAGTCCGGGTCCGATCGTCTCAGGTTGCGCAGGCAGGGCGGTCGCGGCGTCGGTCATGGGGCCTCTGTCCGGTCACGGACCTTGTGACCCGCCGCGCCCGTCGCGGCAAGGGTGATGACAGGGGTGTTACAGGGGGGATGTTACGGTTTTGTCGCTGGAGTGCCCCTCAGGATCGCTTCACTATTTCGGCCGACGCTCCTGCACATTGCCTTGGGAGAGATTCGGTAATGGCCGACACGTCGATTGAGTGGACGGACGCGACTTGGAATCCCGTCGCCGGCTGCACTGTCCTGAGCGCCGGTTGCACAAACTGTTACGCGATGCGAATGGCAGCGCGCCTGCAAGCCATGGGTCTACCGAAGTACCAAGGCCTAACTCGCAAGAGTGGCGAGAGGCATGTGTGGACTGGCGCCGTGTCCCTGGACGAGGCGGCCCTCAGCATACCGGCCGGCTGGCGAAAGCCGCGTCTGATCTTCGTCAACAGCATGTCGGACCTGTTTCAGGAGCCGGTGCCATTTGAGTTCATTCGCCGCGTTTGGGCGACAATGGCGGATACGCCTCGACACACCTATCAGATCCTCACGAAACGGCCTGAGCGCATGGCTGAGCTCGTGGGAGACCTTCCGGTTCTGCCGAACGTCTGGCTTGGAACGAGCGTGGAGAATGAAGCTGCTCTGGGCCGATTGGACCATCTGAGGAGTACTCGCGCGGCAGTTCGCTTCGTATCATTCGAGCCGCTGATCGGATCTGTGGCTCAAGCGGACCTCACCGGTGTGCAGTGGGCGATTGTCGGCGGCGAATCCGGGCCACGAGCTCGCGAGATGCAGGAAGAATGGGTCGATGAGGTTCTCGATGCCTGCATTGCTTCGGGCACCGCGTTCTTCTTCAAGCAGTGGGGCGGACGAAACAAGAAGAGGGCAGGGCGGGCATATCGCGGGCGCACGTGGGACAACTTACCGGCCGTTGAGAATGTGGTCGGCGATACGCGCAGCCAATCCGAAGGCCTGTGGCTTGGGATTTGAGCACGCGAAGAACAGAGCGAAGCCTGGCGCGCCGCCCTTCGTGTTCAAGCGAAGGGGTTTCTTGGACACATAGGGGAAGATGGTCTCTAGGCGTTCCCGTACGTAGCTTTCCATATCATCGACGTCGGCTACACGAGCCTCACTGAGCTCCGGTTCTTCACCAAGGAATTCGAATAGCGAACCGGCCGACTTCGGCGTGTACCACGCCTTCTCCCAGCCATCGGAACCCAGCATCCTGTTCAGGGCGTCACGCTTCTTTGGTGTGATGTCCGATCTTTTTCGCGTCGCTTGCCGATAGAGGCCTTGAAGCGTCACTAGATACCAGACGTCGACGGCCTCAGTCCGGGCCACCGCTTCGAGCGTCTCCCACTTCAGTTGCATTCCATATGGGTCGATGAACATGACCGCTCGTGTTCCTGACCACGTCGGACGGTCTATTGCTTCGAGTACTCTGGTGTTTGCGTCGCCTCGGAGAATATCGACCGAGCGCTCCGGATATTCGTCGGCGAGTTCGTGAAGTGCCCGGCAGAAAGCTCGCTTGTTCTCAATGAAGGTCAACTGTGAGAACGGTGGGTCGTTTTCCAAGGCGATCTTCGCTGAGCCTCGGCGTTCTTCGATCCATGAATCCCGCGCGTCTTCAATGAGGTTCGCAGGCCGGGCCTCGTGAAGAATTTCGCGGGCACCGGAGCCAGAGAACACATCTATGTAGAGGAGCTTGGGGAACTGGTGCTGAAGCGCAGTCGTAAAACTCTGCAGGTAGGCTGAGACTACGCTGAGCTTGATATCGGTCGAAGCGTTGCCAAAGCGGTGGCCGGGGCGTGCGATTGCGGGCCCTCCCTTCCTGCGAGCAGTCACGGTCTCCTTAGGATGCGTCAATCGGGTGGCGTCAGTCTACACGCCTTCCACGCGAGCTGCCGATCTGTTTCCGTGGCGGCAAGACCGCTTCCCTTCTCCGGCCGTCGTGCTACCGTTTCGAATAATCGGTACGCAGAGACCGTGACGGAGGAAGCTACGATGCCCTACGCCCAGACCCGCGTCATCAACGACGCCGACAGCCACATCATGGAATCCGAGGGCTGGCTCGCCGGCTTCGCCGACGCGGACATCCGCGACCGGTTGCTGTCGCTGCGGCTGGAGGCCGGCGGGGCCGGCGCGGCCAAGGCCATAAAGCTGGCGCAGGAGCGACAGCGGGACGCGGAGAAGACGGCGGCCATCGCCGTCGACGTCATCAGCGGGCCCAAGGGCTGGGGCGCGCTGGGCGCGATGAACCCCGACGAGCGCCGCCGCGCGCTCGACGACCTGGGCTTCCAGCGCCAGCTGGTGTTCACCACCTTCGCCGGCTCACAGTTCCTGCGCAGCGACGATCAGGATGTGCGGTATGGCGGGGCGAGGGCGCTGAACCGCGGCATGGCCGAATTCTGTAGCGGCGACAAACGGCTGATCGCGGTCGGCATGGTCACCCTGGACGACCCGGCCCGAGCGGCGGCGGAGATCGAGACGGCCCGCAAGGCCGGCATCGGCGCGATGTGGGTGCCCGCCGCCACGGCCGGCGGCCGTTCGCCCGGCCATCCCGACAACGACGTGGTCTGGCGGGCGCTGTCGGAGGCGGGGATGCCGTTCCTGCTGCACGTCGGCGGCTCGCCGCCCGTGCTCGACCCGGCCTACCAGAACAACGGCCATCCGCGTCCGACCGACTGGCTGGGCGGCGGCGAGAACCTGCGGGTGAAGGACTTCTTCACGCTCAGCTTCGCGCCGCAGATGTTCCTGTCGGCCCTGGCCTATGACGGCGTCTTCGACCGCTTCCCGGACCTGCGCGGCGGGGTGATCGAGCTGGGCGCCGGCTGGGCGCCAGACTTCCTGCGCCGGCTGGACCAGGGCTGGAAGAGCTGGCGCAAGACCGACCCCGTCGTGGGTTCGCTGTCGCGGCCGCCGTCGGAGTTCATCCGCCGCGCCGTGCGCTTCACCCCCTTCGCCACCGAGGACGCCGGCCTGATCATCCGCGAGGGCGGCGAGGAGCTGTTCATGTTCTCCAGCGACTTCCCGCACCCGGAAGGCACCAAGGACCCGATCGGCCGCTTCGAGGCGACCTTCGACGGCCTGACGGAGGACGCGAAGGACCGCTTCTACCGCCGCAACTTCGAGGACCTGTTCGTCGGAGCCTGAGCCGCGCCCGGAGAGGATCGAGGCCGCCTAGCCCTTTCGTCCCAGCGTGTTGAGCCGGAAGATCGCGTACAGCGGGCAGAAGCCGACAAGGCCGGTCACCAGGGGCACGAGCCCGATCCACGCCCAGGGTGTCTTTGGTCCCACGAAGACCAGCGACAGCACCAAGATCCCGAGGATCACGCGCAGCAAGCGGTCGAGGCCGCCTTCATTCATCTTCATCGTCCATCTCCTGTCGTCGGCATTCGCCGATGGGGGAGAGGTCTCACACCGGGGCGGCCCGCGTCTGTGACCAAGTCACACTTCGGTTCTGGCCAGCCCCTGAAGCGCGCCGACGTCGACCAGCCTGATGTTGCCCCGGCCAAGGGAGACCAGCCCCTCGCGGGCCATCTGCGACAGTTGGCGGCCGACGGCTTCTCGCGCCGAGCCGATCTCCGCTGCCAGGGCCTCGTGCGTCAGGTTTACGGCGCCGTTGACCGACTGCGCCAGAAGGGCGGCGGCGAGGCGGGAGGGCAGGCCGGTGAAGGCCAGGGCCTGGACGACGCCTTCAAGGTCTCCGAACCGACTGGCCACCGATCCCATGACGCAGGACCTGAAGGCGGCGTTTTCCGCCATCAGCCTATCGAACGCGGCGGGCGGCAGCAGCACGCCCTCGACGTCGGTCTCGACGACCCCTTCGGCGGCATAGAGTCGCCCTTCGACCAAACAGGCGAAGGTCTGCAGGCAGATCTGTCCCGGCCGCACCCGGTAGAGCAGCAGCTCGCGTCCGGCGACCGAGGTGAGGCCGACGCGAATGGCGCCGCGCTTCAGGGCGACGAAGCCGTGACAGGGATCTCCGGGGCGAAACAGCACCTGGCCGGTCGTCGCCCGGAGCGGCGCGGCGCCGGGGGCTCCGCCGGCGATGGCGGCCATGGCTTCCGGATCGGGTCCGGCCGTCATGCCGCCGCCCGCTCCTTCGCCAGCGAGGCCATGTCGATCACGAAGCGATACTTCACGTCCGACCGCTCCATCCGCTCGTAGGCGTGGTTGATGTCCTGGATGGCGATCTGCTCGCACTCGGGCAGCACGCCCCTGGCGGCGCAGAAGTCGAGCATTTCCTGCGTCTCGGCGATGCCGCCGATCGGCGAGCCGCTGACCCGGCGGCGACCGCCCAGCAAGAGGCCGCTGTGGAACGGCGGCAGCTCGTCGATGGCCCCGACGATGACCAGCGAGCCGTCGATGTCGAGCAGCGGCAGGTAGGGCTGCAGCTTGTGGGCCACGGGAATGGTGTCGATGATCAGGTCGAAGCCGTTGCGGGCCGCCTTCATCGCGTCGCGGTCGGAGGACAGCAGCACATGCTGCGCACCGAGCGCCTGGGCGTCCGACCGCTTGGACTCCGAGCCGGTGATGACGGTCACCTCGCAGCCCATGGCCACCCCGAACTTGACCGCCATATGGCCCAGCCCGCCCAGGCCGGCCACGCCCAGCCGCGTGCCCGGGCCCGCCTTCCAGGTCTTGAGCGGCGAGTAGGTGGTGATCCCGGCGCAGAGCAGCGGCGCGGCGCGGGCGACATCCAGGCCGTCGGGGATCTTCAACACGAAGGCCTCGCGCACCACGATGTGGTCGCTGTAGCCGCCGAACGTCGGATCGCCGGTGATCCGGTCCTTGCCGTTGTAGGTGCCGGTCGAACGGTTGCGGCAGAGTTGCTCCTCGCCCTTGCGGCACTGGTCGCAGTCCATGCAGCTGTCGACCAGGCAGCCGACCGCCGCCAGGTCGCCCTCGCGGAACCGGCGCACCTGCGGGCCGACCGCGCTGACCCGGCCGACGATCTCGTGGCCCGGGCAACAGGGATAGATCGTGCCGCCCCAGTCGTTGCGGGCCGTGTGCAGGTCGCTGTGGCAAACGCCGCAATAGAGGATGTCGATCCTGACATCGTCGGGGCGCAACGCCCGCCGCTCGAAATGGAAGGCGGCCAGCGGCGATGCGGCATCCTGGGCGGCGTATCCGACAGCGTAAGGCATTGCGGGGGCTCCGGCGTCTGAATTCGAACAACCGTATGACACTCGGCGCCGTCTGGTAAGCGGTCGCGCGCGCCGCCGACCGACGGGAGGCGCCATGGGACGCGGCGGGGTAGGCGGGGCGGCGGGGTTGTGCCTCTAATGCCGCCAGGGAGAGGCGATTCATGATCATGACGACGAGCCGAGCGGTGCGCGCGCCATGGCCCTGATCCAGTCGCCGCTGGGCATACTGCTCGCCCTTGTCCTCGCCGCCGTCGCCGCCGAAGTGCTCGGCAAGGTTCGCTATGGGCGAGCCCTCGGGCCGGCGCTGATCGTCATCATCCTCGGCGCCCTGCTGGCCAACCTGCGGCTCATCCCGCCGGCCGGGGCGGGAGGACCCGTCTATGACGCGGTGTTCGCGGTCGTCATGCCCGCGGCGATCTTCCTGGTCCTGCTTGAGGCCAACCTGAAGGCGCTGAAGCGCGCCGGAGGCCCGATGATGATCGCCTTCTTCATCGGCGCGGCCGGCACGGTGGCCGGTGTGCTCGCGGCGGTCGCCCTGACGCCGGCGCGCGCCATGCTCGGCGACAAGCTCGCCGCCCTCTCCGGCATGTATGCGGGCACCTACATCGGCGGCAGCGCCAACTTCAACGCCATTGCGCTGCACTTCGGCGTCGCGCGGGACGGGGGGCTCTACACCGCGGCGGTCGTCGCCGACAATGTGCTGACAGGGTTCTGGGTGGTCGCCACCCTGGCCCTGCCGCTGCTGCTCCTGAAGACCGGGCTATTCGGCGCCCGGCGCGTCGCCGTCGCCGCGGTCCCGGCGGACGCCGCCGCCGCGCCGCCGCCGCCGCTCACGGGTGTCCTCGCCGTGGCCGCGCCGGTCGCGGTCGCCCTCGCCGGGGTGCTGGCGTCGGACCTCCTCGCGGGACTGCTCGCCAGGCTGGGCGCGCCTGTGCCCTCGGTGATCATCCTGACCACCCTCGCGCTGATCGTCGCCCAGACGCCGTTCGTCCATCGCATGACGCTCGGCCGCCCCATGGGACTGGCGGCGATCTACCTGTTCCTGGCCGTGGTCGGCGCGAGCGCCGATGTCGGAGCGCTCATCGCCGCCGGGCCCGTCGGGCTCATGCTGATGGCCTTCGTGGGGATCATCGTACTGGTCCACGCGGCGATCCTGATCGTCGCGGGATGGCTGCTGCGCATCGATCCGGACATCATCGCGATCGCCTCGAACGCCAACATCGGCGGCGCCAGCAGCGCCCTGTCGCTGGCCGAGAGCCTCGGGCGGGAGGATCTGGCGCTGTCCGCGGTGCTGGCCGGCACGGTGGGCACGGCCATCGGCACCTATATCGGCTTCATGGTGGCGGGCATCCTGTAGTCGGGGCCGCCTCGGCCCCGTCCGCACGGTCCAGCGCCTTGTAGAAGTAGGTGGTGTCGCAGGGCGCGCCGTCCGGCAGCAGGGCGTAGTTCGGGATCACGCCAACCCGGATCCAGCCCGACCGTTCGTACAGCCGCTCGGCCTCGGGGCTGGCGGTGTCGAGCACCAGCAGGGTCTTGCCCGCCGCCTTCGCCGCGGCCTCGGCCGCCCGCATCAGCAGGGCTCCGACGCCCCGGCGGCGGGCGCGGCGATGAACCAGCATCTTGGAGACATCGCCCCGGTGCGGCTGGTTCGGCGGCTGGGCCAGCACCACCTGCACCGTGCCCAGCGGGCCGTCGGCGTCCTCGGCCACGATCAGCACCCGTTCCCCGGCCGCCACGCCGGCGATGACGCCGGTCCAGAAGGCGGCGGCCTCGGCCCGCGTCATCGGCCACATGAAGCTGACCGAGGCCCCGCCCTCGACGCAGTCGAGCAGGATGTCGGACAGGCCGCTCAGGCGGTCTGCGGCTTCGGCGCCGTCGACGACGCGCACGCTGATGGTCATGACGGCGGCTCCTCCGATCGCGGCCAGACTAGGGCGCGGCCTCGCGATCGTCAGTCCCCGAACAGCTCCGGCTGGGCGTCGAGAACCGACTTCGCCAGCGGACGGGTCAGTTCCCGGCCCTGTTCGCCCGCCGCTTCATCAAGCCGCCGGACCACCTCGCGCGCCGCGGCCACCGAGCGTGGCATCCGCTTGACCAGATACTCGTAGAGGTCGGGCGCGGGGCGACGCAGCTTCTCGCGGAACAGGGCCTCCAGCACCGCGATCATCAGGGCGTCGTCCGGCTCGCCCAGCTCGGCCACGGTCAGGGCGTTCAGCCGCGAGCGCAGGTCGGGCAGGGCGGCGTCCCAGGCCGCCGGTCGCGTGCGCGCCGTCAGCAGCAGGCCCCCGTCGGTCGACGCGCGGTTGATGAGGTGGAACAGCGCCTCGCCGGGCGCGCGGTCGGCGTCCTCGACCAGCACGGGCCCGCCGGCCGGCAGGTCGTCACCCGGCCTCCACGCCGTCGCCCCGGCCCGCCGCGCCCAGACGGTCGCCAGATGCGTCTTGCCGCTGCCCTCGGGCCCGACCAGCGCCAGCGTCCGGTT
>ERZ761607.2682-NODE-2682-length-18677-cov-7.698529_pt1 | contig 18677 bp, 16 predicted proteins | sample MGYA00511164_ERZ761607 | MGnify/ENA primary metagenome ERZ761607 (study PRJEB28899, sample SAMN02445080) | bioreactor sludge metagenome | biome: EBPR sludge | place: Australia: Brisbane, Thorneside Wastewater Treatment Plant | collected 2011-06-22 ...
TGGGTGCTGAAGACCGTGCCGCAGATGGGCGCCGGCTGGTGTCCGCCCGGCATTCTCGGCGTCGGCATCGGCGGCACGCCGGAGAAGGCGTTCATGCTGGCCAAGGAATCGCTGATGGCGCCGGTCGATATTCAGGAATTGATCGCCCGTGGACCGAAGAATCGCGCCGAGGAACTGCGCATCGAGCTGTACGAGAAGGTCAACGCGCTCGGCATCGGCGCGCAAGGTCTGGGCGGTTTGACCACCGTGCTCGATGTGAAGGTGCTCGACTATCCGACCCACGCCGCCAACCTGCCGATCGCGATGGTGCCGAACTGCGCCGCGACCCGCCACGCGCATTTCCATCTCGACGGCAGCGGTCCGGCCAAGCTGGAGCCGCCGAGTCTGGACGACTGGCCGAAGCTGACCTACGCGCCGACCAACGCCCGCTGGGTCGATCTCGCCGCCGTCACCCGCGAGGAGGTGGCGACCTGGAAGCCGGGCGAGGTGCTGCTGCTCAACGGCAAGATGCTGACCGGCCGCGACGCCGCCCACAAGCGCATGACCGACCTGCTGAGCGCGGGCCAGAAACTGCCGGTCGATTTCACCAACCGCTTCATTTACTACGTCGGCCCGGTCGATCCGGTGCGCGACGAGGTAGTCGGTCCCGCCGGACCCACCACCGCGACCCGCATGGACAAGTTCACCCGCCAGATGCTTGAACAAACCGGCCTGCTGGGCATGATCGGCAAGTCCGAGCGCGGCCAGATCGCCATCGACGCGATCAAGGACAACCGGGCGGTGTACCTGATGGCGGTCGGCGGCGCGGCCTATCTGGTGTCCAAGGCGATCAAAGCGGCCAAGGTTCTCGCTTTCGAGGATCTCGGCATGGAAGCGATCTACGAGTTCGAGGTCAGGGACATGCCGGTGACGGTGGCGGTCGATTCCAAGGGGTCCAGTGTCCATAAGACCGGGCCGAAGGAATGGCAGGCGCGGATTGGGAAGATTCCGGTGGTGGAGGCGTAACTGGTCCTGTGCAGGGAGTGCTGTATTGCCTGATCCCGGTCAATGAACGACCGTTGCTTTCAAGGTGATGGTCGTTCATTAAAAAAACCCGCGCTCGGCGGGTTTCGGTTTCCGTCATGGACGGCCATGAACGGCTATTTGGCGGAGAGAGAGGGATTCGAACCCTCGTTAGAGTTACCCCTAAACAGCATTTCCAGTGCTGCGCCTTCGACCGCTCGGCCATCTCTCCAAAGTATTGCCCCGCTCCACGTAGCGGGGATGGTAAGGCTATCCGAAGCGACCCCGCCAAGGCAAGCCGCCCGTCAGCCATTTCAAAAACTCAGTTCACGCCCTTCATGGTCAGGCGGATGCGGCCCTGCTTGTCGATTTCCATCACCCGGACCTTGACCAAGTCGCCCACCGTCAACTTGTCGCTGACGCTCTGCACCCGCTCTTCGCAAATCTGCGAGATATGCACCATGCCGTCGCGGCCCGGCAGGATGGCCACGAACGCACCGAAGTCCATGATCCGGACCACCTTGCCCTCGTAAATCTGACCCGCTTCCACATCGGCGGTAATCTGCTCGATGCGGCGCCGGGCCTCGTCGCCGGCGGCCTTGTCCACGGCGGCGATCTTGACCACGCCGTCGTCGGTGATATCGATGGTGGCGCCGGTTTCCTCGGTGATGGAGCGGATGGTGACGCCTCCCTTGCCAATCACGTCGCGGATCTTCTCCGGGTTGATGCGCAGGGTCGTGTAGCGTGGCGCGTATTCGGACAATTCCTGGCGTGGCTTGACGATAGCCTGGCTCATCCTGCCGAGAATATGTAGCCGCCCTTCACGGGCTTGGGCCAGCGCCTTCTCCATGATCTCGCGGGTGATGCCGTCGATCTTGATGTCCATTTGCAGGGCGGTGACGCCGTCGGTGGTGCCGGCCACCTTGAAATCCATGTCGCCCAGATGGTCCTCGTCGCCAATGATGTCGGTCAGCACCGCGAAGCGGTCTCCTTCCTTGATCAGGCCCATGGCGATGCCGGCCACCGGCGCCTTGATCGGCACGCCGGCGTCCATCAGCGCCAGGCTGGCGCCGCAGACCGACGCCATCGAACTGGAACCGTTGGATTCGGTGATTTCCGACACCACCCGCACCGTGTACGGAAACTGGCTGGGCTTGGGAATCACCGCCTGCACGCCGCGCTTGGCCAATCGGCCGTGGCCGATCTCCCGGCGCTTGGGGCTGCCGACCTGGCCGATCTCGCCCACCGAATAGGGGGGGAAGTTGTAATGCAACAGGAACGGCTGACGGTACTCGCCCTCGATGGCGTCGATGATCTGGGCATCCCGGTCGGTGCCGAGCGTCGTGACCACCAGGGCCTGGGTTTCGCCCCGGGTGAACAGCGCCGAACCGTGGGTGCGCGGCAGCACGCCGACCCGGACGGTGATCGGCCGCACGGTGTGGGTGTCGCGGCCGTCGATGCGCGGCTGGCCCAACAGGATGCGGCCACGCACGATTTCGCTTTCCAGCGCCGTAAACGCGCTTTCGATCGCCTGCGTGGTCCAGCGTTCCGGTTCCTGGGCCAGTAGTTGCGCGATCAGTTGGTTGCGGATCTCGCTCACCCGTTGCTGGCGAGTCAATTTTTCGGCGATCTGGTACGCCTCGGTCAAAGTGTGCTCGGCCGCGGCGCGGGCTGCCTTGGCCAGCATCGCGTCACCGGCCGGCGGCTGCCAGTTCCACGGTTGGACGCCCGCCTCGGCCGCCAGATTGTTGATGGCGCGAATGGCCACCTGCATCTGCTCGTGGCCGAACACCACCGCGCCGAGCATCACCTCTTCCGGCAACTCCTGCGCCTCGGACTCCACCATCAACACCGCCCGCTCGGTGCCGGCCACCACCAGATCCAGTTGCGAGGTTTTCAGCTCCTTGCGAGTCGGGTTGAGCAGGTATTGGCCGTTGTGATAACCGACCCGGGCCGCGCCGATGGGGCCATTGAACGGGACGCCGGACAGCGCCACCGCCGCCGAGGCGCCCAGCAGGGCCGGGATTTCCGGGTCCACCTGATTGTTCAACGACAGCACGGTGGCGATGATCTGCAACTCGTGGGTAAAACCGTCGGGAAACAGCGGGCGCAGCGGCCGATCGATCAGCCGGGCGGTCAGGGTTTCGCTTTCGGATGGACGCCCCTCGCGCCGGAAAAACCCCCCGGGAATGCGGCCGGCCGCATAACTGCGTTCCTGGTAATCGACCCGCAGGGGTAGAAAATCCCGGCCTTCCTCGGTTTCCCGCGCGGCGACCAAGGTCACCAGCACCACGGTGTCGGCCATGTTGACCACCACCGCCCCGCTGGCCTGCCGGGCAATTTCGCCCGTCTCCAGTGTCACGGCATGTTGGCCGTACTGAAATGTTTTTTTGATGGGCGTCACGAAAGCGTCCTGTGCGTTGAAAGAGCGATGGAAAACCTCAGCGGCGCAGGCCGAGGCGGCTGATCAGTCCCTGATAGCGTTGCAGATCCTTTGCCTTCAGGTAGTCCAGCAGCCTGCGACGCTGGTTGACCATCTTCAGCAGCCCGCGCCGGGAATGATGGTCTTTCTTGTGCTCGCCGAAATGCGGCTGCAAGCCATTGATACGATTGGTCAACAGCGCGACCTGAACTTCCGGCGAGCCGGTATCGGCGGGATCGCGCTGATAATCCCGCACGATCTGGGACTTTTGTTCGGTGTTAAGAGGCATGAAAAACTCCAGTTCGAATTCGATCAGTCAGGCAAACCCAGCGAAAAATATTAACCCTAGCGGCGACAATCAACAAGCAAACCTCAAGGCTCAACGGCTTAGAGCAACAACCGGCGCGGCGCTACCCGACCATCGTCAAGGACTTCGCCGATCCCCAGAAACCGCTCCTCGCCCTCGTACAACCGTACCCAGCCCTGGGTTGGAGCGCGCGGAACCAAAACCGGCTGACCCTGACGCAGATAAAAGGCGGCGTCGCCGCGCGCGCGCACCGCTGGCCAATCCGGCAGCGCGCTGTCCGCTGGCAACAACGCCTCATCCAGCGCCGCCAACCCCTGCTCCGCCCGCTCGCGCAGCGCTTCCAGCGTCACCATCCGCCTGGCGTCATAGGGCTCCACCGCGATGCGGCGCAACGTGGTCACGTGAGCGCCGCAGCCCAGCGCCTCGCCAAGATCGGCGGCCAGGACCCGCACGTAAGTACCCTTGGAACAGCGCAACTCGCATTCCAGTTCCCCGCCGCCCAGCCGCAGCAACCGCAGGTCGCGAACCGTCACCTCGCGCGGAACGCGCTCGACCTCAATACCCTTGCGCGCCAGCTTGTACAGCGGCTGGCCATCGCGCTTGAGCGCCGAGTACATCGGCGGCGTCTGCTGGAGCACGCCGGTGAAGCGCCGCAACGCGATCTCGACCTGTTCCCGGCTCAGCGGTCCGACCGGTCGGGTAATGAGAACCCCGCCCTCGGCATCGCCGGTGTCGGTGGTCACCCCCAACCGACAGGTGAAGCGATACGCCTTGTCGGCGTTCAGCAACAATCCCGACAGCTTCGTGGCCTCGCCCAGGCAGATCGGTAACAACCCGCTGGCCAGCGGATCGAGACTACCTGTATGGCCGGCTTTTCGCGCCTGGTATAGCCGCTTGATCGCCTGCAAGGCGGCATTGGACGTCCAGCCGACCGGTTTGTCCAACAGCAGCACGCCGCTCACGGGGCGGCGGTCGCGGCGGTTGATCACTCGCGACCTTCCGAGCCGGCGTCGGTGTGATGCCGTTCGGCATCGGCGGCCACGGCCGCGTCGATCAAGGCCGACAGTCGCGCGCCGCGTTCCACCGTCTCATCGTAGCGAAATTCCAGCTTCGGTACCGTGCGGGTGTGCAACCGCCGCCCCAATTCCCGGCGCAGCAGCGGCGCGGCTTGATTGAGCTCGGCCACCAATTCGGCTCGTTCGCCCGGCTCGCACACGGCGGTGACGTAAATCCGCGCATACGCCAGATCGCGGCTGACCTCAACGCTGGTGGTGGACACCAGGGTGAGGCGCGGGTCGCGCAGTTCGGCGCGGATCAACTCCGCCAGATCGCGGCGAATCTGCTCGCCGATCCGGCGGGGGCGTGGGGCGGCGCTATTGGCCATTGTTCAGCTTCGCTCCATTCGCACACTATAGCGTGCGTTGCACCTGCACCCGCTCGAACACCTCGATCTGATCGTTCTCGCGGATGTCGTTATAGCTCTTCACCCCCATCCCGCAATCCATGCCGGCGCGCACCTCGCTGACATCGTCCTTGAACCGCCGCAGCGAATCCAACGCGCCCTCGAAAATCACGACATGGTTGCGCAGCACCCGAATCGGGTTGCTGCGTCGCACAACCCCGTCCACGACCATGCAGCCGGCCACCACCCCGAACCTGGGCGAGCGAAATACCTGTCGCACCTCGGCCAGGCCGATGATTTGTTCCTTGAATTCCGGCTTGAGCATACCGATCATGGCGCGCTTCACATCGTCGATCAGCTCGTAGATCACGCTGTAGTAGTGCAGCTTCAGCCCTTCCTCGTCGGCCAGCTTTTTGGCGACGCTGTCGGCGCGCACGTTGAAGCCGATCAGCAGCGCCCGCGAGGTCTTGGCCAGATTCACGTCAGATTCGTTGATGCCGCCAACGCCGCTGGCGATGATTTTAACTTGCACTTCGGGGGTGGACAGCCGGGTCAGCGCATCCACGATGGCCTCGGCGGAACCCTGCACGTCGGCCTTGAGCACCACGTTGAGCACGCTGATCTCTCCGGCCTCAAACTGCTTGGAGATGCCGCCGATATCGATGACAGGCCCCTTATGGGCCTGTTCCTCGCGGGCCTTGCCCTGACGGAACAGGGCGATCTCGCGGGCCTTGCGCTCGTCGGCGACCACGCTCACATCGTCGCCCGCCTTGGGGGTGCCGGACAGGCCCAGGACTTCCACCGGAATAGAGGGGCCGGCTTCGCCCACGCTTTGCCCGGTCTCGTTGAGCATGGCGCGCACCCGCCCATATTCCAGGCCGCTCAGAATCACGTCGCCCTTGCGCAGGGTGCCGCTCTGCACCAGCACGGTCGCCACCGGGCCACGGCCCTTGTCCAGCCGCGATTCGATCACCACCCCCTTGGCCAGGCCGTCCACCGGCGCGTTCAGTTCCAGCACCTCGGCCTGTACCAGAATCTTGTCCAGCAGTTCGTCCACGCCCATGCCGCTCTTGGCCGACACATAGGTGAACAGCGTTTCGCCGCCCCATTCCTCGGAGATGACGCCCTGCGCCGACAATTCGCTCTTGACCCGCTCCGGGTCGGCACCGGACTTGTCCATCTTGTTGACCGCCACCACGATCGGCACCCCGGCGGCGCGGGCGTGCTGAATCGCCTCGATCGTTTGCGGCATCACGCCATCATCGGCCGCCACCACCAGCACCACGACGTCGGTCGCCTTGGCGCCGCGCGCGCGCATGGCGGTGAACGCGGCGTGGCCCGGTGTGTCGAGGAAGGTGACCACGCCCTTCGGGGTGCTGACATGATAGGCGCCGATGTGCTGGGTAATGCCGCCCGCCTCGCCGGCCGCGACCCGGGTCCGGCGGATGTAATCGAGCAATGAGGTCTTGCCATGATCCACATGACCCATGATGGTCACCACCGGCGGGCGCGGCATCGCCTCGCCGCCGGTTCCGGCGGCCAGTTCCTGCTCCAACGCATTTTCGTTGAGCAGCTTGTAGGTATGCCCCATTTCCTCGACGACCAGCGCGGCGGTTTCCTGGTCGACCACCTGGTTGATGGTGACCATCATGCCCATCTTGAACAGAGCCTTGATCACTTCGGTGGCCTTGATCGACATCTTCTGGGCCAAGTCGGCGACGCTGATGGTTTCGGGCAGGGTCACCTCGCGCACCACCGGCGCGGTGGGCTTGGCAAAACCATGACGCGGAGCGGGCGCGGCGGTTTTGGGGCTCTTGGCCTTTCGAGGCCGGCGACGATCGGACCGATCGAAGACGGCTTGATCGCTGCGTCCCGGCCGAGACAGACGCTCCATCTCGCTTTCCACCTCTCGTCGCCGCGGCGATTCGGCTTCCCCGCGGCGCTTGGCCGGAGCACTATCGGGACGCTTCCTTGCCTTGGTGTCCACCACGGCCACGGACGGTGGCTTGGTCCCGGAAACCGGCCCAGCGCCGCTCGCGTCAGTACGGCGCTGAGTTGGGTGCGTCGCCGGCCCAGGCTCGGCCGGCTTGCGTCCCCGGACCTCGGTGGATCGGGAAACCGCCGGACGATCCGTGGGTTTGCGGCGTTCGTCGGACGCTTCCGGCCGGCGACGCGCGCCCGACTCGACCGGACGCCGGGTCTGGTCCTCCGGTCGGCGGCGAGGCGCTTCGCTTTCGATCGGGCGGGGTGACTCTTCCGCCGGGGCGCGACGGGCCACCCCTGCCTCGGGTGGGCGAGGGGCGGGCTCCTCGATTTCCATCCGGGGGGGAGAGGGTTCCTTGGCCACCCGGGAGACCATGCTCACTTCCATGTCCGGCGCGCGGGAATCGGCGGCCTCCACAGCCGGCGGACCGACCGTCTCCCCGGAGGGGCGCTGCTCCCTCTGAACAGCGGGAATTTGCTCGGTCACTTCCGGGGTGCCAATCGGTTCACCGACTTCCATGGCGGCGACAACCGGCGCCTCGATCGGAATCTCCGGCGCGTGGCGACGGGGGAGTTCGTCCTCGACCAGGCTGCGCTTGACATACGTGCGTCTCTTGCGCACCTCGATGCTGACGGTCTTGACTTGTCCAGCCGCGCCGCCGGCCATCTTGATCTCACTGTGGGTCTTGCGCTTGAGCGTGATCTTTCTGGGCTCCGCCGCGCCCGGCGCCGATCGGTTGCCATGGCTCTTGCGCAGGTGCGCCAGCAGATCCAGCTTCTGTTTCTCCGTGATCGCGGCATCCGCCCCGGCAACCGGAATACCAGCCTCGGTAAACTGCTCCAACAGGCGATCCACCGGTATGCCGACGACCGTCGCAAACTGCCTGACCGTTACATCCGTCATTCAACACCCCCGGGATAAGCCCGCCCTACCGCTCGTTCTTCGAAAACCAAGGCGCGCGCGCCGTCATGATCAACTTCGCGGCCCGTTCGTCATCCAATCCGGCGATCTCGTTAAGATCGTCCACCGACAATTCCGCCAGATCCTCCATCGTCACAATACCGCCGCTCGCCAGCGTAAAGGCCAGATCCTCATCCATCCCCTCCATCCGCAACAAGGCCTCGGATGGCCGGGCACCGCCCAACTGTTCCTCGGCGACGATCGCGCGCGTCAGCAACACGTCGCGCGCGCGCCCGCGCAACTCCTCGACGATCTCGGCGTCGAACTCGGGAATCTCCAGCATCTCGTGCGCGGGTACGTAAGCGACTTCGTCCAGGCCCGCGAAGCCCTCGCGCACCAGGATCGCGGCGGTTTCGTCATCCACGCCCAGTTGTTCCATGAACATCCGTTGCAGACCCGCGTCCTCCTGGCCGCGCTGGGCCTGCGCCTGGGTTCGCGTCATCACGTTCAGGGCCCAGCCGGTCAGGCGACTGGCCAGATGCACGTTCTGGCCACCCTTGCCGATGGCCTGAGCCAGTTGCTTTTCGTCGGCGACGATGATGTCCATGCCGTGCGCGTCCTCATCCACGATAATCGACTCCACCTCGGCCGGCGACATCGCATTCATGACAAAGCGGATTGGGTCGTCGTGCCACTGCACGATATCCACCCGTTCGCCCGCCAGCTCGTTGGTCACGCTCTGCACGCGGGCGCCGCGCATGCCCACGCAGGCGCCAATGGGATCGATGCGGGCATCCTTGCTCTTGACCGCGATCTTGGCGCGCGAACCGGGATCGCGGGCGGCGCCCTTGATCTCGATGATGCCCTGGTTGATCTCGGGGACTTCCAGCGTGAACAAGGCGATCAAGAATTCCGGCGCCACCCGGCTGACGAATAACTGTGGACCACGGACTTGAAGGCTCACATCCTTAAGATAGCCCCGCACCCGCTCGCCGATGCGAAACGATTCGCGAGGAATCAACTCGTCGCGGGAAATCTTGGCCTCGACGTTGCCGCCGACATCGAGAATCACATCGCCGCGTTCTAGGCGCCGGACCATGCCACCGATCAGTTCACCCTTGCGGTGCAGGTAAGCTTCCACGATCTGAGCGCGCTCGGCGTCTCGAACCCGCTGGACGATCACCTGTTTGGCGGTCTGGGCCGCGATGCGTCCCCCGAAATCGGCATTCTCCTGGGGCGTTTCAAGGTACGCGCCCACCTGGACATCCGCTTGAATTGGGCGGGCCTGATCCAGCGCCATCTGCCGGTCCGGGTTGTCGATTTGCGCGGCATCGGCCACCACCAACCAGCGCCGGAAGGTTTCATAGCCGCCGGTGCGCCGATTGATGGCTACCCGCAGATCGGGATCGCCGGCATAGCGTTTTTTGGCCGCCGAGGCCAGCGCCAACTCGAGCGCGCCAAAAATGATTTCCTTGTTGACGCCTTTTTCGTTGGAAACGGCATCCACGACCAGCAGAATTTCTTTGTTGCCTTCTTTGCTTTCTTTACCACGCATGGCGTTCTGCCTCCTCGCCGGATCCGCACGCTCTCATCCCGTCCTAAAGTTCGGGCGCCAGTCGGGCCTTTGCGATCCGCTCGAGCGGCGCCCGCCACTCCCGACCCTCGCCATCCAAGATCACTACGTCACCGTCGCGCATCCCGACCAGCCGCCCAACCAGCTTCCGTCGTCCGTTCAGTAATTCCCGCAGGTGAAGGCGCACCTTGGAACCGGCGAAGCGGTCGAAATGCGCGGCCTCGAACAGAGGGCGATCCAGTCCGGGCGAGGAGATTTCCAGGGTATATCGTCCGGCGATCGGATCCTCGACCTCCAACACGCCACTTAACTGATGACTAACTCGCTGGCAGTCATCCAGACCGATACCATTCTCGCCATCGATATAGATCCGCAACAGGGCGCTATCGCGGCCAGGGCGAAACTCCACGCCCACCACTTCATAACCCATGGCCTCCACCACGGCGGTTAGCATCCGTCTGAGCGTCTTCAGGTCCTGACGCATTTTGGCCACCACAAAAAAAAATGGGCCGGCGGCCCACTCGCTCGTCAACTCGACGGCTCACCGCAACGCCCGCTCCTGGCGGGCGAAACCGGGAGCCGTTCCTGGCGAAATCCCGCAAACGCCCACTAGCCAGGATGGCATTGGAACTGGCCGCATAAAAAAAGCCCTTGAAGGGCTTCCTTGGGAAGTAAGGTGTGGTAGCGGGGGCAGGATTTGAACCTACGACCTTCGGGTTATGAGCCCGACGAGCTACCGGACTGCTCCACCCCGCATCAGAGAAAGACAATATAACACCGATAATGAGTACTTGGCAAGTGGCAAATACCTGATTCGCCACCGCCCACCCTTCGGTCAGCCACCCTTCGCAGAGCCGACAATCGGCGCGTCCGGGCCAGGACCATCCGCCCGCGCGCTTGGCCGCCCACCGGCGCGAACATAAAAAACCGCGCCCAAAAACAGCAGCGCGCTGAACCCGAGATCCAGCCAAGCCAGCCAGGGCCTGGCCATCGGCCCGGCGGCATGGAACACTCCAAACACGAAGTAGAACAACGCCAGAAAGCTGGTCCAGGCGTGAGTGTAACTTATACCATACAGCAAGCCTCGCGTTGGACACAGCAACGGCCCCACCCACAGAATCAGGGCCAGGGCGACCGGCAAGTGAGCTGGCGGTTCCAGCCAAGTCAGCCAGAGCAACAACAGCCCGAACAGCCCAAAATAACCGATCAGCGCGACCGCCCGCCAAAGCTGGATCATGCCGCCCCCAGCCGCCGCGCGATGTCCGCCAGCCGTTGGCCCAGCCGCCGCGCAATGCGCTTTTCTTCGCCATCCAGCGCCGCCCGGGATTCCGAGCCCGACCAGTGGCTTGGCCCATAGGGCGTACCGCCGCCACGGGTCGCGCGCAACGCCGGCTCGGTAAAGGGCACCCCCACCAGCACCATTCCATGATGCAGCAGTGGCACCATCATGGTCAGCAGGGTGGATTCATGACCACCATGCGGGGTCGAGGCCGAGGTAAACACCGCCGCTGGCTTGCCGGACAGCGCGCCCGTCAACCAAAGTCCGCTCGTGGAATCCAGAAAGTACTTGAGCGGCGCCGCCATGTTGCCAAAGCGGGTAGGGCTGCCCAGGGCCAAGCCGACGCATTCCCGCAAATCGTCCAGGCTGGCGTAGGGCGGACCGGCGACTGGAATCTCGTCCTCGACCGCCTCGCAAACCGCCGAGACCGGCGGCACGGTGCGCAGTCGCGCTGCCATGCCTTCAACTTCCCCCACGCCTCGGGCGATCTGGCGCGCCATTTCAGCGGTACCTCCAGTACGGCTGTAGTACAGAACGAGAATCTCCGCCACTGCTTCGTGCTCCAACGTATTCATCCATTTCGACCGCAACCGGGCTACCCGGTCACTCGCCTTGAACCCTGGATTCGTTCCCCCGATGGATAATGCCTGCCATAAGGCCGCGTTTGATGCTATATAATTTCCTTCGATGGCAACTCCGCACCCGATCGAGCGCAGATGTTAACCGTGGTTTCCTGGACCGCCACGCGATTGGTGGCCAAACTGATTCCATCCGTTTTCGGCCTGCTGGCGCTGACGGCTTGCGCCACCGCGCCGGTACAGGAGATGAGCGACGCCCGCCAGGCGATTCATTCGGCTGAGGCGTCCGGGGCGATGCAACGCTCGCCCACCATCCTGCTGGCGGCTCAGCGTTTGCTGCGGGAAGCCCAGGAGCGGCTGGAGACTGGCGCCTACGGCGAGGCCCGCCGCTACGCGCTGGACGCCCGCGACACCGCTATCGAGGCGCGCGAGCAGGCGACTCGAAACGCCGCGCTCCAGCCCGCGCCCTGACCAGCGCCCCCGCGCGTTTCCACCCTGCCGACCACGCGATTCGCCATGTTCGTCCTCGTCCCGTCCTCCTCCGCCAACCTCGATTACCGACCGCTGCTGCTGGTGTTGCTGCTGGCGTCGATCCCACCCGTCGGAGCCACGGAACTGGACTTTACCCTGCCCAACCTCGATGGCCGGCCGGTGCGGCTCGCCGATTTTCGTGGCCAGTGGACGGTCGTGAATTTTTGGGCGAGCTGGTGTACGCCCTGCCTACTGGAAATGCCCGAACTGGAGTCCTTTCACCAGGCCCAGCGCGGGCGCGCCGTGGTCGTCGGCGTCAATTTCGAGGACCTCGCCCCTGGCGAAATCCGGCCCTTCGTGGAACGGCTGGGCGTGACCTTTCCCATCGTGCTGAGCGCCGGCCAGCGAATGCCGGGGTTTCCACTCAAGGGATTACCGACTACTTTTCTGGTGTCCCCCGCCGGCGTTCTCGCCCATACCCATTTGGGCGCGGTGAACGCCGCCTTGCTGGCCGAGCGCCTGACCGAACTGGAACGCGCCGGCGGCTGGCCCGACAAGCCAGCGGCGCCGCATCCTCCCCGGCCCTAAGGAGGTTTCGTGAAAACCCTTTGCTTGCGTTGTCATGTCAGCGGCCGAGTCCAGGGCGTCGGTTTCCGTTACGCCACCGCCGAACAAGCCTTGCGGTTGGGAATCACCGGTTACGTTCGCAATCTGCCGGATCGGCGGGTGGAGGTTCTGGCTTGTGGCGAGGAAAGAGCCGTGAACACCCTGCGCAACTGGCTGTGGCAAGGTCCGCAACTCGCCCGGGTGAGCGCTGTTCGCCAAGAAACACTGCCCTACCAGGATCACCACGATTTTCGAATCGATTGAAGGCCACACTATTTTTATCGCCGGCCTTGACTTATCCACAGGCCTGTGCGCGGTTTGGCGTTGAGCGGTCCTGAGCACCGATCCGGCGCAAAATCTTCGCCAGATTCCAAGGTTTACATGCAACTTGCTGAAACAAATAATAAATACAGGTTGATCAAAAAATCATCAAATCGCCGTTCCCCTAACGGCAACACCCAGTTATACACCATCAGCGAAAGTTATCCACAGAGTTATCCACAGAACCTGTGGATAACTCCACGCGGTTAGCCACGTTCCGCCGCCAGTCGCTCTCGCAACTCGTCAAGCAGCCGCGCCCGATCGATCAAGGCGCTGTCGGCGTCGCGCCGGCCGCGATACTCCACCTGCCCAGCCGCCAGGCTGCGCTCGCTGATCACCACCCGATGCGGAATACCGATCAGCTCCAGATCGGCGAACATCACGCCGGGTCGAACCTCGCGATCATCCAGCAGGGCCTCGATCTCGGCCGCCCACAATTCCCGATACAGCGCCTCGGCCGCTTCGCGCACGGCGGCGGAACGGCCGGCGCCAATCGGTGCCACCGCCACCTGGAACGGCGCCATCGCCGCTGGCCAAATGATGCCGCGCTCGTCGTGGTTTTGCTCGATGGCGGCGGCCACCACCCGCGACACGCCGATACCGTAGCAGCCCATGGTCACGGTTTCCGCCTGGCCGTGTTCGTTCAGCACCTCGGCTTTCATCGCGGCGCTGTACTTGGTTCCGAGCTGAAAAATGTGGCCCACCTCGATCCCGCGCGCGATATGCAGCACCCCCCGGCCATCCGGACTGGGATCGCCCTCGATGACCTGGCGCAGGTCGAACACCTGGGCCGGTTCCGGCAGGTCGCGCCGGAAAATCACGCCAGTCAAGTGAAATCCGGGCTCGTTCGCGCCGCATACAAAATCGTTCATCACCCACGCCGCGCGGTCCGCCACGACCCCGATCCCGGTTGGAATGCCGACTGGGCCAATGTAACCGGGTCGGCATCCCAGATGGCGTTCGATCTCTTCGTCGGTGGCGAACCGAAAATCAGCCAAGGCGGGAATCTTGCGCGCCTTGATTTCGTTCAGCTCATGATCGCCGCGCAGCAAGAGCAAACTCATGGCGCCATCGTGCATGATCGCAATGGTTTTGAGGATTTGCCGGGGAGGGATACCGAGATGGTCGCTCACCTCGGCGATGGTGCGTTTGCCGGGCGTCGCGACCTTCCGCATCGTCTCGGCGCGCGCGGGCCGTGTTTCCTGGGGCGCGACCGCCTCGGCCAGTTCGACGTTGGCGGCATAGTCGCTCTCGGTGGAGAAGGCGATGGCGTCCTCGCCGGAATCGGCCAGCACGTGGAATTCCTGCGAGCGCGCCCCGCCGATGCTGCCAGAATCGGCCAGCACCGCGCGAAACCTCAAACCCAGCCGGGTGAAAATACGCCCGTAAGCCGTGTGCATGGCGTCGTAGGTTTCCTGCAACGACGCCTGATCGAGATGGAAGGAATAGGCATCCTTCATCAGGAATTCCCGCGCCCGCATCACGCCGAAACGCGGCCGGATCTCATCGCGGAACTTGGTCTGGATTTGGTAGAAATTGACCGGTAGTTGCTTGTAACTCTTGATTTCGCGGCGGAACAGATCGGTGATCACTTCCTCGTGGGTCGGGCCGAAGCAAAACTCGCGCTCGTGCCGGTCCCTGATCCGCAACAGCTCCGGACCGTACTGTCGCCAACGCCCCGATTCCTGCCACAGCTCGGCTGGCTGCACGGCGGGCATGAGCAGCTCCACGGCGCCGGCGCGGTTCATCTCCTCGCGCACCACCGCCTCGACCTTGCGCAACACGCGCAAGCCCAGCGGCAGCCAGGTGTAAACGCCAGCGGCGAGCTTGCGAATCAGGCCGGCTCGCAGCATGAGCCGATGGCTGACCACCTCGGCGTCGGCCGGGGTTTCCTTCACGGTGAACAACGGAAAATGAGAGACGCGCATGGATCTCGCCTTGCGAAACGTGGGAAGCGATCAGGGGTTGCAATAATAATCCTGCTCCGACTGAGCTTTTTTCAGTTCCGCCGCGCGTTGCTCGGTATCGAGAGTAACTTTCTTGCCCTGGGCATCGGTTCTCACCACCCGACCTTCGCCTTGCAGCACCTGGACATTCTTCTTGGCGATTTCGCAGTTCTTGGCGCGCCCTTCCTCGACTTCCTTCTGTGTCTGCTCGGTCTGTTCCTTCTGCTTGGCCTGCTCTCGGGCCAATGCTTCCCGTTCCCTGGCCTGCTGGGCACTCACGTCTACCTCGACGCCGGCGGGCACGCTGGATTTGCGCACCGTTTCGTATTTCACGCCACTGGGCGGCGCCATCTCGGAGTATTTCACCATCCCCTGCTCGTCGGTCCATTTGTAGATGAATTGCTGGGCCTGGGTCGTGACCACCGCTCCGCCGCAACCCGCCGCCAGGATCAGCCACAGCGCTCGTTTCGACATGATCTACCTCCAAATCGCCTGGACGTTCGCGAAAAGTGCGCCACGCGGCGAATTTTCCACGATCTCGCGGCGGGATTTTGCTGGAAAACGAAGTTGTGTAGTATAGCCGGTCCGCAAGACCCGCGCCCAGCGCGTACCGGCGGCTTTCATGATGGGTAGCGCCCGCCGGGGTCCACCCCCGCCGCGCGGCGATTACCCCGCCCAGTCGCGGCTCCGGCCATGCCATTTCCAGGACCCGTCATGATACCTCCGTACTTCGAAGACGGTTCGTCTTGCCGGTTCACAATCCACCCAACCCTGCTTACCATGAGGAGCCAACACCGTGGAACCCATCACTGGCGCTGAAATTCTGGTTCGCTGCCTGAAGGAAGAAGGCGTCGAGTATCTTTTTGGTTATCCGGGCGGCGCCGTGCTGCATATCTACGACGCCCTGTACAATCAGGACGAGGTCAAGCACGTGCTGGTCCGTCACGAACAGGCCGCCGTCCACGCCGCCGAGGGTTACGCCCGCGCCAGCGGCAAAATCGGCGTGGTCCTGGTGACCTCCGGCCCCGGCGTCACCAACGCCGTCACCGGCATCGCCGACGCCTACATGGATTCCATTCCGCTGGTGGTGTTCTCCGGTCAGGTGCCCACGGCGCTGATCGGCAACGACGCTTTTCAGGAAGTGGACGCGGTCGGCATCACCCGCCCTTGCGTCAAGCATAATTTTCTGGTCAGGGACATCAAGAACCTGGCCGAAACCATCAAGAAAGCCTTCTATATCGCCAGCACCGGCCGCCCCGGCCCGGTCCTGATCGACCTGCCGAAGGACATCACCATCGCCAAGGCCGAGTTTCATTATCCCAAGAAGATCAAGCTGCGCTCCTACAACCCGACCGTCAAGGGTCACGCCGGCCAAATCCGCAAGGCGGTCGACCTGATCCTGTCGGCCAAGCGACCGATGATCTACACCGGCGGCGGCGTGATCTTGAGCGAAGGCTCGACGGAACTGGTCGAACTGACTCAGTTGCTCAGCTACCCGATCACCAACACCCTGATGGGCCTGGGCGCCTATCCGGCCACCGACAAGCAATTTGTTGGCATGTTGGGCATGCATGGGACGTATGAAGCCAACATGGCGATGCACAATTGCGATGTGCTGATCGCCATCGGTGCTCGCTTCGACGACCGGGTCACCGGCAAGATCGACAAATTCTGCCCGACCGCCAGGATCGTCCATGTGGACATCGACCCGTCCTCGATTTCCAAGAACGTCAAGGTGGACATTCCCATCGTCGGCTCGGTGCCGAACGTGCTGCGGGCGATGATCAACGTGATTCGGGACGAAAAGCTGCGACCCGACGCCGAGGCTCTGGCGCGCTGGTGGCGGCAGATCGACGAATGGCGCGCCATGAAGTCATTGAGCTATCGACCCAGCGACGAAGTCATCAAGCCGCAGTACGTGATCGAGAAGCTGTACCGGGTCACCGAAGGCAAGGCCATCATCACCTCCGACGTCGGTCAGCATCAGATGTGGGCCGCTCAGTATTACCATTTCGACCGGCCGCGCCAATGGATCAATTCCGGCGGCCTCGGCACCATGGGCTTCGGCTTGCCGGCGGCGATGGGCGCCAAGCTGGCCTTCCCCGATCAGGACGTGGCCTGCGTCACCGGCGATGGCAGCATCCAAATGATGTTGCAGGAGCTGGCGACCATGAAGCAGTACCATACGCCGGTCAAGATCGTGAACCTGAACAACGGCTACCTCGGCATGGTGCGGCAGTGGCAGGAATTCTTCTATCAGAAGCGCTACTGCATGACCTATTTCGAGTCGTTGCCGGATTTCGTGATGCTGGCCGAGGCTTACGGCCATGTCGGGATGCGGATCGAAAAACCGGGCGAGGTGGAAGGCGCGCTGCGCGAGGCGTTCGCGATGAAGGATCGCACCGTGTTCCTCGACTTCCTCACCGATCAAACCGAGAACGTCTTCCCGATGATTCCCTCCGGCGGCGGCCAGAACGAGATGTTGTTGGCCGAACGCGACGAGATGGTTTCGACTCACGACGAAGGGATGGTGCTGCTGTGAACAACGATCGTCACTTGATTTCGATTCTGATGGAAAACGAAGCCGGCGCCCTGTCACGGGTGGCCAACCTGTTTTCGGCGCGTGGCTACAACATCGAAAGCTTGACAGTGGCCCCGACCGATGACCCAACCCTGTCGCGGCTCACCCTGGTCACCTGCGGCAACGAGCAGATCATCGAACAGATCATCAAGCAGCTCAACAAGTTGATCGACGTGGTCAAGCTGATCGACCTGAGTGAGACCGACGCCATCGAGCGCGAGTTGATGTTGGTCAAGACCAAGGCCAGCGGCGAGCAACGGGCCGAAATGATGCGACTGGCGGAAATTTTCGGCGGCCGCATTCTCGACGTGACCGAAGCGACCTACACCATCGAACTGACCGGCGCCGGCAACAAGCTGGACAATTTCCTGCGCGCGGTCGAGAAGGACGCCATCCTTGAAGTCGTGCGCTCCGGCGCGACCGGTATTGCCCGCGGTCAGAAGGCGCTACGCGCCTGAACGTCTTGCGGTGAATCCTCCGTCCCTCGTTCCCACCGCGCGTTCCGGGCGGGAACGGTTTACCCCTCGTTCTTCAGGAAATCCCCCATGAACATCCATTACGACAAAGACGCCGACCTGTCCCTGATCAGGGGCAAGACCGTCGCCATTATCGGCTATGGCTCCCAAGGTCACGCCCATGCCCTCAATCTGCGCGATTCCGGCGTCCAGGTCATCGTCGGTTTGCGCGCTGGCTCCGCCTCGGCGGTCAAGGCCGAAAAGGCCGGCCTGACGGTCAAGCCGGTCGAGGAAGCGGCCGCCGCCGCCGACGTGGTCATGATCCTCGCGCCCGACGAGCATCAGAGCCAGATTTACCGGCAAATCGAACCCAAGTTGAAGCAGGGTGCCGCGCTGGCCTTCGCCCACGGTTTCAACATCCACTTCGGCGGCGTCGTGCCGCGCGCCGACCTGGACGTGATCATGATCGCGCCCAAGGGGCCGGGCCATCTGGTGCGCTCGACCTACACCCAGGGTGGCGGCGTGCCCTGCCTGATCGCGGTGGCGCAGGATGCCTCCGGCCAGGCCAAGGAGCTGGCCTTGTCCTATGCCTCCGCCAACGGCGGCGGTCGGGCCGGCGTCATCGAAACCACCTTCCGCGAGGAGTGCGAGACCGACCTGTTCGGCGAGCAGGTGGTGCTGTGCGGCGGGTTGACCGCGCTGATCCAGGCCGGGTTCGAGACGCTGGTGGAAGCGGGTTACGCGCCGGAGATGGCCTATTTCGAGTGCCTGCACGAGGTCAAGTTGATCGTGGATCTGATCTACGAGGGCGGCATCGCCAACATGCGCTACTCGATCTCCAACACCGCCG
>ERZ761607.2683-NODE-2683-length-18674-cov-19.111445_pt1 | contig 18674 bp, 17 predicted proteins | sample MGYA00511164_ERZ761607 | MGnify/ENA primary metagenome ERZ761607 (study PRJEB28899, sample SAMN02445080) | bioreactor sludge metagenome | biome: EBPR sludge | place: Australia: Brisbane, Thorneside Wastewater Treatment Plant | collected 2011-06-22 ...
GACGAATTCCGCGTTCTCCGCGGCGTCCGTTCGGAACTGCGTCATGGCGTCGAGTTGCACGCCGACCTGGTGAACAATCTGCTCCAGGGGGTCCATGTTCGCGGTCTCGATCCCCTGCCGCAGGGGCTGCTGATGGTCGCCATGGCCGCCGCCGGAGGCTGGCTGCGCCTGTTCAGGCCGGCAATGCGGCCGCTGCAGCGGCGTCTGCTGGTCGCCGCGGGGGTGCTGCTGTATCTGGCGCTGACGATCCTGATCTATGCCCGGTACGGCCTGCTGCTCAATACCGCCTACCACCTCGGCGCCTTCCTGCTGACCTACTGGCTGCTCGGCAGGCTGGCCGCGTCGGGAACGGCAGGCGGCCCTGCCGACTGAACGGGCGGCGCGCAGCACCACTGGCGCCGGGTCGTGCCGGCGCCGCATTCTGTGGCAAGATGGCCCGATGCGCGCACTGCAGCTTCTCTCGATCGCCGACTGGCTGGCCCTGTCCGTCTTCCTGGCTTGCTGGACCGGCTACACCTGGTTCTCCGAGCACAGCCGCTGGGCCTGCAAGGGGCTGATCGGCAGCGCTCATGGTTACCGGATCGAATGGGCCTACCGGATGCTGGAACGTGACATCCGGGTCACCGACTCGACCTTGATCGGCAACCTGGTGACCAGCGTTTCGTTCTACGCCAACACCACCATCTACATCATCGCCGGTCTGGTCGCCGCCCTCGGTGCGGCCGACCGGCTGCTGAACCTTACCGCCGACCTGGCGCTCGGTGGCGCGAGCAGCCGCGAACTGCTGGAGATCAAGCTGCTGCTGGTACTGGGCAGCTTCGTCTACGGCTACTTCAAGTTCACCTGGGGGCTGCGCCAATTCAACCTGCTGTCGATCCTGGTCGGCGCGGCGCCGATCGGTCAGCGCGGCGAGCCCGAGATCGACGGCTACGCAAGGCGGATCGGCGGCGTCAACAACCTCGCCGGTGATGATTTCAATCGCGGCATCCGCGCCTACTACTTCGGCCTGGCGGCGTCCGGGTGGTTGCTCAATTCGACCGTGCTGGGGCTGCTTTCGGTGATCATCCTGGTCGTCCTCTATCGGCGGGACTATCGCTCGGCGGCACTCGGCATCCTGCGCCGTGAGTCCTGAGCAGGTGAATCGCAATCGCCAGCTGGCCGGCATCGGCTTCGGGCTGCTGGCCTACGGCATGTGGGGTTTCTTCCCGCTGTTCTTCCGGCAGCTGTCGGACGTCTCGCCGATGGACATATTGAGCAACCGCGCCGTCTGGGCCTGCGTGCTGGTCGGCCTGCTGCTGACGCTGCGCCGGCAATGGCCGATGGTCGCCGCCGTTTTCAGGACCTGGCGCCAGCTGGCGATGCTCAGCGTCGCCGCGCTGCTGATCGGCACCAACTGGCTGGTCTTCCTGTGGGCCGTCGCCAACCGGCAGGTGATGGCCTCCAGCCTGGGCTACTTTCTGACACCGCTGGTGAACGTCCTGCTCGGCCTGCTGGTACTCAAGGAACGGCTGAACCGGCTGGAGTGGCTGTCGGTGGCCCTGGCGCTGCTGGCGATGGTCAACGAAATCGTCGCCCTCGGCAGCCTGCCGTGGGTTTCGCTGGTCCTGGCCACCACCTTCGGCACCTACGGACTGGTGCGCAAGCAACTGCCGGTCGACGCGATCTCCGGCCTGTGGCTGGAAACGCTGGCGATGCTGCCGGTATGTGGCCTGTACGCGCTGTGGCAGGCGCGGCACGGCCATGCGGTGTTCGGTGGCCATGACCTGCGGACCACGCTGCTGCTGATCAGCGCCGGCGCGATCACTGCCCTGCCGCTGATGGCCTTCGCGGCCGCCACCCAGCGGCTCGATCTGGTCACCGTCGGGATGCTGATGTACATCAATCCGACGCTGCAGTTCCTGACCGCGGTGTGGATCTTCGGCGAGCCGGCGCAACCCGCACGGCTGTTCAGCTTCGGCCTGATCTGGCTCGGCCTGCTGGTCTTCAGCGGCAGCGCCTGGTGCAAGTACCGCCAGCCAGCATAGCCCGAGCGGCGCCGCGGCGTGCTGGCGGCGCGTCGCCAGACCGACAGGCACTTGTCAAGACGCGCCGCGCGAGCGGACAATCAGGCTTCGCTCTTGTCGTGCATGCACGGACATCAAGCTTGGAGCGACCACTGATCGGGCCATCCGGGCCAGCGAAGATCCAGCGCAGCGGGAGAAGCACCATGAACGCCGATCGATGCAGGACCCTGATCACCGCCGCGGCCATCGTCCTGGCGCCGGCCTGCTGGGCCAGCGTCCCGGCACCGGCGGTCGTCCAGACGGTCGACTGCCGCGAGGCGACGACCAGCAGCATCGAAGAACTGGTCTGCCGGGACGAGGGGCTGGCGAAGCTAGACAGCAAGCTGGCCGGAGTGCTCGCCGAGGCCCAGCGCAAGGCGGTCGACGAACGCCAGCCGGGGCTCAGGACGGCGCAACGGCGATGGCTCCGCGAGCGCAACGATTGCTGGAAGAGCACCGCTCGGCGCGAGTGCGTCGAGGACAGCTACCGCCGGCGAATCGCCGAGTTGCAGGCCAGGTATCGCCTGCTTCCCGGCAACGGTCCGATCCGCTATCGCTGCGACGGCCGCCCAGCCAGCACGGTCAGCGTCACCTTTTTCAAGACCGAGCCACCGACCCTGATCGCCAGGCGTGGCGACCGGACGGCGCTGATGTTCGTCCAGCCCAGCGCCAGCGGCATCAGCTATCAAAGCCGCAACGAGTCGCTCTGGGAACACCAGGGCGAGGCGACGATCGTCTGGGGGCGCGGCACGCAACCGCTGCGCTGCAAGCCAGGATCGTGAGCGCTGCTGCCGGCAATGATCGGCATCGGTGGCGTGCTGGCGCCAGCCAGGCCGCCGCTTCCAGCGGCTTGACGCCGGCGCGGCCACGACCGGGAGGATGGTATGCCTGAAGCCTCCTGGCTGCTGTTCACGGTCTCCTCGCTGGTCCTGATCACGACTCCGGGGCAAGACATGATTCTCGTCATGTCACGCTCGATCGCGCAGGGACCGGCAGCCGGCATCGCCACCGCCGCCGGCGTCAGCGTCGGCCTGGTGGGCCATACGCTGCTCGCCACCCTTGGCCTGGGCGCCATCCTGCGCGCTTCCGAGCTCGTCTTTCTGGGGCTCAAGCTGGTCGGTGCCGCCTACCTGGTCTACCTGGGCATCGGCCTGATCCGCACCCGCCGTGCCGAACTCCTGGTCGGCGCAGCGACCAGGCGCTCGCTGGCGCGCCTGTTCGTGGACGGCGCGTTTTCCAACATCTCGAACCCGAAAATAGCGATCTTCTACTTCGCCTTCCTGCCGCAGTTCGTCCTGCCCGACGCCGCCCGACCGACCCTGACCATCTTCGTCCTCGGCCTGCTGTTCGCTCTGCTGACCTTCTGCGTCAAGGGCCCGGTCGGTCTCTTCGCCGGCCTGCTCTCGGGCTGGCTGCGCGCGCGGCCGGCCGCCCTGGTGTGGCTGTACCGGTCCAGCGGCATCATCCTGCTTGGCCTGGGGGTCCGGCTTGCTCTCGAGCGTCGGCAGTGAGCCGATCCGATGGCCGATCCGCCGACTGACCTGTTCATCAGCTACCGCCGCAGCGACGCCGCCGGGCACGCACGGGCGCTGTACCGCGACCTCTGCCGGTACTTCGAGAAGCAGCGGATCTTCTTCGATCGCGAGTCGATCGACGCCGGATCGGTTTTTCCCGAGCGACTGCGCCAGGGCGTCGAGTCGTGCCGGGTGCTGCTGGCGCTGATTGCACCCGGCTGGCTGGAGGCGGCCAGCGTCACCGGCCAGCGGCGGCTCGACAGCGACGACGATTTCGTCCGCCAGGAAATCGCCCTCGCGCTGCAGCTCGGTCGCCAGGTGATCCCGGTCCTCTTCGACGACACGCCGATGCCCGAGGCGGACCGGCTGCCGCCGCCGCTGCGCGGGCTCGCCGCCTGCGACGCGCTGATGCTGCGCGGCAAGAACTTCGAGTACGAGGTGCAGCTCGACGAACTGCTCCGGCTGCTGGCTGCCGTCCCGGGGATGCCGGCGCCGCTGCCGCCGGCCGAGGGCGTGCTGGTCGGCGGCGGCCTCGACTTCGACGTCTATCGTGGCCGCCGCTATCTCCCGATCCGCTTGCGCGCGCCGCTGCGGGCGCTGTTCAAGCCGCTGATCGACGATCGCACGCGCGTTTTCGCCGGTCGCCGCGCGGTCATCGAAACGATCATGCACTTCGCCGCCGGCGAGCCGGGCGGCTACCTGGCGATTACCGCACCGCCGGGTTTCGGCAAGACGGCGCTGGTCGCCAACCTCGTCGCCGCCACCCCCGAGGCCTTTGCCTATCACTTCTTCGCGCCGGTCTACGGCGACGAGACGCTGACCGAGAAGTTCTTCCTGCAGAACGTCGTGCAGCAGATGGCCGCCTGGCATGGCCACGGCGCCGAGTTGCCCGAGGCGATCAATGAACTGCGCGCGCTGTACCAGGAGTTCGTCGATACGCCGCTCGATCACCAGCAGCTATTGCTGCTCGATGGCCTCGACGAGGTCACGCAGTGGCCGCTGGCGCCCTACCTGAGCCGGCGGCTAGCGGCCAATCTGCACCTGGTCGTCACCCTGCGCGACGTCGGCCAGGACTGGCGTGGCGAATACGCCCTGCCGGCCGATCAGCTCACCGTGCTGCCGCTCGGCGGCCTCGATAGCGACGAGATCCGGGTGCTGTTCGCGGCGCTGGGCGCGGCCGGCGAACGGATCGCGCGCGACCCGGCGCTGATTGCGCACGTCGTCGCGCAGGCGGCCTACGAGAGCGACCCGGCGCGCGGCGCCGACCCGTTCTACGTCCGCTTTCTCGCCGAGGACGTCGCCAACGGCGTCGTCGTGCCCGAGCAGATCGTCGACCAGCCGAAGGGGCTGGACGCTTATCTCGACCGCTGGTGGCGGCAGATCGTCCAGCTCGCCGGCGACGCGCCGCTGCGTGACCTGTTCGGCACGCTCGCCGCCGCCGTCGGACCGATCGCCCGCGCCGACCTCGAAGCGCTCAACGCCAGTCTGCGCGACGACTGGGCGGGCGACTTCTTCGAGCAGGTCCTGGCGCGCGTTCGACGGCTGGTACGCGACGACGGCGGCGGCCGCTACGGCCTGGCGCATCCGCGCCTGCGGCAGTACGTTGCCGACCCGCGACGGATCGGCAGGATCAACGATTACCGCGGCCGGCTGCTCGACTACTGCCGGCGCTGGCGCGAGCACCGCAGCCCTTACGCGCTGTCGTTTCTGGCCACGCACCTGGCCGAAGCCGGCCACCTCGACGAACTCTCGCGGCTGTTCTCGGGCCCATGGATCGCCGCCCAGTGGTCGGTACTGGGCAGCTGGGCGACGCTGATCGCCGACCTCGGCCGTGCCGCCAGCGTGCTGCTCGGCGCGCCGGCAGTCGATTACCCGCGCCTGCTGGCGCTGGTCGTCGCCCGCCAGACCGCGCGCGAGCTGATGCTCGGCTTCCCCGACGAGCTCTACCAGGCGTGGACCGCGCGCGGCGAGATCGAACGTACGCTGGCCTGCCTCGCTGCCCTCGGCAAGGCCGGCGGGCGCGCGATCGACCCGCTGCTGGCGGTCGCCGGCCGGCTGCTCGACGGACACCGGTCCGGCGCCGACGACCAGCACCTGCGCGCCGCGGCGCTGCTGCTGCAGGTGATCGATCAGTTGCCGCTGCAGCGGCGGGCCAACGAGCAGCAGCAGGTACTGGCGAAGCTGGCGGCTTTGCTGCCGGTCGAGCGCGGCCTGCCCGAGGCGCAGCGCGCAGCGCTGATCCGGCAGACGACCGATTTTGCCGAACACGCCGACGACCCGGTGCTGCGCGCGGCCGGCCTCGCTGCCATCGCCAGCGCCCTGCGCGCCTCGCCGCCCGACCGTGCCCAGGTGCAGGCGCTGCTCGACCGGGCGCTGGCGGCGCTGCCGGGCATCGACTCGGTCGCCGACCGGGCTTTCGTCGTCGCCAGCCTGCTGCCGGCGCTGCAGAGCCTGGCGCCGGACGAGGTCCTGCCGGAGCTGGCCGACCTTGCCGGCCACGGTTCGGCGCTGCTCGAGCACGGGTCGCTGGCCAAGGCCCCCCTGATCACGCTGCTGCGCCGCTGGCGGCCCGCCGCGTGCGCGCCGCCGCAGGACGCCGTCGCGCTGCTGTGCCGCTTCGCCGAACTCTACCTGGACCAGTCGATCGGCGATTACGCCGGCGTCGCGCTGTCGGTGATCGTCCCCGATCTGTGCCGGCTGGGAGAACAGGAGCGGGCGCTGGCGCTGATCGAGCGCTGCTGGCAGCGCGACGCCGTCGAGGGCGCGCGCATCGTCAGCTACGCCGCCGCCGAGCTGCGTGCGTTCTTTCCAGCGGAACTGCCCGGGTGGCTGGCCGCCGCCGGCTCGCTGACCGATGCTTCGCACCACGACCTGGCGATCAATCGCCAGATCTTCACCGCGACGCTGGCTGACGCGCTGGCGGCAAGCGGCGACTGGCCGGGCGCGCTCGATCTCGCGGCGACGCTGACCGGCAGCGAGCGGATCGACGCCCTGATCGGCCTGCTGCGCCGGACGGGCGCCGCCTTCGCCGCCGACCTGCCGGCGCGCGACGCGATGCGCGCGCGGATCATGGCCATGACCCGCGACGGCGACGTGCCGGCGGACGCCGGGGACCTGGCCCGGCTTGGCGCCACCGCCGCGCCGCTGCTCGGCGCTGCCGGCGGCGCCGAGCTGGCCCGGGCGACTTCACTGTGCCTCGCGCAGATGCCCGAAGGCGACGACGACGACCTGCGCCGCCTGCTGGCCCTGTCGCTGTACGAGGACGGGGCGAGCGAACAGGCGCTGGCGCAGCTGCGGGCGATGACCTGGGTCAGCAGCTTCGCCGAGAGCATGGCGTTGGTGCTCGAAGCGCAGCCTGCCGATACCGCCCGGCGCGACGTCTGGGTGCAGGCGCTGGTCGACGAACTGGACCAACGCCAGGGCGCCAGCCTCTACGGCGACGCGCTGCGCGCCGTCGCGCCGCTGGTTCGCACGCTGGCCAGGCAGGGCGCACCGGCCGCCGCTCGCCTGGGGCAGTTCGTCGGCCAGCGGCTCGGCGAGTTGCGGGTCGACGAGCAGATCGACATCCTGGCCACGCTCTCGGCGAGTCTCTGCTACAGCGACGTCGAGCAGGCGGCAATCCAGTACCAGCGGCTGCTGGAGTGGTTCGATGCGCTTCGCGGCCACGGCTACGCGATCAGCGCCAGGGCCTTCGCCGGGGTGATCGCGCAGCTGGCCGAGGTCGCCGACGCGCTCGGCGACCGCCTGCCACCGCTGGCCGACAGGCTGCGCGCCCTGGCCGGCCATTTTGCCGACGCGCATGACGCGATCGTCGTGCGCGGCGCGCTGTGCCTGCTCGACGGCGCGCAGGGCTGCCAGGCGGGTCGCGCGGCCCTCGAAGCGTTGCTGCCGGCGGTTGCCGCGCGGGCCGACACCAGGCCGCAGGCGCTGTACATCAGCCGGATGGTCGCCGACATCGTCGGCCGCCAGGCCGGCAGCAACGAACCGCAGGCGAGGGCGGCGACGGCGCTGGCCGAAGCAGTCGTCCGCTACGCCCGGCATTGCCCGGCCGAGGCGGCAGGGCTGGTCGCCGCCTGCCTCGAACAGGCGCTGGCGATCGTCAACGACGGCGACCGCGCGCAGGCGCTGATCGACATCTGTGGCACTTTGCAGGGCGGCCCGGCCGGCTGGCCGCCGCTGCTCGAGGCCACGCTATCGACGGCGCTGGCGGGCGTACGCCTTGACGACCCGGAGCTGCGGCGAGCGGTTTTCGCTGCCGGCGTCGGCGTGCTGTGCGCCGCTGACGACCCCGACGCCGCCGAGCGCCTCGCCCGCCGGACGACCGAAGCGTCGCTGCTCGACGAACTGCTGGCGCAGGTCGCCGGCGAGCGCGAACGGCTGACCCTCGGCGAGCTGTCGCTGTTCGAGCGCGCCTTCGTCGCCATCGGCAACGGCCAGCTCGCCAACGCCGTCCTGCACTCGGTCAAGGTCGAGAACGACAGTGCCAACATCCTCCGGTTGCTGGCCGAGGCGCTGCTTGCGGAGCAGTGGGGCGGCGAGCGCGAGCGCTTGCTGGCGGAGTTTCTGCCGCAGTTCGCGGCGCCACTGCGGGCGCTGCACGGGAGCAGCGAGATCGCGCGCCTGATCGCCGAGATCGAAGCCGTCGACAGCGCCTTCATCGAGGCGGCGCGGATTGTCGGCGAGGGTCGCGGCTAGTTGCCGGCGCCCTGTCCGGTGAGGCGAGCGGGTTCCTGCGCGGACAACTGCCCGACCGCGACGCTGCCGGCACGAGCCGGTGCCTTGAGCACCGGCGCTGACGTCACGCCGGCGCCGGCGAAGCGCCGTTCAGCGCTCTCCCAGGCTGTACCGCACCAGCTGCGCGACCCCATCGACGTTCAGCTTCTGCATCACCCGCGCTTTATGCACTTCGACGGTACGCGGACTGATCCCCAGTTCGTCGGCGATGTCGCGGTTGTGGCCGCCGCGGACGATCAGTTCCATGACTTCGCGTTCGCGCGGCGTCAGGGTCGCCAGCAGTCCGGCGAAGTGGCTGCGCTGCTCACGCCGCTGACTGCTGCTCTGGTACTTCGCGAAGGCTTCGTCGATCGCCACCATCAGCTTGGCCTGATCGAGCGGCTTTTCGAGGAAGTCAACCGCCTGCGCCTTGAACGCAGCGCGTGCCGATTCGACGTCGCCATGCCCGGTGATGACGATCACCGGCAGGCTGCAAGCAGCTTCGAGCAGGCGCCGCTGCAGGGCAAGGCCGTCGATGCCGGGCATTCGGATGTCGAGCAGAACGCAGCCACGCCAATCCGGTGACAAGGCCTGGAGAAAGTTCTCGGCATCGGCGAAGATCGCCGTGCGATAGCCGCGCAGGCCGAGCAGCAGGCCAAGCGAATCGCGCACGGAGGCGTCGTCGTCGACGATGAACACGCTCAGGTCAGACACCTGAAGGACTCCCTTCGAAAGGCAGCAGGAGCCGGAAAACGCCGCGATCGCCAACCTCCGCCCAGAGATTGCCACCATGCGCCTCGGCAATCGCGCGGCTGATGGCCAGGCCCAGCCCGAGGCCGCTCGACTTGGTGGAATTGAAGGGCTCGAAAAGGCGTGCTGCAGCGCTGGCGCTCAAGCCGCTGCCGCTGTCTTCGACGCTGATGCAGATGCGGTCGTGACCCTCCGGCAGAGCCGAGACGCTTACCGTGCGCGCACCTGCCGGCCGCTCGGCGACGGCGCCGAAGGCGTTGGCGAGCAGATTGCGGAGCACCACTTCGAGCTGTGGACGATCTGCCAGCAGGACACCTTCCGGCATCGGCCCGACGGTGAGCGCGACGCCGCTCCTGGCCGCCTGTTCGGCGAACGGAGCCGCCGCCACGGCCAGCAGCTCGTCCAGGGCAACCGGCTCCAGGCGGGTGGTGCCGGTGCGGAAGAAATCGCGCAGCCGGCGCACGACCTCGGCGGCGCGATACGATTCGGCGACCATCAGCTTGATGGTCGCCTTCAGGCGATCACCTGTTTCGCCGCGCGCGAGCAACTCCTCGCAAGCCGAGCCATAAGCCGAGAGCGCGGTGATCGGCTGATTCAGCTCGTGCGCCAGGGCGCCGGCCATCTCGCCGGCAGCGGCGAGGCGCAGCGTGTGACGCAGTTCGGCGCTGATCCGCTGCTGCTCGTCGACCACCACGCCGACGAAGAAACCGGCGAGGACCAGCACCACCGTCACCACCTGGATCTCCAGGATGCTGACCGCGGAGAATTCCTGCAGATGCACGACGAGGATGATGCCGACCTGGATCACGGCCGCACTGAGCACCGCCCCGGCCAGGCCTTCGCGTGCCGCGGCCCAGATGATCGGCAGGAAAAGAAGGTAGAAATACTTGAAGTCCGATTCCGCGCCAAGGCCGAAGACCGCCCACAGGGCAGCCGCCGCAGCCAGGAGATAGCCGGGGGTGTCCGGTCGCTTGACGGAGGCCAGCAGCTGCACCCGGCCGCGCTCGTCGAGCAACATCCAGAGCAGCGGCATCGACACCAGGATCCCGACGCCGTCGCCGATCCAGTAGCGGCCAGCCGCCTCCAGCCAGCCCGCCGCCGGAACCAGGTCGAGCCCGACCAGCGAAAGGACGAAGAACAGGCTGGTCAACAACGTGCCGGCGACGACGATCCCCGACCACTGCAGCATGCCGGAGCGATCGGAGAAAATCCCGAGGCCGCCGATTCGTCGCCTGAGGACACCGCCGATCGCACCATAACCGAGCGCCAGCATGACCGCGATGGCGATCGATGCCGGCAGCGCGGCAGGCAGGCTGCGGACCCAGATCTCGGCCAGCAGTACCGCCACGGCGAGCGGCACGGCTGCCTTCCAGCCGTAGCGCAGCATGAAGACCAGAGCCAGCGCGGGCGCCGGATTCCAGGGCGTGATGTAGAGACCGTGCAGCGGATGGAAGAAGCTCAGCCAGTCGAGCGCCACGTAGCCCACGATCAACAGCAGGGCGTCGGCCCAGCGCAGTCGGCTTGCGGTAGTCATCGCTTCCCTCAACTCGATTCACTCCAGCGAAGATCGATTGTGCACCAGTACGGCGTCCGGCGTAAGTCGTCCGGCTCCCTACGTGAAACCCCTATCCGGGTGCTGAAAGCCGCCCTCTGTCAGCGCTGCGCCGGGCCGCCGGATGCGCGGCACGCGTACGTTGCTGCCCGAATTTTCAAGGCCTTCCTGTCGGCCTAAGATCGACTCGTCAAACAGGCGCCGTCTACCGACGGCGTGTCGCTCGATGGTCGTGATGGAGGCTGCCCGTGTTCTACTCGCTGAGTGCCTTGCTGACGCTGTTCACCTTCTGGCTGCTGCTTTCCGGCAGCCTGGCGCCTTTTCTGGTCGCCGCCGGAGCCGCCGGGGCCCTGGCCGTGCTGCTGGTCGCGCGGCGCATGGACATCATCGACCGGAACGGCCGGCGAGTGCGCATCGGCGCGCTTGCGCTGTGCTCGTACTGGCTGTGGCTGATCCGCCAGATCGTCATCTCGGCGTGCGACGTCAGCCGGCGCATTGTCGATCCTCGGCTGCCGATAGCGCCGACGCTGGCGCGCTTCAAACCCTTGCAGACGACCGAAATGGGCCTCGTCATTCATGCCAACTCGATCACCTTGACGCCGGGAACGATCGCCGTCGAAGTTGACCGGGACGAAATGCTGGTACATGCCCTGAGTGCGGCCGGCGCCGTCGGCCTGGCCGGCAGCGAGATGGACCGCCGCGTCGCCGCGCTCGAGCGGTCGGCCTGATGTTCGCGGTCACCACTCTGGCCTTGCTGATCACGGTCAGCCTGACGCTGGCGCGCGCGGTGCTCGGCCCGACTGTCTTCGACCGGCTGCTGGCGAGCAACACCATCGGCACCTGCACCGTGCTGCTGCTGGCGGTGATCGGCTTCCTGGCCGGCCGGCCGGAGTTCCTCGACCTGGCGCTGGTGTACGGCCTGCTCAACCTGGTCGGCACCGTCGCCGTGCTGAAGTTCTTCCACGACGGCAAGCCGGGCGACCATCGGCGCGATGAGGAAGCGGTGCGGCAGTGAGCGATCTGCTGATCGACCTTTCGAGCTGGGCGTGCCTGCTGACCGGCGGTCTGTTCTGCGCCATCGGCGCGCTCGGCCTGCTGCGTTTTCCCGACTTCTACACCCGCATGCACGCGGCCAGCGTCACCGACACCGTCGGCGCAGCGCTGATCCTGCTCGGGCTGATTCTGCAGGCGGGAGTCACGCTGGTCGCTGCCAAACTGGTAATGATCGGGCTCCTGCTGTACTTCACCGGCCCGGTCGCCGGCCATGCGCTGGCCAAGGCGGCGATGAAACGCGGCCTGCTGCCGTTGCTGGCTGATGCCGCCCCCTCTTCGTCGCCCGCCCCGACCTCGCCCCTGGCCGCTGCCACCCAGCACGCCGCGTCACCCGGCACGGAGGACGCGCCATCGAAACCCTGATCGTCAACGTTCTGCTCACCCAGATGATGATTGCCGTGGTGGCGCTGGCACGCGTCCGCAACCTGTTCGCGGTGATCGTCCTCTTTGGCCTGTACAGCTTCCTCACGGCGACCGTGATGGTCGCGCTCGACGCCGTCGATGTGGCGATGACCGAAGCCGCCGTTGGCGCCGGCATTTCCACCGTCCTGCTGCTCGCCGCGCTGCGCCTTTGTCACAGCGAGGAAGAGAAGCCGGTGCACAAGCCCTGGCTGCCGCTGGCGGTTACCATCGGCACCGGGCTGGTGCTGGTCTATGGCACCTGGGACCTGCCGCCCTTCTCGGATCCGGAGGCGCCGATCCACACGCACGTGGCGCCGCGCTACCTGGAAGATGGCCCACGCGAAACCGGCGTTCCCAACGTGGTGACCGCCGTTCTCGCCAGCTACCGCGGCTTCGACACGCTCGGCGAGACGACGGTGGTGTTCACCGCCGCGATCGGCGTCATCGCGCTGCTTGGCCGCCGCCGGCACGTCAGGAGGGGCAAGCAGTGAAGAACGACATGATCCTGCGGGTGGTCGGCAAACTGTTCATCCCGTTCATCCTGCTGTTTGCGCTCTACGTCCAGTTCCACGGCGATTTCGGACCCGGCGGTGGCTTTCAGGCGGGCGCCATCGTTGCCGCGGCGATGGTGTTCTACGCCATGATCTACGGACTGAGCACGGCGCGCCGGGTGCTCCCCGACTGGCTCGTCGAGTCGATGATCGCCGCCGGCCTGCTGCTCTATCTGGGCGTCGGCTTTGCCGGCCTGTATGCGGGGGGGAACTTTCTCGACTACTTCGTCCTCGATGCCGACCCGGTCGAAGGTCAGCATCGAGGGATTTTCTGGATCGAGCTGGGGGTGGCGATCACGGTCTGCGGCGTGCTGCTGAAGATCTACTACCTGTTCGCCCAGCGCGGTCAGGACCGGTGATGAACTTCTTCAGCCATTACGACTACTGGGTGATGCTGTTCCTGGCGATGAGCGGGCTGTTCATCGTCATTGCCCGCGGCAACCTGATCAAGAAACTGGTCGGGCTGGCGATCCTGCAGACCTCGGTGTATCTGCTCTACCTGGCGCCCGGCAAGATCGTCGGCGGCACGGCACCGATCGTCGATGCCGCGTTCACCGTGTACTCCAACCCGCTGCCACAGGTCCTGATCCTGACGGCAATCGTCGTCGGCGTGGCCACTCTGGCTCTCGGGCTGGCGCTGGTGGTGCGCATCCGCGAGGAGTACGGCACCATCGAGGAAGACGAGATCCTGCGCCTCGATGCCGATCCGGCCGACCAGCCGTCCGGACCGCCGGAGGCGCAACGATGAACGTCGCGGAACATCTCCCGGCGCTGCAGATCGTCCTGCCGCTGGCCAGCGCTCCGCTGGCGGTGCTTCTGCGCGACCGCCTGGCAGCCTTCGTGCTGGTCCTGGCGGCGACCTGGGCTGCGTTCGCGATCAGCATCCTGCTGTGGCTGCAGGTCGGCGAGACCGGGCCGATGTCCTACGCCATCGGCAGCTGGCCGCCGCCCTGGGGCATCGAGTACCGCGTCGACGCGCTCTCCTCGCTGTTGCTGATGCTGGTCTCGGGCATTGCGGCGGTGGTTCTGCCCTACAGCCGCAGCAGTATCGAGCGCGAGATTCGCCCGGAGAAGCACACGCTGTTCTACGCCCTGTTCGCCCTGTGCCTGAGCGGCCTGCTCGGCATCACGATCACCGGCGACGCCTTCAACCTGTTCGTTTTCCTGGAAATCTCCTCGCTCTCGTCGTACGCGCTGATCGCGCTCGGCAAGGACCGCCGCTCGCTGACGGCGTCATACCAGTACCTGATCATGGGCACCATCGGCGCCACCTTCATCGTCATCGGCGTCGGTCTGCTCTATCTCAAGACCGGCACCCTCAACCTGGCCGACCTGGGGGTCCGTCTGCAGGCGATGACCAGCCACCGGCCGGTCCTCGCGGCGCTGGCCTTTCTCACCGTCGGCATCTCGCTGAAGCTGGCGATGTTCCCGCTGCACCAGTGGCTGCCCAACGCCTATGCCTACGCGCCGTCGGCGGTATCGGCCTTCCTCGCCGCCACCGCCACCAAGGTATCGGTGTATGCGCTGCTGCGCTTCTACTTCTCGGTGTTCGGGGAAACGGCGATCTTCCAGCGGCTGCCGATGGAAGATCTGATGCTGGTACTGGCGCTGGCCGGGATGTTCGTCGCCTCGACGGTGGCCATCTTCCAGGACAACCTGAAGCGGCTGTTCGCCTACTCCAGCGTCGCCCAGATTGGCTACATCGTCCTCGGTATTTCCTTCGACTCGGTGACCGGGCTGACCGCCACGATCGTGCACCTGGTCAACCACGCGGTCACCAAGGGCGGCCTGTTCCTGCTGCTCGGAGCGGTCATCGCCGGCATCGGTGGGGTCACCCTGGCGCGCGCGCATGGTCTCGCACGGGTCATGCCGCTGACCAGTTTCGGCATCGTCCTGTGCGGATTGAGCCTGATCGGCGTGCCTGGCACAGCCGGCTTCGTCAGCAAGTGGTACCTGATCCTGGCAGCGCTCGAAAAGGGCCAGTGGTGGCTGGTGTTCCTGATCGTGCTGTCGTCGCTGCTGGCTGTCGCCTACGTCTGGCGTTTCGTCGAGGTGGCCTACTTCCGGGCGCCGCGCGCCGACCTCGCGGGGGTCCGTGAGGCGCCGCTGGCGCTGGCGATTCCGGCCTGGATCCTGGTCGGCGCAACGCTCTGGTTCGGCGTCGATACCTCGCTGACGGTCGGCTCGGCCAGCCGCGCGGCGGCTCAGTTGCTCGGAGTAGCGCCATGATCGCCGGCGAAGCGCTGGTCCTCGCCGCCTTCGCGCTACCGGCTGTCGGCAGCGTGGCGATTGCCCTCTGCGGCCGCCGCCCGCAGCTGCGCGAGACGGCGACGCTGGCCACCGCGGTCCTGCTGCTGTGGTGCACGCTGTCACTGCTGCCGACGGTCCTGGCAGGCGGGCGGCCCGGCGTGCGCTTGTTCGAGCTGCTGCCCGGACTGGCGATCGCTTTCTCGGTCGAGCCACTGGGCATGCTTTTCGCCCTCGTCGCCTCCGCTCTGTGGATCGTGAACTCGCTGTACTCGATTGGCTACATGCGCGGCAACCGCGAAGAACATCAGACGCGCTTCTACGTCTGCTTCGCGCTGGCGATCGCCGCCGCGATCGGCATCGCCTTCGCCGCCAATGTGTTCACCCTGTTCGTCTTCTACGAGCTGCTGACGCTGATCACCTACCCGCTGGTCACCCACCACGGCACCGACAAGGCCAAGGCGGGCGGGCGAATCTACTTGGGCCTGCTGATCGGCACCTCGATGCTCTTCCTGCTGCCGGCACTGGTGTTCACCTGGCACGTCGCCGGCACCACCGACTTCACCCCGGGGGGAATTCTGCAGGGTCGGCTGTCCGGCTTTGCCCTCGGCGGGTTGCTGGCGCTGTACATGTTCGGTATCGGCAAGGCGGCGTTGATGCCCTTCCACCGCTGGCTGCCGGGGGCGATGGTGGCGCCGACACCGGTCTCGGCGCTGCTGCACGCGGTGGCGGTGGTGAAGGCCGGTGTATTCAGCGTCCTGAAGGTAATCATCTATGTCTTCGGCACCGAAACGCTGGCGACGGAAGCGAGTACCGACTGGCTGGTGGTGGTGGCCGGGTTCACCATCGTCGCCGCCTCGGTAGTCGCGCTCAAAGCCGACAACCTGAAACGGCGGCTGGCCTATTCGACGATCAGCCAGCTCTCCTACGTGGTGCTCGCTGCGGCGATCCTGGCGCCGCTGTCGGTGATCGGCGCGGCGCTGCATATCGTTACCCATGCGGTTGGCAAGATCACGCTGTTCTTCGCTGCCGGCGCCATCTACACCGCCGCCCACAAGACCGAAGTCAGCCAGCTCGACGGCATCGGCCGGCGCATGCCGTGGACCATGTCGGCGTTCACCATCGGCGCGCTGTCACTGATTGGCATCCCTCCCGCCGCAGGCTTCATCAGCAAGTGGTTCATCATGTCCGGCGCCGCGGCGGGCGGTCATTTCGCCGCGCTGGCGGTACTGATCGTCAGCACGCTGCTCAATGCGGCCTACTTTCTGCCCATTGTTTACGCTGCCTTCTTCCGGCCGCTGCCGGCCGGCGATGAACGGCAGCCGCACGGCGAGGCGCCGCTGTCCATGGTCATCGCGCTGATGCTGACCAGCACCGCGACGCTTTCCCTGTTTCTTTTCTCATCGCCGCTGCTGCAGCTCGCCGAGCAGCTGGTGGCGCCGAAGTAACCATAGGCGGAGGCCGACCATGTCAGGACCACGAGCATACTGGCTGGACCGCAGCGAGAACGTGAGCAAGATCTATCGGGGCCTGTGGCTGTTCGGGCTGGCGCTGCTCGCCGTCGATCTGGCGCTGCACAAGCACGAGGACTTCGCTTTCGCGGCCTGGTTTGGTTTCTACTGTCTCTTCGGATTCTTCGCCTGCGTCGTGCTGGTGCTGGTCGCCAAGCGTCTGCGCGGCGTGCTGATGCGCGCCGAGGACTACTATGAGCGCTGACTTCCCGGTCGCGCTGGTCTTTCTGCTCGGCGCCGTCGTCGTGCCGCTGCTGCACGGCAGGCTGCGCACGGCCTGGATGCTGCTGCTGCCGGTGGCGGCATTCGCTTGTCTGCTGACGCTGCCGCTCGGCGAGTCGGGCCAGGTCGAGCTGCTCGGTCAGACGCTGGTCCTGATGCGTGTCGACCGCCTGAGCCTGCTTTTCGGATACGTCTTTGTCCTGGCGTCGCTGCTCAACGTCATTTACGCCCTGCACCTCAAGGACACCGTGCAGCACGTCGCCGGGCTGGTCTATGCCGGCAGCTCGATTGGCGCGGTGTTCGCCGGCGATCTGATGACGCTCTTCATCCACTGGGAACTCACCGCCGTGTCGTCGGTGCTGCTGATCTGGGCTCAGCGTAGCGACAGCAGCTTCCGCACGGGCCTGCGCTATGTCCTGGTGCAGCTGCTTTCGGGCATGTTCCTGCTCGCCGGTGCGCTGCTGCACTGGCGTACCACGGGGTCGCTGGCTTTCGGCCAGATTGGTCTTTCAGGCCCGGCGGGAGTACTGATCCTGATCGCTTTCGGCATCAAGTGCGCCTTCCCGTTGTTGCACAACTGGCTGCAGGACGCCTATCCGGCGGCGACGCCAACCGGCGCCGTGATCCTCTCCGCGTTCACCACCAAGCTCGGCATCTACGCGCTGGCGCGCGCCTATCCCGGCACCGAGATGCTGATCTGGGTCGGTACCCTGATGGCGGCTTTCCCAATCTTCTATGCCGTGATCGAGAACGATCTGCGCCGGGTGCTCGCCTACAGCATGAACAACCAGCTCGGCTTCATGGTCGTGGGCATCGGCATCGGCAGCGAACTGGCGATCAACGGCGCGGTGGCGCACGCCTTTGCCGACATCCTGTTCAAGGGCCTGCTGTTCATGTCGATGGGAGCGGTGCTGCTGCGCACCGGCACGGTCAAAGGCAGCGAGCTGGGTGGGCTGTACAAGTCGATGCCCTGGACGACCGGCTTCTGCATGGTCGGCGCGGCGTCGATCTCGGCGTTCCCGCTGTTCAGCGGTTTCGTCACCAAGTCGATGATCATGTCCGCTGCCGCCGGCGAGGGGCTGCTGCTGACCTGGCTGGTGCTGTTGTTCGCGTCGGCCGGGGTCTTTCACCACGCCGGCATCAAGATCCCGTATTTCGCTTTCTTTGGCCACGACTCGGGGATTCGCTGCCAGGAAGCACCACGCAACATGCTGGTGGCGATGGCGATCGGCGCCGCACTGTGCATCGGCATCGGCGTTTTCCCGCAGGCCTTGTACGCCATTCTGCCGTATGCGGTGAGCTACCAGCCGTACAGCGCATCGCACGTGGTCGCCCAACTGCAGCTGCTGGTGTTTTCGGCGCTGGCTTTCGCGGTTCTCATGCGCACCGGCATCTACCCGCCCGAGCTGCGCTCGGTCAACCTCGACAGCGACTGGTTCTACCGCGTCCTGTTCGCCAGCTGGGCGCAGCGGGCTACCGACGCCCTGCAGCAAGCGCGGGCGACCTTCGGGCGCATGCTGCGAAGCACCGGCGGACGGCTATACGCGCGCATCCACCGTCACCACGGCCCCCAGGGCAGCCTGGCCCGCACCTGGCCCACGGGCAGCATGGCGCTCTGGGTAACGACGATGCTGCTGGCCTGGCTGGCTCTCTATTACCTGCCCTGATCATGAGCCCCGCGTCCATCGTGGACGGCTTGCGGGTGGCCTGGAGATCAAAGGAGGCATCATGTGCAACTCCCTTGCCGATCAAACAGCCGGGCAGGGTGCAGGCGCCCGGCGCCTGCTGATTCCTGTCGACCCTAGCGAACGGTCACGCTGGGGCCTTCAGTACGCGATTCGTCTGCAGCGCAACGGCAAACCGGTGCAGGCCGTCTTGCTGTTCGTCTCCGAGCCGGTCACCGCCCCCGAGATATTGCGTTTTCGTACGCAGGTCGAAATTGCGCGCTTCCAGGCCAAATGCGGCGCCCTGATCCTGCACGATGCCGCGCAGCCGCTGGTCGCGGCAGGCGTCGCGTGCCGGGAGATCTACCGCCAAGGCGACATCGTTGGCGAGATCGGCGACGCCGCCGAACAACTCGGCTGCGACGAAATCGTGCTGCCGCTGCCACACGCCCG
>ERZ761607.2684-NODE-2684-length-18671-cov-4.418565_pt1 | contig 18671 bp, 17 predicted proteins | sample MGYA00511164_ERZ761607 | MGnify/ENA primary metagenome ERZ761607 (study PRJEB28899, sample SAMN02445080) | bioreactor sludge metagenome | biome: EBPR sludge | place: Australia: Brisbane, Thorneside Wastewater Treatment Plant | collected 2011-06-22 ...
CGCGCCGACACATCGCCGCAACCCGCTCACCGACGACGGGCATCGTCATCGACCCGTTCAAGCTGATCCTGGTCGACCTCGAGTTGCCCGATGGCAACGGCATGGAACTGCTCGAGGAGCTCTCCGGCTATCCCGCAACCAAGATCGTCACGACGCTGTACTCGGACGACGAGCACCTCTTCCCGGCCCTGCAGCGCGGTGCCGACGGCTACTTGTTGAAGGAAGACCGGTTCGAGGTCCTGGTCGAGGAACTGCAGAAGATCGTTCGCGGCCAGCCGCCGCTGTCGCCGGCCATCGCACGCCGGCTGCTCACGCACTTCCGACTCGGCGCCGGTGGCGACTCGCAGGCGCCGCACGCGCCCTTCACGACCACCGGCATGCCGGGCGTCAGCCGCCCGGTGCCCATCGAGAAGCCGCTGGACCATGAGCGCCTGACCCCCCGCGAGACCGAGGTGCTGACCTACCTCAGCAAGGGCTTCACGATCAAGGAGATCGCGAACCTGATGGGGATCAAGTGGTTCACGGTCAACGACCACATCAAGTCGATCTACAAGAAGCTGAATGTCTCGAGCCGAGCCGAAGCCGCCGTCCTCGCCAGCAAGCAAGGGCTGGTATGACACGCTGGTCTCGGGCGTCGGCTCCCTCGACGGGCTGCCGACCGGCTTCGATCTAGGGCCCGAGGCGTCACGGCGCTGGCTGGGCTGGCGCCTGCGGGGACTCGTCCTCGCCGCGCTGATCGGCTGCATCGCATTCTTCGCGCTCGTCCGTGCGCTCTCGATGAGCCCGTGGATCCCGGCGCAGTGGCAGGTCGACGGCCAGGGTCGCATCGTGCTTGCCGACAGCAACCTGCCGCAGCTGCACCCGCTGCTCGGCCAGCGCCTGACCGCACTGATCGGCGCCGACGGCCTTCGCATCGAACTGCCCGATGCCACCCTGTTGCAGCGCGCGCCCCGGTGGATCGCCGACCCGTCGGCGCGCGGCAGGCTGCTCGCAACGCAGTCCGCGGCCCACGCCGTGCTCGCCCAGGACCACGTGCAACTCGTCTTCGCCGACGGGCGCCAGGCCCGCGTGAGCTTTGCCGAACGCGGCCTGGCCGGCCTGGGCTGGATCTTCTGGCCGCTGGCGGCGCTCGGCCTCCTGATCACGCTGGTCGGCGTGGTCGTCTGGCTCGCCCGCCCCGACCCGCGCAACGCGATCTACCTGCTGCTCACGCTGTGCCAGGCGACCAACCTCGGCTTCATCGCGATCCAGTCGATGCCGGGATTCCCGTTGCCGCCGATCGTGATGGTCCACGACCTGACCGTCCGCCTGGCCCTGGACCTGGTCAGCGCCGCGCTGACGCTGCACGTGTTCACGATGCATCCGCAGCGGCTGACCTACGGGCCGCTGATCGCGGCCAGCGCGTGGCTTCTCGCCGCCGGACCGGTCGCGCTGCTGAGCTGGCGCAGCGACGCCACGACCTGGTGGATCGGCCAGGGGACCGTCCTCGCGCTGGCCGGGGCGACGCTGCTCGTGCTGACCCGTTCGCTGGCGCTCAGCCAGAACCCCCTGACCGCCACGATGCGGCGCCTGGGCTTCGCCGTCGTCGGCTCGCTCGCGCTGCTGCTGGTCTCGCTGCTGGTCGCCGGCGACCGGCCCGGCATGCAGCAGCGGGTTTCCGAGGTCGGCTCGGCGGCCTGGACGGTGTTCCTCGCGTCGGTGCTGCTGCTGACGCCGTTCCTGACGCGCTCGCGCCAGCTGCTTCGGGAGTTCGCGCTGCTGGCCGGCATCTCGACGGTGGCGACCTCGCTGGACCTGTTGTTCGTCTCGCTGTTCTCGCTCGGGCAGTTCGCATCGGTGGCCCTCGCGGTCTTCCTGTCGCTGGGAGCCTACGCGCTGGCGCGCGACTGGATCGTCAACCGTCTGACGGGCAGCCAGGCCTTGACCCTGGACCGCATCTTCGAGCAGCTGTACCGCGTCGGCCGGGCGATCGAGCAGGAGCCCGAGCGGCGCCAGGAGCTGATGGAGCACTTCCTGCGCGAGCTGTACGAACCGCTGGAGCTGCAGATGGTGCCGCGCGGCATGGCGCGCTCGCGCGTCGTGGCCGACGGGTCGGCGCTGCTGATCCCCGCCCCCCGCGACGGCTACACCGACTTCGACGCGAGTGCGTCGGCGCAGGCGCATGCGTGGGTCCTCAAGCACGCCCACCGTGGCAAGCGGCTGTTCACCGCCGAGGACGCCCGGCTGGCCGACCGCATCCTCCAGCACCTGCGTCGCGCGGTCGTCTACGACCGCGCCGTCGAGCGCGGCCGCAGCGAGGAGCGCCGGCGCATCGCGCAGGACCTGCACGACGACATCGGCGCGCGCCTGCTGACCCTCATGTACAAGGCGCAGACCCCGGAGCTGGAGGACTACCTTCGCCACACGCTGCAGGACCTGAAGACGCTGACCCGGGGCCTGGCCGCATCGGAGCACCCGCTGTCGCACGCGATCGCCGAGTGGAAGGCGGACATCGGCCAGCGCCTCGCTGCCGCGCAGATGACGCTGCACTGGTCCTTCACCTACGACCGCGACCTGCCGTTGACCGTCACGCAGTGGTCGGGCCTGACGCGAATCCTTCGCGAGCTGGTGAGCAACGCCATCTACCACGCGAAGGCGTCCCGGCTCCAGGTCGAGGGCAGCCTGCACGAGGGGCGGCTGCTGCTGTGGATCGCCGACGACGGCAAGGGACGCGACCCGTCGAAGTGGTCGCACGGCCTCGGCCTGGGCGGGGTTCGCAAGCGCGTGCGAGGACTGGGCGGCGCGGTCCGCTGGCGCGAGAACAGCCCGCGCGGCATCATCTGCGAGGTGCAGATCGACCGCTTCGACCAGCCGCAGCCGGCGATGCCGCCGTCCCGCGAGGGCGAGACCCGCTACTGAGCGGCCTCGCGACCGGCCGTCAGCGGCGATAGCCGGGATCGAGGCGGTCGACCAGCCTCTGCATCGCGGCGAAGCTGTCCTCGCCCGCCCCGAAGGACGGATTGAAGTTCAGCGAATCGCGCACGCACTTCTCGCGCACGGCCACCGGGATCTCGCGCACGCGGCCCATGCTCGTCGAGGCCAGCTGGACCTCGCAGGCGCGCTGCACCAGCCACATCCGATTGAAGGCCTCGGCCACGGTGCGCCCCATGACGACCGGGCCGTGGTTGCGCAGCAGCAGCACGGGTCGGCCCTGCGCACTCGCCAGGATGCGCTCGCCCTCGTCGAGGTGCACCGTGATGCCCTCGAAGTCGTGATAAGCGACCTGGCCCCAGAGCTGCGCGGCGTAGAAGTTGCTGAAGGACAGCCCCTCCTCGAGGCAGCAGACCGCCATCGTCGGCGTCGTGTGCACGTGCATCACGCAGTGCACGCCGGGCAGCGCACGGTGGATCGCCCCGTGGAAGGTGAACCCGGCCGGGTTGATCGGCCAGTCGCTCGGGCCGACGATGCGCCCGTCGCCGTCGACCTTGACCAGGTTCGACGCGGTCACCTCCGAGTAGTGCAGCCCGAACGGGTTGATCAGGAAGTGGCCATCCTCGGAGGGCACGCGCAGCGACACGTGGTTGTAGATCAGCTCGTCCCAGCGCAGGTGGGCGAAGATGCGGTAGGCCGCCGCGAGCTGCACGCGGGCATGCCATTCGTCGGCGCCGAAGCGCGAGGGCTTGAGGTAGGCGGACGTCATCGGTTGGTGAACAGAGCGTGCAGGTTGCCGAAGCGGGCGTCGACGACGGGGTGGCTCTCGTCGACGTGCAGAGTCAGGCCGACCGGGCGCCGCGCGAGCACCGGGGCCAGGTAGGTGCGAGCCGACTCGACGAGCGCCTGGCCGACGGCCTGGTGCAAGGCCGCGCTGCGCCCGGGACCGATGCGCAGCTGCAGGTAGCAGAACGCGTGGTCCCCGCTGCCGTCGGCGACGGCGAAGTGGGGCGCGGGGTACGCGAAGACGCGCACGCCGCCGGTCGGGAAGACCGGCCGGCCGGCTTCGTCGGTGGCCGCGAGCATCGCGTCGGCCAGCTCGCGACACAGGCCGCTGAAGTCGGTCTCCGGCTCGAGGTTGCCGGAGTAGAGGATCACGAGGTGCGGCATCGCGCGTCCCCGGCCGTCACAGGCGCGTGGCCACCGCGGTGTAGCCCTCGGCCGCCGAAGCCGCGGCCGGCGGGATCGCACGGCCGTCCTGCGGCGTCACGGGGAAGACGGCGTTGAGCTGCCCCGTGCCGGATGCCCCGAAGTAGGGCGTGACGACCTCCGCCGGCGCGTCGTAGGCCGACCAGCCCAGCGCCCCGAGCAGCATGGCCGTGTCGTGCATGAAGCCCTCGCCGTGGCCCTTGCTGGCGTATTCCGGCAGCATCGCGCAGAACTCGGACCAGCGAGCCTGCTGCCACAGCTGGAGGACGCTGCGGTCCAGCAGCTCGAGCAGCGGGCTCCAGACGCGGAACGCGTACTCCGGTGCGAGGCCGTTCTGCGCGAAGCGGTGGCTCAGCGACCCGCTGGCGAAGAAGGCGACCGTGCCGTCGTAGTGTCGTTCGACGGCCTGGCGCATCGCCCATCCCAGCCGTGCGCTGTCGTTCAGGTAATGCGCCATGCACAACGCCGAGACGCTGACGACCTTGAAGTGCCGGTCCGCGTTCATGTAGCGCATGGGCACCAGCGTGCCGTACTCGGGTGCGAGCGTCGTCGCGTCGTGAGCGAGCGTCTCGACGCCCCACGCGTTGCACTCGCGGGCCAGCAACCTGCCGAGCACCGGGTTGCCGGGGAAGCCGTACGCCATGTTGGCGATGAAGTGGGGCAGTTCGTTGCTGGTGTACAGGCCTTCGAAGCGCGGCGCGCAGTTGACGTGGTAGTTCGCGTTGACGAGCCAGTGCGTGTCGAAGACGACGATCGTGTCGACACCCAGCTCCCGGCAACGTCGCCCGATCTCGACGTGCCCGTCGATCGCGTCCTGACGCGTGCCCTTGCGCGGGCCGTCCAGTTCGCTGAGATGCATCGACGGCACGTGCGTGATCTTCGCCGCGAGCGCGAGCTTGCCCATCGTCAGGTCCCCCAGTGCGGGATGTGGTGAGTGCCCATCGAGACCGCGACGTTCTTCGGCTCGAGGAAGACCTCGTGGCTCCAGGTGCCGCCCTCGCGCCCGATGCCGCTGGCCTTGGTGCCGCCGAAGGGCTGCCGCAGGTCGCGCACGTTCTGGCTGTTGACGAAGCACATGCCGGCCTCGATCGCCGCCGCGACGCGGTGCGCGCGACCGATGTTCTCGGTCCACACGTAGCTCGACAGGCCGTAGGGGATGTCGTTGGCGATGCGGATCGCGTCGGCCTCGTCGCCGAACGGGATCAGGCAGGCCACCGGGCCGAAGATCTCGTCCTGCGCGATGCGCATGCGGTTGTCGACATCGGCGAACACGGTCGGCCGCACGAAGTGGCCGCGGGCGAGCGCGGCGGGCAGCGCCGGCGGCTCGAGCCCGCCGCACAGCATCGACGCCCCTTCCCTGGACCCGAGCTCGATGTAGTGCCGCACCTTCGCGAGGTGTGCCGCGCTGATCATCGGCCCGATGATCGTCGACTCGTCGAGCGGATCGCCCACCAGGATGCGTTGCGCCCGCGCCGCGAAGGCCTCGCAGAAGGCGGCGTAGACCGTGCGCTGGACGAGGATCCGGCTGCCGGCGGTGCAGCGCTCGCCGTTGTTGCTGAAGATCATGAACAGCGCGGCATCCATCGCGCGCGCCATGTCCGCGTCGTCGAAGACGACGAACGGGCTCTTGCCGCCGAGCTCCATGCTGAACTTCTTCAACCCGGCCGCCTGCACGATGCGGTGGCCGGTGGCCGTCGATCCGGTGAACGAGATCGCGCGCACGTCGGGGTGGGCAACCAGCGGCTCGCCCGCCTCCCGACCGAAGCCGTGGACGACGTTGAGCACGCCGGGCGGCACGCCGGCCTCGAGCGCGAGCTCACCGAGCCTTGCCGCGGTCAGCGGCGACAGCTCGCTCATCTTCAGCACCGCGGTGTTGCCGAACGCGAGGCATGGCGCGACCTTCCAGGTCGCGGTCATGAAGGGCACGTTCCACGGGCTGATCAGCGCGCACACGCCCACCGGGTGGAACAGCGTGTAGTTCAGGTGGGTCGGCGTCGGGTAGGTGTGGCCGTCGACGCGCACGCACATCTCGGCGAAGTAGTGGAAGTTGTCGGCGGCGCGCGGCACGAGCTGGCGGCCGGTCTGCGCGATGACCTGGCCGGTGTCCATCGTCTCGGTGCGCGCGAGCTCGGGCGCGGCCGCGGCGATCAGGTCGCCCAGGCGGCGCAGGATGCGCGCACGCTCGGGCGCCGGCCGCGAGGCCCAGGTCGGGAAGGCCGCCTTCGCCGCGGCGACCGCGGCGTCGATCTCCGGCGCACCGCCGCGCGACACCTCGGCCAGGACATCCTGCGTGGCCGGGTTGAGGGTCTCGAAGCGCTCGGGGCTGGCGACGGGCTTGCCGTCGATCAGGTGCGGCACGTGCATGGCAGTCGGGGTCCGGTGGGGTTCAGGGTGGCGAAGGCGTGCTCAGATCCCGAAGATCTCGTCGCCGACGATGGTGTTGGCCAGCCGGCCGATGCCGTCGATCTCGGTGACCACCTCGTCGCCGACCTCGACATTCGAGACGCCCTCCGGCGTGCCGGTCAGGATCAGGTCGCCCGGGTGCAGGGTCATGAAGCCGCTGAGGTACTCGATCAGAGCCGGGATGTCGTGAACCATCCGCCCGGTGTGGCCCTGCTGTCGGAGCTCGCCGTTGACCCAGGTGCGCAGCACGAGGTCGTGCGGGTCGGGAACATCCGCCGCGTCGACGAGCCAGGGACCGAGCACCGTGCCGCCGTCGCGGTTCTTCACCGGCAGGTTCGGGCGGTACCAGTTCTCCAGCAGGTCGCGGATCGCGTAGTCGTTGCAGACGGTGTAGCCGGCGACGTGATCGAGCGCCGCTCCGCGCGCGACACGGTGCGCCGCGCGACCGATCACCACGCCCAGCTCGCACTCGTAGTGCATGAAACGCGTGCCCCGCGGCCGGCGCGTCTGCCCCCGGTGGCCGATCAGCGAGCTGGCCGTCTTCAGGAAGACCAGCGGCTCGTCCTGCGCACCGACCGTCAGTTCGCGGCGCAGTTCGCGCACGTGATCGGCGTAGTTCAGGCCGAGGGCGATGATCGCGCCCGGCTCGACCGGCGGCAGCCAGACCACCGCGTCCTCCGCCAGGATGCGGCCGTCGACCAGCTGCACACCCCGCGGATGGGGCATCGCCGCGTGGATCGCGCCGGCGTAGGCCACTCGAGCCTGCCTCATCGCGACGCCTCCGCGACGATCCGCGTGTGCACCTCGCCGATGCCGGCGATGGAGACCGCGACGTTCTGTCCGGCGGTCGCGACCGGCGCTCCCGGCGCCGCACCGAGCAGCAGCAGGTCGCCTGGCGACAGGGTCATGAAGGCGGAGACATCGGCCACGAGTCGCCCGACATCCCGCAGGCGCCCGCCGGTGTCGGTGGCCTGGACGACCCGGCCGTCGACCCGCACGATCACCTCCAGCGCGTCGGGCGCCGGTAGCTCGGCCGAGCGCACGAAGGCCTTGCCGATCACGCACAGGCCGTCGCGGACCCGCTGGCGCAGCGCGGGGCGGTAGTGGCCCGGCGTCGGCAGGCAGCCGTCGTTCACCGCCAAGTACCCGGCCACGACGCGGCGAGCCTGGTCCACGTCGACGCGGCAGGCCGGCCGATCACGATGCCCAGCGTGGCCCCGACGACGATGCCTTCCACGCCGCCGGGAAGCGTCCACAGGCCGGGGCCACGCGCGAGGGCGGTCGGGGGCCTGACGGCGAGGACCGGCAGTCGCGGGGGGCCGTTGTGCGGCGGTGCAAGGGCGCGCTCGCCGATGGCCTCCCAGTCGCCACGGTGGTTCAGGAGCGCCCCGACGACCGTGCCGCTCAGGCGATACGGGGGGTGGTCGAGATCGAGATCGCAATCGGTCATGTCGGCGCTGCGCGGCACGCAGGCAGGTCCGCCCGCGCCGCGTGGCCGATCTTAGACGCAGCCCGCTACGCCCGGCGGCGCCGCATCAGCCGCCCGGCCTGACCCGCGGCCAACCGCGGCCGGCCCAACCCCGCATGCCGCCGTGGACATAGCGCACGTGCGCGTAACCCCGTTCGCGCAAGGCCTTCAGCACCGACCGAGAGCGCGACTGCGTCGCGCAGATCAGGTAGACCGGACGCTGCGCGTCGACGGGAATCTCGCCCAGGCGGCGCCGCAGCTGGGAGCTGGGCAGCAGCAGGGCCCCGGGCACCACGCCCGATGCCTGCTCCGCCGGCTCCCGCAGGTCGACCAGCAAGGCTCGTCCGGCCTCGACATCGGCTCGCGCCTGATCAAGCGACACCCGGTCGTCCTCGGAGAGGCCGCTGCAGCCGGAGAGCGCGAAGGCGGTGAGGGCGAGGCCGAGGATCACCTGCCGGCGATGCCGCGTGCCGACGACGCGGCTGTCGAAGGGGCTCGGGGATCGGCTGGCGTTCATCGCGGGGTACCGGAGCATGAGGTGGCACGAGGCAGCGCGCGCCGAGCGCCGGGGCGCCAGCACTCGTCGCGGCAACGCTCGACTGACCCGCATTCTGTCGCCGGCCGCGATCCCCGGCACGGCCCGGGCCCAATGCCGATGCGCTGCCGACATCCCGGCGCAGATCCTGCCGGACGGCCGCCGCGACACCGCAGAGCCGGGGCCGGCCCCGGCACGCGAGCCCGTCCTCGACCGGGACGAAGCCCCGGCCCTGCCGAGTCATCGGCCCTTGATCGTCCTCAATGCGCGGCGAGGGACGCTGTCCTACGTTGTGCTGGCCGGTCACGCGCCGGCGTGCCGGCATCCCTGAGGTTCGACGATCGCAAGGAGGATGTCATGAGCGCCCTGACCCGCTTCGAACGTGTCGACGACACGCTTCCGGAACTCTTCCGCCGGATGTGGAAGACGCCGGCCATGCCGGCCGACCTGCCGCAGGAGATCCGTCTGAACGTCTCCGAGACGCCGGCCGCGTACACCGTGAAGGCCGAGATGCCCGGTGCGCGCAAGGAGGATATCCGCGTGACACTCGACGGCAACCAGCTGATGATCGCTGCCGAGGTGATGCACGAGACCGAGAAGAAGGATGGGGAGCGCGTGCTGATGCGCGAGATGACCCAAGGCAGCATCGCCCGCGGGCTGACGCTGGGCTACGAGATCGACCAGGCCGAGGCCACCGCCACCTTCGAGAACGGTGTGCTGGAGTTGAAGCTGCCCAAGCGCAAGCCCGCCGGCGGGCGGACGATCACGGTGACCTGAGCGCCGGGCGAGGCCGACGCGGGGTCGGCCTCATCCGCCGAGGTAGGCCACGAGCCCGGCCATCGTGAAGAGTTTCGGTGCATCGGCCTCGGGGATCGGACGACCGGTCCGCTCGCTGAGGCCGATGACGAAGTTCAAGAAGTCCATCGAGTCGAGGTCGAGCGCCTCGCGCAGGTCTTCATGGTCGCCTACGCTCGAAAGCTCGGCCTCCGGTGCGATCCCGGCGAGCACGTCGGCGGCGAGGGTGCGGATCTGCCTGTCGTTCAACATGATCGGGACTCCTGGTCTCAAAGCTCGTCCGGGTGCTGCAGCGCCTCGTCGATCGCCGCGAGCAACTGGCTGCCGAGGTGGCCGTCGCTCGCGCGGTGATCGGCCGCCAGGCTGACCGACAGCAGCGGACGCGCGACGACGGCGCCGTCGACGACCCAGGGACGCGTGACGACGCGACCGAAGCCGAGGATCGCGACCTGCGGCGGGTAGATGACGCCGAGGACGCTTTCGGCCCCCCGGTCGCCCAGGCTCGTGACCGTCACGGTCGGGTCGCTCAGTTCGGAGCCGCGCAGGCCCCCCGCTCGGGCGCGCTGCACGAGGTCGCGCAAGGCGGTCATCAGCTGGGGCAGGCCCAGGCGATCGGCATCGTGGATCGCCGGTGCGACCAGGCCCCCTCCGCGCAGCGAGATCGCCCAGCCGACGTGGATGGGCCCGGATGGCCGGAAGGTGTCGTTCTCGTAGAAGCCGTTGAGCTGCGGCGTCGCACGCAGCGCCAGCGCGGTCGCCTTCAGCAGCAGCACGGCGGCCAGCAGGCGCTCGGCCGGCAGCCGAGCGGCGTTGTAGGCCTCGAGCCAGGCCTGGGCCCTCGCGAAGTCGACGGTCGTGCCGAGGTAGTAGTGCGGAATCTCGCGTTTGGACCGGCCCATGGCCGCCGCGATGGCCTGGCGCATCTGGGCGGGATCGAAGCCGCCCCGCGCGGCTCGCAGCGGCGCTGGCGCCGCCGCCGGCGCTGAGGGCACGCGCGGGTGGCCCTGCGCACCGGCGCTGCGCTCGACATCGGCCAGCGTGACCGCGCCATCCGCCGTGCCCGGCGACAGCCGCTCGGGATCGAGACCGAGTTCGGCAGCCCGCCGGCGGGCAGCAGGGCTGACCTTGGGCCGTGCGCTGCGCGTCGCGGCAGGGGCACCGAGCGCGGCGACCGGCACACCGGGCTGGGTCACGGCCGTTTCGCCGCCGACCCGGGCCTGCGCTTCGCCGGGCGGCGACGCAGCGGCCACCTCCCCGGGCCCGAGCACCTGCGCCAGCACCGCGCCGACCGGCAGCGCCTGCCCCACCGGCACGAGCTCGCCGATGATGCCGTCGAGGAAACACTCGACGTCGATCGCCCCCTTGTGCGTCTCGACCACAGCGACGACGTCGCCGGACCTGACGTGCGCCCCGGGCTTCACGAGCCATTCGACGACGGTGCCGGTCTCCATGTCGGCACCGAGGGCGGGCATGCGGAACTCGGCCATGTCGATCGACCTCAGCGCCGCTGCAGGATGCCGCGCACCGCCGCGACGATGCCGTCGACGGCGGGCAGCGCGGCCTCCTCGAGGTGCGCCGCGTAGGGAACCGGCACCTCGCGGCTGCAGACGCGGCGAATCGGCGCGTCGAGTTCGTACAGCGCGTCCTCGGCCACCCGGGCGGCGATCTCCGCGGAGATCGAGCCGCTCTTCCAGCCTTCGTCGACGACGACCAGGCGACGCGTGCGCTGCAGCGACGCGATGACCGTCTCGCTGTCCAGCGGACGCAGCACGCGAAGGTCGATCACCTCGGCGTCGACGCCCTCGCGCGACAACTCCGCGGCCGCCTCCAGGCACTTCGGCAGGCCGTTGCCGTAGGTCACGAGGCTGACGTCGCGTCCGGGCCGCCTCACCTTCGCGTGATCGATGTCGACAGCGGCCAGCGCCGGATCGAGCTCGCCCTCGGCGTTGTAGAGCACGATGTGTTCGAAGATCAGGACCGGGTTCGGATCGGCCAGCGCCGCCGCGAGCATGTGGCGGGCATCCTCGACCGTTGCGGGTGCCAGCACCTTCAGCCCCGGGATGTGCGCGTACCAGCCTTCGAGGCTGTGCGAATGCTGGGCGGCGAGCTGCCGGCCCCCGCCGGTGGCCATCCGGATCACCAGCGGCACCGCGAACTGCCCGCCGCTCATGTGCGACAGCGTCGCCGCGTTGTTCATGATCTGGTCCAGCGCGAGCAGGCTGAAGTTGCAGGTCATGATCTCGAGCAGCGGCCTCAGGCCGCCCAGTGCCGCGCCGACCGCGATGCCGGTGAAGCCGTTCTCGGCCAGTGGCGTGTCGACGATGCGCGTCGGGCCGAACTCCTCGAGCAAGCCCTTGGTGACCGCGTAGCAGCCGCCGTACTTGCCGACATCCTCGCCCATCACGAAGGTTCGCGGATCGGCCCGCAGCGCGTCGCGCAGCGCCTGCCGGCAGGCCTCGCGATAGGTCAAGCGCTGCAGCGCCGGCGTGGTCGCGTTCACGGCGTGTCCTCCTGGACGACACGGTCCATCAGCACGAAACGCTCCAGCTCGGCGACCGGCTCGAGCGTGCCGGCCTCGGCGAAGGCCACGGCCTCGTCGATCTCGGCGGCGATCTGCGCGTCGATGCCGGCCACGTCGGCCTCGCTGGCCGCACGCTGGTCGATCATCCACTGGCGCAGCCGCTCGATCGGGTCGAGTTGCCGCCAGCCGTCGATCTCGTCTCGCGTCCGGTAGGCCTGGGTGTCGAACATCGAGTGCGCGCGGAAACGGTAGGTGCGCACCTCGAGGAAGGCCGGTCCGGCTCCGCCGCGAATGCGCTCGACGCAGCGGCGCGCCACGGCCTCGACGCGCGTCGGGTCCATGCCGTCGACCTGCTCGGCCGGCATCCGGTACGCGGCCGCCTTGCGCCAGATCTGCGTCTCCACCTCGGAGTCCTCGAGCGGCACGCCCATCGCGTAGAGGTTGTTCTCGCAGACGAAGAGCACCGGCAGCTTCCACAGCTGGGCCAGGTTCAGGGTCTCGTGGAAGCTGCCCTCGCCGACGGCCCCCTCGCCGAAGAAGCAAGCCGTCACGGCACCGGGCCGCAGGCGCTGGTCGGCCAGCGCGATGCCGGCCGCCAGCGGCAGCCCACCGCCGACGATGGCGTTGCCGCCGTAGAAGCGCCGCTGCGCGTCGAAGAGGTGCATCGAGCCGCCGCGGCCGCGGCAGCATCCTTCGAGCTTGCCGAGCATCTCGGCCATGATCGGGCCCATCGGCAGGCCGCGCGCCAGGGCCTGGCCGTGTTCGCGGTAGGTGGCGACGACCGCATCGCGCGGCTCGAGCGCCGCCATGACGCCGACGGCCACCGCCTCCTCGCCGTCGTACAGGTGCAGGAAGCCGCGGATCTTCTGCGCCTGGTACAACTCGACGCAGCGCGCCTCGAAGCGGCGGATGCGCTGCATCTGCCGATACAGGCCCTGGAGATGGGCACGGTCGAGGTGGATCTTCCCGGTCACGTCGCGCTCCCTTCAGCGTCGCTCGTCGCTCTCCAGCGTCGACAGGTCACCCTCGGGCAGGCCGAGTTCGCGGGCCTTGAGCAGGCGGCGCATGATCTTGCCGCTGCGCGTCTTCGGCAGGTTGGCGCGGAACTCGATCGCCTTCGGGGCGACCGCCGCACCCAGGCGCTTGCGCGCATGGCCCAGCAGCTCGCGATTCAAGGCCTCGCCCGCCTCGAAGCCCGGCTTCAGCGCGACGAAGGCCTTGACGACCTCACCGACCACCGGGTCCGGGACGCCGATCACCCCCGCCTCGGCCACCGCCGGGTGCTCCATCAGCGCGCTCTCGACCTCGAAGGGACCGATCAGGTGGCCGGCGGACTTGATCACGTCGTCGGCACGGCCGACGAACCAGAAATAGCCCTCGTCGTCACGCCGCGCCAGATCCCCGGTCAGGTACCAGCCGCCGACGAAACACTTGCGGTAGCGCTCGTCCTCGTGCAGGTAGCCGCGCATCATCGACGGCCAGGGCGACTTCAGCGCGAGCTCGCCGTCGACGCCGGGCTCGTCGACGATCTCGACGCCCCCGTCGTCACGGCGGTGCACGATCGCCGCGGTGATCCCGGGCAAGGGCTGGCCCATCGAGCCGGGCTTGATGTCCAGCGCCGCGACGTTGGCGATCATGATGCCGCCGGTCTCGGTCTGCCACCAGTTGTCGTGGAACGGCCGGCCGAAGGCCTCGAGCCCCCAGACGACGGCCTCGGGATTCAGGGGCTCGCCGACGCTGGCCATGAAGCGCAGCGCCGACAGGTCGTGGTCCTTCACCGCGTCGGCACCGAGTTTCATCATCATGCGGATCGCGGTCGGCGCGGTGTACCAGACCGTCACGCGCTCCCGCTCGAGGATCGAGTACCAGGTCTGCGCGTCGAACTCGGCCTCGACGACGACGTTGGTCACCCCGTTGGTCAACGGCGCGATGATCCCGTAGCTCGTCCCGGTGACCCAGCCCGGGTCGGCCGTGCACCAGAAGACGTCGTCGTCATGCAGGTCCAGCGCAAAACGGCCGGTCACGACGTGCGCGAGGACGGCGGCGTGCACGTGAATGGCGCCCTTCGGTCGGCCGGTCGTGCCGCTGGTGAAGTGCAGCAGCGCCATCTGCTCGGGATCGGTCGGCCCGATCGTGTAGGTGTCGGGCTGCCCCGCCATCAAGGCGGCCCAGGGCAGCACGCCGGCCTCCGACGTCTCGGGGTCCCCGACGACGATCACGTGCTGCAGACCGGGCAGTCGCCCGCGCAAGGCCTGCACCTTTCGCCGGTACAGCTCCGGCGTCGTCACGAGAACCCGCGCATCGCCCATCTCGCATCGCGTGGCGATCGGCTCCGGACCGAACGCGGAGAACAGGGGCGACACGACGCAACGTGCCTTGAGCGCGCCGAGCAGCGCGACATACAGCTCCGGCAAGCGGCCCATCAGCACGAAGACACGCTCCCCGGCCGCCACGCCCAGTGAACCCAGCGCCTGCGCGAAGCGGTTCGTCTCGCGTGCGAGCTCGGCGTAGCTCAGTTCACGGCGGCTGCCGTCCTTGCCGATCCAGCGGATGGCCGTGCGCGCCGATCTCCCGTGCAGAAGGTGCCGGTCGACCGCCTCGTGCGCGATGTTCAGGCCACCGCCCGGCAGGCCGTCCAGCAGCGCCCGCGCGTCGTCCCAGCGGAAGGCCGCGCGGGTGGCGGCCGGATCGGGGAGGTTCGGTCGCGCCTTGCCGGGCTCGCCGGACTTGCGGATGCGCGGCGGCAAGGTCGACGGCCCGCGGGCCGCTTGTGCTGCCGCACCACATGCTCTGACTGCAGGTGCCGTCATGGCGGACCTCTCGTCCCGGGACAACCAGCAAGCGGCAACGCGCTGCCGCGATGACCGTGGTCCCGGTTCAGGGTGGGACACGAGGGGATGATCGCGCCAGCCCGGCCCGCCGCGTTGACACCCATCAAGCCCGCGGGCCGGCAGGCCGGCGACGGCTCGCCAACGGCCCGCAGTTGACGCCGGTCAAGCGGCAGCCGGCCTGGCCCGGCACGATGCGCGCAGCGAGGTCCTGCAGCCCCAGGGCCGGCAGGCCCGCGAGAGGTTCGACATGACCATGCCGACCAGCACCGTGAGCGTCTCGACCGAGCTCGAACCCGCGGGCGCGGAGGGCGGCCGCACGAACACCGAGGCGCGCCTGCGGGAGGTCATCGAGGCCGCGTTGCGCGACTTGCAGGCAGGCCGTCCGGACCTGCCGGCGGTCGCGTCGGGCAGCGTCCTGGACCGCGACCTGGGGCTCGACAGCCTGGCACGCATGGAGGTGCTGTTGCGCATCGAGCGTGCCTTCGCCTGTGACCTGCCGCCCGACACGCTGCAGCGTGCCGAGACCGTCGGCGACCTGTGGACCGCCGTGCAGCACGCCAAGCCGGCCGGCCCCCGCGACGATGCCGGCGCGCAACCGCGGCTGCCGTCGCAGGAGCTGCCCAGGCGCGAGGCCGAGCCCCCCGCCAGCACCCTCGAGCGCACCGCCACACTCGTCGAGGTGCTCGACTGGCACTGCCGCGAACACCCGGACCACGTGCAGCACGTGGTGCTGCAGGATGATGGCGAGCAGCCCGTGACCTATCGCCAACTCGCCGACGGGGCCGCCCGGGTCGCGGCGGGCCTGCAGAGGCGGGGCCTGGCGCCCCGGCAGTGCATCGCGATCATGCTGCCGACCTCGGTCGACTACTTCCGCGTCTACCTCGGCATCCTGCTGGCCGGCGGGATCCCGGTGCCGATCTACCCGCCGGCGCGTGCCTCCCAGCTCGAGGACCACGTGCTGCGACACGCGGCGATCCTGCGCAACGCCGGCACGGTCGGCATGGTCACGGTCGACGAGGCCCGAGGCGTGGCCCGCCTGCTGCGTGCACAGGTCAGCGGTCTGCGGTGGATCGCGACGCCGCCGCAGCTGGCCGAGGGCGGCGGCACGCCTGCGCCCGTCGCGCTGCGCGCCGACGACATCGCGTTCATCCAGTACACCTCGGGCAGCACCGGCCAGCCCAAGGGCGTTGCCCTGACCCACTCGAACCTGCTGGCCAACATCCGCGCGATGGCCGTTGCCGTGCGGGCCACGCCGCGTGACGTGTTCGTCAGCTGGCTTCCGCTGTACCACGACATGGGGCTGATCGGCGCCTGGCTCGGCAGCCTCTACGTCGGCTACCGGCTCGTGGTGATGTCCCCGCTGGCCTTCCTGTCGCGACCGCTTCGCTGGCTGCAGGCGATCCACCGCTGGCGCGGCACGCTGTCGGCCGGACCGAACTTCGCCTACGAGCTGTGCCTGCGCAGGCTCGAGGACGCCGATCTGGCTGGCCTGGACCTGAGTTGCTGGCGGCTCGCGTTCAACGGGGCCGAGGCGGTCAGCCCGGACACGGTGCAGCGCTTCAGCGCCAGGCTGGCCGCCTGCGGCTTGCGGCCCGAGGCGGTGGCACCGGTGTACGGGCTGGCCGAGGCGTCGGTCGGGCTGCTGTTCCCGCCGCTCGGGCGCGCCGTCGTCATCGACACGATCGACCGCGAGACCTTCGCGCGCGACAGGCGCGCCCTCCCGGTGCCGCCGGAGCATCCGGGCGCGCTGCGTTTCGTCGCCTGCGGTCGCGTGATCCCCGGACACGCGGTGCGCATCGTCGACGATGCGGGCCACGACGTGGCGGAGCGCGTCGAGGGCCGGCTGGAGTTTCGCGGCCCGTCGGCCACACGCGGCTATTACCGCAATCCTGAGCAGACGGCACGCCTGATCCACGACGGCTGGCTCGACACCGGCGATCGCGCGTACACCGCCGACGGCGACGTCTTCGTGACCGGCCGCGTCAAGGACATCGTGATCCGCGGCGGCCGCAACCTGTACCCGCAGGAGATCGAGGACGCCGTCGGCGCGCTCGACGGCATCCGCAAAGGCTGCGTCGCGGTCTTCGGCAGCCCGGATCCCGCGAGCGGCACCGAGCGCCTGGTCGTGATGGCCGAGACGCGGCAGGATGTGCGCGGCCCGCGGGCGATCGCCCTGCAGGAAGCCGTGATGCGCGCGGTCGTCGCGGCCATCGGCGAGCCGCCGGACCGCGTCGTCCTCGTGCCGCCGCACGGCGTGCTGAAGACCTCGAGCGGCAAGGTGCGCCGCTCGGCCTGCCGCGAGCGCTTCGAGTCCGGCGTTGCCGACGGCCCGGCCCCAGCCTCGCGCCAGCTGATGCATCTCGTCTGGCAGGCCCTGCGGGTGCGTGTCGCTGCCGTGCGGGGGACCGCCCGCGACTCGGCTCACGCGGTGCGCGTCGTGGCGGCGTTCCTGCTCTTCGCGCCTGCCGCCTGGCTGGCGACGATGGCGGCGCGCACGCCGGCCAGGGCCTGGGCCCTCGGGCATCGCCTCGGGCGCGCCTGGCTCGGTGCGGCCGGGGTGCCGCTCGCCGTCAACGGCCTCGAGCGCTTGCCCGCGGGACCCTTCGTGCTGGTCTGCAACCATGCGAGCTACCTGGACGGGCTGGTCGTCGTCTCGGCGCTGCCGCGGCCGATGGCCTTCGTGGCCAAGCAGGAACTGGCCACCCAGCGGATCGCCGGCCGCTACCTCTCCAGGCTCGGCGCCCTGTTCGTCGAGCGCTTCGACCTGCAACGCGGCGTCTGCGACGCGCGATTGCTCCAACAGGCCGTGCAGCAGCAGCGCCCGCTCGCGGTCTTTCCCGAAGGCACCTTCCGCGCGGCACCGGGCTTGCTGCCCTTTCATCTCGGCGCCTTCCTGACGGCGGTGCGTGCCGGCGTGCCGGTGGTCCCGATGGCCATCGCCGGCACTCGACGCTTGCTGCCCGACGGCTCCTGGTGGCCACGGCGCGCCGTGCTGCGGGTCGAGATCGGCCAGGCGTTGCTGCCCGAGGCCGGCCCCGGGGACGACCTGGCAAAGGCCGCGAGCTTGCGCGAACTGGCTCGACAGGCGATCGTGCAGGCGCTCGGTGACAGCGACGAGCTGGCGTGAGCCCGGTCACGGGCCCGGCATCAGCCTCGCGACCGGATTCGCCGCGCTCGACCGATCGCCACCCTCCGCGAAGCCCGGAACGCAGAATCCGGCCGCGATCGAGCGCGGCCTAGCGCTGCCCGCTCGCCTGCCTCCATCGCCTCACGGCGACGTCGACTCCGCTGCCCGGGCCGGCTGCCGGGCTGGTTCGACGACGGCCTGTGCGGGTCGCGGCACGGCACAGGACCGCATGGCCTCGATCACCTCGTCGTCGCCGACCTGATGGAAGTCGTCGTAGTGCAGGCCGATCGCGTAGAACGGTGACGGTTCGGCCAGGCAGATGAGCTCGTCGACCTCGCGGCGCAGTCGCACCAGCGACTCGTGCGGCGCGACGGGCACGGCGAGCACCAGGCGGGCCGCGCCCCTTCGACGCAGCACCGCGAGCGCGGCGCGGACGGTCGTGCCCGTCGCGATGCCGTCGTCGACGACGACCACCGTCGCCCCCTGCACCGGCAGCGGTTCCCGACCGGCCAGGTAGCGCTGCCGCCGCCGCAGGATCTCGTCCCACTCGCGTTGGGTCTGGCGCTGCAGGTAGCGCTCGTCGGCGTCCTCGAGCCGGGCCATCGCATCGTCGACGACGACTTCCGGCCGTCCGGCATCGACGACCGCCGCGACCGCGAGTTCGGGCTGGTAGGGTGAGCCGATCTTGCGCACCAGCAGCAGGTCCAGCGGCGCATCCAGCCGACGCGCGATCACCGCGGCGATCGGGACACCGCCGCGCGGCAGCGCCAGCACGATCAAGGGCCGGGGGAGCTCGGCCTGCGCGACACGCTCGGCCAACTGCCGCGCGGCGTCGGCGCGGTCACGGAACAGGCGATCCATCGGGACTCCGC
>ERZ761607.2686-NODE-2686-length-18670-cov-5.642170_pt1 | contig 18670 bp, 15 predicted proteins | sample MGYA00511164_ERZ761607 | MGnify/ENA primary metagenome ERZ761607 (study PRJEB28899, sample SAMN02445080) | bioreactor sludge metagenome | biome: EBPR sludge | place: Australia: Brisbane, Thorneside Wastewater Treatment Plant | collected 2011-06-22 ...
AATAGCTAGAAGTCAAGCAGGGGTTGGCTGACCATCCAACCCCTGCTTTTTTGTCTAAAATTTACTTGCTGAGATTGGGCCAATCTTCTTGTGAATTAAAGATTTACTCGGGCAATAAAAGTGTCATGCTGAGGTCCTCCGAAGCATCCCGCCCGCTGGATAACCAGGGAAACTTTGGTTTGGATAAGGTACTTTACCTTGGATTCTTGCGGGATTCTTCGCTTAGAATGACAATTCCCTGATTATTTTCTTAAACTACAACAAGATTGGCCCAATCTAATAAAAGTAGCAACTTATTTCTCGATGGTTGCATAGCAAAGTTGAGTGGGGGGTAGGCTGTCACGCCTCTGAGCTGCGGCCCAACTCGGAAAAGTGTTGCAGCTCGTATAGGGCCAGCGAGCGTGCCCACAAGTAGACCGACAACGGCCGTTTCTGCTCCGCCTTGTGCACCACCGGTAACCAGCTTTCAAACGGCAGGTTGGTTAAAACACGCCGCAGCTCGCATACTTCAAGCTGCCGTTCCGGGTGAACATCGGTAAAGGTTGGTTCGTTGACCAGCAGCGCCAGGTAGATGGCTTCGGCCGTACATGCCTCACCGTTGGATGATTTGCTGGGGTGCGATACGGCCGCTTTCCTGCACATCCACCGGCACGCCCTCAATCTGGTGGGGAATGACGTCCTCCGGGGCCAGCTGAGCGCTAGGCACCTTTTTTTCGACCATCACCACCAACACGACCTCATCTGTGCGCAGTTGCTGCTGCTGGCGAAAGCCAATGCCCACGCCAACCACGTTGGCTTTGGTCAACAGCTCGGCTTCATGGGCCGATTTTACTGCCTGAATGCGCTGAATCCTTTCTTGCTGCTCGTTCATCGTCTAACTCTCCACGTTCAGGCAGTCCAGCACCGCCTGGATAGGGTACAATGCTTCGGCTGCCAGCCTGGCCACGGCGATTTTATCAGTGACAAGCACCGAGAGGCACCAGAGCGTTTTCAGGGGGCTCGCTTTTCGTTCATTAGCTCAATTTGCCGGGTGAGCACGGCTTTTGTGTCGGGGTCCAGCGTTTTGTCGCGGGCCTGGCGCAGAGTGTCCAGGCTGCGTTCGGCGAAGCCGAGCCTGGCGTAGCCATCGGCCAGGCGGCGCAGGATGGCAACGTTGCCGGGTGACCGACCAACCGCCCGCTGCCAGTAGAGAACGGCCGTTGTCCACATTCCCCGCTGCGCAAACAGCTTACCGGCCTTGTCCAGCACCAGCGGATCTTTCACTCGTTGGTCGATCGCTGCCACGCGCCACTGCTTCTCCCGCTTAAAATCACCCCCGGCCATGAAAATCATAAACACGTACAAAATCTGCACAAGGATGAAGCCAGAAGCACAGGGCAGCACCAACCAGGCGGGCAGTACGGCCGTTGGCTCCACCGGCACCGACAAAATCGCCAGCGCCACCGTGCCCAACACCATCAACAGAACCCCAACAACCGCCAGCCAGTAGGCCCAGGCCTGTCGGAAAAACAAGGCCACGGTAAAACCCACCTGCAGGAGTAAAACAAAAATAGCGGTGAGCCAGTAAGCGGGCACGTACATCGGGATTTCTGGGGGCAGTTCGCTCAGCGAGGCACCGACCAGAAAGACAAACAGCAGCGCGAGTGCATGGTTGAGACTGCGCAAAATCACCCAGATAACCAGGTAGAGACTGCGCTGCGGATAGATCAATTCCTTACCGATCATGGAACGGCCGCATTTCGGGCAGCGCTTGTCATTGCGTGTGATTGGCTGAGCGCAGTAGGCGCACAGGTCGGCCGAACTGCTCCACACGTCGTTAAATTTGCCCTGGTGTGGCTCGTTCACGATGGCTAGGTCCATCTCGAACGCCGGTTGGTCCCATCGCTCTGGCTCCTTTTCGACGGCGGGTGGTGGCGCAGGTGTCGGCGCGGGTTGGGGGAGGGGAACGCCCAGTTTTTGCAATCCCTTTTTGGCGATTTCATTGTTGGGGTTGATGGCCAACACATTTTCCAGGCAAATCTGGCGATCTTCCCGGGTTTGCACCGTGCCGCTGAGCCAGAGCCAGGCAGTTTCGTTGGACTCGTCTTGCTCCACAATTTGCAGCAGCAGCTGATGGGCTTTTTCCCGCTCACCTGCTTTGGCGGCTTGAACGGCCGTCTTTAACAGTTGGCTGATGTCGGTCATGGTGTTTTGTGTTGCCGGGCAGAGAGGTCACCCGCTTTTCTGATGGCACGCACCAAACTGCAAGGGTGCAGCGGTCGGTAAAAAAGAAACAGGAGGCGGCCACAGCCAGATTGTACGCCGTGGTCGCCTCTTAACTTGCTACATGGCTAAACTTCGCCGCTGGTCAGAGCCATCTTTACTTCGGCAATGGCTTTGGTGACCTCGATTTCTCGGGGACAGGCGTTGGTACAGTTGAAGACGGTCCGGCAGCGCCAGACGCCCATCGTATCCCCGGCTACTTCCAGCCGTTCGTTGTGGGCCTGGTCGCGCGAATCGAAGATGAAGCGATGGGCCTGCACAATGGCGGCCGGCCCGATATATTGCTCATCGGCCCAGAAGCTGGGGCAGGAGCTGGTGCAGGCGGCGCACAGAATGCACTTGGTGGTGTCATCAAAGCGGGCCCGATCTTCAGGTGATTGCAGGCGTTCACGGCCGTTTTCCGGCACCGGTGAATCATTCACAAAATAGGGCATCACCGAGCGGTAATGCGCAAAAAACGGGTCCATATCTACAATCAAATCTTTCAGCACACGCATGCCCAGGATCGGTTCCACCTGGACTTTGGCTTCGCTGCTGCCTTGTTTGGCCAGGCGGGCCACCAGCGTTTTGCAGGCCAGGGCGTTGGCCCCGTTGATGCGCATGGCATCGGAGCCACACACACCGTGGGCGCACGAGCGGCGCAGCGCCAGCGTGCCGTCTTGCTCCCACTTCACGCGGTGCAGCACGTCCAGCACAGAATCATTAGGACGAACATCTTGAACCGTGTAGTCACCCCACCACGGAACGCTGTCTTTTTCCGGATTGAAGCGACGAATACGCATATGAACTTGCATAAGAATCTCCTCGTTGCCCAATTACCCAATTACCTGGTTACTTAATTGCTTGTCGCAATTGAGTAATTGTGTAATTCAGTAATTGCGCTTTTTAGTAGACGCGCTCCTTGGGTTCGTAGCGGCCCAGGGTGACGGGTTTGTAATCCAGGCGGTAGCTGCCGTCTTCCGTGCGGAAGTAGAAGGTGTGCTTGAGCCATTCCTGGTCGTTGCGCTTTTGGTAATCTTCGCGGGCATGGCCACCACGGCTCTCGGGGCGGGACCGGGCCGAAACGGCCGTTACCTCCGCCAGTTCCAGTAAGCAGCCCAATTCCCACGCTTCCAGCAGGTCGGTGTTGAACTTGCTGCCTTTGTCATCAATCTGGATACTGCGGCTGTAACTTTCACGCAGTTCGTTCAGGTCGGCAACGGCCGTAGCCATCGTCTCTTCCGTGCGGAAGACACCCACGTTGGCCGTCATCGACTTCTGCATTTTGGTACGCAGGGTGGCCGCTTTTACCCCACCGCTGCCGTTGCGGATGCGCTCAAACTCGGCCATCACTTCCCCGGCCGGATCATCGGGCAGGGGCAGCAGGTCGGCCTGGTTGCAATAATCGGCCATGTGGTTACCGGAGCGGCGGCCAAAGACCACCAGGTCCACCAGCGAGTTGGTGCCCAGGCGGTTTGCCCCGTGTACCGACACGCAGGCACATTCCCCGGCGGCGTAAAGCCCTTCGATCAGGCTGCCATCAACATCACGCAGAACACGGCCGTCCACATCCGTTGGAATGCCACCCATAGCATAATGGGCCGTTGGCTGGATGGGCATTGGCTCGGTCACCGGGTCTACCCCCAGGTACGTGCGCGTAAAATCGGCAATGTCCGGCAGCTTCGCCTCGATGTACTCCCGGTTAATGCGCCGCTTTTCCCCAGCTAGCTCCAAATAATGGTTCACCGTTTCCGGGCGAATGTCCAGATGCACGTAATTCTGCCCGTTGACGCCCCGTCCCGCCTGAATTTCCAGGTAAATGGCCCGGCTAACCACATCGCGGCTGGCCAGATCTTTAATGCTGGGTGCATACTTCTCCATAAACCGCTCACCCTTGCCGTTGATGAGCACCCCACCTTCGCCGCGCACCCCTTCCGTAATCAACACGCCCAGACGGAAAATGCCCGTGGGGTGGAACTGGAAAAACTCCATATCTTCCAACGGAATGCCGCGCCGCAGGCAAATCGCCGCGCCGTCACCCGTCAGGGAGTGGGCGTTGGAGGTCACTTCCCAGCAGCGGCCCCAGCCGCCGGTGGCAAAATGCACCGCCTTGCTGTGGAACACGTGAAATTCGCCCGTGCTGATCTCTACCGCTACCACGCCGCGCACCGTGTTGTCCACCCGAATCAGGTCCACCACGTGAAACTCATCAAAGAAATTGACCTTGTTTTTGATGCACTGCTGGTAAAGCGTCTGCAAAATCATGTGCCCGGTGCGGTCGGCGGCGTGGCAGGCGCGCATTACCGGTTTGCCCGTCTCGTTGTTGGTGTGGCCACCAAAACGGCGCTGGGAGATGGTGCCGTTGGGATAGCGGTCAAACGGCAGCCCCATGTGCTCCAGCTCAATCACCGTGTCGACGGCTTCTTTGCATAAAACATCCACAGCGTCCTGGTCTGCCAGGTAGTCAGACCCTTTAACGGTGTCGTAGGCGTGCCATTCCCAGCGATCCTCTTCCATGTTGCCCAGGGCAGCACCGATGCCACCTTGCGCCGCGCCTGTGTGGGAGCGGGTGGGATACAGCTTGGAAATGACGGCAACGTTGGCCTTTTTGCTGGCGTACAGCGCTGCCATGAGTCCGGCGCCGCCAGCACCTACAATAACGGCATCGAATGTGTGTATTTTTACGTTAGCCATGTTTATCCTGCACTTTTGGTTGAGTAGTTGAGTAATTGAGCAACCGGGTAATTGAGTAATTGGGTTACTGTTTTAATTACCTAATCACCAAATTACTTAATTACAGTAATTTTTAGCCAGGTAACCCTTGCGCCGCCTGACGCGCTGCTTCTGGGTCAAACAAGGAAATGCCGATTGCTGCCCAGATGACGGTAGCGACCACAAAAATCGCCAAAACAATATTGATCACTTTCATCGTGCCGGGGTTGTGGATGTAATCTGCCAGCACGTTGCGCAGCCCGTTAATGCCATGCGGAATCGCAAACAGGAGCAAGAAGATGTCGTATGCCTTCCAGCCCCAGGAATTCCACTGGTTGGCCACAAAAATCAGGGTGAGGTTGCCGCTGCTGTTAAGCACATGCTGGATAACCATGTGGCCTACGGCCAAAATCAGGAGGACCAGGCCAGACATGCGCATGAAAAGGTACGCATACCGCTCAAAGTTGAATTTAACTTTTACCTTGCGGTGGGTGATGGTGGGGGTGACAGTAGTCATAGTCTCTCGCTTCCTTATCCAATGAAGTCGCTAAGCCGGGGGAACTGCCAGCAGGCGGCACCCAATTCACCGCAGCGTGCGGTAAACTCAATGAACATGTAGAGGCCGATGGGGATAAAAATGACGGCAAAGAGCACCCAAACGAGGGTGGCGCTGCGTTTTTGGTACTTCCACAGCTCTGGTTTAAAGTCCAAAATAGTGATGCGGATACCGTTGAAGGCATGGTATAAAACGGCCGCCATTACGCCAATTTCCCCCACGGCAAACACCGGATGCTTAAATACGGCAATTGACCAGGCGTAGAGTTCCGGGTAGAAATGCGCGTTAGCCGTATCCCAGACGTGCAGCACGAGGAAGCCCAGGATGGCCAGGCCGGATAAGCGATGGGCAATCCAGCTGTAGTGACCGCTCCGCCCACGATAGCGAACACTTTCGCGTATAGTGAGAATTAAAGATGACATAGTTCTCCTTTCTCCACAGGTGTGTGGATATGGTACGACAAGTGCGGTTCATTATAACACGTTTAGATGATAAGGTAAGGCAAGTTGAAATAGGGTAACGCCAACTTTTTGCGCTATAATTAGGCCAATTCACGCTGGCTGCACTCCTTAAAAACGGCCGTACCCCACCCACTGGTTCCTTAAGCCAAACGGGTGGCCGGATTATGAATTTGATGAACGTTTTGTCTGTACTGCCAGGGATGCTTGTCTGGCTTTTTAGCGACTGTTAAACTGTATAGCTAATGATAAGACCGTTTAATTTACGCGATTTACCACTTGTCCATCGCCTGAGCGAATTGGGTGTCTCCCTGCACACGGAATCGGCCTTAACCAAGAACCTGCACCCAACTCGTGGGGCGCTGTTTAGCCTGGTTGGGGGTGATTTTCCCACGTACGTGTGGAAATCGGACAAAAATGGGCTGGCTGGTTTCATTCAGCTGTACCTGGAAGAAGAGAGTGTGCACGCCCACATTTTGTACCTGAGCTCAACAAGTGATGGGCACATTGCCACCGAACCGAACGGCACAACCGCCGGGGCAGATGGCAATGGTCATGGGGAACGGCCGTATCAAGTCAACGAAAACGCCTGGTTGCCCCTGCTTGACCAGGCGGTCATTGAAGCCGGGCAGCGGGGCATTCACAGCCTGGTGGCAGAAGTGAATGAAGTGAGTGATGAACTGCCCGTGCTGCGGCGTGCCGGTTTTGTGGTTTATACCCGCCAGGACGTGTGGGTGCTGCATCCCGGCCAGGTGGTAAAACCAAAAAAAGAGGCTGCGGTTCTAAGAGCCCGTCAGGCAGAAGATGATTGGGATATTCAGCTGCTGTATGCCAATACAGTTCCCCGGCTGGTTCAGCTGGTGGAACCGATGCCGCCCCTGCATGATGGGGCAGGTTGGGTGTTGCATGAAGAGAATGAATTAGCTGCTTTTGTTCATATTCACGTGGGGCCGCTGGCTACCTGGATGCGCCTGTTTATCCACCCCAGCGCCGAAGCCCAGGCCGAGCAGATTATTACGGCCGTTGTCCGCCAAAATCCATCGGCAGCGGCCAAACCAATCTACTGCTGCGTGCGTCGTTACCAAAGCTGGGTGCAGTACGCTTTGGAGCGCTCCGGGTTTACCTTGTGGGGCAGCCAGGCCGTCATGGTCAAGCACATTGTGCAAAAAGCGACCAAACCGTTGGCCGACCTCTCAGCGGCGCTGGAAGCGCAGGGCATCACTCCCACCGCGCCCCTCATTCGACAATACCAGAAGCCGGGTCGAACCAAACCCAAGGCGGAACGCTCGACCCCTAAACCAATTTTTGAGAAAAGTTAAGCGATACATGAACCAACCACAAGCAGATCAAGCGAAAGCAGATTTACAAAAGCTACTACACATACTGCCGGTAGACATCGCCGAAAAAATTGAAGCCATTGGTCGTGAAACGCAGCTGTTGGAAGTGGTGATGGACCTGGGCCGCCAGCCCACCGCCCGCTATACCGACGGTGAGCTGGTTTTGCGCAAAGAAGAAGTAACCGCTGCCGACATTGCCGCCGTTGTCAACGGCATTGGCGATTTTGACGATGACAACCGCGCTGGTATTGCCCGCACCCTGCACCGCATCTCTGGCATTCGCAACCGCAAGGGGGAGGTGGTGGGGTTGACCTGCCGCGTTGGCCGGGCGGTTTACGGCACCATCGACATCATCGAAGACATCATTGCCGAGGGGCACAGCATCTTGCTGCTGGGGCGGCCCGGCGTGGGCAAAACTACCATGCTGCGTGAAATGGCCCGCATTCTGGCCGAAAAGCGACGCGTAGTCATTGTGGATACCTCCAACGAAATCGGTGGCGACGGCGACATTCCCCATCCGGCCGTTGGTCGGGCGCGGCGAATGCAGGTGCCACGGCCGTCTCACCAGCACGAAACGATGATCGAAGCGGTGGAAAACCACAACCCCGAGGTCATTGTGATTGATGAAATTGGCCGGGAGCGTGAAGCCGCGGCCGCCCGTACCATCAACGAACGAGCCGTGCAGCTCATCGGCACGGCGCACGGCAATACGCTGGAGAACTTGCTGCTCAATCCCACGCTGTCTGATCTCGTCGGCGGCATCGAAAGCGTGACGCTGTCGGATGATGAAGCGCGGCGGCGCGGGACGCAAAAGACTGTGCTGGAGCGGCGTGCCCCACCCACGTTTGACGTGCTGATCGAAATTCAGGACCGCGAGAAGCTGCTGGTGCATCCCGATGTCACGGCATCGGTAGATTCAATGCTGCGCGGCCAGCCGTTCCGGGTTGAGTTCCGCTCGCGGGACGAGCAGGGCCAGGTGCAGGTGGAGCAGCAAAACGCGGTGGTAACGTCGGCGGCGGTAACCGGGCGGCGCGAACCCCGTCCGCGCAAGGAGCGTGAAGAGCGGAACGGCCGTATCTTCACCAACGGCCCCACCGCTCCCAACGGCAGCAGCAAATCTGGCGAACCGCGCCTTGAGCTGCCCACCGAACCCATCGGGCACGCTGAGGAAGAAGCCGATACGCTGCGTGTGTTTGCCTACGGCGTGGCGCGTAACCGGCTGATCCAGGCGGCCAAGCGGCTAAAAGTACACGTTACCCTGGTTGATAACCTGCCCGAGGCCGACGTGCTGGTCACGCTGAAAAGCTACTACCGCAAGCGGCGTCAGCTTATCAACGACGCGGAACGGCGGCGGACACCGGTGTACGTGCTGCGGGCCAACACCACCAACCAGATGGAAAGCTTTCTTGTCCAGGTGTTGAACCTGGATGCCGCCAGCACCAACGATCCTTTTGAATCGGCCATTGCCGAGGCAGAGCGAGGCATTGAGCTGATCAATGCCGGGCAGCCTTCGGTGGATTTGCGCCCGGTGGGGTCGGCCATTCGGCGCTACCAGCACCAGATGGCCCGGCAGGCAAACCTGGTTTCCCACAGCTACGGCAAGGAACCCAACCGGTACGTGCGTATCTTTAGCACGGCCCGTACAGACCAGTAGCTATGAGCCTGTTTATTACCTTTGAAGGGCCAGAGGGCAGCGGCAAATCCAGCCAGATTGCCCTGCTGGCCTCTTTTTTGCAGCAGCGTGGTTTTTCGGTGGTCACCACGCGTGAGCCGGGGGGCACGCCCATCGGGGATGAAATTCGCGCCTGCGTGCACAACGTGGCCAACACGGCCATGACACCCACGGCCGAAATGCTGCTTTATTCCGCCTCGCGGGCGCAGTTGGTGGGGCAGGTGATACGGCCGTCGCTGGCCGCAGGCCACATCGTGTTGTGCGATCGGTTTGCCGACAGCACCATCGCGTACCAGGGCTACGGCCGGGGGCTGAACCTGGAGCATCTGCACCAGGTGACGCACATCGCCACGGGCGGTTTGCAGCCAGACATCACCTTTCTGCTGGACATCGACGTGGAGCATGGCCTGGCGCGGCGCACTGGCGGTGGCCTGGAGATGAACCGGCTTGACCTGGAAGCGGTACAGTTTCACCAGCGTGTGCGTGACGGCTATCACCAGCTGGCGGCGGCCAACCCGGCTCGTTGGGTGGTGGTAGATGCGGATCGGTCGATAACGGCCGTTCAGGCCGATTTACAAGCCGCGCTGCTGCGCCGCCTGGCAAACGTGCGCTTGGAGGCTGGTTAATCGTCTAGAAAATCAGCGCCGCCGCCTAAATCTGGCATTGACTGTTCAATCGCTTCGGGCGATTCGCCCTTTTCCAATCGATCAACCACCTCGTTAAACTCATCGCCCAAATCTTCGCCCATTTCATTCCCCATTTTCCGCATAAATTTGCCAAGCGAGCGAGGATCGTTTTCATCCAGACCCGCCAGACTGTCGCCCTCCATCATGGAATCCATTCGGGCATCTTCTGATTTGCCCAGGGCCACCCGGCTGATGCGGCGCTTGATCTCCAGGCTGCCGCAGTGTGGACAAACGGGCTGAACCTTGCCATACTCACTGTATGAAAATTGCAGGCGTGCTGGTTTGCCACACGCCTGGCAGCGATAGTCGTAAAAAGGCATCGTGCAGTTCCTTCTGGTTGAAAATCAATACGTTAAAGCCATTATACGAAGCAACCTATGACTTATCAAACGGCCGTAGCCACGCCACACGGCCTAAACAGCCATTATAAAAAGAGGTTAAAGTGGTAGAAGAAAGTTGGTATCAAAAAGAAAATCATCCCAAACTCATTGTCATTTCCGGTCCATCCGGCGTTGGCAAAGACACCATCGCCCGTAAGCTGATTGATACGGACCCTGATCGTTTTTACTTTGTGGTAACGGCCACCACCCGGCCGCCAAGAGCGGGTGAGGTGCATGGCGTTGACTACTTTTTCTACAGCAACGATCAATTTGCCGAGATGATCGAAAACAATGATTTATTGGAATACGCCGTGGTTTACAACGACTACAAAGGCATCCCCAAGCAGCAAATTCGCGATGCGCTCCAGAGTGGGCGGGACGTAATCATGCGGGTTGACGTGCAGGGGGCGGCCACGATTCGCAAGCTTATCCCCAACGTTATCTGCGTCTTCCTGACCACCGAAACGGAAGCCGAGTTGGTGCGCCGCCTGCGTGAGCGTAAGTCGGAAACGATCGAAGAGCTGAATTTGCGCATTGCGGTGGCCCGTCAGGAAATGAAGCGGATTCAGGAGTTTGACTACTGGGTCATCAACGCCGAAGGACGGCAGAAGCGCGCCGTGCGGGAAATTGAGAGCATTATCGAGGCGGCCCACTGCCAGGTACGGCAAAGCCCGATTGTGCTGTAAAACTGTGCCCAGCGGCGCATAAAGAAACAAAAAGCGGGATGGTCATTGGCGACCATCCCGCTTTTTTATCCTACTGGCAGACTAGCTGCCGCATAGGACCTTATTGATTGTTATTCGGCACCGTTGCTAATTTCACCGCTGAAGCAGGAAACGGCCGTACCTTCAAACAGATCCGTGGTCAGCTCGGCACAGTTCGTCCAGTCCATGGGCTGACGGCCGTACATCTGGTAGGTCACCGTGTAGGTCTCGCCAGGAGCGCCAGGGGTGGAGAAGACGTCAATTTCGTACGAACCATTCGGGTAAGACGGAGCCGGAGCGTCGCCTACACCGTCGAGGTAGATCTGGCCACCGGTATTGCCGTATTTGTTCTCGGCACCAACGGTCAGGAAACCACCGTCACCATCGGAGATGGATGGGCCGTAGGTGAAGCTGATGTCTTCAAAGCCACTGTAGCCAATCCACACCTGGAAGGTGTTCAGTTCGCCGTCGCCATAGTTGGAGACGCCTTCCCATTCCACCACGATCCAGGAGTTGACGCCATCGGTCAGCGTGTTCACCAGAATGCGACCACCAAAGGCCGGGTTCAGGTCGGTCCAGAACGGAGCCAGGACGTTGTTTGGTGCATCTTCGCTGGGGATGGGTTGGTTGATGTAGTTCACATCAGCGCCCGTGCCACCACCAACAACGATGTAACCGTTGGAAACAACACCGATGGTGTTATAGACCTCACCAGCGTAAACAAACGCCGGTACCGTCACGTTGGAGATGCTTTCGTCGGAGCTGGTCAGGACGAGGGAGCCGCTAAAGCCGCCCAGGCCCAGGTAACCGGCCGGTGAAGCCAGCGGATCGACCGCGGCGTCCACGATGGACGGTGCAGCGCCGAACAAGGTACCGCTGGCGCTCAGCAGACGGCCGCTCAGCTGATCAGCATTTTGCACGCTGCCGTTCACCAGGTACAGACCACGCGGCAACAGGTCGCTCATGTTGAAGTTGGCTTCATCAAAGCTGGTGTTGGTCATGGTGATCGTACATTCGGTGGCCTGATTCGGGGCCAGGCTGGCGGAGTCACAGGATTTCTCGATGGTCACAGGGGCTTCGTCACGAACGATCGTGATGGGGAAGCGCAGCTCGTGATCGCCGTGGGTCATGTAGACAACGGCCGTACGAACCTCACCCACCGGCACCGTGCTGGCATCCACATGGATGTTGATGGTCTTGTCACGGCCAGCGCGGAGAGCCACAACGGCCGGTACGTCAACCACCAAACCATCTTCAGCTTCAACCGACAGCACCCACCAGGCATCGTAGCTCAGTTCGCTGTGCAGCGTACGCTGTACGGTCATCTGGCCAGGCATGCTGGGGAAGTAGAGGCTGGGATAGTTGGAATTCCACAGGTCAGCTTCGTGCAGGTAGAAGTTGTCAACCGTTTCGGAGATGCTCAGGCCAGGATTGCCAGCAGCATTCAGATCAATGCGGCCGGAGCCAACATCGTAGGTATCAACCGGCGTAACGCCGTCTTCTTTCACCACACCGTCAACCGTAGCCGTCAGCATCAGCGCCGATTTGATCTGGCCGGGGGTCCAGTCGGGATGCAGGGCTTTCAGCAGAGCGCCAGCGCCAGCGGTGTGCGGGCTGGACATGGAAGTACCGCTCAACAGAGCATGAATGCTGGGAACACCAATCGGTTCGGCCACGGACGGGGAGTAAGCAGCCAGAATGTTCACGCCAGGGGCGGTTACGTCTGGTTTGCTGATACCCAACGTCTGGTTGGCACCACCACGGGAGCTGAAGGAAGCCATAACGTCACCCTGAACGGTAGCTTTCAAACCACCACTCAGCGTACCCATCACGTCATCGTGAGCCGCCATGAAGGCCAACAGAGCAGCACCCGCGTCATTCTGAATGTGGATGCTGGGAATCCAATGGGAGTCGGTGTTCAACGTTTGCAGGGCGGGGTTGTAGAGGATCATACCGCCAGCGCCACCTTCAGCAGCATTGAAGCTCTTGCTAACGCGAGCATTGATACCGCGCTGGCAAACAACGATTTCACCATTGAAGGTCCCCGGAGCAAAGGGATTTAAACAGAGGGCGTCGCCATAGTCAGCCGCCATAACAACCGGCGCGGGGCCGAAACCACCAGTGATGGTCACACCGTCGAGGGTCAGTGTTTCGCCATCAGCTTCAAGCACAACGTTGGCTACGTAACCACGATCGTGGGTGCTGGCAGCAACCGTCATGGTCCAGGGGCCACGATGACCAACGGTGTCGGCACCAGGGCCGGAGTTGCCCGCCGAAGCGGATACAAACACACCATTGTCATAAGCAACCGAGAAGGCCTGTTCAACGATGTCGTTGTACGGGTCGGTGCCGCCACCAATGGAGAAGTTGATAACATCAACGCCGTCGAGGATCGCCTGTTCAACGGCCGCAACCGAGTCACTGCCGTAGCAGCTGGAGGTGCCGGGTACGGAACCACAAACTTTGTAGGCAATGATTTGGGCGCGCGGAGCCACACCAGAGATGAGGCCCATGTTGTTGCCCAGAACGTTCACATCGTCGTTGCTGTTACCGGCAACGGTGCTGGCGGTGTGGGAACCATGACCGTCGTTGTCACGAGCAGTGAGGAATTCATCAGCCATGAAGGCGCGGTTGGCTTCAAAGGTCGCCATGAAGCGGTAAGCACCAATGATTTTGTTGTTACAATCAAAGCTGATACCCAGATCGTCGCCATCGGCCTGTACGCTGCCCAGATCACAGGTGTAGGACTGAGCCGGTTCGTCGTAGGCATTGCCATTGGGGTCTGGATCGGAGAAGGAGGGGTTTTCTGGCCAGATACCAGAGTCCAAAATACCAACGATCACGCCTTCACCCGCGTTTTCCTGGCCGCCGAGAGCGTTCCAAACGGTCGGAGCGCCAATCCACTGCGGACCAACGTCGGTGTTCAGCTCAAATTCTTGATCCAGGTAGATGCCGGTAACGCCAGTGATGCTGGTGATGGCATCCAGGTTAGCGCCACTTACGCGGGAAATGGCCAAACCATTGAATACGGTGTCGTATTCATAGGTAACCTGGCCATAAGCGGAAAGGGTATCTTTGAGGGTACCAGCGTCGATGGATTCATCGACGGTGATAATAATGTTGACTTCTTCCAGTTCGCCAACTTCAACGCGGTTCGCCGCAGCGGTCTTGTCGTTGGTGAAGGTGGAGTCAACGGTGACATCACCTGTGGCAGTGAGGCCCCCGTCCTGAGCGAAGCCAAGGGAAGCTGAGGAAAGAACCAGGACGAGTGTCAGCAGCGCCAGAAGCGTCAATGAAAGTACACTCTTTTTTGGGTTTTTCTTAAACATCTGTTCTCCTGTTTTAATGATACGTTGTAAGGTTAAATGCTTTATCGGTTATCTTCCGAGTTTGTAATGGGTAGAAAGCGTTTCGTACTAGATCGGCGGTCATTTACCCAGTTACTTGAGCAAACCGCGCCAGACTCAGCCAATGATTGACCAATTCTTGTGCAGTTTACTGAATTCAAACGGATGCTTGCTTTATATAATCACCTCCTTCGCAATTCTGATTTCTAACTTTATTGGTGGGTGCATGGGTAACTTTTCATAGGCGTAGCACTGCCCAGAAAAGATCACTTGACTGAGTTGAACGTTTACCCGGTTCAGTGTATGGTCAAACAGCACCTTCCATGAGTTGATCCGTGAGTGTTTCTATGCTTGCGTCTTTAGACACAGACTTGATTTCTGGAAAACTTGTCTTTCTATTTAACTGTTTTCAGCAATATCGTTAATTTGGGGCAGCTCTTAGTTCTTCTACTTCACGTGCTAAAATTACGCTACTCTGCTCTTTTGGGAAATTATGTACAATGAGACTGGATTAACATATCTAGAGCAAATTACATTTACGCTTACGGAAAGATTTCGGATCGCAGGTACACAAACTGTTAGGTGATTGTCTAATGTTATTCACGTTCCTTCTTTTTGACAATCTTTTTGGTTGAATGTTATGTTTTCTTTATGGAAGCTGTGGGCTGATTTGCGGTTATCGCGTGGGGCAATTTTGTGGAGAGGTGGGAGATGAGCCGTGGAATGACCGTAAATTTTTGGAGAAAAGCGTTAACGGCCGTGTTATAATCCCCGTCATTCAACTTGAAAAAGCAGACACTGACTGATGCAACGATTCCAAAACTGGCAGTTTGACACCCTATCCTTTTTTCTCGGCCTGCTGTTGGGCGTGGTGCTAACTTACGGCGTGTTTCGCCTGCTGCCCTGGCTGCGGCGCACCTACGCCCGGGTGACTGGCTGGGTGCGTGAACGTATTGCCTACCTCCGTTCGGGCGTTTTGGTGCGCTACCTAGCCGAAACGGCCGCTTACGCCAACACCCACCATCTGCTGACCCATGAGACGAATCTGAACACTCTTTTTGTAAGTCCCCGCCTGGTGGCCCCGCTGGAAGATCCTGCGCTGCGGCCGGATGATCGTGGCACAACCGCGTTTGGCTACCTGTGGCCGGAGTGGGCCAGGGGCATGGGGCTGCCCACGCCGCCGACGATGAGCGTGACGCAGCTGCTGCAAAACGGCCGTCGTGTCATCATCGCTGGCGAGCCGGGAGCGGGCAAAACCACCCTGCTGGCACACCTGGCCTGGCGCGTTGCCACGGCCAGCAGTGAGGGCAGCGATGCGTCGCTGGTCAACACCCTGCCAGTGCTGGTGCACGTGGCCGAACTGGGACTGGCGGCCGGGGGCGAGATGCAAGACGCCGAAGTTGTGCTGACCAGCGCCTTGCAAAAGCGGGCCCATCCGCTGACCAGCCCCGGAATTAAAGATTTGCTGCACCAGAAGCTCAAAGCGGGGCAGGTGCTGCTGCTGCTAGACGGCTGGGATGAGCTGGCCGTGCCTAAACGGCCGAATGTGGGCGAGTGGTTAGAAGCCCTGCTGCACAAATACAAACAAACCCAGGTGTTTGTCGCCGCCGGGCTGTCGGGGCATGGGCTGCTGCTGGAGCTGGATTTTACCTGGACGACGCTGCTGCCGTGGCGGCTGGGTGAAGTCGAGAGTTTTGCGACCCAGGCGACCCAGGCACTGTCCGTCAGCCAACCGCCGCGCCCGACCTATTTTTGGCAGCCGGGGCAAACGGCCGTGGCTACTACCCTCAATTTTGCCCTACGCAGTGTAGGAAAAGCGGCCTCAGAAGCGAAACGGCCGTTGCCCCTCTACGAACTGCTCCTGCAAAGCATTACGCGGCTTTCCGGTAAGCAGCCGCCCGACGACGAGACGCTCGCCTTTTGGCAGCAGCTGGCCTACCTGATGCTGCAAGATGGCAAGCTGGCGCTGGGAACTGCGGAGGTAACGGCCGTTATCACCCCCCTGGCCACTGATGCCGAGGGGCAGGTCAATCGCACCCTGGTGGGCAAGCTGCAAAAATCGTTGAAGAGCAGCGCCCTGTATGTCACCTGGGGCAATGGCAGCGTTAGCTGTCGCGGCACGCTGTGGCGGGACTTCCTGGCGGCGGGTTACCTGGTGGCCCAGGCGGATGAAGCGGTGGCTGCGGCCCATCTGTATGATGGCGAATGGGCCCAGGTGCTGCGTTTCTACGTGGCCCAGGTGAATCCAGCGCCGCTGGCCAAACAGCTGCTGCAAGGGCAAGACACCAGCCCGTCGCGGGAATCGGTATTCCAGGCGGCCTCCTGGCTGCCGCTGACGGCCGAAAAAGGGGAGTGGCGGCGGCAAACGATGATTTTGCTGGGGCAGATGATTCGCGCGACCACTTCGTTTACCTTTGTGCTGCGCCACCGGGCGATGGCCGCGATGGCCCACTCGAACGAGCCGGGGGTGACGGCTTTTGTCACGCAGCTGCTGGAGCGATCGGACCCGTTTTTGCGGCAGATTGGCGCGGCGGCCCTGGCCCGACTGGGCAGCGACCAGGCGATCGAGCAGCTGGCCGGCTTATTGACCGATGGGGACGAATGGGTGCGGCAAACGGCCGTCTCCGGCCTGTTGTTGCAGCAGCATCACCCCCTGGCAGAACGGCCGCTGCTGGCGGCGCTGCTCAGCGACGATGAGGTGCTCAGCCGAACGGTGGCCGAAGGGCTGGCCTTGAACGGGGCGCGCGGTGCGGAAATTTTGAAGGAAGCGCTGAGCGACGAGGATGTGCAGGTGCGCCGGGCGGCGGTGCTGGGGCTGTCTTTGCTGGATGCGCCCTGGGTAGAAAAGCAGCTCATCCAGGTGGAGCGGCACGACGACGAGTGGTACGTGCGCTCGGCGGCCAACGGGGCGCTGGAGGCGCTGCGGGCGCGGCGCAAGGCAGTGCGCTGGGATCCACCCAATCCGGCCGATCAGCGCTGGCTGACAATGGCTTATCGGGGTGATGGCAGCATCGTGCCCGATGGCGCAGCGGCGCTGCCCTTCCTGGTGCAGCTCATTAGCGAATCGGACGATACCAAGCTGCGAGCGGCGGCGGCGACGCTGCTGAGCCATCTACCGGCATTGGATGCGATACCGGCGTTGGAAACGGCCGTGCGCGACACCGATTTCCGCGTTAGCGAGGCGGCCTTTACCACCCTCTGCCACCTGCGCCGCGCCTACGGGTAGAGACGTTGCATTGCAACGTCTCTACGACGCAAACAAAAAAGCGCCCCTCAAACTTGAGCAGCGCTTTTTTCTTTTCACTTCTTACTTTTTACTTCTTACTTCTTCCCCGCCTTACTCTTTCGGCCACGGGCCCAGGATAACGGTGTCTACGGCGTGGATCACGCCGTTGCTGGCGTTGATGTCGGCGATGATCACCTTGGCGTCATCGTTAACGTACAGGTCGCCCTGGAAGAACTTCAGGCCAGCTTTTTCACCGCTCACCATGGTGACGTCACCCAGCAGGGTTAGCGCTTTGTCGGAGAAGACTTCGCCTTGAATGACGTGATAGAGCAGGATGCGGGTCAGTTCTACCTCGTTGAAGGTGGTGGCGATGTTGTCGGCATTGAGGCCCAGCTTGGCAAAGGCGGCATCGGTGGGGGCGAAGACGGTCCATTCACCACCGGACAGGGTGTCGGCCAGGCCAACGGCCGTAACCGCCGCGACGAGGGTATCAAAACGGCCGTCGTTCACCGCAATATCCACAATCGTGCCCGTGCTGCTGGCAGCGGCGCTGCTGCTAGAGCCACTGCTGGCCGGGGCCGCTTCTTTGGGCCAGGGGCCAAGAATGACGGTGTCTACCGCGTGGATAATGCCATTGGAGGCGTCGATGTCGGCAATGATGACTTTGGCGTCGTCGTTGACGTACAGATCCCCCTGGAAGAACTTCAGACCGGCGCGTGCGCCATTGGCCATGGTCACATCACCCAGCGCGGTCAGCGCCTTCTCGGAGGAAACCTCGCCGTTGATGACGTGGTAGAGCAGGATATCGGTTAGCTCTTCTTTGCTGAAAGCGGTGGCGATGTTGTCGGCGTTGAGGCCCAGCTTGGCGAAGGCATCATCGGTGGGGGCAAAGACGGTCCATTCGCCGCCGGAAAGCGTATCGACCAGGTCGGCGGCGACCACGGCGGCGACCAGCGTTTCAAAGCGATCGTCGCCAATGGCAATTTCCGCGATGGTTTGGTCACCGTCGGCAGCGACCGACGGCACCAAAATACCAAAGAGCAAGGCTAAAGCCAGTAAAGATTGAAGCACAACTTTTTTCATTTTTTCTCCCTTACGCAAACATTTTTATTTTGAATATGTGGACAATACATAGACATTGTATATGTTTTGTCTATGTATTGACAACATTTTTCAAACGCAATTAACAATTCCCTCATTTTTTGGCAGAGGTTTGCGGCTCAAAGAAGAAACCGTGTTTGTGGATGATGGGGAGAGAAATGAGAGGAAACGGGTGGTACGGCCGTTTCCTCCACAATGTTTTAGACTTAAATCAACGACGATCTTTGCTGATTTCCAACTTACTAAAGGT
>ERZ761607.2687-NODE-2687-length-18667-cov-5.191328_pt1 | contig 18667 bp, 11 predicted proteins | sample MGYA00511164_ERZ761607 | MGnify/ENA primary metagenome ERZ761607 (study PRJEB28899, sample SAMN02445080) | bioreactor sludge metagenome | biome: EBPR sludge | place: Australia: Brisbane, Thorneside Wastewater Treatment Plant | collected 2011-06-22 ...
CCTCCAAGCGCGCCAGCCGCTCGCGCCAACCTGGGGCCTCGGCGTCACGGGCTTCGCTCGTCTCGAAGAGCGAATGCAGCAGATCGAGCGTGGTGCCTTCGGGGCCGTCCACGAGCACGAGGAAGACCTTGGTCTCGACGCCATCGCGCACGAGGCCGAGGGTGAGCGATTTGGGTGGATCCACGTGGAGCACACGACCGCCGCCGTGCACGTCGTTCCAGCTCGCGCCGCGCTGGTGGAGTGGCACGTCGATGCCGAGCCAGGCGCCGTCGACGAGGGCTTCGAAGACCTCGAACGCGCGACGGGGGAACACGCGATGCTCGCGATGCACGGGGTTCACGGTCGTCACTCTGTCGCGATGCACGACGACGCACAAGGTTTCGCGCCATCGCGTACCTGGCTCGAGGCGGCGCGTTGCGAGACCGAGCGCCAGGCCGAGCCGAGATCGAGCTCGCTCGATCAGCTCGCGCGTCGGTACGCGACCGAGAACACGACGTCGCTCGGAAGCCGCTCGGCGTGGATGCGGGTCTCGAAGCGCAGCGTCGAGCCGTCCTCCGAGAAACGCAGCTTCAAGGTGAGCGTCGCGTCTTCGTTCGAGTAGCGCTGGATCAACGTGTTCCCATCCCAACGCTGGCGCGCGCTGAGCTCCGTGCCGAGCGCGTCGGTGATCGGATGGCGTGAGTCGTCGACCGGCGCGGCGAGGTCGTAGAACGTGCCGACCTTCACGCGCAGGCGCTCACCTTCGCGGCGCAGCTCGATCGCGCGATGGATCGGCAGGCCCTCGCGGAGCCGGCGCCGCGCGATCGGGCGCGCGATGAAGTTCATGTCCTCCACGACGTCCTCGACCGCCGCGTCGCGCGCCTCACCGGCCCGGCTCGCGTCGACCACCACCCAGCGACCTTCGTGGGTCGGCGCTTGCGCGAGGGTGGGCGAGGCGACGACGAGGGCGAGGGCGAGAAGGCTTCGGGACATCGGTGTGCAGTATGCCGCATCGGCGCGCGTGAGCGTGCGCGCCGTGCGAGGCGAGGAAGGAGGGGCGTGCGACGTCACGACCAGCGTCGTGATTCACATTGGCTTCCGCGGCCCGAAGGTTTCGCGAGCGGGATGACGTGCGCCGAGCGCGCCGAGCGATCAAGCTCCGCCGCCCATGGAGACCGCGGACCTCGACTTCGAGCTGCCCGAGGAGCTGATCGCGCAGGCGCCGCTGCCGGAGCGCGACGCGTCGCGTCTGCTCGTGATCGACGCGAACGCGGCGCGTCTGCTCGACGCGAAGTTCGTGGACTTGCCCTCGATGCTCCCGCCCTCGCTCTTCGTGGTGAACGACACGCGCGTGCTGCCGGCGCGGCTGCACGGTCACAAGCCGAGCGGTGGCGCGCTCGAGCTGCTGCTCGTCGAGCGGCTGGAGATCGAAGCGGCTCGGGAGGGTGAGGCGCGGGCGGAGCGTTGGCTCGCGCTCGGGCGCACCTCGAAGGGGCTCAAGGTCGGTAGCACCGCGCGCTTCGCGGAGCTCGACGGCGAGATCCTGGAGAAGCGCGACGAAGGCTACGTCGTGGTGCGGCTGGTTCCACGGGAGCGCGACGTCGCATCCGCGCTCGAACGCGCCGGCGAGATGCCGCTGCCGCCATACGTGAAGCGCGCGCCCGACGCGAGCGATCGCGAGCGCTACCAGACCATCTTCGCGCGAGAGACCGGCTCGGTGGCGGCGCCGACCGCGAGCCTGCACTTCACGCCGCGGGTGGTCGCGGCGATGGAGGCGGCCGGCCACTCCTTCGCGGAGCTCACGCTGCACGTCGGGCCCGGCACGTTTCGCCCCGTGAAGGCCGAGCGGCTCGAGGATCACGTGATGCACGAAGAGCGCTTCGCGGTGAGCGACGCGTGCGCGGCGGCGATCGACGCGGCGCGGCGCGAAGGGCGCGCGGTGGTCGCGGTCGGCACGACGGTGACGCGCACGCTGGAGTCGGTGGCGGACGGAGATCGCGTGCGACCGGGGGAAGGGCGCACGGGCATCTTCCTGCGGCCGCCCTACCAGGCGAAGGTCGTCGATCACCTCGTCACGAACTTCCACTTGCCGCGGTCGACCTTGATCGCGCTGGTGTACGCGCTCGGCGGCGAGGCCACGATGCGCGCGGCCTACGCACACGCGGTGCGCGAGCGTTACCGCTTCTTCAGCTACGGTGACGCCTCGTTGATTCGTGGAATTCGCGTTTGAATCGCTCGTCGATGTTCTTTTGACCGTCGTCGAATCTCTTCGTTCGTGTGCCGCTTCGAGACGTCATGACGCTACCGACTTCCGGATTCTCCTTCGATCTGCTCGCGACCAGCGGCCACGCGCGCCGCGGGCGCTTCGTGACGCCGCGCGCCACCATCGAGACCCCGACCTTCATGCCCGTCGGCACGCACGCGACGGTGAAGAGCCTCGCGCCCGAGGAGGTCGAGGCGACGGGCGCACGCATCATCCTCGCGAACACCTACCACCTCTGGCTCCGACCGGGCTCGGAGCTCGTGGCGAAGCTCGGCGGCGTGCCGCGCTTCATGCGCTGGCCGCACGCGATGCTCACCGACAGCGGCGGCTTCCAGGTCTTCAGCCTCGCTGCGCTGCGCAAGATCGACGAGGACGGAGTCACCTTCAAGTCGCACCTCGACGGCGCGATCCAGCGCATGACCCCCGAGGTCTCGATGAAGGTGCAGCGCGACCTCGCGGCCGACGTCGCGATGGTGCTCGACGTGTGCCCGCCCGGTGGCGCGGGCCGCGAGGAGATCGAGAAGACGATGGCGCTCACGACGAAGTGGGCGAAGCGCTCGCTCGCGTGCGAGCCCGCGCCGGGACAAGCGCGCTTCGGCATCGTGCAGGGCGGGACCTTCGAGGATCTGCGCAAAGCGCATCTCTCCGACATCGCGTCGTTGCCGGTGGACGGTGTCGCGCTCGGCGGGTTCTCCGTGGGCGAGCCGATCCCGGTGATGTACGACCTGCTCGATCGGGTCGCGCACGAGATGCCGGCCCACAAGCCGCGCTACCTGATGGGCGTCGGCACGCCCTACGACCTGCTGCACGCGATCGGCGCGGGCGTCGACCTCTTCGACTGCGTGCTCCCGACGCGCAACGCGCGCAACGGGCAGGCGTTGACCTGGCACGGCCGGGTGAACCTGCGGCAGGCGAGGCACACCGACGACGAGGCGCCGATCTGCGATCGCTGCGGGTGCCCGGCGTGCGCGAAGTACACGCGCGCTTACTTGCGACATCTGACGCGCGCCAACGAGATCCTCGGGCACCGCCTGCTCACGCAGCACAACCTCTGGTTCTACGGCGAGCTCGTGGCGGAGGCGCGCGCGCACGTGGAGGCAGGCGACTACCACGCGTGGGCGAGCGCGACCGCGGCCGCGATGCGCGAGGGCGACGAGCTCGGGACGCCGAACGGGGTCCCGGAGAATCCGCGAAAGAAGCGGCAGAGCGAGGAGTGACGTCGCGCGCGTCGGCCATTCGCGGACTGCTCGTCGCGGTACGGCGCCTCGCGTCCTGGAGGACGCCGTCACGTGAGGTTGCACGCGAGCGTTCGAGCTCGGTGGAGCGCGCTTGCCTCGCGTGCGCTCGGCGGGCGAGCCTCGGGTCGTGCGACCGTTGATCTTCGCGCTCGTGATCGCGCTCGTCGCCGGGGTGCTCGGCGCGTACGGCTTTCGGTCCACGCGCGTCGCGCGCCCGGTGCCGATCGAGCTCGCCCGCGAAGCTCTCGCGCGAGAGGTGGCGGTCGCGCGGGAGCTCGGCTTCGAGGAGACGACCCCACCGCAGACGCGACCGCTCACCGGGTCGACCTACGGGAGCTCCAACGTCCGTCTCGACGGCGTCGAGCTCGCCGCCGGCGAGTGCGTCGCGGTGGTCGCGTCGGCGCACGGATGGGGCCGCATGTCGTGGTTCCGCTTGAGCCGCCTCTGCCCGACCGGCTGGGCGTACGAGGATCCGAACGACCTGTCGGTGCAGCAGGGCGTGCCGGGCGTGGTGGCGCACGTGCAGTTCTGCGCGTGGGAGCCGACGTTCGTGAATCTCTGCACGTCGGGGTTCTCGACCGCGGACGGACGTGGGGTCGGGCGCGACGACGCGACGAGCACCGTCACGTATCAGATCCTGCGCGCCAGCGAGGACGCGATCGGCGGCGTCGAGCGCTTGAACCGCGGCACGGTGACGCGGCCGATGCCGGTGAGCGAACGAGCGACGCCGGAGCTGGCCGTCGCTCCGGAGCCGGAGCCGCCGCCCACGGAGGTGTCACCGGAGCCCGCGCCGATCGAGATCGCGCCCACGGGCGCCGTCGATCCGAGCCGCACGGGGCCGGACCGAGCAGAGGTGCTCGCGGCGATGCGCGAGGTCGCGTCTCAGGTGCGCGCGTGTCATCCGGGCTCGCCCGCCCGCGCGACGGCGCGCGTCGAGATCGGCAACGACGGCCGCGTGGTCGCGGTGAGCGTGACCGGCGTCGAGACCGCGACGGCGTCGTGTATCGGACGCGAAGTGCGTCGGCTCCGGCTCGCGCCCTTCCAGAGCCCGAGCGGGTTCTTCACGGTTTCGTTCCCGTTCGCGTTTCCGTGAGGTGATGCGTGTGTGTTCGCGCGTCGATCGGCGCGGGACACGTCGACGTCGTCGCTCACGCGCCACTCACGACCACGCCCACGACCACGGTCGCGAGGTCATTCGATCGTCGGGACTCCGTCGCGCAGGTAGCTCTCGAAGAACGAGACGAGCCGCGTGGTGACGGGGGTGTCGAAGGCGACGAAGTGGCCACCGTCGAACTGCAAGAGGCCCGCGGTCGCGGCGCCGCCTGCGACGTTCGCGCTCGCCGGCAGCTCCCCGCGTGGTGCGCCTTGGATCGCGAGGCCGGGGACCGGTCGCAGCTCGGGACCGAGGAGCGGGATGCGGGCGGCGGTCGCGAGCGCCTCCATCGACGCGGCCGGTGTGTACGGATCCGTGATGCCTTCGGTCTGCAGCACGTGCTTGGGTGCGAAACCTTCGCGCGGCTCGTGGAAGAGCTGCGCGACGTAGTGCGTGGGATCGGAAACGTCGGTCCAGATCTGCAAGAGCGCGTGGATCGGGTGCTCGTAGACGAGGTGCTCGGCTTCGGGGCTCGAGACGCGCAGCAGCGACGCGACGAGGCCGGGGATGCTCACCGGCTCGGTCTTCTCGACCAGCGCGATCGAGAGCTGCCCACCCGCGCCGCTCAGGACGGCGGCCTTCACGTGATCGTCGATGCCGAGGAAGATCGGTCCGTTCAAGCCGCCTTGGCTGTGCCCCATGAAGAGCATGCGCGAGGCGTCGAAGCGGGCCGTCGCTCCGCCTGCGAGCTCGGCCGGGACCTCGAGCACCTCCGCGACGCGCGCTTGCTGCACGAGGTCGAGCGCGGACTGGCGCGCGTTGTCGCGGAACGCGAGCGGGTTGAGGAAGTTGAAGACGAGGATCTCCGTCGCAGCGGTGCTCGGGTTGCGCGGGCCGTGGTGGATCTGATCGACACCCATCACCGCGACGCCGATGCGCGCGAAGTCGGTCGCGAGCCCCTCGCGCTCGAAGGTGAGGTAGTCGCCGCCGGTGCCGTGCGCGTAGAGCAAGATCGGGAAACCGCCCGGAGGTGGCGCGGTGCGCGGGAGGCTGAGCGCGAAGCGCAGGTCGAGTGTCTCCTGCACGATCGGATCGCCCGCGTCGTCGAAGAGGATCTCGCCGCCTTCGGTGACGAAGGGGAGCTCGCCCGACTGGAAGCTCGGGGAGCGGTACGTGCCGCCGAGCATCACGTAGTCGTCGTTCGTGCGGAGGTTTCGCAGCGCGCCGATCTCGGGAGCCGGTTGTCCCACGAGCCAGTCGCGCGTGCGGTAGAGCGGCTCGGTCACCGTCTGCGTCGTGAAGACCGCGAGCGAGATCACGTCGTCGGCCGGCACGCCCATCTCGCCGAGCGTCGTGAGCGCGGGCGCGTGCAGCGCGCGCGCGGCTTGGATCGCGTCGTCACCGCCGCCGCCGAGGACGGCGTCGAGGTCCGCGCTCCGGCGGAGCGTCGCACCCTCGGCGTCGCGCACGCGCCGCGTCACCACCGCGGCGTAGGTCGTGCGCTCGCGGAACGGGATGCCGAACACGGGCCGCACCGCGAGAGCGTGCCCGGGCCACCAACGCGTCGCGGGATCCCAATAGTGCATCTCCACCGGATGCCGTGTGCCGTAGTCCGGGCTCTCGGGATCGATCGCGACCACGAACACGCTCGCGTCGTCGCCGAGCGAAGCCTCGGCGTCGGAGGGCAGAGTGGTCTCGTCGATGGCGGCGGAGAACGCGAAGTAGACGGGCGCGCTGATCGAGTAGCCGTCGATGCGCGACGCGATGAGCTCGGTGTAGTTCTCGAGGATCGGGTTCGACGCCGCGCCGGGGAAGGTCCGCGCGTCGACGTTGCCTTCGGGCGTGAGCCGAAGATCGCTCGGCCACGGCAGCGAGAAGAACGGCTCGGTGCCGTCGCGCGGGACGACGAAGAGCGCCTCGGTGTCGCCGACCGCGGGATCGGTCGTGCACGAGACGAGGAAGAGCGACGCGAAGACGGCCGCGAAGGAAGCTCGCATCCGCGCAACGTATCCCGGCGGCGGGGGCGCGGTCGACGGGACGTGCGAGGTCGGCGCGCCGCGCTTTCGTGCGCGGCCGGGAGCATGGACACTGCCGCGATGGGTACGTTTGTCGGCGCGTTCGACCACGCGGGGTACGCGCTGCTCGTCACGGTGCGCGACGGCGCGCTCGTGGATCGGCGCGAGGTCGTGCTGGTCGACGCGGCGCTCCCGAAGATGCCGCACCACCACGAAGGGCAGAAGCTCGCGCTCGACGATGCCGTCGCGCTCGTGGAGAAAGTGCGCGCGTCGGCGGAGCACCACGCGCGCGTCGCGCTCGAGGCGCTCGAGCGATCGGTGGGCTCGATCGAGGGGATCGCGCTCCGCGCGTTGCCGACGCTTCCGCCCACGGTGGCGGAGCGAATCACGAGCTACCGCGCGATGTGCGTGGCGGACTGGGTGATGTATCGGAGCGCGCTCGGCGAGGCGGCGGTGGCGCGTGGGTGGCGGGTGAGCTGGTACGAGCCGAAACGGGTGTTGGACGACGCGACACGTGCGCTCGGTCGCGACGTGGCGCCGCTGCTCGCCGAGGTCGGGCGACGGATCGGACCGCCGTGGCGGAAGGAGCACCGCGTCGCGATGGCGGCCGCGCTCGCGGCCCCGTGAAGCGCGAATCGGGTCGACCCGCTCACTCGACGAAGAGATCGAGCTCGAAGGTCTGCGGGCCGCCGAGCTCGAAGCTGTCGAGGTACACGAAGACCTCGTTCGTCGCGCCACTCGTGTTCGTCCACTCGAGCGTCTCTGCGCCGGAGGAGGTCGCGTCGCGTCCGCTGCCGAGGCAGCTCCCGAGGACCGGGCACGTGTCGAGCAGGTAGATCACGCCATCTCCAGCGTGCGTGTACACGGCGCGGAGCGTCGCGCCGGCGGGGATCGCGACCCGGAGCGAGCCCTCGCCGCCGCCCGCGCTGACCCCGCATGCGCTCGAGACCTCGTTGAGGTTGCCCGCGAGGGTGCCGCGGTAGAGGCCCGGCTCGGTGACCCCGCTGGGGCAGAAGCTCGGCAGGACCGAGCGGCGCGTGGTGCCGGCGTCCGTCGTGCCTGCGTCGGTGCCCGCATCGGAACCCGCGTCGGTGCCGGCGTCCGAGCCGCCGTCCGAGAACGTCTCGCCCGCGTCGGTCGCGTCGGCGTCTCGAGCGTCCGCGTCGGTCACGTCGGCGTCCGGCGTGGCCGCGTCGAGGCTCGCGTCGAAGCTGGCGTCCGTGCCGCTCCCGGCGTCGATCGGCGCACGATCGTCGTCGCCGCAGGCGGTGAGCACGAGGAGACAGGCAAGCACGGTGCGCATGGCCGCGGTCTGTCACGAAACGCCGACGGCGCACGGTCGTGACGTGGCGTGGGTCACGGCGCCGACGTGGGCGGTCAGGGCACGGTGATCGTGGCCGCGCGGTTCGCGCAGAGCCGGACGTTCGGGAGCGCGAGCTCGGCGGAGACGAGGTAGAGGCCCGAGGGGAGCGCGGCGTTGCAGGTGCTCTGCCGAGGGTCGACGGAGGCCTCGGCGATCACGGTCGGGGCGTCGCCGAGGGTGAGGTGACGCGGCGAGGTGGTCACGCACGGGCCCGCGTTGCAGGTGCCGTAGTAGTCGTAGGGCTCGGGGAGGCCGCGGAAGGTCGCGGAGCCGTTGGGGCACGCGTCGTCGGGGATCGTGACGTCGAGCGGGCCGACGAGGCTGGTGAGGCTTGCGCGGAGCAAGAAGGTGCCGTTCGGCTGGGCGAGCACCTGGGTGTCGACGCGGACGTCGCAGGGCGGCGCGGGCGTGGCGTCGGACGTGGGCTCGATGGAGGGCTCGGATGAGGGCTCGGTGGGCTCGGACGGCGCGGTGTTCTCCGAGGACGTCGCGCTCTCGGAGGAGGGCGTCGGGCTCGTGAGCACGATGGGTGCGGGGCCGCAGGCGAGGAGCAGGAGCAGGAGCGCGCGCATGGCGGCTTCGACGGTCGCACGTCGGCGAGATTCGATGGGCTCGAGATCCGTCGGACCACGTGAGCGTCTGCGCGATCAGAACGTGCTTCGGGAAGGGCGCGCTTCGTGCGACCGTACGACCTCGCACGTCCTCGGACGTGCGCGTCTGGGAGCGGGGAAGTCGATGGGCGCGGCTTCACGAAGAACGTGGGGCGCGCGGTGCGCGGCGAGCCAAGGAGGCCCGCGCGTGGGGAGTCGGAGGGCGTGCTGGCGTGCGCGGAACTTCCGGGCACGTCGCGCGTCGGGAGGTTCGGCGTTCGCGGGAGGCGGACGCCGACGAGAAGTCGGCGGCTGACCCCGCCGACCAGGGCAAGAAGTCGGCGGCTGACCCCGCCGACCCGGTCGAGAAGCGAAAAGGCCGTGGGCTGGCGACAGCCGCTCGAGGTGGCCGGAATCGAAGATTCGGCGGCGCGGCGCGTCGCCAACGAGGAGCACGCATGCGGAGGGACATCTGGCGACGCTTCGTCGCGGTCGGTGCGTTGAGCCTGTGGGCGATCGCGTGTGGAGGCGACGACCTCGCGACGGAAGTCGAGGCGGTCGCGACGCTGCAGCCGGTGCGCGGGGAAGGCGCGCTCGCGCGGGTGGGAACGGGCGAGCGCACGGAGGTCGCGGGGCTCGCGCGGCTCTCGCTCGACGTCGGATCGCACGCGTTGCTCTCGGGCACCGCGTTCACGATCTCGGCCGACGGTGAGCTCGCGATCGAAGGCGGCCGCGCGTTCGTCGAAGTGCCCGCCGGGGACGCGCTCACGATCGCGCTCGGTGAAGCGCGGCTCTTCGTGCGCGACGCCGCGATCTCGATCGAGGACGGTCCCCTCGGGTCCGCGGGGTCAGCCGCGGACGGACGCGCGCACGTGCTGCGCGGTGAGATCTCGTACCGGAGCGGCGAATCGCGCGGGCGCGTGCGTGCGGGCGAGCACCTCACGATCGCCGATCTGCGGGTCGCGAGCGACGTGCTCTGGGAAGACTGGACGGGCGGCCTCGCGCGCACCGGCCCGGGCGTCGAGGACGAGAGCGCGATCGGCGCGCTGACGGGGCGCATCCCGGACGAGGTCGGTCTCGCGCGTTGGCCGCTCGTGGTGCGGCGCATGGACGTGAACGTGCGCGTGGTGGGCGATCTCGCGATCACCGAGATCGAACAGGAGTACTTCAACCCGGCGAGCGAGGTGGTCGAGGGGCTCTACCGTCTTCGCGTGCCCGAGGGCGCGGTGTTGCAGCGCTTCGCGGTCGATCGCGACGGCCGGCTCGTCGACGGCTACGTGCGCGAGAAGCAGCAAGCGGAGGCCGCGTACGAGGCGCAGGTCTACCGCGGCTCCACCCTCGATCCCGCGCTGCTCGAGTGGATCGCGCCGGGCGAGTACCAAGCGCGCATCTACCCGATCGCGCCGGGCGCGACGCGAAAGATCGCGGTGCGTTGGGCGTCGTGGCTCGAGCGTCCCGCGGCGGATGGCCCCGCGCTCTACCGACTTCCGCTCAGCGGTGGTGACGAGGGCCCGCGGATTCAGGAGCTCGCGTTCCAAGCGGACCTCGCGCAGGCGGAGGTCACGAGCGTGCGCGCGGGGCTCGGCGCGGAGGTCGAAGGTCACGTGGTGCGCATCCGTCGCAGCGACTTCGTGCCGCGCGCGGATCTCTTCATCGAGCTCGTGCGCGCGGAGCAGCCCGCGGCGACGAACGCGTGGCGTGCCTCGCACGTGGCGCCTGCGCGCGATCCGCGGCAGGGCGCGATGCCCGACGAGGACGAGCTCGATTACCTCTACGTGCCGTTGCGACTTCCGGACTCCGTCTTCGGCGAAGTGTCCGCGGGCCTCGATCTCGTGATCGTGGTCGACGTCTCCGCGGGCACCGAGCCGGCGGCGCTCGAGCTCGGGCGCAGCGTGGCGGAGTCGCTCGCGGTGCACCTCGGCGAGAACGATCGTGTTGCGGTGCTCGCGAGCGACGTCGCGCTGCGACCGCTGGCCGGCGAAGGTACGCTCGGTCCCGCGACGCGCGCGCGCATGGACGGGGTGCTCGACGCCCTCGCCCGCGAGCCCGCGGGCGGCGCGACCGATCTCGGCGCGGTGCTCGCGCGCGCGGCGGCGCTCTTGGATCCGTCGCGGCACGGTGCGGTCGTCTACGTGGGCGACGGTGCGCCCACGGTGGGTGAGCTCGGCGCGGACGCGTTGCTCGAGCAGCTCGCGCGGCTGCCTCATCCGGTGCGCGCGTACGGCGTCGCGCTCGGCCAAGAGGGCAACCTCGATCTGCTCGACGCGATCACGCGCGGCGGTGGGCTCGCGCTGCGCGTCGAAGGTCGCGCGGCGGCGGCAGAAGCCGCGCTGAAGATCCTCGCACACGCGCGGCTGCCTTCCGCGCAGCGCGTGACGGTGACGATCGACGGTGTCGAGCAGATCTTCCCGCGCAGCGCGGTCGACGTGGTGCGCGGCGCGGTGCTCTCGGTGGTCGGGCGCGTGGAAGGCGCGACGCCGAGCGAGCTCGTCGTGAAGGCCACCGTGGGCGGGCGCGAGATCGAAGAGCGCGTGGCGCTGCGCGAGCGGCGCGTCAGCGACGAGGGTGATCTTCGGCTGCGTTGGGCGGGCGAGCGCCTGCGTCAGCTCTTGCTCTCGGGCGGACAGCGCGAAGAGATCGCGGATCTCGGCGTGCGCTACGGGCTCATCACGCCGTACACGAGCTTCTACGTGCCCTCCGCGGCGGAGCTCGCTTCGCTCGGGCCGGCCGCGCAGGAGCTCTACCGCGACGTCCACGAGCTGCGCGCGCTGCGGCGCGATCGGGTGAGCGTTCCTGCGCTGGCGCCGAGCTTCGCGATGCTCACGCTGCCGGGCTGTCGCGGAATGGACGCGGAGCCCGCGTCGGCCCCGGAAGAGTCGGTCGCGGTGTCTTCGCAGCTCGCGCCCACGCCCGAGCCGGAGATGGCGGAAGAAGAGAGCGGCTACATGGCGCGCGCTCAGAGCGACGCGCCCGCGCAGAATCGCTACGCGATCGAAGGTGCGGCCGCCGCGGAGCCCGCGGAGCCGACGATGCCGGCGGCGCCGCCCGCAGCTGCCGCACCGACGACCACCGCGGAGGCGATGGCGCGCGAGCAGGCGCGGACGGAAGCGAGCTCGAGCGGCGCGCTCGGATCGCTCGGGCTTCGTGGGCCGGGGAGCGGGGGCGGCGGCAGTGGTGAAGGACGCTTCGGGAATGAGGACGCCGAAGAACGTCCGCGACCGATGCGCTCGCGACGCGCCACGTCGACGTCGACGCCGATGGACGAGAGCGAGCGCGACTCTGCGCCCGACAACTCGGTCGCGACGGGAGCCTCGATCGACGATCTGCTCCAACGTGCGTTGGGAGGCGATGGCGTCATGGCCGGCGTGCTCGGCGGGTCGGGCTCGACGCGCGACGCGGATCGAACGGGCGCCGTCGGCATCGGACGCACCAGCCTCGATCTTCGCGTGCGCATCACGACGGACGCGACCACGCACGTGCGTCGCCGCTGCAGCGATGCGGCGGATCTCCTGCTCGACGGTCGCCGCGAGCTCTGGCGCGAGCGGCTGCAGAACGCGGGCACGCCCTACGAATGGGCGCGGCTCTACCGCGAGGCCAATCAGCAATGCGAGCTGCCGCGCTGGCGCGATCGCCAAGCGTTCCTCGAGCTCGTGCTCGCGCGCGCGGGCAGCATCGAGCGCATGGTCGACGCGTGGCGCGCCTTCGGGAACGACGACTACCTGCGCCGCGCGATCCTGCGGCGCGTGCGCACCCCCGACGATCTGCGCCTGGTGCGCGGGGCGTTCGGAGGTCGCGGGGACGACGCGCTGATCGCGCAGGTGCTCGGGCGCGCGGGCGAAGGCGAAGCGAAGATCCGCGCGCTGCGGCAGCTCGTGCGCCAGATGCCCTTTCGCCTCGAGCTGAAGAAGCAGCTCCTCGAAGAGCTCGAAGCGCAAGGAAAGATCGCAGAAGCGAAGCGCCTCGCGCAGCAGCTCCGGAACGACCCGCTCACCGACGCGGGCATCCGCACCGCGATCGGCGAGATGTACCTGCGGCTCGAGGACGAGACGGAAGCGCGCCGCGTGTTCGGCGAGATCGTCGAGTTCGCGCCGGAGGACGCGTTCGCGCGGCGGCGGCTCGGTGACCTCTACCGCGCGTACGGCTGGCACGAGGACGCGTACCGTCAGTACCTCACGCTCGCCGCGCTCACGCCGGACGATCCGACGGTGTCGCTCCTGCTCGCGCAGGCCGCGGCGGGTGCGGGTCGCATCGACGAGGCGCTGCGGCTCGAGCAAGGCGTGATCGCGGCGAGCGATCCGAGCGGCACCGCGGGCCTCGGGCGCGTGGCGCTGCTCTGGAGCTCGGTGCGTTACGCGGAGCTGAAGCAAGCCGCGCGCGAGGCGAACGACGCGGAGAAGCTCGCGGCGCTCGATCAGCGGCTTCGTCGGAGCGGCGTGCTCCGCGAAGCGAGCGGTCTGCGCGCGACGCTGGTGTGGTCGCATCCGGATGCAGGCGTGGCGCTCTGGGCCTCGCACCCGCGGCTGCCGATGACGCGCCCGCAGGATCTCGCGCCCGAGCTCGGCCTCGAGTCCTTCGACGTGCCGGAGCCGGAGGACGGAACGTATCGGCTCGAGGTGCGGCGGCGGGGCGAGTTCCGCACCGCGGTCGACGCGAAGCTGGTGCTCGTGTGGCGCGAAGGCACGCCGGAGGAGCAGGTGCGCATCGTGACGTTGCGCTTCGAGCCCGGCAAGGATCGCCTGCACGCTTTCACCATCGTCGGTGACGCGCTGACGGAGGTGACGCCGTGAGCGCTCGTTCTTTCGCCGCTTCTTCGTGCGATTCGCAGGGTTCAAACGTGGTTTTCGGGATGCTCCGTTCTTCGTGCTCCTCGCGTCTCCGCTCGTCGGTCGCGCTCGTGTCCCTGCTCGTGCTCGCGATCGGCTGCGACGAGCCGCCTCCGCCCGCGCCCACCGTCGCGGTCGCCGAGCCGGTGCGCGGCGGCTTCACGCTCTCGCGCGAAGGCCACGACGAGTCGGTCGTCGGTCCCACGCGCGTGGAGCAGGAAGCCACCGCGGTGACCGCGGACGACGGGCGCGGCACGTTGCGCCTCGACGCGGGCGGCTGGGTTCTGCTCGCGCCGTCGACACGCGCGGTCGTGGTGCTCGACGAGGTGCGTCTGGAGATCGGGCGCCTCTTCGTCGACGCGCGCGACGCGGAGGTGAAGATCCGCACCGAAGAAGGCGAGCTGCGCGGCGTGAATGCGACCTTCGCGGTCTCGCGCGAGGGAAGCGAGACGCGAGTGTACGCCGCCTCGGGCGAGATCGCGTTCGTCGCCAGCGGTGACCGCACCGATCAATCCGAAGGCAACGTCGCGCAGGGCGAGACGCTCTTGCTCGCGAGTGGCCGCGGCCAGGTGGAGCCGGCGGAGCTCTGGGAGGATTGGACGGGTGGCCTCGCGGAGCCGGCACCCCGGCGCGAAGCGGTGCCCGGCTACGTGGGCATCCTCGCGGGGCGTGGGCTCGACGAGAAGGGCATCGCGCGACGGCCCATGTCGCTGCGCGCGCACGAGGTGAACGCGCGCGTGAAGGACGACTTCGCGAGCACGGAGGTCGTGCAGACCTTCTTCAACGCGGAGAGCCGACAGCTCGAGGGCGAGTACCGCCTGCGCGTGCCCGAAGGCGCGATCGTGCACCACTTCGCGGTCGATCTCGGCGGCGGCTTCGTCGAAGGCAGCATCCAGCCGCAGATCGCGAACGGCTACCAGGTCATGTGGGAGGAGGCGTACGCGCCGACCTCGCGGCTCTCCTGGGACGGGCCCGGTCGTCTGCGCGCGCGTGTCCATCCGGTGGAGCCGGGCTCCACGGTGCGCGTGCGCGTGCGCTACACGGAGTGGCTCGAGCGCCGCGGCGATCGCCGCACGTACGTCTACCCGATGGTGACCGAAGGGCAGACGCCGCCGATGGCGGGCGAGCTGCGCGTGCAGGTCGCGGTCGAAGGCGCGGTCGGCGCGATGCGCGCGGGCATGGGCGCGACGGTCGACGGCGCGAACGTGATCGTACGACGCAGCGATCACCGGCCGTCGGCGGACTTCTACTTGGATCTCATCGACGCCGAAGGTACCGACCGCGGCGCGCGTGCGTTCGTGGCCGACGCACCGCCTCCCGTGCTCGGACAGATCGGTCCCGCGGCGGACGGCAACGAACGCTTCGTGCTCTTCGACCTGCCGACTGAAGATCTCGGTTGGGACGACTCCGACGAAGCGCCGGTGCCACCGCTCGACGTCGCGGTGGTCGTCGATCTGAGCGGCGCGACCGAGAGCGAGGATCTCGAGCTCGCGCGCACGGTGGTCGAGACGCTGCTGCGACAGCTCGCGCCCAGCGATCGCGTCGCGCTGCGCATCGGCGATCTGCACGCGCGGGTTCCCGAGGGGGTCGACGACGGGCTCGCGCCGGTGGACGCGACGCGACGCGACGCGATGTTGGCCGCGCTCGGTCGCGCGCCGATCGGAGGCGCGACGGATCTGGGCGCGATGTTGCGCGAGACCGCGGCGCTGGTGTCGGAGAGCGCGCGCGGCGCGGTGGTCTACGTGGGCGACGCGCTGCCGACCACGGGCGCGCTCGACGCGACCGCGATCCGCGCGCAGCTCGCGACGATCGAGGACGCGCCGCGCCTCTTCGCCTTCACGCTCGGCGAGGGCGGCGGCGCGGACCTGATGCAGCGCGTGCTCGGCGAGGACGTGGTGCTCGCGGTGAAGGAGCGCACCGAGGCCTCGCGCGCGGTGCTCGGCTTCCTCGCGCAGGCGGGGCGCCCGATGCTGCGCGATCTGCGGGTCGATCTCGGCGAAGGCGTGGAGCGTGTGTTCCCGCGCCCGCCCTTCGCCATCGCGGACGGTGGTCGTGTGCGGCTGGTGGGTCGGCTGCGCGACGAGCTCCCCGCGGAAGTTCGCGTGAGCGCGCGACGGGACGGTCGCCTCGTCGAAGGCACGATGCCGATTCGACAGGAGCGCATCGCGGACGGCGTCGACGGTGCGCAAGGCGACGTGCGACGTCGTTGGGCGAGCGCGCGCATGGACGAGCTGGTCGACGCGGACGCGGGCCGCGAGGCGATGGTCGAGCTCGGCTCGCGCTTCGGGATTCTGTCGCCGTGGACGAGCCTCGTGGCCATCGGCGGCAAGGTCGAAGGCTACGCGCTCGTGCAGGGCTTCGACGAAGATCCGATGACACGTTTCGTGCGTTTCACGCCCGCGATCCCGACGGAGGACGAGAGCGGCTGGCGGCGTCGCATGCCGCAGCGCACGCGCGACGAAGGCAGCGTGGAGCGCACCTGGGTCGAGCGCGTCGACGAGAGCGTGAGCCCGGAGGGCGCGGGTGCGATCGGCGACGGGGGCCTCGCGAGCGTGGCCGCGCAGCGCGTGCTCTCGAGCGGTGAGCGAGGGCCACGCGCGTGTTACGAGCAGCGCCTGTTGATCCGTCCGGATCTGCGGGGCGACGTGGCGGTGAGCGTGGAGGTCGACGGCGCGGGCGCGGTGCGCGCGGCCTCGATCGATCGCAGCTCGCTCGGCGAGCCCGACGTGACCTCGTGCATCCTCGCGGAGGTGCAGGGCTTGCGTTTCCCTGCGACGGGCGGGGCGAACGTACGCGTGAGCCACGTCTTCACCTTCGAGACGAGCGAGCGAGGGCTCGGAGTGCGGCGTCAGTGCAGCGACGCGTCGCGGCAGTCGCTCGACGTGCGTCGCAACCTCTGGCGCGAGCGGCTCGCGGCGAGCGGCGGTGTGCGCGGTGCGCTCGACGTGTGGCGCGACGCGGGCTGGCAATGCGAGCTCGACGGCTGGCGCGCGCGGCGAACGCTGCTCGATCTGATGTTGCGCAACGTGGGCGGCGTGCCCGCGCAGGTGCAGCTCTACCGCGCGCTCGCCTCGAACGAAGCGGTCGCGGCGTATCTTCGGCGCGCGATCCTCGCGAACGTGCGCACCCCGCAGGACGTCACCGCGGTGCGCCTCGGCCTCGGGCTCGAAGCGCCGGTCGACTGGACGGTGTTCTCGCGCCTCTGGAAGCGCACGACGGATCCGCAGGCGCGGCTGCGCCTCGTGCGGCAGTGGCTCGAGGTGCTGCCGAACGAGATGGATCTTCGGCTGCGGCTGATGGCGCTCCTCGAAGAGACGGGCCAGCTCCCGGAGGCCAAGCGCGTCGCACGCGCGATCACCGCGGACGGCTTCGCGGACGCGAAGGCGCGCACCTTGGTCGGCGAGCTCTGGCTGCGTCAGGGCGACGAGGCGGAGGCGCGGCGCGTGTTCTCCGAGATCGTGGAGCGCGCGCCGGGCGACCCGTGGGCGCGTCGTCGGCTCGGCGATCTCTACCGCGCGCACGGCTGGTTCGACGACGCGTATCGCGAGTACGGCGTGCTCGCGCGTCTGCGCGGCGACGACGAGGGTGTGTTGCTCTTGATGGCGCACGCCGCGGCGGGCGCGGGTCGCGTCGACGAGGCGCTTCGGCTCGAGCAGCGGCTCGGTGAAGCGCTGGAGCCCGGCAAGGTCGAAGGCGTGGCGGGCGTGGCGCGGCTCTGGTCGACGGTGCGGCTCGCGGAGCTGCGCGAGGTCGAAGGCGTCGATCGCGAGGCGCTCGATCGTCGCGCGCGCCGCACCGGGCTCTACCGTGAGCCGCCCGACGTGTTCGTCGCGCTCACGTGGGCCCATCCGGACGACGCGCCGGAGCTCTGGGTGAAGCTGCCGAGCACGCCGGAGGAGGAGCCCTTCGAGCGCGCGGAGGTGAGCGCGGCCCCGTACGGGCTCGAAGCGCAGCGCGTGCGCGATCGCGACGGCGCGGCGCTGAGCTTCGAGGTGCGGCGCATGGAGCGCGACGCGCTGCGCGACCTGCAAGCGACGCTCACCGTGATCGTCGCGCCGGGCACGGAGGAGGAGCGTGTGCACCGCACGCCGCTGACGCTGACGCGCACCGAGGCGGTCGCGCGCTTCACGCTTGCCGGCGCGGAGCTGTCGCGGAGGTGAAGCCAGGCGTGCGGTGCCTCGCTCAACGCTTCACCCAGCGCGCGCCTTCCTCGCTTCGGCCGACGTGGGTGACGAGCCAGTCGTTGACCTCCGCGCCGCGCGTGAAGACGTCGCGAACGTGCTCGACGGCGGCGGGCTCGTGCATCCATGGCGCGAGCTCGTAGCGAGCGGAGGTCGTGAGGCCCTTGTGACGGAGGAAACGCGCGTTGGGGTGATCCTTCGGGTACCCGCGCGCGACCGTCTTGAGGGCCTCGCCGCCGATCTCGAGGCCCCGCGCCTCTGCGTTCGCCACCACGTTCGCGAGCCTCGCGCCGTGCTTCGGATCGATCGCGGCGTCGAGGAATCGTCGGACCTGATCGGGGAGCATCGCGTGCATGCCCGTCGCGACGAAGAGGTGATCCTTCTCGAGGTGGACGTAGTAGACGAGGCCGCGGCGATCCTCGAAGACGACGCTACCGTGGGTCTTGTAGGGCGGCTTGCCCTTGGCGAACCGGACGTCGTTGTAGATGCGGAAGACCTTCGCGGAGCCGAGCTCGGGCTCGAGGTCGCTCGCGAGCGCCTCGAAGGGGCGCTTGAGGTTCATCTCGTAGCGCGACTTGTTCGCGGTGAACCACTCGCGGTGGTTGTTCGCCTCGAGCTCGCGGAGGAACTCGATCGCGGCCGGCGGGAAGCCTTGGAACTCGGCGGACTTCGCGGTTGCAGGGGGCTTCGACGCGGCGGTCTTCGACGCGGGCTTCGACGCGGTGGGCTTCGACGCGGGCTTCGACACGGTGGTCTTCGACGCGGGCTTCGACGCGGAGGTCTTCGACGCGGGCTTCGACGCGGCGGTCTTCGACGCGGGCTTCGACGCGGTGGGCTTCGACGCGGTGGTCTTCGACGCGGTGGTCTTCGACGCGGTGGTCTTCGACGTCGTGGGCTTTTTGGCCTTCGGCGCGCTCTTCGAGCTCTTCGGCACGTGACCTCGCTTTCGCCCGAAGCCTACGTCAGTCGGCGGCCAGAGGTGGCGCGTGCGCGAGGCTCGGCTATTGGACGGGCCGTGACTCGTCGGGTGCTCGTTTGGTTCTTCTTGGCGCTCGCCGCGCCGGCGGCGGTGCGCGCGCAGACTGCGACGCAGACGGAGACCGAGACCGAGACCGAGACCGA
>ERZ761607.2693-NODE-2693-length-18627-cov-7.069890_pt1 | contig 18627 bp, 10 predicted proteins | sample MGYA00511164_ERZ761607 | MGnify/ENA primary metagenome ERZ761607 (study PRJEB28899, sample SAMN02445080) | bioreactor sludge metagenome | biome: EBPR sludge | place: Australia: Brisbane, Thorneside Wastewater Treatment Plant | collected 2011-06-22 ...
TCATCGACGGCGTAGTCCCAGCAAACGTCACCGCTCTTCGTCTTCACGCAGCTTCGGCCATCGCCGCCGAGATCGCGTGGAAGCTCCAGCGCATCACGTGCCACCAGGGTCGGAGCGAACGCCGGCTTTGAACCGTCGGGGCCCCCGACGCTGCCACCCCAGCAATGGACCTCTCGACGATCGGTCAGCACGCAGCTTTGCAGCGTCGTGAGGAAGAGATCGGTAACCCCAGACGGCACCGGGACCTCGACCGGAGGCGCCACGCCGATCCTGGGCTCCACGCGCGGGTCGAGAACCTCGCCGACGGCGTTCATCCCCCAGCAGTGCACGGTACCCGTCGTCGAAAGGGAGCACGCATGGGTCACTCCGATGGCGACCCGGCGGCTGGGTGGCAGGGCCACCGGCTGGGGCTTCGAGATCGAACGGGGCGAGCCATCGTACGCCGTGGCGTCGGATCGACCGAGCGTTCCAGACACGTTGTCCCCCCAGCACCAGACGTCGCCTTTCGTGACGGCACACGCGAACACTGCGCCCTCGGAGACGGCGAGCGCAGTGACGTCACGCAGCGGCTCGACGTGTCGGAAGTCCGCGCTGTGCTCGATCGACGTGCCCGTACCGAGGAGTCCGCGACTTCCGTCTCCACGACAGAAGACCTTGCCATCGGTCACGTTGCACTCCGCCCGGCCGTTCTGAATCCGAATGTGGACGGTCTGGCCTGCCGGATCCGAACCCACCCTTGCGCGTTCGCAGCTCGCCAAGGCCGCGGCCAACACACAGGGCGTACACAAGAGCGCCAGCTTCGGTGCGGACGATTTCATTGACGGGCTCAGCCAAGAGGGGGGAGGGGTACGACCTCGAAGCGCATCAGCGCGCGCCCGTCGAGTGCGTGCGCGGCCGTGACGAAGGCCGCGGGATGCGGCTCGCTGGCGGCGATGGCCTCGACCGCCATGTAGTGGAAGCCCGGCGCGGGCGGAAGCTCGGCCACACGCTGTCCGGTCTCGGTGATCACCTCCACGCGGTACTCGTGGAGCGCGATCAGCGTGGTCCCGCTCGCCGCGAGACGTGGCGGCACCTGGTCCACCGGCACGGAGAGATCCGGATCGCCGACCCAGCTCACGGTCCCGATGCGAGGCTGGCCCTCCTCCGGGGCAGAGAACCACAGCATTCGACCGAGCTCGGGCTCGACGTGCGCACTGTGCCCATCCACCCGACGCCTGCGATCGATCGCCCGCCGCCAGCCCCGGTTCTCCTGCAGGGCTTCGAAGCCGTCCGATGGCCGACACGTGGCCAGGTCGACTCCTCGCACCACACCGAACTCGAAAAGCCTCGGGTGCTTCAGCCAGAGGTCGTCTCCGCGCCAGTCGTACGGCATCGCCACCGTGTCGTTCCAGGCCGGGTACTGCACGTCGGTGGGCGGGCCGCCGTCGAAGCGGACGAGACACCCTCGCTGTCGCTCGTCGTTGAAGACGATCGCGAGCTTGCCGTCGGCACGCAGGCACCAGCTGTCGATACATCCAGCACCGGCGACGCCGTCGGTAAAGGGCCGCCGATCGACGATCCGGCCTCGCCACGGATCGATGAGCAGAAGGCCGCGGTCCAGGTCGTTGGCGACGAGGTCGTGATGGCCCGGTCGCCGCTGCAGGAACGTGATGTCCACGTCCTCGAGCTCGAACACCTGCCCGCTCATGGATCACGCCTCCACGCTCGCATGAGCTCGGAACGCCGTTCCGGGGTCTCGACGATGACGTCGACGCCTCCATCATACGGGGCGATCACGCGCTGGAGGTCCGAGCTCACGAGCAGCGGCGTCTCCAGGACGTCATCGGCGACCGCGAGCAGGATCGGATCGAGCGACCCCGGTTCCCAGGTGATCGACGCGAGCATCAACGGGTACGCCTCGACCGTACCGGCATCGCGTGGATCGATCGTGGTCAGGAACTCGGGCGCGAGTGCGCGCAAGGCGCTGACGACGTCGGCGGGCAGCTGCGCTTCCTCGCCGTAGTAGCCGAAGATGAACCGACAGGGCGTACCGTCGCCGAGGACGTCCGTGACGAGCGCGTTCTGTCGACGAAGCAGCTCGGCACGTTCGTCGTCGGTCGTGGCGTAGCGCTTCCCGGCCGGCAAGCTGTGCACACGGAACCAGCGCCGCCGGAATCGCTCCCGGAGCACGCGGGCCAGCGGCGGCGCGCCGTCGTAGCTTCGCCGCCAGGCCACGAGTAACTCCGCCGGCGTGATCGGCTCAGTCATCGATGTGCGTTCCTCGTCGCGTCACGATGACGTCTCCATCGGAGCGACCGACGCCGGGTTGCGCCCTCTCATTCCTCGGCAACGTCGCCGGTCGACTCGACCTTCGCCTTCTTGCGGCCGCGCGGCTTGCGCGGCTTGGGCGGCGCGTCGGCGTCCGCGGGCTCGGCCTCCGGCGACGAGGCCCTCGCCGCCGCCTTCTTCGCCTTGCCGCGGGTCTTCGCCGCCGGGCGCCACGCGCGGAGGTCGTCGTGGGAGAGCCCGTGCAGCCGGCACTCGCCGTCGAGGAACGACGCGAAGTAGTTGCCCATGCGTTCGCCACCGAAGTCGTCGTTCGGCTCGTTGTGCCACTGCTGGAGCCACGGGATCAGCTCGAGCAGGCCCGCGAGCATCGGCGTGAGCCGGTCCTTGGCCCAGCCCTCGCCGTCCTTGCGCTTCAGGTACAGCGCCGCAAGCGCCTGCGCGCGCTGGAGGTGATCCCAGCCAGCCCAGCCGAACACCGGCTCGCCGTCCTCGTCAGACTCGCAGCCTGGATACGAGATGAAGCGCTCCCTGGGGACGTCGAGCTTGCCACGGAGCTGCCAGTACGTCGTTCGTTGATAGTCCTCGCTCTTGTACCTGGGAGGAACTGTCACGGACGGCTCGCCGCCAGCATCTTCGGCGCGCTGGCTCGTCCAGCACTCCTGCCAGATTGCGTGTTTCACGAGCCCCGTCGGCGAGAATCGCAGCGTCGCGAGATACGGCACGGCCTCGTCCTCGAGCAAGTCCCTCTCGAAAGGCGGCTGGAGATTCGAAAGGTTCTCCGCGAGCGACCTCGCCGTGCGCGGCAGGGTTGACGTGAACTCGTTCTCGATTGCGTCGAGCGCCACTCGCCGGTGTTCCCGTAGACGAGTTGCCGCGAGGTCGGGCAGCGTCCACCTGTGCTTGAACGTGGGCTGCTCGAGCAGCGAGACCTCGGGAACCGCCTCGATGATGCGAAGCGCTTCTCCAAGCTCCTTGGCGGGCTCGCCATGTGGAACTGGGTAGCCGTTTCGTGTGAACCAAGAGGTTACTTCGCGAGCGAGCCGCCACTCGAACGGGCGCGTGCCGGGACGCACTTCTGAACCAATCGGCGGGGAGCCGGAGACCAGACCGAATAGCTCGTATACCCGCCAATCGATCCGCTCCTGAATTGCGACGAGTCTACATAGAGCCCCGTTGAACTGAAGCGTTGCGGCATCCAACAGGTCGTCTGCCGCCACGCACACGCCCTGGTGCATGCGAGTGACGTCTGTTGCCGCCGCGACAGCATCACGCCCAAGGCTGGACAACGAGCGCCAGTCAGGCGGCACCGGGATGCTCTCGACCAGTGCGCCGCTGTACTCGAGGAACTGCTCCCACTCTTCGGACTTGTGGCCTTCGTTGACGCCCTGCGCCCCTTTGCTGTGACCGGCCTGTCGGAAGTAGAAGGCAGCCGTGGAGCTGTTCAGGTAGGCGAGCAGGGCGAGGTGGTCGTCCTCGGTCGCGTCGGCGGGCAGCTTGATGATGGGCGCCGAGCGGTTGAAGACCTTGCCGCCGCGGTCGAGCACGAAGTGATTGTGCGTGGCGACGAAGGCGAACACGATTGTCAGCGAGGTACGAAGCTTGTCCGAGTACAGCTCTTGTAGTTCGTACCAAGCAAGTCCTCGGTCCAGCATGGGTACGCCGAAACGCTTCCGGCGACTGATAACGGAACGGAATGGCCACAAGTAACGCGTCTCGTTGCCGAGCGCGTCTGACGGCAGGCGTTCCAGTTCTGCGTCGTACGGAAACACCACTTCTCCGGCTGATGCGAGGCTCCAGTCGCGAACGTATTCGCCAGTTACCAGCGCGCGGCTTCGGCCAACGCGAAGGCGACGCGCAGCGTCTTCCGGCAGAAGAAAGACCTCGTCCTCGCCCGTGACGCAAGCGATACCGACGCTCTCCGCGACGTCGGAGAGGCGCTTGTCCGCACGTTCCTCGAGCAGCTCCTTCAGCTCACTGGCGCCGCCGCCCCCGAGGCTCCACGGGTGTTTGCGCAGGCTGGCGCGTTCGAGGCGCGCGACCGAGATGTAGTCGTTCTCGAAGCCGACGTCGTGCCAGTGCTCGGCGACGCTGGTCCAGACGAGGCCCTTCGATGGATCGTCCGGCGTCGACGGCTCGCCGCGCTTGGCGAGCACGCCGAGGACGTCGCTGGACGATGCGGCCTCGTGGGTGCCGAACAGGAGCACGGTGGGTGTGCCGTGACCCGGGATGAAGGCGCCCGAGGTGTTCACGATCAGCTCGAGGTTGACGGTCGGCAGGTACTCCTCGATTAGCTTCTTGCCGAACTCGCGCTTCATGAACGAGTTGGCGGTGATCTGGCCGACCAACCCGCGCGCGCGGGCGAGCTGGAAGAAGCGCTCGCAGAACGGCGCCGACAGGGCGTACTTGCCGGCCGCCGACGTGTACATGCGCCGGTAGACCTCGCGCTTCGCCGGGTCCTTCTCGGTGATGTACGGCGGATTCCCCACCACCGCCGCGTACTGCTTGTGCAGCACGTCGCGCGCGGCGGCGTCGTCCTCGAGCGCGAAGACGTCGCCGCCCCAGATGGAGGACGACTGGCCGGCCAGGTGCGCGAGCTCGGTCTGCGCGTGCTGCGGGTTGTGCAGCAGCGAGTCGGCGACGACCAGGTGCAGCGGCAAGGCCGGCGCGTCGGACAGGCGGGTGAAGCCGGCCTTGTCGAGGAACGCGAGCGTCAGGCGGAAGCGGGCGATGGCGACCGCGTACGGGTTGATGTCGGCGCCGTGGACCGCGTCGAGGGCGAGCTTGGCTGCGACCCGGCGATCGAGGCCGGGCTGGGCGCGCAGGCGGTGCTCGAAGAGCCGATCGAACGCGCCCAGGAGGAAGTGGCCGCTGCCGCAGGTCGGATCGATGAGCGTCGTGTCATCGAGGCCGAAGCGATCGATGGCTGGCTCGAGGGTGCGATCGAGGATGAAGCTCTCGATGAAGTCGGGCGTCTGGAGGAGCGCGTAGCGCTTGCGGACGTCCTCGGACAGGTCCTGGTAGAGGTCGCCCAGGAAGCGGGTCGAGGCCTGGCCGAAGCGGAAGGCGGGCGTCTCGGCGCTGGGCTTGCGGAAGAGCGCGAGCAGCTCCTTGGCCAGCTCGGCCGACGGCGACAGCTTCCAGACCAGGCTGTGCTCGGCGTCGAACAGGTCGCGTGCGGCCGGGTGCTGGGCGAGCTCGCGGAAGACGGTGAGCAGGTAGTCGCGCTCGGTGAGCGACGGGGCGAGCTGGAAGAAGAGCTTCTGGCTGTCGGCGGCGCCCGGGCCGGCGATGCGCACCTGGCGCAGGAGGCCGCGATCTTCGAGGGTCCGCACGAACACGCACGAGAGCAGCCACGCGGCCGCGACCTGCGTGGCCAGCGCCGCCGACCAGCCGGCGAAGCTCTCCGCGGTGCGCTCGGCCTGCTTCTCGCGCGCGTGCTGTTCCTCGAGCGCGCGCGCGACCGCCGGCGAGGCGGCGGCCCGATCACGCAGGTCTGCCTCGAGGCGGCCGAGGAGCGGACGCGCGGCGGACAGGAACGCCTGTGCGTCGAGGAGTGCGCGCGGGTCGCCGTGCCCGGCGAGATCGTCGAGGCGGACCTTCTTCTTGGTGGTGCGTGCCATGAACGGGTTCTCAGGCGGCTCGCGTGGTGTGCTCGCTCAGCCAGGGGCGAGGGATCCACACGTGCTGGCCGGGGAGCAGGCCGGGGATGGGGACGTCGCCGATGACGGGGCGCGCGCCCTCGTGGCCGGGGAGGAGCAGGAAGATCGCCGCGCCGTCGTCGGCGTCGCGGGCGGCGCGCACCAGCCGGTCGAGGAAGCCGGTGAGCTGGTAGCGACCGATCAGGCCGGGCTGCGTGAGGAGGAGCGGCGCGCGCGGCGGCAGGAGCGCGTCGGCGACGCCGGCCGTGGTGGCCTCGGCGAGGCGGCGCAGGTTGAGCCAGCCGTCGGCGGTGCGGCCCGCGCCGTCGGTCGCGTAGACGAGGTCAGCGCTGACCCGGTTCTTCTCCACCTGGCGGTCGAGCTCGGCGAGGAAGAGCGCGTCGAACGAGCGCGGCGCCAGGCCGAAGCGATCGGCGAGCGCGCGCTCGGCGACGTGCGTGAGATCGGCGCTGACCCCGAGCACGAGCAGCGCGCGGCGCTCGAGACACACGCGCACGCGATCGTCGAACTCGCCGATGGCGACCTCGCGCGCGGAGATCTCGGCCGCCGGTCGCACACGAGTGAACGTCGTCAGCGGCGAGCGGATGCTGGTGTGGAGCGACGAGCGCCCCTCGTCGCCGGGCCGCGCGTACGCGGCCTCGCCCGGCTGGTACGTGAGGTTGAAGGCGGCGACCAGCTCGTCGAGCTGCGGCCGCGGCGGCAGCTCGGCGGCGTCGGGATAGCGCGCGAGGACCCGCTGCCGCAGCTCGTCCTCGCGGATGGGCGAGGTCAGGACCGCCGCCGACAGCTCGAGCGCGCGCCGCGGATCCATGCCGCGCGGATACAGCTCGAGGCGGGCCGACGCGGCGGCGCGCTTGCTCGCGGCGGCGGCCAGGCGCACGAGCCGGTCGGAGCCGAGCGACGCCAGCGGCGAGCCCTGGACGACCTCGGCCAGCGCGCGCGCGGCCTCGGCGGGCCCGGCCAGCACGGGCCGGCTCGCCAGCTCGTCGGCGACGGCGCCGAGGCGGCGCACGACCTGCTCGATGTCCTCGCTGCGCAGGATCCACGGCGAGTCGCCCTCGAGGCGCACGAAGCGCAGCCCGCCCGGATCGTCCTTCTCGATCTCCGCGACCAGGCGCACGAGCGCCGCCGCGCGCAGCGCCACGTCCGGCTCGGTCCCGTGCGGCAGCGCGCTGAGCAGCTCCGCGCCCGCGCGCGCGAGTGGCAGCGCGCCGCCGGCCTGATCGAGCTGGCCGTGGACGAGCTGCACCAGCGTCGGTAGCGCCGGATGACGCGTCCACTCGTCGCGCGACTTGCCGAGCGCGATGTAGACCGCGGCGGTGGTGAGCCCGAGCAGCTCCGCCAGCTCGCGCGGGCTCGTCCCCGGGTGACCGGCGCGCGGCCCGTCGAGGCCGAAGAGCGCGCGCGCGTGCTGGTGGCGCTTCTTGTTCGCAGGCAGGAGCGCGTCGATCCAGGCGCCGAGCGTGGTCGGCTGCGAGCGCACGGCCGCCTTGTCGTGCTCGGCGGCGAGCACGGTGCGCACGGCCGCCTCGTCGAGCTCGCCACCGCGGGCGAGGTTCGCGAGCTGGGTGCGTGGCGCGGCCGCGATCTGGGCGAGCGAGCGCAGGCCGGCGTCGGCCAGGCGCTCGGCGGTGGCGGTGGGCAGCGCAGCGAGCTGGACCATGAGGTCGTCGCCGCGGTAGCCGGGGAAGAACGCGGGCTCGGCCGAGGCCGGCGTGACCTGGCTGAGCGCGACCCAGCGATCGCGCAGATCCAGGATCTCCCGGGCGACCTGGTTGCCGACGCCGCGGATGGCGGAGATCCGGTTGGGCGGCAACGCGAGCAGCTCGATCGCGCGCAGGACGCCGGCGCGATCGAGGGCGTTCTTCGCACGCGCGGACAGCGGCAGGCCATGGACCGGCGTGTCGGGCGTGATCGCGGCGACGGTCTCGTCGGAGACCTCGTCGGCGCCGACCGGCTCGTCAGCGGGCGCGGCGCCGTCGCCGGCGGCGGACGCGGCGGTTCGCGCCGGCCGGGCCTCGAACGCGCGCTCCCACGCCGTGCGCATGGCCTTGGCGGTGGGATGGCGGCGGGTGAGGTCGCGTGCGAGCGCGGTCGTGAAGAACTCGCCCAGCGCCTCGCGGACGCTGGCGTCGAGGCGCTCGGGCGACAGCCGCGCGGTCAGCGGCGCCGCGGGGTCCTCCTCGGACGCCGGGCGCTGACCGGTGAGCAGCTCGTAGAGCGTGATCGCCGCGCTGTAGCGATCGGCCGCGTGGTCCCAGCGCCCTCGGCCGGCGACGTCGGGATCGCGATAGGCGGCGGTGCCGACCCGGACGTCGGCGGCATCGGCCGCGGCGAGCGAGAAGTCGAACAGGGTCAGGCTCGACGCCTTCTTCTGCACGGCGCCCACGCCGACGTTGGCCGGCTTGATGTCGCGGTGCAGGACCTCCTCCTCCTCGAGGTGCTCGAGCGCGGAGAGCAGGTCGGTGCCGTAGCGGGCGGCGAAGTCGAGCGAGACCGCGCCGTGTGCGGCCAGCTCGCGCTGCAGCGTGACGCCGGCGAGCGAGAGCAGGAGACACGGTCGGCCGCCGATGACGACCGGCTGGCGCTCGGGCGGGCCCTCGAGCTGCACGATGCGCGGGTGGCGCAGGCGCGCGAGCACGCGGGCCTCGGCCGCGAGGCGCTCGTCGTGATCGGGGCCGAGCGACACCTTGAGCGCGAAGCGCCGGCCGTCGGCGCGCTCGACCTCGAGCACGCGCGACGACGCGCCGTGACCGAGCACGCCGTGCACGATCAGGTCGCCGAGCACGTCGGTCTCGCGGGCCTCGAGCGGGTTCACGTCCGGGGCCTGCGCCGCACGGGTGGCGATGGCGACCGCGTCGAGCAGCGCCTCGACCCAGAAGCCGGCGTCGTCGACGCGGGCCGCGACGGTCGTGTGGGTCGCCTGGACGGCGACGTCGGCGACCGCCGACGGGATCGCGTCGCTGACCGCGCGCGGATCGAGGCAGCGCTGGGCCGCGAGGCGGGCGTCGACCTCGGCGAGCGTGGCGCCGGGCGCCTGTCCGGTGAACAGGAGGTAGGCGATGGCGCCCAGGCTGAAGACGTCGGTGACGGCGTTCGGCGCCACCAGGCCGTTGCGCAGCTCGGGCGCCTGGTAGATCGGGACCTGCTCGTCGCCGAGGTTCGAGCGGTGGCTGGTCGGGTCGACCCCGGCGGCGCCGCCGAGCTGGAAGTTGAAGAGGCGCGTCTCGATCTTCCGCTCGCCGCCGCGCCGCACGAGGATGGCGCTCGGCGACAGACCGCCGTGGTGCACGCCGCGGCGATGACAGTGTGCGAGCGCGCGGCCGGCGTCGCGCAGGATGTCCACGCGGTCGGGGAAGCTCAGATCGGGCTCGCGGCGCAGGAACGCGTCGAGCGGGATGCCGTCCTCGAAGGCATCGAAGAGCACGGTCGGCCCGACCTCGGCGTCGGGCACGTAGTCCGTGTAGGTCAGGATGTTCGGGTGCTCGCGGACCTCGTAGAGGAGCTGGGCCTCGCGATCGGCGGCGCGGCGGAGCTGCTGGCGCAGCTCCACCGAGGTCTGCTCCGGGACGAGGTACGTGCGCGCGCGCCGCTTCTGCCCGCGGATCTCGCGGTGCGTCGCCTCGCGGTCCTGGAAGCTGTCGGTCTCGGAGAGCAGGTCGCCGAGCGCGTACGAGCCGACGTGCAGCTTGCCGCGGCGCTGGCGGAAGCCGAGCGCGCGCATCGCCTGCAGCACGTTGCGCTGGGTGGGCGCGTCGATGCGGCGGCCCTGGTGGCGGGGGTCGGCGCCGGGGAACTCGTGACGCGTGATCGCGCTCGCGAAGTTGTCGCGGCGAACGACACCGACGATCCCCTCCTTGGTGAGGCCGAGCTTCACGTCCTTGTCGGTCAGGAACACCAGCGGCTCGATCCACGGAGCCCGCACGCCGCCTGGCATCGCGCGCTCGAGACGCGACTTGAGCACCTGCGCCTTGCGGTGGGCGAGCGGTCGCGGGTTGTCGCGCCAGACCTGGCGACCCTCGGGCTGCACCCAGACCCAGTCGGTCGCGTCGCCCTCGATGCGCCCCGGCCACGCCTTCAGCTCGACCAGGTAGAGGCACGCGTAGCCGAGCACGAGCAGGTCGATCTCGAGCAGCCGCCCCGTCGACGGGTCGAGCAGATCCACCAGCGCCCAGGCGTGGTACGGGTCGTTGTCGGGCAGCGCCTGCAGCGCGAACTGCACGCCCTCGCGCTCGTGGGCGTAGGGCGTCGTGCCCTCGGCGAGCAGGCGCGTCGCGGAGAGCGCCACGTTACGCTGCCTCGCTCGCCAGCGCGCGGACGGCGTCGCGATCGCGCGCGTCGGCGTCGTCGGAGACGACCGGACGGATCGACGAGGGCAACCGGGACGGAGGCTCGATCGCCGAGAGCAGCGTGAAGGCGCGCGCGCCGTTGAGGATGGCGGTCGCGGACGACGCGAGCTGCCGGTGCGCGGCGGGCGTGGCGACCACGGTGACCTGGTCGGCCCAGTCGAGGGCCGCGCCGGCGGCGAAGGTCTCGATGAGGGCGGCGATGGCGGACGGACCTGCGACGAGGAGCCGGTCGGTCGGGCTCACCTCACCGACGGCGTGCGGGCGCAGCGCCAGTCCCCAGACCGCGGCGATCGCTGCGAGCGAGGCGGCCGTTGTCGTCGGGGCCGGCGCGTCGCGCAGCCGGCGCCAGAGCTCCTCGGCCGTGACCGGGTCGACCTCCGGCCACGACGACCCGAAAGGCTCGTCCTCGGGCACGCCGCGAAGCGCATACACCGTGCGCGCGCCGAACGCGCCGGGCCACTCGGCGTCGGCATCCCGGATCATCAGCTCGATGCGATCGACCGTCCTCAGGTCGCCCTTGAAGTCGCTCCAGCGCGCGTCGGCGTCGGCGCCGAAGCGACGGCCGGTCGGGCGGCGCTGCTCGACGAACTGGAGCAGCCGGAGTGCACCCTCGACGTAGCGCTCCTGCCCCTCGAGCCTCTGCATCCCGGCGTTTGTAACATGCAGCACGTCCTCGGAGGCGTGTGTCACGCGTCGCGAAGAACGCTCACACCACAAGTGTGATGGCGAAGCCGCGCATATGCTCGCGCGCCCCCATGGACCTCCGCCGGCTCGTGGGTGTCCATCGGCGACATTGACGACGAGATGAGAACTCGCGCCTAATGAAGGAGGGGAGGAGCTCTCAGCCACTCGTGACGAATTCGGTCAAGCCCAAGCGCATTTCGGCGAGCTCCGCACCCGGCGTCGGAGCCGCACGATTCAACCTTCTGTGGAAGACGGCCGAGCGCATCGCGATGGCGAACAGTGCCGGCTACTACCTCGAAGCGACGACGCTCATCGAGAGCTTGGTTGCAGATCGGCTCGAGAAGCGAGTGCAGTTTCTGCTCGCCGACCACGCGGAGGCAGAGTCGAAAAAGGTCTTTCGCGAGGCCAGGAAAGGCTTCGCCGAGCTCGGAACGCTCACAAAACTGCTCTCGACTCTGGAGAAGGACGAAGCCCTGCGCGCCTCGCTCGTGGTGATCGACGAATGGCGACGAGGGCGCAACAAGGTCATTCACCAGATGGCAAAGCTGGGTGACACGGTCCGAGACACCTGGGACGAGCGCCTGGCCAACGCACGAAAGGTTGCGGCCCGCGGGATCTCGGTCCTCTGCGAGGTCGACCTGGTCGATCGTCGACTGAGCCACGACGGTCGCGGCGTCCAGTTCGCGTCGGCCACGTGCCCGAATGCGCTGGAACCTCTCGGCCAGGCTCCATGTGACTGGTGCGCTCCAGGCTCTGCGGCTCGAGCTCGCTCGACCGTGCGACCGAGGCGCTAGAGACCGGCCCCACGGTCCTGGGCGAAGCCGTCGCGGGGAGATCTCTCTCCGGATTGGAGTTTGCTGCCGTAATCCGGAGATTCGTGACAGCCGTGCTCGGTATCTTGGTCGTGCATGGCATTCCTCACCGACCTCGATTCGCGTGCGGCGATCAAGGGCTCGCGAGATCCACTCGCGACGCAGTCGATCTGGGTGCCGCTGGGTCGCAAGGTCGTCGGCAACCTCACGACAGTGTCGACGTCGGTGCGCGACTTCACCGTGCTGGTTCTCGGTTTCTGGCTCGTCGAGCGAGCAAAGGATCGTGGTGCGGCCGAGCCCGACGTCTCGCTGTTCCTCAAGTGGGAGCAACTCGCCGGCTACGTCCGCCACGAACACAAACTGGGACCGTTTCGCGGCAGCGATCAAGTGGGCAAGCGGCGCAGCGAAAGCTCGCGAGTGACGCTTTCTGCTGACCGGGCGAATCAGATCTTGAGCAACCAGAAGCTCTACGGGCTGTGGGGCTTGTACACGGTACCGGGCCGCTCGTCGGGATTGCTGGACGCCGATCCGTTACGCCTCACGCCGCGGGCCCGCGACTTCGTGGAGAGCGTCTACATCCCGGCGCTCGCGAAGCACGGATTCCGCGATGCGGAGGCGATCACCCGACTTCTGGTGATGCCGACGGCGAAGATCGACATGGAAGGCAAGGAGGAGCCGCTGGTCAAGGCCATCGCCTCCATCCTGCGCCCCAGCAAGCTCACCGCCGTCGAGCGGCAGTTCTTCGACGAGATGCTCGTCCAGGGAGGCCCCCATGACGAGACCGGGGGCAGGCAACGGCGCATGGCCGACCTGCTCTTCGAGACGCTCGAGGACGAGGACTTCGCCTTCACACCCAGGCGTGTCGATCGACTGGCCCGCGCCGCCAAGGATCGCGAGACGCCCGGCGCCCTCGCGATCAGGCTCGAGCGAATCCGGCACTGCGAGACGGTGCTGGCGCCGGCGAGCGGCTTGTTCCAGTACCTGCTCGCGCGCGACCGCAAGCGACCGAGCGATCTGGCCGACGAGGTGCGCAAGGCCTGGGGCGGGTCGCTCGCGCACCTCGACCTGGATGCCATCGCTGAGATGAGCGAGGAGTTGCTCGCGATCCTTGGCGATCGCGAGGCCGTCGAGCGATGGCTCGCCGTGGCCGCGGACCTGCGCCACGGGCGGTACGAGGACGCGATCGAACGACTGATCCTGCACAACAAGGCAGTCATGAAGCAGCGCGGTGGAGCGGCGCCGTGGATCGAGCTGCGTGGAGGTCGATTGCACGTCGCGTTTCGCGATGAAGAAGCCGCGCTGCCGGCTCGGGACGACCTGCCTTCGCTGTGGCGATCGTCGTACTTCCTCGACTCCCTGCGGGAGATGGTCAGACAGGTGAGGAGGGCCGCCGCGTGATCGACGTGCCGCACGCCGTGCTCTCCGAGCACTTCTCCGAGCACATGCAGGGCCGGCGGGTCCTGCACGCCGTGTTCACGACCTTCCAGCTCGAGCCCGCGTTCTTCGAGGAGGAGGTCCTTCCCGTCTTCTTCGACCTGAACTTCCACCACGTGTCGAAGATCCGGGTCGCCCAGCTCGAGGACGCGCTACGCACCAGCGGCGCCAAGATCGCCATCTACTACGACCCCAACGGTCTCATCACCTCGGGCGAGGGCTCGGCCAAGCTCGATATCGCGCGCATCCCCGTCCGACGTCGCGGCGGGCTCTTCCATCCCAAGGACGTGCTCGTCCTGGTCGAGGAGCTCGAGCCCACCGACGACGGAACGCACCCGCAGCACCTCGTGGTCGCCACGATGTCGGCGAACATGACCAAGGCCGGATGGTGGCAGAACGTGGAGGCGTGCCACGTCGAGGTGCTCACCGAGCGCGCCGAGACGCGACTCCGCGACGGACTCGCCGCCCACATCAAGGCCATCCGCGACATGTCGCCGGACGACGTCGACCACTCCGCGCTCGACGAGATCCATGCCTTCGTCAAGCGGATGACGATGCCCGCGCACCGCTCGCAGGATGGCGCGCTCCGCCCCCATTTTCACGGTGGCACCCATTCGTTCATCGACTTCGTCGCCGACACGGCACGAGACGACCTCCGCGGTCTCAACCTCGAGATCATCTCTCCGTTCTTTGACGGCACCGACGAGTCCGCTCCGCTGGCGGAGCTCCTGCGGCGATTCAAGCCGGCGGAGACGCGCATCCTGCTCCCGCGCGACGCCGCGGGGGCGGCGCAGATCCCGGAGGCACTGCATGCCTGGGTCGCCGCGCAGGAGAACGTGTCGTGGGCTCGCCTCCCGGGCGAGCTGACCATGACCGCGAGGACCGATGCAGCCAAGGCGAGACGCGTACACGCGAAGGTCTACCGGTTCTTCTCGCCGCATCCCAAGCGCGAATACCTGATCGTCGGCTCCGTGAACCTCACTCGCCCCGCGCACCAGCGCGGCGGGAACGTCGAGTCGGCCATGCTGGTGTACGAGCGACCGCGGCGGCGCCCCGACTTCTGGCTGGAGATCGACGCGAAGAAGCCGCGCGAGTTCGTCGAGCCCGACCGGGCGGATGGCGACGAGGCGGCGAGCACCGCGGGATCGCGGCTCGCGCTGCGGTACGACTGGCGAACGGGCGGCGCCGGCGCGTACTGGGACGACGACGCCGGCTCCCCCGATCTGCTGATCGCGAGCGCCGGCGTCGTGCGCTTCGCCGTGCAGCCGCTCCCCGCGCGGCAATGGACGCCGCTGGCCGACGACTCGGCGAAGGAGCTGGAGAGCTGCCTCGGCTCCTCGTCGTTCGTCGAGGTTCGAGGGGATCGAGCGCTGCCGGTGACGATCCTCGTGATGGAGGATCGGATGTGGAAGAAGCCGTCGCTGCTGTCGCAGTTCTCGATGCAGGACATCCTGAAGTACTGGTCGTTCTTCACCGACGAGCGGCGGCTCGAGTTCGTGGCCTTGCACGGCGCCCAGAAGCTGCGGGACGCCTCCGAGCACCAGCTCGTCACGCCGACGGTCCGCAACGTCGACGTCGACAGCGTGTTCCAGCGCTTCGCCGGGTTCTTCCACGCGTTCGAGTGCCTGAAGGCGGCCGTCGTCGACGCGCTGGAGCGACGCAACGAGAAACCTGCCTGCCATCGCCTGTTCGGGAAGAAGCACGACTCGCTCGGCAGCTTGCTCGAGCGCGTGCGGTCGGAAGTCGACCGCGACCCCGTCGATCGCTACGTGATCGCGTTGTGCGCCACCCAGCTGTGCGACGAGCTCCGACGGGAGTATCGCGAGTTCTGGTCGTCGTACCCGGCCGAGGTCGCCGAGCTCCAGGCGGCGCTCGACGTTCGGCGCGAGCTACGTGACGCCCTGATGACGAACCAACCGGACACGATGCCCGCGTTTCTGGAGTGGTTCGATCGTCGGTTCCTGGCGCGCGCGAGGACCGCGGAGGCCGAACCGTGATCGGCGTCGAGCTCGCTGCCTCGATCCTGGACTTCGGGGCGCGCATGAAGATGAGCCCGCAGCGCGCCCAGGAACAGCTGCACGGCGCGGTCGCCTTGCACAACCTGTTGATGAAGGAGGGCGTCGCGTATCTCGCGACGAGGTCGGGATGGGCAAGACGCTGGTAGCGCTCGGAGCGGTGGCGCTGTTTCGACATTTCGATCCGCACTTCCGCGTGCTGTTCATCGCGCCGCGCGAGAACATCCAGCGCAAGTGGGCGAAGGAGATGCGCAACTTCGCCGGCTCCAACGTCCGCATCGCCGATTTGCGGATGCGGGGGCTGGGCGGCCAGCCGGCGCGGCCGCTCGTGCACTGCGACACGCTCGCGTCGCTCCTGCGCCAGGCCGCGCTCGATCCGGATCGGGACTTCTTCGCTCGGCTGACGAGCTTCAGCCTCCCCCTCGGGCGCGACGACGAGGCATGGAACCGCGTCCGGAAGCAGGTTCGAGATCAGGTGCCATGGCTCACCTCGGAGGCGCTGAACGGTCGCGACAAGGACAACCTGGCACGAGGGATCTGCTGCGCGCTGCCGGTGTTCGACCTCGTCGTGGTCGACGAGGCGCACAACCTCAAGCACGGCTTCAAGCCCAAGGTCGCGTATCGCAATCGCGTCCTCGCCCTCGCGCTCGGCCACGCGCGCGGTGATGCCGACCGCAAGCTCTATCGCACCTACGGCACGCGAGCACGCCGCGTGCTCTTCCTCTCGGCCACACCGATCGAGGACGACTACGAGCAACTCTGGAACCAGCTCGATGTCCTCGGCCGCGGCGACGACTTCGATGATCTGCGCCGTGAGGATCTGCGTGACGACGAGAAGAAGGCGGTAGCCAGCCGGTTCTTGATCCGCAGGGTGACGTCACTTCGAGTGGGCGACGTGGAGCTCACCAAGAACCAGTACCGGCGCGAATGGCGGCGGGGCGGCGTGGCCGTATACGACAACCCGATGCGGATCGACGACGTGAGGCAGCGGCTCACGGTCGCTCTGGTACAGAAGAAGGTGACGGAGCTCCTCGGCAGCGCCAGGTTCAACAACCGCTTCCAGATCGGCATGCTCGCCTCGTTCGAGAGCTTCGCGGAGACAGCGAAGCTCAAGCGTGCGGACGAGGAAGCGTCGAACTTCGACGATGCCGAGCAATCCGAGGACTCGGAGGAGCGCGAGGGCATCGACGTACGTGACCTGAATGCGCTGGCGCGGTCGCACTTCGAGGCATTCGGACGCCACATGCCGCATCCCAAGATGGATGGGCTCGTGGCCAACCTCGGCGACGCTTGGCGCACGGGCCGGAAGGCGCTCGTGTTCGTCAGGCGGGTGGCGTCGGTGAAGGAGCTGAAGCACAAGCTCGACGAGTCCTACGATGACTGGCTGATCGCCCACCTCTCGCGCGCACTTCCGGAGGCGGTGCGCCCGGAGCTGGATCAGCTGGTCGCGCGGTACCGCCGAGAGAAGCAAAGCGGTTCCGACAAGGACACCTTCTTCGCGTGGTTCTTCCGCGGCGATGGCCCGCGTGGCGTGGTATCGGGCGCGAGTGTCGCGCAGCGCTTCATCAACGCCGGGACGGTCCTGTCGACGTTCTTCGCCGAGAACTACACTGCCGCGCTTCTCGACGCGCAACCCGGCGAGGTGGTGCCGGCGCTGGCGCACGTTCTGGGACGCGACACCGGATGGGTCCGGACGGAGATCCATCGCCGCGCCGGCCCGATGCTGAGCGGCACGGGCCCCGTGCGGAGAGGTCAGCGGTTCGAGGCGGCGCAGGCCGCGGCGATCGAGCTCCTTCACGAGACGCCCGGCGCGCTCCAGGAGCCCGCCCGGGCTGTCTGGGCCGAACGGTTCCACCAGACGGCCCGCGGGCGAAGGGCGGCTCCCGACAACATCGCCGACGCGCTCGAATGGCCGACGTTCTTCACCGAGCTGCGGCGGCGGCCGGAATTGCGACAGGCACTCTGGCCCGAGGCCGCGACAGACGACCTCCGGCAGCGTCTTCGCGAACAGGAGGTGCGCGCCGCGTTACTCGCCGGAGCGGTGCGACTTGGACATCCACTGATCGACCTGTACGTGATGTTGATCGGGCGCGTCGGAACGCTCGAGCGAGGCGTGGTCGAAGAGACCGAAGATGGCGGCGATACGGATCGAGCCCAGATCCATGCGTTTCTCGACCTCCTCGAGCGCCAGCGGAACGAGGACCGATGGAGCGCGTTTCGCGAGCTGGCCGATCTGGCGGAGAACTTCGAGCTCATCGTCGACCTGAATCTGCACGAGGTCCGCGACAAGCCGTTGCAGGAGGTCAAGGGGCGCGTGGGAGTGCTCTTGGGCGACCAGCAGCCCGTGGGCGGCATGGCCGGTACGGTGTCCGCGACCCTCGTGCGTCAGTTCCGGATGCCCGGATATCCGTTCATCCTCGTCACCACCGACCTGCTGCAGGAGGGAGAGGATCTGCACGCGTTCTGCTCGTCCGTGCATCACTACGGAATCTCGTGGACACCATCGGCGATGGAGCAGCGCATCGGGCGCATCGATCGCGTGCGCTCGCAGAGCGAGCGACGGTTGACGTCGCGGCGTGAGGCCCCCGGTGGCGAAGACCTGCTGCAGGTGTACTTCCCTCATCTCGAGGACACCGTCGAAGTGCTGCAGGTGCGCAAGGTTCTTTCGCGCATGAACACGTTCTTGCGGTTGATGCACCAGGGGCTGCGCCTGCCGGTCGCGGACGAACGGCGGCTCGACGTACGGCGTGAGATGATCGAGGGCGAGTCCGCGCTCGAGCGGATCCAGGAGCGATTGGTATCAGCGTTTCCGATACCAGACCGTCTGCTGAACGGACAGCGTCGCTCGCTCGCCGTGACCTCCGAGGTCGCCGAGCGGGCCCTGGCGCGCTTCGGCGCACTCCACGGGACGGCCCCCGCGGACGTCGCGATCACATGGGAAGCACGCCAGGCGGGTAGCCCACCTGACGTCCTGCTCGGAACCGCGCAGCTTCCTGAACATGTCCAGCCGTTCGGGCTCTACCTGCGGATTCACCATGGCCGACTGGTCGTGCGCTGCATCAGTCCCATCGGCCGGGTGGACCCCGTCGAGAGCCGGGAGCTGGTCCGCAAGATGGCTCGCGAGAGCCGCGCGCGCGTCGGCGCCGTCGAGGGTGAGGGGAGCTACGACCTCACGGTAGAGGACGATGTCCTGCTTGGGGGTGTCGATCACGATCGAGCGCGTGTCGCAGGCATGATCGTGCGCGTCGTGCGAGCCGCCGATCTAATCGAGCACGAGCTGCTCGGTGAAGATCAGCGGCTGGAGAAGTTCGCAGATGATCTTCGAGAGGAGCGCCAGAGTTCATACCGGCTCTGACGAACCGATCGGATGACGCGGGGTTGCACGGCGCCGCTTGGATCTCCGGCA
>ERZ761607.2694-NODE-2694-length-18626-cov-6.025739_pt1 | contig 18626 bp, 20 predicted proteins | sample MGYA00511164_ERZ761607 | MGnify/ENA primary metagenome ERZ761607 (study PRJEB28899, sample SAMN02445080) | bioreactor sludge metagenome | biome: EBPR sludge | place: Australia: Brisbane, Thorneside Wastewater Treatment Plant | collected 2011-06-22 ...
GGCGGGGGTGACGAGCGGGTGGGCGGGCCTGGTCGACGTCGCGCTCGGCATCGACGAGTTCGGCTCGTCCGGCTCCGGGCCCGACGTCCTCACCCATCTCGGCCTCACGGCACCGGCGCTGGCCGAACGCATCCTCGACGCCCTCCCCCGGAAGGAGCTCTGACGTGCCCGACAAGTCCCTGCGTCTCGCACTCCTCGACCAGGCCCGGCCGCGACCGGTCATGCTCGCCATCGCCGGCGACTCGGCGGCCGGCAAGACCACGCTGACCCGCGGCCTGACCGAAGCGCTCGGGCCGGACCGCTGCCTCTCGATCTGCGCCGACGACTACCACCGCTACGACCGGGAGGAACGGCGCGACCTGCCGTTCACCCCGCTGCACCCCGACTGCAACCACATCGACATCCTCGAGCAGCACCTGCAGCTACTGGCCCTGGGCCGGCCGATCCTCAAACCAAACTACGACCACGCCACCGGCACGTTCACCCGGCCGACCTACGTCGAGCCGACTGAGTTCATCGTCGTCGAGGGTCTCCATCCGCTGGCCACCAAGCTGTCGCGGGCCTGCTTCGACGTCACGGTCTTCCTCGACCCGCCGGAGGCGATCCGGCACCAGTGGAAGATCGAGCGCGACTGCACCAAGCGAGGCTACGAGCGCGACCAGGTCACGGCCGAGCTCGAGCGCCGCGAACCGGAGTCGGCAGCCTACATCCGACCACAGCGACGATGGGCCGACATCGTGGCGCGGTTCGCGCCGATCAGCGGGCGCGACGACCCTCCGGGTACGCCCCTGTCGGCCGAACTGCTGCTGAGGCCGACCATCCAGCACCCGTCCTTGGCCGACGTGCTGCCCGAAGACCGCACCGACACGGCCGATTCCGCGATGCATCTCAAGATCATTCGCGATGCAGACGGCACCCCGACCGACTGCCTGCACGTGCACGGGCACGCCTCGGACGAGGAGGCCCGGCAGTTGGAGAAGGCCATCTGGGCCGAGCTGGACGTGCCCGGCGGTCCACCGGACTCCCTGGGGCGGATCGGTCCTGACCAGCGGAGCGAACCCCTGGCGATCACCCAGCTGATTCTGCTCTTCCACCTGCTCGCCGCACGCGCCGGCAGGGGTACGCCGTGACCGGCCCCGAGCCTCCGGACCGCAACCTCGGCCTCGACCTGGTCCGGGTCACCGAGGCGGCTGCGATGGCCTCCGGCCGATGGGCGGGGCGCGGCGACAAGGAGGGCGGCGACCGGGCCGCCGTCGATGCGATGCGCGCGCTGGTGGCCACGGTGGAGATGGACGGTGTCGTGGTGATCGGCGAGGGCGAGAAGGACGAGGCGCCGATGCTCTTCAACGGGGAGCGGGTGGGGAGCGGCCGAGGTGCGGCGTACGACGTCGCCGTCGACCCGGTGGACGGGACGACACTCCTCTCCAAGGGTCAGCCCAACGCCATCTCCGTGATCGCGGTCGCGCCGCGGGGTTCGATGTACGACCCGTCCGCCGTCTTCTACATGGACAAACTCGCGGTCGGTCGCGAGGCCGCCGGCAGCGTCGACATCGACGCACCCGTCGCCCACAACGTCGCCGCCGTCGCCAAGGCACGTGGCGTGCGCCCCGAGGACGTCACCGTCGTCGTGCTGGATCGGCCGCGCCACGCTGAGCTCATCGCAGCTGTCCGCGCCACCGGAGCACGGATCCGGTTGATCCAGGACGGCGACGTCGCGGGCGCCATCATGGCCGCTCGCGAGGGGACCGGCGTCGACCTGATGCTCGGAGTCGGCGGTACGCCCGAGGGAGTCATCGCAGCGGCTGCGCTGCGGTGCCTCGGCGGCGAGCTCCAGGGCCGCCTGCACCCCCTCTCCGACGTCGAGCGTGAGCGCGTCCAGGGGCTCGAGGTCGACCAGGTCCTCACCACCCACGACCTGGTCGGCTCCGACGACGTGTTCTTCTGCGCGACGGGGGTCACCGACGGTGAACTGCTCCCCGGGGTCCGCTACCGCGGTGAGCTGATCGAGACCAGCAGCCTGATGATGCGAGGCAAGTCCGGCACCACGCGTGAGGTCCACTCGACCCACCGTCTCCAGCGACTGCACGACTACTCCGTGGTCGACTACACGGGACGACGGGGCTTCGACCGGTGACGTTCCGAGCCGTGGTCTTCGACGTCGACGGAACACTGGTCGACAGCGAGCGCGACGGTCACCGGGTGGCGTTCAACGAGGCCTTCGCGGAGGCGGGTCTCCCCGACCGGTGGGACGTCCCGACCTACGTCCGGCTCCTCGAGGTGAGCGGTGGCCGCCAACGACTGGCCGCGTGGTTCCGTGAGCAGGGTCGCGGTGAGGACGAATGCGAGGCACTCGCCGAACGTCTGCACGAGGCGAAGACGCGGATCATGCGGTCGCTGGCACTGCTCGGCCGGATCCCTCCCCGACCGGGCGTCCTGGCGCTGCTACGCGACCTCACCCGGCACGGCGTTTCCCTGCACATCGCCACGACCGGCTCGCGCGCGTGGGTCGAGCCGCTCCTGAGGACGTCCTTCGGACCCATCTGGGACGTCGTCGTCACCGGCACCGAGGTCACCGACCTCAAGCCGAGCCCCCAGGTCTACCTCGAGGTGCTCCGCCGGACGTCCCTCGACCAGGCCGACCTCGTCGCGGTGGAGGACTCGGCCCAGGGCGTGGCCGCAGCGGTCGCCGCGGGTCTGGCCTGTGTGGCCGTGCGAAACCAGGACACGCGGCACCACGACCTGAGCGCCGCGCGCCTGGTCGGCGCAGGTCCGGACGACCCGGCTGTCGTCGACTGGCTGCTGGCCCATACGGCGACCAGGGCACCCAGGTGAGCAATTCCCCAGCCATCCGGAAGGCGCAGGGTGCACCCATCACTGGGAACCACAGAGTCGTCGCTACTCGAGCTGTGACAGTCGACGCGGCGAGAGGACGTGCGTAGGCCCCGCTCTCGGGCTTGCACAAGCAGATCATCATGCAGTTGGCGGCTCTGGCGTCACGACGGTGACGCGGGCCAGCGGCGGCAGACCGCGACAGACGTGGTCTCGGGTGCGGAGGATGAGTCCGCCGACGATCGTGTGCCGAGCTTGTCGCGGAGTTGGCCGAGCCTTTTGTTGTGGCCCTGGAGGTCATCGAATCCTGCAAGGACTACCAAAGAACGGGACGCCCGCCCGGACCCACTTCCAGGAAGCACCAAGCCCCACCATCCGTAGGTTCGGGCTATGCCGATGTCCTGAGACATCACATGGCGGCAGGTGCAGGATTCGAGCCTGCGTAGGCGTGAGCCGATGGATTTACAGTCCGCTCGGCCAGCCTGGATGACCTGCGGAAACTCGCTCGGGTCGACCGCGGTGACGTGAATGCGACACGGATCCGAACCGCATCTTCGGTCGGCGCTCCCCAGGAGATCTCCAGCGCTCCCACGTGGACGAGGCTTAGGTGGTGGCCGTGGTCTCGTTGAGGTCGACGATCTCGGCTCCCGTCGCAGCGAAGTCCTTGGCATTGAAGGTGTAGAGCGGCAGCCCTTCGCTCACGGCCACGGCCGCGATCATGGCGTCGAAGGCACGAGCCGCCGGCTTCCTGCCCGCTGCGCGCAGGGCCGCCGCGATCGGCCCGAACGCTCGCGCGGCGGCCGCATCGAACGGTAGAGCGTCCCCGAAGTCTGCTTCGGCCTGTTGCAGGTGCTGCTGCCGCGCGGCCCTCTCCCCCGCCTCGGCCGCCACCAGGGGGCCGACCGTCAGCTCGGCCAAGGTGACCGTGGTGATGACGGACTCCGCAGGCAAACGCTCGGGATCGACCTCGGCGAGCCGAATGACCGCACTCGTGTCCAGGACTCCCCGATCACGCACGCGCGTGGTCACAGGGACTGGTCCAGGATCGAGTCCAAGTCAGCCCGCAGCGCATCAGCGTCGACCGGGGGCAGGCTCTTTCTGCGGGCGACCAGTTCCGCGGCGGACCGGCTGCGTCGCGGAAGCGGGCGCAGTTCGGCGACTGGGGTGCCGTCGCTGGTGATGGTCAGCGTCTCACCGTGCTGGACCCGCGCAAGGACGTCGCCTCCATGGTTGCGGAGGTCACGAACGGAGACCAGATGGTCGGCTGCAGCGCTCATACCATTACCGTATCACCCGTGATACACGTCAGCACATCGATGCGCGCGAGCGGGGGGCGGCTGCTGGTCAGCTCCCGCCTGCGAGCGGAGCTCGGCGAGCTGCGTCACGCCAAATTAACTCCATTTGGTAATACCTCGAAATACGGCCTCCCTAGCTTGACGGTCACTCAACGACACAAGGGCGTGTCATCCCGCGCATGACCGAGAGGTATTCCTTGTGCTGAACACACGCATCCGTTCCTCAGCGGCCTTGGCGACCGCACTCGTGGTGGGCCTGGCCGTGAGCGCCTGCGGCGGATCCAAGTCAGGTGACGACGCCAGCGCAGAGGCGAGTCCGGCCGCCGAGTCCTGCGTCGACACCAGCGGCGACACCGTCAAGCTCGGCTTCCTCAACTCCCTGACCGGTGGAATGGCCATCTCGGAAAAGACCGTCTCCAACGTGCTGCACATGGCGGCCGACGAGATCAACGCGGACGGCGGCATCATGGGCAAGCAGATCGAGTACATCCAAGAGGACGGCGCCACGGACTGGCCGACGTTCGCGGAGAAGACCGAGAAGCTGCTCACCGAGGACTGTGTGGCGGCGATCTTCGGTGGCTGGACCTCCTCGTCACGCAAGGCCGTCAAGCCTGTGGTCGAGCGACTCAACGGTCTGTTCTTCTACCCGGTGCAGTACGAGGGACTGGAGTCCTCTCCCAACATCTATTACACGGGCGCCACGACCAACCAGCAGATCATCCCGGCTATGGACTTCCTCAAGTCCCAGGGTGTGAAGACGCTGTTCCTGGCTGGCTCGGACTATGTCTTCCCGCGCACCGCGAACGCGATCATCAAGCTCTACGCCGAGGAGCTCGGCATCGAGATCGTCGGCGAGGAGTACGTCCCGCTGGACAAGGACGACTGGACGACGCAGGTGGCGAAGATCGTGAAGGCCAAGCCCGACTTCGTCTTCAACACCATCAACGGTTCGTCCAACGTGGGGTTCATCAAGGCGTACTACGACGCGGGTCTCACGCCGGACACGACGCCGATCATCTCGGTGTCGATCGCCGAGGAAGAGGCGCCGGCCATGGGGCATGAGGTCACCGGCAACTACGCCTCGTGGAACTACTTCCAGTCCCTCGACACTCCGAACAACCCGAAGTTCATCGAAGACTGGAAGGCCTACCCGGGCAGCAGCGGTGTGACTTCCGACCCGATGGAGGCGGCCTACATCTCCATGTACCTCTACAAGGCGATGGTGGAGAAGGCTGGTTCCTTCGACGTCGACAAGGTCAACGCGGCCGCGGACGGCATCACCTTCGACGCTCCCGAGGGCACGGTGACGCTGAACGGCGAGAACCACCACATCTCCAAGCCCGGCCACATCGGCCAGATCAATGCCGACAACCAGTTCGACATCGTGTGGGCCTCTGACGAGTTCATCGAGCCGGACCCGTACCTGGAGGCCTACGAGTGGTTCCCGGCTGATGTTCGCGACGCGCTGGTGAAGGCAGCCGGCTGATCGTTCCACCGTTGCGGTGGGGTCCTGTGATTCACCACAGGACCCCACCGCTCATCCGACGAGAGGCTCCATCGTGGACTCCTTCATTGCCCCGTTCCTCAATGGAACTGCGGATGGGGCGCTACTGCTGCTGGTTGCTCTGGGACTGGCGCTCACCTTCGGGCAGATGGGCGTCATCAACATGGCGCACGGCGAATTCGTGATGGTCGGCGCGTTCTGCGCCTACCTGACGCAACAAGTCATCGGCGCCACCGGGGTCTCTATCCCGATCGCCCTCCCCGTGGCCTTCCTGGTTGCTGGGCTGATGGGAGTGGCGCTCGAGGCCGGCCTCATCCAGTGGATGTACGACCGGCCGCTCGACACTCTGCTCGTCACCGTGGGGGTCAGCATCATCCTTCAGCAGGCGGCCCTGCAGATCTTCCCCAGCCAAGGTGTGCCCGTCGTGAAGCCGCACTGGCTCGACGGCCAGGTCTCGGTCTTCGGGTACGAATGGCCACTGCGTCAGCTGTTCACCGTCGTGCTCGCACTTGCCTGTCTCGCAGGCCTCGCGGCGCTGCTGAAGTTCACATCCTTCGGGCGGCGGATCCGCGCCACGGTCCAGAACCGTGCGCTGGCCGAGACCATGGGAGTCTCGACCAGGCGAGTGGACCGGATGACCTTCTTCATCGGGTCCGGACTCGCAGGGGTCGCTGGCGTCGCGGTGTCGCTGATCGGTGGCACCAACGCCAATCTCGGCACCAAGTACATCATCCCGGCGTTCCTCGTGGTCGTCGCTGGCGGATTGGGACAACTCAAGGGGACGATCATCGCCGCCTGGGCGGTCGGACTCAGCTTGGCGTTCTTGACGCAGTGGATGTCGGGAAGCCTCGCCGTCGTGGCGGTCTTCGTACTCGTCGTCATCTTCTTGCAGGTCAAGCCACAGGGGCTCTTCACCGTGAGAACGAGGGGCCTGGCATGAGCGCCGCCGACGACATCGCCCAGACCGATACCACGGTCACCCGGGCCGAACGCCGCCGACGGATCTCGGTCAAGCCCGGTCCGTCACTGGTCCGGGACTGGGGTTCCTTGGCGGGCATCGCGGTCATGGCGATCCTGCTGCTCGCGGTCGCGCCCGCGGCGCTCTCGGACTTCCGTCTCAACAACCTGGCGAAGTACTGCTGCTGGGCTATAGCAGCGGTGGGGATCGGCCTGGCGTGGGGTCGTGGCGGCATGCTCGTGATGGGGCAAGGGGTGTTCTTCGCGCTCGGCGCGTATTCGATGGGGATGCACCTCCAGCTCGAGGCCGTCGGGCCCGACGCGATCCCGACCTTCATGATCCTCTACGACCCGCTGGCACCGCTTCCCGCCTTCTGGGAGCCGTTCCGTAGCGGTGCGTTCACACTGTTCGCGATCGTCGCTCTGCCTGCGGTCGGCGCGACGGTCCTCGGCTACGCGATCTTCAAGCGTCGCGTGAAGGGCGCCTACTTCGCGATCCTGACCCAGGCTCTCGCGGTCGCGCTCGCGACGTTGATCAGCGGCACCATCAAGTGGACGGGAGGCGACACGGGCCTCTCGGGCTTCAAGACCTTCTTCGGGTACGTCTTGTCAGACCCGGTGAACATGAGGCTGATCTACACCATCACGGCAACGCTCTTGGTGGTCTGTCTGGTCGTGGTGTGGCAGCTCTACCGCAGCCGATTCGGCGAGCTCCTGGTCGCGACCCGGGACGCCGAGGAACGGGTCCGCTTCCTGGGCTACGACCCCGCGAACATCAAGTTGCTCGCCTTCGTGGTTGCCGCTGTCATGGCCAGCATCGGTGGCGCCATGTTCGTGCCCATCGTCGGCATCATCTCCCCCACCGACATCAACGCGGCCGCCTCGATCTTCCTGATCGCCGGCGCCGCGCTGGGCGGAAGGGCCGCGCTGTTCGGCCCCGCCCTGGGTGCCCTGGCGGTCGGCTACGGGCAGTCAACGCTCTCCGAGCAGTTCCCGAGCCTGTGGATCTATCTCCTCGGGCTGATGTTCATCCTCGTCACGCTGCTGCTGCCCGGTGGGTTCGCCTCACTTCCCAAGAGGTTGTCTGGGCTGATGCCCCGCAAGGCAAAGGACGAGCCGCGCCCAGATCAGGCCGCAGATCAGGCCGCCGAGGCCGCAGCATGAATCGCCAGGGTTACCTCGAGGTCCGCGACCTCACCGTCGACTTCGACGGGTTCAAGGCCAACGAGGGCGTCGACATCACCTTCCTGCAGGGCAGGATCCACTTCCTGATCGGACCCAACGGTGCCGGCAAGACCACCCTGGTCGACGCGCTGACCGGACTGGTGAAAGGGACAGGGCTGGCGAACTACAACGGCAAGGACCTGCTGAATCTGAAGTCGCACCAGATAGTCCGGGCCGGAGTCGGGCGAACCTTCCAGACCGCGACGGTCTTCGAGCAGCTCACCGTGCTGCAGAACCTCGACATCGCCGGAGGCGTCCACCGCAAAGCGTGGGGCATGCTCCGCGCCCGACGCGGCATCCCGGTCTATGTCGAAGAGGCGTTGGAGACGATCGGCATGACCGACTTGAAGGACAAACAAGCAGGGATCTTGGCTCACGGCCAGAAGCAGTGGCTGGAGATCGGCATGCTGCTGGTCCAGGACGCACAGGTGATGTTCCTCGACGAGACCGTCGCCGGCATGAGCGCAGAGGAACGCGAGGAAACCGGGGAACTGCTCAAGAAGATCGCACCCGGTCGCATCATCGTCGTCATCGAGCACGACATGGAGTTCGTCCGCCAGTACGCCGACTTCGTGACGGTGCTGCACGCCGGGAGACTGCTCGCCGAGGGCAGCATCAGCGAGATCCAGGCGAACACGCAGGTCCAGGAGGTCTACCTGGGTCGCAACGCTTCGGAAGAGGTCGCCTGATGCTCGAGCTCCAGAACGTCACGGCCGGCTATACCCGCGCATCGGTCCTGCACGACGTCTCGATCGTCGTCCCTCCAGGCAAAGGCGTTGCGATCACCGGGCACAACGGCGCCGGCAAGACGACACTCCTGCGCGCCGCCGTTGGTCTGCTGCCGATCCAGCAGGGCAAGATCCTGCTCGACGGTGAGGACGTCACCAAGTGGCGCGCCAACAAGCGGGTACGCCGCGGCGTCGGCTACGTCCCGCAGGGGCAGCTGTGCTTCCCGCAGATGACCACACTGGAGAATCTTCAGTTGGTCGACGGTTCGTCGTCAGCCATTGACGAGGTGCTCGGTACGTTCCCGGCACTCAAGGACCTGCTGGGACGCCGAGCCGGGCTGCTGTCGGGCGGCCAACGCCAGCAGCTGTCGATTGCGCGGACACTCCTGACCAAGCCGCGCGTCTTGATCCTCGACGAGCCGACCGAGGGCATCCAGCCCAACGTCGTCGCCGAGATCGAGCGCGTCATCACCGAGCTGACCCAACGCGGTGACCTGTCGGTCCTGCTGGTCGAGCAACACGTCGGCTTCGCCCTGCGAGCGACCGATTACTTCTATGTGCTCGAGTCCGGACGCGTGACCGCCAGCGGCGAAGGTGGCGCGGGCGCTATCGACGCCGTGCGCGAAGCGATGGCGGTCTGAGCATGCACCTCTCGCCTGCCGACAACGAGAAGCTGCTGTTGGCGGTCGCCGGAATGGTCGCGCGCGACCGCCTCGACCGTGGGGTGCGGCTCAACTACCCGGAGACCGTGGCCCTGCTCAGCACCTGGGTGATCGAACGCGCGCGCGAAGGACACTCGGTTGCCGAACTGATGATTGCTGGCCGCGAGGTGTTGGCGCGCGAGCAGGTGCTGCCCGACGTCGCCGCGATGCTGCACGACGTCCAGGTCGAGGCCACCTTTCCCGACGGCCGCAAGCTCGTCACCATCCATCAGCCGATCGCGTGATCGCGGTCGAACAGGAAGGAGTCACGTGGACTCCAGTGCGACTGGTCCGGGAGCGGTGCGACTCGGCGAGGGGACGCTGCAACTCAATGCCGACCGCGGCGAGGACGAGCGGCGGAGGTTGGTGCTGGTCAACACCGGTGATCGGCCGATCCAGATCGGTTCGCACATCCACCTCGCTGAGGTGAACCCAGCGTTGGAGTTCGACCGCGACGCGGCGTACGGGTTCCGTCTCGACATCGCCTCTGGCACCTCACGCCGCTTCGAACCGGGCGCCTCCCGCGAGGTCGACGTCGTCGCACTGCGCGGCTCGCGCCGTGTCCCGGGCATCCAGATCAAGGACGCGTGACTAGGCCATGTCTCCCAAGTCCCGGCGGCGCCGCCGCCCAGATCACGCGGTGGCGGCGTTGCCGCCACTCGCTGGACGTACAAGTAGAGCGTCGCTCCGGCGCCTTGCCACCGCGCGCCTGGACAACGGCTGCATCCACCCCTACTTGGGAGACATGACCTAGATGCAGATCTCGCGCGCGGAGTACGCGGCGCTCTACGGAGGCACGACAGGCGACCAGATTCGGCTGGGTGATACCGACCTGTGGGTGCAGATCGAGGACGACCTCACCTTCGGCGGCGAGGAAGCAGTCTTCGGCGGGGGGAAGTCGATCCGCGAGTCGATGGCGCAGTCAACGACGACCCGTGCCGAGGGCGCCCTGGACACCGTCATCACCAACGCGATCGTGCTCGATCACTGGGGCATCGTGAAGGCCGACGTGGGCATCAGGAAGGGACGCATCGTCGCGCTGGGGCGAGCAGGCAACCCCGACATCGCAGACGGCGTGCACCCCGACCTCGTGATCGGACCATCCACGGACGTGATCTCAGGCGAGGGAAAGATCCTCACCGCGGGAGCCGTGGACGTACACGTGCACTTCCTCTCGCGTTCCCAACTCGCCGAGGCGCTGTCCGCGGGCATCACCACAGTCGGAGGCGGAGGCACCGGACCGAGCGAGGGCTCCAAGGCGACGACCGTGACGCCAGGGGCCTGGCACCTCCAGACCGTGCATCGTGCTCTCGACTCCCTGCCCCTCAACGTGCTCCTGATGGGCAAGGGCAACACCGTCTCGGCCGCCAGCTTGGCCGAACAGGCGTTGGCCGGAGCAGGCAGCTACAAGGTCCACGAAGACTGGGGCTCGACACCAGCGGCGATCAACGCCTCGCTCACAGCGGCAGACGAGCACGGACTGCAGGTGGCACTCCACTCCGACTCGCTCAACGAAGCCGGCTTCCTCGAGTCGACGGTCCAGGCGATGGCCGGTCGCTCCATCCACGCCTTCCACGCTGAAGGAGCCGGTGGCGGGCACGCTCCCGACATCGTCAAGGTCGCAAGCCTCCCCTATGTGATCCCGGGTTCGACCAACCCAACGCTTCCGCACACGGTCAACACGGTCTCTGAGCACCTCGACATGCTCATGGTCTGCCACCACCTCAACCCCCGTGTGCCGGAAGACCTGGCATTCGCCGAATCACGGATCCGGGCCACCACGATCGCGGCCGAAGACGTCCTGCACGACATGGGTGCACTCTCCATCACCTCATCCGACGCCCAGGCGATGGGCCGGATCGGCGAAGTCGTGACCCGCACCTGGCAGGTAGCGCACGTGATGAAGCACCGCCTGGGCGACCTGCCCGGGCCAGCCGACAACCTGCGCGCCACCAGATATGTCGCGAAGTACACGATCAACCCCGCAATCGCCCACGGGATCGACCACGAGATCGGCTCCGTCGAGCCGGGCAAGCTTGCCGACCTCGCCCTCTGGGACCCCCGCTTCTTCGGTTTCCGACCATCGGTGGTCGTCAAGGGCGGAGCCATCGTGTGGGCGGCCCTGGGTGACCCCAACGCATCCATCCCCACCCCTCAGCCGGTGCTGATGCGACCCACGCTCGTCGAGGACAGTGGCGCCGACCACGCTGTCTCGTTCGTCTCGCAAGCCGCACTCGACGACGGACTAGGCGAGCGACTAAACCTGCGCCGACGGCTCTCGCCCATCAAGCCGACCCGGGATATCGGCAAGACGAACATGATCAACAACGACAACCTCCCCGCGATCGACGTCGATCCCGAGACCTTCGCCATCACCATCGAAGGCGAACTCATCGAGCCCTCCCCAGCTGAGTGGCTGCCCCTCGCGTCGCTCTATCAGCTGTTCTGAGCAGCCGACATGAACAGCGATCTCCTAACTCATGCTCCTGGCCGATGCCCGCCTCCCAGTGGCGGGCCACACCCAGTCCGCCGGGCTGGAGCCCGCGCTCCGCGCGTCCCTGCGGGCAACGTCGAGACCCCCAAGGCCGGGCCACCTCGGGCTCGCGCGTCGGGTCTGTCGAGTGCGCCGAACCCTCGCCCAACTGAACGTGGGGCAACGCTGGGGGCCATCAATGTGCGCGCGCGATCTGATCCTGGACCGCGAACTCCATCCCGTCGGCGAGTGCGAGGTACACGTCTTGGTTGACGAGATTCCCGTCGAGACGCATCAGACCCCGCGGACCGTCGTAGAAGTAGCCCGTGTGGACCTGCCTGACCGCGGAGATGTCCAGAGAGCCGGCGCGTTCGGCGATCCGAGAGAGGAACAAGATCGCCTCGTAGCACGATTCGCCGACCGCATTCAGAGCTGGGGCGAACTGGCCGAATCGCGCGTAGTAGTCCCGGGACAGCTGGCTACTCTCCGACGTGCTGAGGTTGTCGAAGTAGGCAGCCGCCGCGTACAGCTGATCGTTGGCCGTGAATCCGCCGCCCAGCAGCGTGTTCTCCTCCACCGCTGGGCTGAGTCGCACCAGGTTCTCACTGAGTCTGAGCCGCCCGAACTGGCGGTTGAAGTGCACGGCATCCTGGCCCATCAGCAGCATGATCACGCCCTCGACGTGTTGCTTCTGGAGCTCAGCCAACGTGGTGCGGAAGTCCCGGGTGCCCAACGGCACGTAGCTCTCGGTCACGATGGACGACGGTGCGTCACGCAGTGCCGTACGTGCGGCCGCGACCGTGACGCGCGGGAAGACGTAGTCGTTGCCGACCACCGCCCAGCGACGCACATCCAGCTCCTCGCGCATCCAGCGGACCGCGGGCAGCAGCTGGTTCACCGGGCGCTCCCCGAGCATGTAGACACCCGGAGTGTCGTCGAAGCCCTCGTGCATCGCGGCGTACGCGTACACGGTCCGGCCCCCGATCCGGCGGGTGATGGCCTGGCGAACAGCGGAGATATGCCACCCGGCCACGGCCTCAACCAGCTGCCCATCGACCAACCGCGCGACCTCGTCTGCGACAACGTCGGGATCCCGTCCTGCGTCCACCACCAACAGCTCGACCCGACGGCCCGCGATCCCGGCACCCGCGTTCAACTGCTCGACAGCAAGCTCGGCACAAGCCAGGCACGAGGGCCCGTAAATACCCGTCGGTCCCTGCAGCGGCACCACGAACGCCACCCGGACAACGTCTGTCCCGGGGAGCGCCGGCTGAACTCTCGGTCTCACGTTGCCTCCGTGTGCAGTTATGAGGGCGAACGCTTGCTGAAGGCCCCTAGGCTAGGGGCGCCAGATCACCATCAGGTTTCCGACGCCGGTCCCATTTCGGGGGTGTGATGACAAAGACACACATAGCCTCGCCCCCGCACGTTGGCAGCCTGGTGGTTCTGCTTCGGTACTGCGAGAGCAAGGTCCGCGAACGACTGCAGCCTCTGCTCGACCAGGCACAACTGACTCCAGAGCAGTGGCGCATCATGGCGCTGCTCCACGACCATCCCGGTCTCGGCGCGGGCGCCGTCGCCCACGGCGCGGTACTACCGAGCGCCTCGGTCACCCGTCACGTCGACAAGCTGGTCGAGCGAGGCATCGTCATCCGGCGCATAGACCCCACTGACAAGCGGCGGGTCGTGCTCGCACTCTCGCCGCGAGGCACCCAACTGGCTCGGCCCATCCTCGCCGAAGAGCACGCCGTCGAGGCCGGCATAGCGGCCGGGTTGGGCAACACAAGGTTCCAAGCATTCGCACGCGACCTCGGCCTGTTGCCCTCAGTCCTCGGCGACCCAGCCGGTCTGGTCAGCACCTCCGACGCCGTCGGGACGAGCGTCCCTGGGCGCCCAGCCGCGGATCCGACTACCAAGGGACCTGCCTAGAAGGTATGGGTGGCCGCTCGGTTGGCTGAGTGGTTACGGGCTTTTGCCCTGGCTTCGAAAGCACAGCCGGCCACTCGGCGATCTCGCGTCTGCTCAGATGACGCGACGTGTGCTGGCCAGGCTTGGCTCCCGCATGGACGGTCGTGCAGCAGCCTCATCGACGCTCGCTCGCAAGCCGGCAATCCTTCACAACGCTCTCGAGGCCGCGGTCGAGGACGGGCACCTGCAGCAGAACCCGATGCAGACCGTAAAGAGCTCGTCGAGTGGTCGACGCCTCTGTCGATCCGCGAGCCGTGGTCAATCCCCAGCAGGCCAGTGCGCTCCTCGCAGCAGTGCGCGAGTCCAGCCCTCAACTGGAAGCGTTCTTCGCCTGCATCCACTACGCCGGGCTTCGGCCGGCCGATGTACTGGGTCTCACCAAGGACCGATTGGTGATGCCTGCCGAAGGATCGGGCCGCGATCGAACTGACCGGGTTGCAGCAGTCCACCGCGAGGGTCTGGACCGACGACGAAAGCACGCGCCAGGAACGTCCGCTCGAGCACCGCCCCGAGGGTGCCACCAGAACCGCTCCGGCGCCTCCCGAGCTCGTCACGATCCTTCGGCGACACCTTGATTTGTTCGCAGTGGTCGTCGGGGACATTTGTTCGCGGCACGCACCGGCGAGGCCGGACGCCCGCTCTCGCCGCCGTACGACGTCACGGTCGGAATGAACACCGTCTACCGCGCTTGGGATCACGCAAGAGCGCCCTGACGGAGCGCGAGTACCACAGTCAACTCGTCCGGCGACCATACGACCTTCGCCATGCCTACGTATCAACGTGGCTGAGCGCCGGCGTCTCCCCTGCCGATATCGCGGCCCCAGCGGGTCACAGTGTTCGAGTCATGCTCTCGGTCCACAGCCAGCAGATGGCCGACCAGAGGGCGCGACACCAGGCAGCCGTGGACGCCGTACTCCGGCCCGAGGACTGATGTGTCCGAGATTCGGCGACACAAATACGACACAGATACCCGCCACGAGCCGTACCCAACCGATCACAGCCGGACATCATGCAGAAGGGGCCTGGCTTGCGTTTCCGCAGGTCAGGCCCCTGTCTTCCTTCTGTGGCAGGTGCAGGATTCGAACCTGCGTAGGCGTAAGCCGACGGATTTACAGTCCGCTCCCATTGGCCGCTCGGGCAACCTGCCTGGTGTTCTCCGCCCCGGCTTGGCCGGTCGACAACGAGGCGAAACAATAGCGCAGCGCGCACCGCGCGCCCGAATCGTAGGCAGCAGGGTGAGGAGACACCATGGCCGACTCGTCGTTCGACATCGTGAGCAAGCTCGACCGTCAGGAGGTCGACAACGCGCTAGGACAGACCGCACGCGAGATCGCCACCCGGTTCGACTTCAAGGGGACCGGTGCGACCATCGAGTGGCAGGGGGAACAGGCCATCGAGATCAGCGCGTCCGCGGACGATCGGGCCAGTGCGGTGCTGGACGTGTTCAAGCAGAAGCTGGTCAAGCGCGACGTCAGCCTCAAGGTGCTCGATGCTTCCGAGCCCCGGCAGAGCGGACAGCAGAGCAAGATCTCGATCGCGCTCAAGGAGGGCATCACCTCCGAGGACGCCAAGAAGATCTCCAAGCTGATCCGCGACGAGGGCCCCAAGGGCGTCAAGGCACAGATCCAGGGCGACGAGCTCCGGGTCTCCTCGAAGAAGCGCGATGACCTCCAGGCCATTCAGCGCCTGGTCCGAGAGCAGGACTACGACTTCGCGGTGCAGTTCACCAACTACCGCTGACGCGGCGATCGAGCGGGACGTCGTACGCACCGGTCGCGTGAGGCACTAGCTCGGATGACGTCCCGCGGGGGCGCCCGAGGATCACCCCAAGCGGGCGACCCGGCCCGGTCCGCGGCGGCACTAGCTTCGACGTACTCAGGACGAGAGCGGAGCAGATGACAGAGCTCGCGATGCACCAGCACCTCCCCGACGAGGCGACGATTCCGCCGCGGATCTCGACCGGCGACCTGCCGGCACCCGAGGAGGTCGGCCGGCTGGTCACCGAGGCCTACGACCGCTATCGCACGACGAGTGAGGGCGCGGTCGCCGACTACATCCCGGTGCTGGCCCAGGCGTCACCGGACCTGTTCGGCATCTGTGTCGTGGGAGCACGCGGCCGCTCATTCGAGATCGGCGATGTCGACGTCCGTTTCTCGATCCAGAGCGTCTCCAAGCCCTTCGCCTTCGCGCTGGTGTGCGACATCGTCGGCTACCAGGCGGCCCGCGACCGCCTCGGCGTGAACAGCACCGGCTTCCCCTTCAACTCACTGATGGCCATCGAGCTGAACGACGCGCGGACCATGAACCCGCTGGTCAACGCGGGCGCGATCGCCACCACCAGCCTGATGCCCGGCGCCAACGCCGAGGAGAAGTTCGAGCGGGTCCGCGAAGGACTGTCGCGGTTCGCGGGCCGCGAGTTGAGCGTGAACCCGGAGGTGTACGCCTCCGAGGCGGCCTCCAACCAGCGCAATCAGGGCATCGCGCACCTGCTCAAGAGCTACGGCCGCCTCTACTTCGACCCGGACGAGGCCACGGAGATCTACACCCGCCAGTGCTCGCTCGAGGTGACTGTCCACGACCTCGCCGTGATGGCCGCGACCCTGTCCAACGGCGGGGTCAACCCGCAGACGCAGGAGCGGGTCATCGGACCGGGGATGTGCCGACGCGTGCTGGCCGTCATGGCGACCGCCGGACTCTACGAGCTCTCCGGCGACTGGCTCTACGAGATCGGCATGCCCGGCAAGAGCGGTGTCAGCGGCGGGATCATCACGGTCTCCCCGGGCAAGGGCGGGCTGGCGACGTACTCGCCTCCCCTCGACCTCGCCGGCAACAGCGTCCGGGGCCAGCTGGTCACCAAGTACCTCTCCGAGCGGGCCGGACTCAACCTGTTCGCCTCCGAGCCAGTGCCACCGCTGCCTCCGCTGCCGTGACCTGAGCCCCAGGTTCTTCGTGCGTACGGCGACACGGTCGGGAGATGCGCGGCGTTCACCGGGCGGCACCGATAGGTTGCGGTCCGAGCCCAGGTTCGCGACCCCCCTCACCGACCGGAGCTACGCATGACCGACCCCTCGACCGACCCCAGCCCCCAGTGGGTCGTGCGCGTCTATTGGGAGACCCCCGACGCCCTGGATGACCAGACCGCGGCCGCGGTCCTCGAGAAGTTGCATGGGCACAGCGCCGTCCTCAGCCGGCATCCGATCGACGGCATCTGGGAGGCCACGGTCAGCGTGCAGGCCGAGACGATCGAGTCGGCCGCCAGCGTGGCCTTCGACCTGGTCGCCGAAGCGACGGCGAAGCGGCCGGTGAGCGCCGAGGTCCTACGCGAGCACGTCTCGGGCCGGCGTCGGGTCATCCAGCCGCTCTGAGACGAGTCCCTCCGGGCCGTGCGCTCATGCGTGAGCGCACGATTCGGCAACTATCCGGGCGAGCCATAGACGAGAACACGTTCTAGTTGGCAGAGTGTCGGCGATCACAGGGCGCCGCCACGGCGGCCCCGCGGTCCGAGGGAACTCAGAGCTGCGAGAGGGAGATCGATGACTGTGCGCACACGCACCCGGGGGCTCGCCGCGGCGAGCGCGGTGGTCCTCCTGCTGGGCCTCGCCGCCTGCGGCGGTGGTGGCGACGACGAGAGCGGCGACAGCGAGAGCTCCGGCAAGCCGACCCAGGATCCCGACGTGACCTTCACCGGTGACCCCGTCACGGTGATGACCATCTCGACGTACGACACCGACACCCTCAACGCCAAGGCCGTGCTCGACGTAGCCCAGGGCGCGGTCGTGCAGATCAACAACGCCGGTGGCATCGGCGGCCACGAGCTCAAGCTGATCACCTGCAACGACGAGGCCGACCCCAACAAGGCGGCCGACTGCGCTCGGCAGGCCGCCGACGAGGGCGTCGCCGCGCTGGTCGGCGGCTTCACCGCCAACGGCGACGCGATCATGCCGGTCCTCGAGGAGGCCGGCATCCCGTGGTTCGCGCCACCGGGCATCTCGGCGGCCGAGCTCTCCAGCGAGTACAGCTACCCCATCACCTCGGGCGTCCTCGGCCTCGCAGGCCTCGGCCAACTGGGCGCCGAGGACGGCTGCGGCAGCGTCGCCTCGGTCAACTACGACCTCCCCTCGGCGGGCCAGATCAGCCAGCTCGTCGACCTTGCGCTGGAGAACGCCGACGCCGATAAGTCGACCCTGATCAAGGTCCCCACGACCACGACGGACTTCAGCACCATCGCCCAGGAGACCAGCGAATACGACTGCGCCGTGGTCGGTACGCCGCCGCAGGCGTTCCTCGGGGTCGCCGCCGCCGGCGCCCAGCTCGGCAGCACGACGAAGTACTACGTCGTGCCCGGCGGGCTCACCGACTCGGTCGCGGCCAACGGCGCCGAGGCGGTCGAGGGCACCAAGTCGCTCTCCAACTTCCCCGACTTCGACGACCCGATCTGGGACGAAGCGAAGAAGTACGTCGGCGACCTGTCCGACGACGAGAACGGCGGTCTCTCCGGCCTCTACTTCCAGAACACCTGGGTCGGCTTCCGCACCTTCTTGTCCCTGGTCAAGAACAGTGACGACTTCAGCGCGTCCGGCATCAAGGCGACCCTCGACGCGACCACCCAGGTCGACACCGACGGGTTCACACCGCCGTTCAGCTTCGCCGAGGAGTTCCCGGCTCCGGGGCTGGAGCGGGTCTTCAACTACCAGGAGCTGACCTTCGTCATCAAGGACGGCAAGCTGCAGCAGGACGGCACCGAGTACACCGACATGCGCACCGCGCTCGTCTCTGCCTCGTAGTCCAGGTCGAGACGTGACGACCACCGCTGCACCCGGGCCGGCCGCCGCGCCGGTCCGGGATGGCGAGGTCATGGTGGAGGCGCGCGGTCTCAGTGCCGGGTACGGCGGCACGCCGGCGATCCACGACCTCGACCTGGAGGTCCGCGCCGGCGAGGTGCTGACG
>ERZ761607.2696-NODE-2696-length-18620-cov-129.852680_pt1 | contig 18620 bp, 14 predicted proteins | sample MGYA00511164_ERZ761607 | MGnify/ENA primary metagenome ERZ761607 (study PRJEB28899, sample SAMN02445080) | bioreactor sludge metagenome | biome: EBPR sludge | place: Australia: Brisbane, Thorneside Wastewater Treatment Plant | collected 2011-06-22 ...
TCAGCCTGCACAGCGATCTCGCCGAGGCGGCGCGCAGCCGCAACTGGCTGGCGGCATGCAGTGGCGAGGCGCGCATCGTTCTCGGTACCCGGCTCGCCGTGTTTGCGCCGCTGCCGGAACTCGGTCTGATCATCGTCGACGAAGAGCACGACAGTTCGTTCAAGCAGCAGGATGGGGTCCGCTACTCGGCGCGTGACCTGGCCGTGTTCCGTGCCCGCGACAGCGACATTCCGGTCGTTCTCGGTTCGGCGACGCCGTCGCTCGAGAGCTGGGCCAACGCCACCGGCAATGGGGGGCGCGGACGTTATCGACTGCTCTCTCTGTGCCAGCGGGCGGTCGAGGGTTCCCGTCTGCCACTGGTGCGAATCATCGATACGCGGCTCGAGAAGCCGCAGGATGGGCTGTCAGGAACCCTCCTGCTGGCGATCGAGCAGTGCCTCTGCCGCGGTGAGCAGAGCCTGATCTTTCTCAACCGCCGCGGCTATGCCCCAGTGATGAGCTGCCCGGCCTGCGGCTGGATCTCCGGTTGCGAGCGCTGCGCGGCAAACCTGGTGCTGCATCTGGTCGACCGCTGCCTGCGTTGTCATCACTGTGGCTACCAGACCCGGCTGCCGCGGCAGTGCCCGACCTGCGGCAACCAGGACCTGCGCGCCCTCGGCAGGGGTACGCAGCGCCTCGAGATGGTCCTCGCCGAGCGTTTTCCGCAAGCCCGCCTGCTGCGCGTGGACAGGGACTCGGCCAGTAGCCGCAAGCAGTGGACGGAACTGCTGCGAAGAATCCACGACGGCGAGGCGGACATTCTGGTCGGCACGCAGATGCTGGCGAAGGGGCATGATTTTCCGAAGTTGACGCTGGTCGGTGCGATCGCCCCCGATGCGGCACTTTTCGCCGCCGATTGGCGAGCACCCGAACGCCTCTTTGCCCAGCTGATGCAGGTTGCCGGGCGCGCCGGTCGGGCTGAACGCCCCGGTGAGGTCCTGCTGCAGACGCAGTTCCCCGATCATCCGCTCTATCAGGCACTGTGCCGCCACGACTACCCAAGCTTTGCCGCCGCCCAGCTCAACGAACGCCGGCAGGCCGGGTTTCCACCCTACGCGTATCAGGCCATGTTGCGGGCGGAAGCGCCGCGCATGGGCGAGGCCATCGCCTTCCTGGCCGCAGCCCGGGACTGCGCGGCAGTCGCTGCCGCGGCAGAGCTGACCTTCTACGATCCGGTACCGATGCGCCTGTCACGGCGCGCGAACATGGAGCGGGGCCAGCTTCTCGTCGAGTCGCCGTCGCGTCGCGTCCTGCAGGCCTTTCTCGCCGATTGGGTGACGCAGATCGAGGCGCTGCGTGTCCCGTCGCGGTTGCACTGGCACCTCGAGGTCGATCCGCTCGACCTCTGACGGGTTCGCCAGTCGCTCGCCCCAGAGAAGCAGGAGTGCACTGCCATTCGCGGCAGGCGAAGGCTCCCCGTATTCCCCGTGGGCCACACTGCTCGCCGTCCGGCGGCAGAAGGTCGGGCTGGCGATGGCTGCAGCTTGACGGTCGGCAGTGAAGGCGGGGATACTCGGGGCGAATGACGCCCGCCGTGGCAGCGCCGTTTGCCGGCGGAGGCGTTCGCCGTCTGTCAGCCTGAGGAGTACCTCCATGTCTTCCGATTTCGTCGCTGCCATCGACCTCGGGTCGAACAGCTTCCACATGGTCGTCGCGCGCATCACCGACGGTCATGTGCAGATTCTCGACCGCCTGCGCGAGATGGTTCAACTCGCCGCCGGTCTCGACGACCACAACCGCCTGTCGGCGCAGTCGCAGCAGCGGGCTCTCGACTGCCTGGCGCGCTTTGCCCAGCGTCTGCGCCACATTCCGGCGGCGCGCGTGCGCATCGTCGGCACCAACACCCTGCGCCAGGCACGCAACAGCGCGGAGTTCGTCGCTCGCGCCGAGCAGACTCTGGGTCATCGGGTCGAGGTCGTCAGTGGTCACGAGGAAGCGCGACTGATCTACCTCGGCGTCGCTCAGAGCGTCGGCCACGTTGCCGGGCAGCGGCTGGTGATCGACATTGGCGGTGGCAGCACCGAGCTGATCATCGGCGAGGCTTTCGACCCGCTGCACCTGGCCAGCCTGCGCATGGGCTGCGTCAGCGTCAGCCGTGACTGCTTTGCCGACGGCCGGGTCACGGCCAGCCGCCTGCGCCAGGCCGAACTGCTGGTGCAACTGCATCTCGAGCCCGTCCGTGAAGAGTACCTCGCGCGCGGCTGGGAGATGGTGACCGGCGCTTCGGGTTCGATCAAGGCGATCCAGGATGTGATCGTCCGCGAGGGCTGGAGTCGCGAGGGAATCACTCTCGATGCGCTGCGCCGGTTGCGCGGCGCACTGCTCGAGACATCCGACACGGCGGCACTGGCCAGCCGCTGGCAACTCGAGCCGCCGCGTGCGCGCGTCTTCGCCGGCGGCTTCGTGGTCCTGCATGGACTGTGCGAAACACTCGGCATCGAGCATCTGGAGGTCTCGGAAGGCGCCCTGCGCGAGGGACTGATCTACGATCTGCTCGGTCGTATCCGGCACGAGGACGTGCGCGACCGCACCATTGCCGACGTCATCCGCCGTTTCACACTCGATCAGGCGCAGGCCGAGCGGGTCAGCGCGACGGCGCTCGATCTGCTGCGCCAGGTGCGCGCCAGATGGGGTCTGGCTGGCAAGGAGGCGAGAAACGTGCTCGAACGTGCCGCCCGTCTGCACGAGATCGGCCTCCTGCTTTCGCATGACCAGTACCACAAGCACGGCGCCTATGTCCTGCAGCATGCCGATCTGCCAGGCTACTCGCGCGACGACCAGTTGCTGCTGTCTGTCCTCGTCCGGCGCCACCGGCGGTCCTTTCCTGCCGACGCGTTTGCTGCGCTGCCGAAGGCGTGGGCCCGCCCCGCCCGGCGTTTGTGCACGCTGCTGCGCCTGGCGGTCGTACTGCATCGCGGCCGCAGCAGCGAGCCGCTGCCGCCGATCACCCTGCAGGTCGATCGGCAGCGCCTGCACCTGCTCTTCCCCGCTGGCTGGTTGGCGGCGCATCCGCTGACTCGTGCCGATCTGCAGATCGAGGCGGCGATGCTGGCCAGGGCCGGCTTCGCGTTGCGTTGGGGCGATGCGAAGGGGAGCCATGGGCAGGTGCCGCCGCCCACTTCCGCTTGAGCCGGCGGTGCGTGCGGGGCTGGCTGCTGCTTCTGCTTCTGCTCCTGCTGCTGCCGCTGGCGGCGTTGGCGTCGTTGCTGGTGATTGCCGAGCGGCAGCCGCTGGTCAGTCGCAGCGAGACCATCGCGCCAAGCTCGATCGCCGACGCCAGGCGCGTGCTGGCGAGCAACGACCCCAGTCGCCTGCGGCGCGGTGACGAGCGCACAGCGTTGCTGCCGGCCCGTCTGATCGACACCGCCATCAACCACTTCGCGAGTCGCAGTCTCGGTGGGCGCGGGGCCTTCGTTGTCGTCGGGGACTGCGGCGAGCTTCGCCTGAGCGTTCCCCTGCATGCCCTGCCCGAAACACGCTACCTCAATCTGTCTGCCGTCATCGCCGCGGCCGACGGGCGCCCGCGGATCGCCACCGCTTCGCTGGCGGCACTGCCATTGCCAGCTTGGCTGGCCGAACTCATCACCGCTGCGGTGATCCGCGCCGCCGGCATGACCGAGCAGTGGCAGGTCGCGGAACGGGCGATTCGCCGGGTGGACTTCGATGCCACAGCTGGCAACGTCGTCGTCCGCTACGTCTGGCAGCCGGAACTGCTTGAGCAGGCGCGATCGCTCGCCATCACGCCCGCAGACACCGCCCATCTGCGGGCCGCCCAGACGGCTCTGGCCGGCCTTCTCGACCATCGTTCCGGGGCGGCGTCGGTACCACTGGCGCAGGTGCTGGCGCCGCTCCTGCGGGGCTGCAGCGAACGATCACCGCGCTGCGGCCGCGCTGCCCTGCTCGTCCTGGCGGGCCACGTTTCCGGCAACTCGCTGTCGCAGGTGCTGCCGGAGGCACGTTCCTGGACGCGCCCGCGACGCGTGAAACTGAGCCTGCACGGCCGCCACGACAGCGCGCAGCACTTTGTCGTCTCGGCCGCACTCGCCGCCTGGGCGGGTGAGCCGGCAGCGGATGCGGTCGGCCTCGACAAGGAAATGCGTGACGCGCGCAGCGGCAGTGGCTTCTCGTTCGCCGATCTGGCAGCCGACCGCGCCGGAACCCGCTTCGGCGAACTCGTGGCAGCCGGCTCGCCGCGCCTGCAGGCGGCAGTGCAGCGGCCCTTGAGTGACGGCGACCTGGCGCCATCGCTCGCCGGGTTGCCTGAAGGGTTGTCGGCAGCCGAATTCGAGCGCCGTTTCGCGGCACCGGAGAGTGCGAGCTACCGTCAGGTGGCGGCCGAGATAGAGCGTCGCCTCACCGCGATGCCGCTCTACCGCTGAGTGGCTGTCAGCATGGCTCAGCGTCGCCGGCGTCCGGCAATCCAGAACCAGGTCAGCGACGCGGACTGCGCGGCGAAGAGGACGAGAAAGGCGCTGCGGTGCGCCGTCCCCGCGCTTTGCCCGTATCCTTGCAGCAGGTCGATCAGCAGGCCGAGTCCCCACTGGACGCCGAAGGCGCCGATGAAAACCATCAGGTTGAAAGCCGTGTTCGCGCGACCCGAGAGGGCGAGCGGAAAGCCGGCCGCCGCCTGCGAGTATGCCAGCGTGCCAAAACTGGAGAAGCTTCCGTAGGCCAGCCAGAGCAGGTAACTCTGCCCACCCACCCCGCTGACGATCAGCGCCAGTGTGACCAGCGAGAGGCCGAGGCCGGCACCGAGCAACTGCACCGGCTTGATCCCGCGCCTTGCGAGAGCGGTGGCGAGGAGGCCGATCAGCACGTACGCGAGCAGCATTGCCGCGCTCATTCCGGCCATGTGGTCGGCGGCAAGCGCACGCGTGTAGCCGTCCACCTGCATCAGCCACGAGATCGACCACAGGCTCTGCACCGCCATGAAGCCGCCAGTCAGGCACAGGCCGAGTGGCGCGAAACGCCAGAAGTGGGCGCTGCCGAAGACCGTTTTCACTCCCTTCCACTGCGTGGCGAGTGCTTCGGGCGAGCTTGCGCCCTTCCCTTCCGGGACGCTGGCGAACAGCCAGCCGGCGACGACCAGCGTCAGCGCGGCGAGGACGAAGAAGATGTCGCGCCAGCCGGCGAGATGCAGCGCAGCGTCGAGCGGTGCCGTCGCAGCCAGCGCTCCGAGGCCGCCGGCGGTCATGATCCAGCCGGTCAGCGAAGCCTGACGGTCGGCCGGAAAACTGAGCGAAAAGGCCTTGAACGCAGCCATCAGGCACGCGGAAACGCCGACACCGATGAGGCCACGCGCAACGGCCAGGTCGACGATGCTCTGCCCCAGTGCGAAGGTGGCGGCACCAGCGGCCGCGACCAGGAGCAGCGCCGCTTCGACGCGGCGCGCCCCGAAGCGGTCAAGGAGCATGCCGAGCGGTAGCTGGGCGGCGGCAAAGGTCAGGAAGTACGCACTGGTCAGCAGACCCAGATCGCCGGCTCCGAGTTCCAGCTCGTCGGCCAGTACCGGTCCGATGACCGCGTTCGCCGTGCGGTAGAGGTAGGAGAGGAAGTAGGCCCCGGCAAAGGGCAGGAAGAGTCGGAACCACAGCATCTTCCATCAATCTCCCGCGATGTCGCCGGCTGCGCACCACACTACGGCGCGGTCGCTCTGCTGGGCTGCTCGGCCGCGCCTTGCGTCCCGGTTTGCTCGCGGCGATTTCTGCACGAGTCCTCAGTCCACGTTCCAGAGCCAGGCGGCACCGCGGACGCCTGACGAGTCGCCATGCCGGTTGCGCAGGAGCCGCGTCTGAACGACATCGGAGAAGATGTGCCACTGCCACAGTTGCGGCACCGACTGGTACAGCCGATCGATGTTCGAGAGCCCGCCGCCGAGGACGATCGCATCCGGATCGAGGATGTTCACCACCACGGCCAGCGCCTTCGCCAGGCGCCGCTCGTAGCGCCGCAGAGTCGCCTGGCAGGCGGCGTCGCCGTCGCTCGCGTGGCTCGCAATCTGCGGCGCGGTCAGCGCTTCTCCGCCGTGCCGCAGATGGTCGGCAGCCAGCGCCGGACCCGAGAGCCAAGTCTCGATGCAGCCGCAGCGGCCACAGTAGCATGGCGCGGGCGGCAGGCTCTCCTCGTCCGGCAGGGGCAGCGGATTGTGCCCCCACTCGCCGGCTACCCGGTTGGCGCCCGCGAGCACCCGCCCACGCACGACGATGCCGCCGCCAACGCCCGTACCGAGGATGACGCCAAAGACCGTTTCGGCACCCTCTGCCGCGCCATCGGTGGCTTCGGACAGGGCGAAACAGTTGGCGTCGTTGGCGAGACGGACTTCGCGCTGCAACAGGGCCTGCAGGTCGTCCCGCAGGGCCTGGCCGATGAGCCAGGTCGAGTTGGCGTTCTTGACCGTGCCATCAACCGTGGACTCGGCACCTGGAATGCCGACACCGACGCTGCCGCGCTGGCCGAGATCCTGCTCGGCTGCCGCCACCAGTCCGCCGATCGCGGCAACCGTCTCGCGGTAGCTGCCGCCCGGTGTCGGTCGCCGCCGGCGCAGCAGCACCCGTCCGCAGTCGTCGAGCGCGACCAGCTCGATCTTGCTGCCACCCAGGTCTATACCGAGTCGCAAAGCCGCATCTCCCGTGGTCATCATGTCATCTGGCGTGGCCGACCTGCTGCCCCGCAGCCAGCCGCGCAGGCGGCGGGCCGTGCCGCCACCAGTCGCCCGCCAGCGTCGGCAGCGACAGCAAGGCGGAGCGGCATTGGCAGACGCCGGCAGGATGGGGGAGAATGCCGGCGAATGCAATAGCCCGCAGGCGACGCGGGACAAGCGCAATCGACTCTTGCATCGGCTGGCGGCAGTCGGTATACTCCGCGCCTCTCGACTGATCCGCAGCCTTTCAAAGGGAACCATCTCATGGCCAACAGCGCACAAGCCCGCAAGCGTGCCCGCCAAGCCGTCAAGCAGCGCGCCCACAATACCAGCCTGCGCTCAACCTTGCGCACGGCGGTGAAGCGCGTCCAGAAGGCGATTCTTGCCGGTGACAAGGCGGCTGCGCAGAGCATCTATCAGGACTCGGTGTCGGTCATCGACCGCATTGCCGACAAGAAGATCATCCACAAGAACAAGGCGGCGCGCCACAAGAGCCGCCTCTCGGCACAGATCAAGGGTCTCGCCGCCGCCTGAGCCGGCGTTCGCCCCCACGCACGCGGCGCCGGCAGGCGCCGCTTCGTCGTTCACCGGCCCGCTGCCGGCTGCAACCTGCGGTGCCTTGCTGCGTGCCAGGCCCTGACGACGGCGAACCTGTGCCGATCGGAGTTATAATCGCCGGCACAGGAGCAGGAGCGGACACCGCACCCTGCTGCGCGGAAGACTGACAACGCTGACAACACGCTTGCGACGGGGAATGCTATGGCTGTGGTGAATATGGACATGGAGCGGGCGCGCTTCAACATGATCGAGCAACAGATTCGCCCCTGGCAGGTGCTGGACCCCGCGGTGCTGGACATGCTCGGTGAGGTGAGGCGCGAGGACTTCGTGCCGGACGCATTGAAGGCCCTGGCTTTTGCCGACCTCGAGTTGCCGATCGGCAACGGTCAGACCATGCTGCAGCCCAAGATCGAGGCACGCCTGCTGCAGGAGCTGGCGGTCAGGAACACCGACATCGTCCTCGAGGTCGGTACCGGCAGTGGCTACATGGCTGCCCTTCTGGCGTCGCAGGCGGAGTACGTTTTCAGCGTCGAGATCGACCCGCTGCTGGCCGAGAATGCCAGGCGACGGCTGCAGCAGGCTGGGGTCGTCAACGTCACGGTGGAGACGGGGGATGCTTCAAGGGGGTGGTCCGGCCCCTCGCCTTACGACGTGATCATCATCTCCGGCTCGCTCCCCGAGTTGCCGGACGTCTTTCTGCAACAACTGAAGGTCGGCGGCAGGCTGGTTGCATTCATCGGCGAGGCACCGGTGATGGAGGCCCGCCTGATCGTCCGTACCGATGAGCAGGCCTACAAGACCCGCAACCTCTTCGAAACCGTGGTCATGCCCTTGACCTCTCGCCAGAGGGCCGGCTTCGTCTTCTGAGGGGAGGCGCGCGACAGGCGGCAACTGGCCGCGGTCTTGGTGGCAGAGTGACCCCGCGCGGCGCGCTTGCTTGCGCCTGCGCAATCCTGGCTGAAAGTGAGATCGCTCAATGCTTCGTGCTTCCGGCGTCGACAAGTTCGCCATCCTGCTGCCGGCTCTTCTCCTGGCGGGGTCGGTGGCAGCGGCCGACCTGCTGCAGGTCTATCGCGATGCCCTGGCCAACGATGCACAGTACGCTGCCGCGCGTGCCACCGCTGAAGCCGGGCGCGAGAAGCAGCCACAGGCGCTTGCCGGCCTGCTGCCGACGGTCGTCGCGACCGGCAATACCTTCGGCAACGATGGCAGCTTCGACACCCGGATCACCGGCAACCCCAACAGCGTCAGCACGCGCAACCAGTTCAACAGCAACGCCTACAACGTCAACCTGACGCAACCACTGTTCCGCTGGCAGAATTTCGTCCAGTACGACCAGTCCAAGCTGCTGGTCATGCAAACCGAGGCCACCTTTGCCCAGGCCGGGCAGGATCTGATCCTGCGCGTCTCGCAGGCGTACTTCGACGTCCTCGTCGCGATCGAGAACCTGCGTGCCGTGCAGGCCAACAAGACGGCCATCGCCCAGCAACTCGAACAGGCCAAGAAGAACTTCGAGGTCGGCACGGCCACCATCACCGACACCTACGAGTCGCAGTCACGCTTCGACTTGGCGACGGCACAGGAGATTGCCGCCGAGAACGAGCTGGAAGTGAAGCGCTACACCTTGCGCGCGCTGATCGGCAAGGATCCGGGCGAGCTCAGCCGGCTGAAGCCGAAGGCGGTCATGGAAGCACCGCAGCCCGCGAACATGGAGCCGTGGGTCGAGGCTGCCGAGCGTGACAGCTTTGTCGTCCAGGCGCAGGAAGCTGCCGCCGAGGCTGCTGGCAAGGCAGTCGACATCAACCGTGCCGGTCACTACCCGACCGTCGATGTGGTCGCCAACTACGGCCAGAACAACGGCCCCGGCCAGTCCGGGCTGGGCTCGGTCGATACGACGACGCGACAGGTCGGCCTGCAAGTGAACATCCCGATCTTTCAGGGCGGCGCGGTCAATTCGCGTACCCGCGAAGCGGCCGCCCGGCGCGACGCCGAGCGGGCCTCGCTCGACAACGTCCGCCGGACGTCGGCGCTGAGCGCGCGCCAGGCCTACCTCGGCGTCGTCAACGGTCTGGCCGAGGTACGCGCCCTGGAAGCCGCGTTGCTGTCGAGTCTCAGCTCACTCGAGTCGAACCGTCTTGGCTACGAAGTGGGTGTGCGAATCAATATCGACGTCCTCAATGCCGAGAATCAGGTCTACGTGACGCGCCGGGATCTCGCACGCGCGCGCTACAACACCCTGCAGAACCAACTGCGCCTGAAGGCAGCCGTCGGCACGCTGAACGAGGCCGACGTCGAACGGATCAACCTGCTGCTCGAGGCGCCATGAGGCTTTCGATGAGTGCTGCCGTCCGTTCGGTGGCACCCCGATGCGCCTGGCTGAAACTGCTCGCGGCAGCGCGCATGCGCGCCAGCAGCAGCGGCTGCTGCAGAAGCTCGGCGGCGACGGCCACGGCGTCGTCGGCATCGGCAATGCGGCGGCCGGCGCCACAGGCGATGGCATCCGCACTCGCCTGTGCGAAATTGAATGTGTGCGGCCCGAGGAGAACCGGGCAGCCGCAGGCAGCCGCCTCGATCAGGTTCTGTCCGCCGAAGGGCAAGAGCGTGCCGCCGATCAATGCGAGGTCCGCCAGCGCATAGTAGGCGGGCATTTCTCCCATGCTGTCACCCAGCCAGACACGCGTTTCCTCGTCCGGCAACTCGCCACAGCTGCGCCGGCAGCAGGCGAGCTGTCGGCTCGCGATCAGCTCGGCGACTTCGGCGAAGCGCTGTGGGTGACGGGGGACCAGCAGCAGCAGGTGGCGATGCGGCAGCCGCGCGAAGGCATCGAGCAGCAGCGTTTCCTCGCCCTCGCGGGTGCTGGCAGCCAGCCAGACTGGGCGGCTGCCGAGCGCCTGTCGCCAGTGTGCTCCGAGCGACAGCTTCGCCGGCGGCGGTGTGACGTCAAACTTCAGGTTGCCGCAGACGATCGTCTGCCGGGCGCCAACTGCCTGCAGGCGGGCGGCGTCCGCCGCCGTCTGGGCGGCAATCGCGCCCAGTGCGGCGATCGCCGGCCGGGTGAGGCCCGACAGGCGCGCATAACCGCGCTGCGAGCGGGGCGACAGGCGGGCATTGACCAGCGCCATCGGTATCCCTCGTCGCCCAGCTGCGGCGATCAGGTTGGGCCAGATCTCCGTCTCCATCAATAGCCCGATCCGTGGTCGGTAATGATCGAGGAAACGCCCGCAGGTCGCCGGCAAGTCGTAGGGAAGGTAGGCCTGCGTCAGGCGGTCGGGGTAGCGATGTACCAGCTCACGGCCGGTCGCCCGGCCGGTCGGCGTCATGTGGGTGAGCAGGACGTGGTGTTCGGGGTGGCGCTGCAGCAGCAGGTCGATCAGCGGTTCGGCGGCACGGGTCTCGCCGACCGACACCGCGTGCAGCCATATCAGCGGCCGAGCGGGTGGCGGTGGGTAGAAGCCGTGACGCTCGCCGACGTGCCGCAGGTACTCGGGCTGCCGGCGGGAACGCCAGAGTAGCCGCATCCAGACCAGCGGCATTGCCAGATGAAAAAGCAGCGAATAGAGCAGCCGGATCAACGACACAGTGCCCGCTCGGCGGCCGCGATGACCGCGGCGGGTTCGGGTGGTGCACCCGAGTTGCCCAGATTGCGGACGAACCCGTTGCCAAAGACCCCGGTCAGTGCCGGATCGGTTGCCACGTAGAGGGCGATCACCGGTACGCGCAACGCCGCGGCAAGGTGTGCGAGGCCGGTGTCGACGCCGATCGCGACGCTGGCTCGCGCCAGCAGCGCCGCCAGTTCCCGCAGGCCGAGCGGTGGCGCGACGATCGCTCCGGTGACGGCAGCTGCGATGCGTTCGGCACGCTCCCGTTCGCGCGCGTTACCGGTCGGCAGGATCGAGGTCACCCCGCTGCGCAACAGTTCGCGGCCGAGCGCACACCAGTGCGACTCGTCCCACAGCTTGTCGTCACGGCTGGTCGCCGTCAGCAGGACCGCAACGGGTCCGTTCGGCAGCCAGCCGACATCCATGACCGGCGGCGATATCCCGTACTCAAGCGGCAGGTCGACCGGGTAGTCGAATGCCGCTGCCGCCAGCCAGCGGTTGCGTTGCACGGCGTGCACGTTGCGCGGGATGACGAAGGTGTCGTCGTAGAAGCGCGCGGCGAGTGGCTCGCGTGCCGCCTCGGCGGCGTAGCCGAGGCGCCGCCCGTTTGCCAGCCGGCTGACCAGGGCGCTCTTGACGAGGCCCTGGGTGTCCAGTATGTAGTCGTAGGTCCTGGCGCGCAGGCGCTGCCGGAAGTCGCGCAGCTCTTGCCAGGTCGCAGTCCGGCCAAGCTGGCGGCGCCAGCGCCGGATGGCGATCGGGATCACCTCGCCGACTGCCGGGTGCAGGCGTGGAATGTCGGCGAAGTTCTCCTCGACGCACCAGTCGATGCCGGCGTCGGGAAAACTGCGCCGCAGGTCGCTGACCACCGGCAGGTTGTGAATTACGTCACCGAGCGACGAGGTCTTGAGCAATAGGATGTGCATCGCCGGGTCAGGGTGACGAAGATCGGTGGCAGCCGGGAAGTGCGCATTATAGGTCCTTGCCGTTCGCCGCCGGGGCCCCATCTGCCGGCTATAATCCCGCCTCGCGCCAGCCCTGTGTGGCAAGTCGGTGCCGTCTGGAGACGATGCAAATGAAACCCCCCGTGATTCGTCCGGTCATTCTCTGTGGAGGATCCGGAACCCGTTTGTGGCCCCTGTCACGGACTCATTATCCGAAGCAGTTTCTCTGCCTGGTCGACGAGTATTCTCTGCTGCAGAATACGCTGCGCAGACTCGCCGGGCTCGAAGGCCTGGGAAAACCGATCGCCGTTGCCAACGAGCACCATCGCTTTCTGGTTGCCGAGCAACTGTTCGAGATTGGCCTCAAGGCAGACATCCTGCTCGAACCGGCGGCCCGCAATACGGCGCCGGCCGTCGCAGCGGCCGCCATCCGGGCGCTCGCCGACGCCGACGGCGAAGCGCCGCCCCTGTTGCTGGTCTTGCCCTCCGACCACGTCATCGCTGGCATCGCAGCCTTCCAGGAAGCAGTTCGGGCGGCAATCCCGCATGCCCGGGAAGGGGCGCTGGTGACCTTTGGTATCCTGCCGGACCGACCGGAAACCGGCTACGGTTACATTCGCCGCGGCGCTCCGCTGCCGGGCGGCTACGTTCTCGACCGCTTTGTCGAGAAGCCCGATGCGGCGACGGCGAAGACCTACCTCGATTCGGGTGACCATTTCTGGAACAGCGGCATGTTCCTGTTTCGTGCCGACAGCTTTCTCGACGCGCTGCAGCGCTTCGCGCCAGTGATGCGCGAGCAGGTGGCTGCCGCTTGCGCGGCGTCGCGGCGGGATCTCGACTTTCTCCGTCTCGACGAAACCGCCTTTGCTGCCAGCCCCGCGAACTCGATCGACTACGCGGTCATGGAAAAGACCGATCATGGCGTCGTGATTCCCCTCGACGCCGGCTGGAACGACATCGGCGCATCGGACGCGCTGGCGACGATCGGCCAGGTTGACAGCGACGGCAACGCGCGGCGTGGCGACGTGCGCAGCGTCGATACCAACAACTGCGTCCTGTTTTCCGAGGGCAGGCTGCTGGCGACGGTCGGCGTCAAGGACCTGGTGGTCATCGCCACCCCCGACGCGGTGCTGGTCGCCGACAAGGCGAAGGCGCAGGATGTCAAGACGCTCGTCGATGACCTGAAGCGCTCGGGCCGCTGCGAGACGGAGTTCCGCCACGTCGTCCACCGGCCGTGGGGCAGTTACGAAGGCCTCGCCCATGGCCCACGCTACCAGGTCAAGAGGATCCTGGTGAAGCCCGGCGCCAGTCTCAGCCTGCAGAAGCATCACCATCGTGCCGAGCACTGGGTTGTCGTCAAGGGCACGGCAGCAATCGTCCGCGGCGAGGAATCGCTGCTGCTGTCCGAAAATCAGTCGACCTACATCCCGCTGGGCGTCGTTCACCGGCTGGAGAATCCGGGCAAGATCGACCTCGAGATCGTCGAAGTGCAGTCCGGCAGCTATCTGGGCGAGGACGACATCGTCCGCCTTGAAGACACTTATGGCAGATGACCCGGGATCCGCAGCCGGTTCACCGGCGTCGGCCGCACGCGAAGGCTTGAGGACATGATACTGGTCACTGGCGGTGCCGGCTTCATCGGCGCGAACTTCGCACTCGACTGGCTGGCGGCAAGCGACGAGCCGATCGTCAATCTCGACCGGCTGACCTATGCCGGCAACCGGCAGAGCCTCGCCGCGTTGGCCGGCGACGCCCGCCACATCTTCGTGCACGGCGACATCGGCGACGGCGAACTCTGCTCCCGCCTGCTCGCGCAGTACGAACCGCGGGCGATCGTCAACTTTGCCGCCGAGTCACACGTGGACCGCTCGATCCACGGCCCCGCCGACTTCATCCAGACCAACGTCGTCGGCACCTTCCAGTTGCTCGAGAGCGTCCGCGAGTACTGGAAGCTGCTGCCGGAGGACGCCCGGCGAAGCTTCCGCTTCCTGCACGTGTCGACCGACGAAGTGTACGGCTCGCTCGCACCCGACGCGCCGGCGTTCACCGAAGACCACCCCTATCAGCCGAACAGCCCGTATTCGGCGAGCAAGGCAGCCAGTGACCACCTGCTGCGCGCCTATCATCACACCTATGGTCTGCCGGTGCTGACCACCAACTGTTCGAACAACTATGGTCCCTACCAGTTTCCCGAGAAGCTGATCCCGCTGATGGTCGTCAATGCGCTGGCGGGCAAGCCGCTGCCGGTGTATGGCGATGGCCAGCAGATTCGCGACTGGCTTTACGTCGGCGATCACTGTGCGGCGATTCGGCGCGTGCTGGCGGCCGGCGTTCCCGGCACCACCTACAATGTCGGTGGCGGCAACGAAAAGGCGAATCTGGACATCGTGCACACCGTCTGCGGACTGCTGGACGAGTTGCGCCCGCGTCCTGACGGCAGGCCCTATTGCCAGCAGATCACTTACGTCGCTGACCGTCCCGGACATGATCGCCGCTACGCGATCGACGCGCGCCGGATCGAGCGCGAACTCGGCTGGAAGCCCGCGGAGAGCTTTGCTTCCGGCATCGCCAAGACCGTTCGCTGGTATCTGGCAAACGAGGACTGGGTGCGCAACGTGCAATCCGGAGCCTACCGCGAGTGGGTCGAGAAGAACTACGGCGACCGGAAAAAAGTGGGATCATAGTCGCCTGCAAGTTTCTTCTTCCGGGAGGCGGCCTTGGGCTGGTGGTTGGCGTACGTCGCACTGGGCTTGTTTACCGGCTTTGCGGCAGGAGCCCTGGGAATCGGTGGCGGGCTGGTGATGGTGCCGTCGCTGACCATCATCTTTGCCGCGCAGGCCGGCTTTCCCGCGGCCGAGGTTCTGCATCTGGCGCTCGGCACGTCGATGGCCGTGATCCTGTTCACCTCGCTTTCCAGCCTGCTGGCGCACCATCGGCATGGTGCCGTGTTGTGGCCGATCGTCGTTCAGATCACGCCCGGGATTCTGCTTGGCACGCTGCTGGGGACGTTGCTGGCTGCGAGCGTGCCGGCGCAGCCGCTGGCAATCTTCTTCAGTGCCTTCGTCTCGCTGGTGGCGGTGCAGATGGTCTTCAACCTGAAGCCGAGGGCCGCGCGCGAACTGCCGGGACGCGCTGCCGTCCTCGTCGTCGGCGTCGGCATCGGTGGCGTCTCGGCGCTGGTGTCGATCGGCGGCGGCTCGCTGACCGTCCCCTTCCTCACCTGGTGCAACGTCCGCGTCCACAACGCCATCGGCACCTCGGCGGCGATCGGCTTCCCGATCGCCGTTGGCGGTTCGCTGGGCTATCTCTTCAACGGCTGGGAGCATCCCGGGCTGCCGGCGGGGAGTGTCGGTTACATCTACCTGCCCGCCTTCCTCTGGCTCGTGCCGAGCAGCATGCTGATGGCACCGTTCGGTGCGAAGCTGGCGCACAGCCTGCCGGTGGCGACCCTGAAACGCCTCTTTGCCGGACTGCTGGTCGTGCTCGCGGCGCGGATGCTCTGGCGGCTGCTGGCGTGACCGCCGATCAGCAGCCGCGAAACCTCGGTGCCCGCTTGGCGAGAAAGGCCGCCAGCCCCTCACGGTAGTCCGCTGTCTCGAGGAAGGCGAAGGAATCGCGCAACTCCTCTTCGCGCAGCGGCAGATCCTGTTGCAGACGGCGCAGCAGCTGCTTGTGCCAGCGCGCGACCAGCGGCGCTCCCTGGCAGATTCGCCGGGCTGTGGCGGCGGCTTCCGCGGCAACTGCCCCGTCGGCGACGACACGCGTCACGAGTCCCTTGGCGAGGGCCTCGGCCGCTCCCAGGATACGGCCCTCGAGGAGCAGCTCGCGCATCGTCGCCGCACCGGCAAGGCGCAACAGCGCCAGCATCTCGACCGGATACATCGAGAAACCGAGCCGGTTGATCGGTGCGCCAAAGCGGGCAGACTCACCGCAGATGCGCAGATCGCATTGGGCGGCGATCTCCAGGCCACCACCGATACAGGCGCCCTGGATCAGCGCGATCGTCGGCAGGGGGCAGTCGCCGACCGCTTGCAGCGCGGCTCCCGCCTGTGCGTGATAAGCCATCGCATGCTCGACGGTATCACGCTGGCTGGTGAACTCCTCGATGTCGCCGCCGGCGGCGAAGGCCTGTTCTCCCTCACCCTGCAGCACCAGGCAGCGAAGCCGGGTGTCGGCAGAAAGCTCGCTGACGACCAGCGCCAGTTGCCGCCACATGGCGGAGTCGACGGCGTTGAGTTTCGCCGGATTCGATAGCGTGACGGTCGCCACCTCGCCATCGCAAGTGCACCTGATGCTGCCACTCATGACACGGCCTCGGCCTTCACGACCGTGCCGCGCGCCAGCGCCTGGCGGCCGGCAAGGATGTGGTCGTGCATCATCGTCTGTGCGCGCGGTGCATCGCCGGCCTTGATCGCCTCGAGGATGCCGGCATGCTCGTCCAGCGATTGCTGCAGCCGGCCGTCGATGCTCAACGAAAACAGCCGCGTGAGCTTGAGCACCTTGCGCAAGTCCTGGATCACCTGCCGCAGCCAGCGGTTGCCGGACATTTCCTGGATGTGGAAGTGGAACTCCTGATTGGTTTCAAAGAAGCGTCCGATCTGGTTGCTGGCGGCAAAGCGCTGCAACTGGCGATGCAGTGCCTCGAGCCGGGCGATCTGCTCCGGCCTTGCTCTTGTCGTCGCTTCGAGGGCGCAGCGTCCCTCGAGCATCGCCATCAGGGGAAAGATCTCGTCCAGATCCTGGTCCGAGATCTCGGTGACGAAGGCCCCGCGGCGTGGCCGCAGGGTGACCAGCCCTTCGGCGGCGAGCACCTTCAGCGCTTCACGCAGTGGCGTCCGGCTGATGCCATACTCGACCGCCAACTGTTGTTCGTCGATGCGGATTCCGGGCAACAGTTCGTGCGCAAAAATCCGCTGTCGCAGCCGCTCGGCGACTTCCTGGTAGAGGGCCGTCTGCGCTATCCGACTCGGCGCCATGGCTGTTCTTCTTCATACGGTGAATCTGGATCCCGGAAACTTGCTTTCATAATTATGGATACAGTATTATTCGCTGGGCGGGGTGTCAAGAGCTCGAACAGGCTGCGCTAGGCAGCGCGTCTCCCGCCACGAATACCACGGCTGCGGCGTCGCCACTTGGCCTGCCCGCCCCAATCCACAGATTTCCTGAAAGGTTCCGTCATGCCCAACGAGAACAGCCCTGAACTGCCGAATTCCGCCAATCTCGACGCCTGGAAGAGGGCCGCCACCAAATCCGCACCGGGTGGCAACGTCGATGCCCTGAACTGGGTGACGCCCGAGGGGATCGTCGTCAAGCCTCTGTATACCAAAAAGGATGTCGACGGCCTGCAGTACACCGACACCCTGCCCGGCCTGGCGCCATTCGTCCGCGGGCCGCAGGCGACGATGTACGCGGTGCGTCCGTGGACCATTCGCCAGTACGCCGGCTTTTCCACTGCCGAGGCCTCGAACGCCTTCTATCGCAAGGCGCTGGCTGCCGGTGGACAGGGTGTCTCGGTGGCCTTCGATCTGGCAACGCACCGCGGCTACGATTCCGACCATCCACGGGTCACCGGCGACGTCGGCAAGGCCGGCGTGGCGATCGATTCGGTCGAGGACATGAAGATCCTGTTCAATGGCATCCCGCTCGAGAAGATCTCGGTGTCGATGACGATGAACGGCGCCGTGCTGCCGATCTTGGCCGGCTACATCGTCGCCGCCGAAGAGCAGGGCGTGCCGCAGGAGAAGCTGTCGGGGACGATCCAGAACGACATCCTCAAGGAGTTCATGGTCCGCAACACCTACATCTATCCGCCGAAGCCGTCGATGCGCATCATTTCCGACATCATCGGCTACACCGCGCACCACATGCCGAAGTTCAACTCGATCTCGATTTCCGGCTACCACATGCAGGAAGCCGGCGCGACGCAGGCTCTGGAGCTGGCGTTCACGATCGCCGACGGGCGCGAGTACGTGAAGACGGCGCTGGCCTCGGGCCTCGACGTCGACGAATTCGCCGGCCGGCTGTCGTTCTTCTTCGCCATCGGCATGAACTTCTACCTCGAGGTCGCCAAGCTGCGTGCCGCCCGGCTGTTGTGGTGGAAGGTCATGCGCGAGTTCTCGCCGAAGAGCCCGAAGTCGATGATGCTGCGCACCCACTGCCAGACCTCCGGCTGGTCGCTGACCGAACAGGATCCGTACAACAACGTCGTGCGCACGACGATCGAGGCGATGGCCGCCGTCTTCGGCGGCACGCAGTCGCTGCACACGAACGCCCTCGACGAGGCGATCGCCCTGCCGACCGAGTTCTCCGCGCGCATCGCCCGCAACACACAGCTGATCGTCCAGGAGGAGACGCACATCACCAGCGTCATCGATCCGTGGGCCGGCTCGTACATGATGGAGAAACTGACGCAGGATCTGGTCGATGAGGCGTGGAAGATCATCGAGGAGGTCGAGAGCATGGGCGGCATGACGCATGCTGTCGAATCCGGTTGGGCCAAGATGAAGATAGAGGGCTGCGCCGCCGACAAGCAGGCGCGCATCGACTCGGGCAAGGACGTCATCGTCGGCGTGAACAAATACAAGCTGGCGAAGGAAGATGATCTCGAAATCCGCGACATCGACAACAACGCTGTGCGCGAAGCGCAGGTGGCACGCCTGAAGTCGGTTCGCGAAAGCCGCGACAGCGCCAAGGTCGAGGCGGCGCTTGCCGACCTGACACGCTGTGCGGAAAGCGGTGAAGGCAACCTGCTCGACATGGCGGTGCGCGCGATGCGACTGCGGGCGACCGTCGGCGAGGTCTCCGACGCCATGGAAAAGGTTTTCGGACGCTTCCGTGCGA
>ERZ761607.2701-NODE-2701-length-18609-cov-4.753692_pt1 | contig 18609 bp, 16 predicted proteins | sample MGYA00511164_ERZ761607 | MGnify/ENA primary metagenome ERZ761607 (study PRJEB28899, sample SAMN02445080) | bioreactor sludge metagenome | biome: EBPR sludge | place: Australia: Brisbane, Thorneside Wastewater Treatment Plant | collected 2011-06-22 ...
ACGTGCCACTGCCAGGCCATCTCGATGATCTGGCGCAGGTTGGGGTAGATGGGTCGCCAGCCGAGGTCGTGGTTGATCGTTTCGCTGCTGGCGATGAGAATGGCGGGGTCGCCGGCGCGGCGGGGGCCAATTTCGGCGGGGATGGGGTGGCCGGTTATTTCGCGGGCGGTGTCGATGACCTGCTTGACGCTAAAGCCACGGCCGTTTCCCAAATTGTACTTGCGGCTGTGTCCCCCGTTCAAAATCTCCTTCATGGCCAAAATGTGCGCTTCGGCCAGGTCCACCACGTGGATGTAGTCACGCACGCAGGTGCCGTCTGGCGTGCCGTAATCGTCGCCGAAGATGGTGATTTTTTCGCGCTGGCCCAGGGCCACTTGCAGCACTAGGGGGATGAGATGCGTTTCCGGGGTGTGATCTTCGCCGCGCGTTTCGGTGGCACCGCAGGCGTTGAAGTAGCGCAGGCAGGTGTAGCGCATGCCGTACAGCCGGTCCATCCAATGCAGATAGCGCTCCAAAATGAATTTGGATTCGCCGTACGGGCTGCCCGGCACAATGCGCTCATCTTCGTCGATGGGCATACGTTCCGGGTCGTCGAACAGGTTGGCGGTGGAGGAGAGGATGAACCCTTTGACGTTGTGGGTTACGGCCGCTTCAATTAAATTCAGCCCGTTGACGATGTTGTCACGCAGGTACATAAACGGTTTTTCTACCGATTCGCCCACCAGCGTGTAAGACGCAAAATGCATGATGCCATCCGGTTTGTGGGTGGCAATCGCGGCTTCGATGGCCGTCTTGTCGGCCAAGTCGCCCTGGACAAACACGGCATCGGGATGCACCGCATCGCGGTGGCCCTGGTATAAATTGTCAAAAACAACCACTTCCGCGCCAGACTTGATGAGGCGCTCGACGGTGATGCTGCCAATGTAGCCCGCACCGCCGGTCACTAATATTTTCATGGTGTCAATCTCCTTGTTAGGGTGAACGGTAATCGGTAATCGGTGAGCAGTAATCGGTAAGCGGTGATCAGGATGGATTACCGCTTACCGATAACGGATAACCGACTACTGGTTGTACACAGCGAATCTTGCAGACACGCTGTCAATTTTGGGGAATCACCGAGGCACCGGCGCTGGGCTGGCAGACGTAAACGTTGGGGGTGAGGCTGGTTTGTTGGTGATATTGATGGGTAACGGCCGTTACAAAACCATCCACCTTTGCCTCATGCACCAGGGCCACGGCGCAGCCGCCAAAACCCGCGCCCGTCATCCGTGCGCCAAAACAGCCGTCCTGCCCCTGGGCAATGTCCACGATGACGTTCAGCGCGTCATTGGTCACCTCAAAATCGTCGCGCAGGCTGGCGTGGCTCTCGTTCATCAGCTGGCCCAACAGGGCGGCATCGGCGTTTTGCATCGCCTTGGCGGCGTTGAGCGTGCGCAAATTTTCGGTGATGATGTGTTGGGCACGACGGCGCGGCAGCTCTGCCAGGCCGTCGGCTTCGGCCAGAAAGGTGCTAATCGACACGTCGCGCAGGGCGGGCACGCCAAAATAGGCGGCGGCTTCTTCGCACTGCTGGCGGCGTTCGTTGTAGGCGGAATCAACCAGGCCGCGCCGCGTGGTGGTGTCTAGAATGACAACGGCCGTGCCCGACCCATCCAGCGCCGGTGGCAGCGGCACCAACTGGGTGTCCAGGCTGCGGCAGTCGATGAGCAGGGCATGGCCCGCTTCGCCCGCCGCCGAAATCATCTGGTCCATGATGCCGCAGTTGACGCCCACCCACTTGTTTTCGGCCCGCTGGCTCAGTTTGGCCATCTGCGCGGCGTCCCAGGCAAAGCCAGAGACCTGCTGGAAAGCGCGCGCCGTGGCCAGCTCCAGCGCCGCCGAGGAGGAAAGCCCGGCCCCTTTGGGCACGTTGCCCGCCATCACGCCTTCCCAGCCGCGCAGGGGGTAGCCCGCTTCCTGCAAGGCCCAGGCGACGCCTTTGAGGTATTCGCTCCAGCCGGATTTGCTGTTTTGCAGGGCGGTGAGGGGGAAAACGGCCGTTTCCTCAAAATCGAGTGAATGCACCACCACCTGATCGTCCTCGCGCGGGCGTAATGCCAGCCAGATGCCCCGGTCGATGGCCATGGGCAGGACAAAGCCGTCGTTGTAGTCGGTGTGTTCGCCAATGAGGTTGACCCGGCCGGGTGCCTGCACAATCAGGGGTGGGTGGGTATTAAATTTTTCGGAAAAAGCAGCGGTTACTGTTTGTTGCAACTCCATCTTTTCATTCTCCTGAGTGCCAGTTTGTTTACCTGGATTTGTAGTGGATGTCAGACAATGTGCGCAGGCGGTCGGCGGCCTGTTCGGCCGTGAGGTCGCGCTGGGCTTCGCCGAGCATTTCGTAGCCCACCAGGAACTTTTTCACGGTGGCGGAGCGCAGCAGCGGCGGGTAGAAGTGGGCGTGCAGCTGCCAGTGGGAATGGGAATTAGACCTGTCAGGTTTATTATCGATCTCTGCTTCGGCGGGATCGCTCTGTGAAACCTGACAGGTCTCGGAGGCAAACGGCGCACCATGCCAGCCCATCGAGTAGGGGAACGCCGTTTCGAAAAGATTGTCGTATTTGGTGAGCATCTTTTTGAGGATGTCGGCCAGGGTATCGCGCTCTTCGTTAGCCAGGTCGGGCAGGCGCAGGACGTGGCGGCGCGGCAGCAGCAGCAGCTCAAACGGCCAGACGGCCCAGTAGGGCACCACAGCAACCCAATGCTCATTTTGTACGACGATGCGTTCCTGCTGTTCTAATTCTAGATTGACATAATCTATCAGGAGAGGACGGCCGTTTTCCACCCAATACCGCTTCTGGGCCACATCTTCCGCCGCTGGCTCGTTGGGCAGCGTGTCCAGCGCCCAAATCTGGCCGTGTGGGTGCGGGTTGGAGCAGCCCATCACCGCCCCTTTGTTCTCAAAGATTTGCACCCAGCGGTACGTCTGGCCCAGCTCGGCCGCCTGGTCGGCCCAGGTGTCTACCACGCCGCGAATGTCGGGCAGGCTCATCTCGGGCAGCGTCAGGTCGTGGCGCGGCGAGAAGCACATGACGCGGCAGACGCCCGCCACGGCCTGGGAGCGCAGCAGCGGGTGGGCAGGTTCGCCCGCCGACGGCACGTCGCTGAGCAGGGCGGCAAAGTCGTTGGGGAAGACGTAGGTGGTGGTGTAGGCCGGATTAGTGTCGCCGCTGGCACGGCCGTTTCCGGGGCACAAATAGCAGTTGGGAGCGTAGGCGGGACGGTTGTCGGGCGGGGCTTTTTCGACCTGGCCTTGCCACGGCCGTTTCATCCGGTGCGGCGAAACCTGGACCCATTCATTAATCAGGGGGTTAAATCGCCGGTGGGGGTGCTCGGTGGGGTCAAATTCACGTTTCACGTTTCACTTTTCACTTTTAAGAGGGGGCGAGGCGATTGGTGGGGAAGGTTTTGTGTTGTTCCATGATGATGCCCAATCGCCTCGCCCCTACGGTTTTGTGTGGGTTGAACAGGTCTCTAGTTTACGCGAAAAAGGGAAAAATAACCCATGCGAATGCGTTTAATGGTAATCAGGCAGCCAGTCGCCGTGGGCCGCAATCAAGTCATCCACCAGGGCGTGGATCTGTGTGAGATCCAGTTCGGCGGCTGTGTGCGGGTCGAGCATGGCGGCGTGGTAGATGTGTTCACGCTTTTGCGTCAATGCCGCTTCAACCGTCAAGGCCTGGACATTGATATTTGTTTGCATGACAGCTGCCAGCTGTGGCGGCAAAGAGCCAATTTTTACTGGTTGGACGCCATTCTTGTCTACCAGGCAGGGAACTTCTACCGGTACATGGGCGGGCAAATTGTCAATGATGCCATGATTGGGCATGTTGCCATAGATACGTGTTGGTTCCCCAGTTTCAATAGCGTGGATGATATTGGCACCAAATTCAACGCTGGGTTCGACACCGATTGGCTTATCGGCATCTTCTAATTCGCGCCGCAGGTGCTCCCACTCCGCAATTTGTGTTTCGCAGCGGTAGATATATTCGTCAAGCGGAATGTCGTACGTCTCCAATAAATCGGGTCTGTCGCGCTTGATAAACCAGGGGGTATATTCGCTGAAATGTTCACTCGACTCTGTGACGAAGTAGCCGAGATGTTTGAACATTTCGTAGCGCACATGGTCGGTCATACGCACAAACCGTTTGGGCCAATTGCCCTTGCGTTCAAATTCAGCCATCGTCTCGCGCAGACGCGGATAGACATCTTTGCCCTTATGTTCCAGCTTGAGAAAGAAGGCCACATGATTTATACCGGCGACCAGGTAGTTGAGTTCATTTCGCGGAATGCCCATGTCATCGGCCAGGTCGTGGGCCGTGTGTGGCACGCTGTGGCAAAGCCCGACCGTCTTGATGGAGGTGGCGCGGCCTATGGCCCAGCAGTTGATGACCATGGGGTTGACGTAGTTGAGGAACTGCACATCTGGACACAGTTCTTCCATATCGCGGCACATGTTCAGCAGTACGGGAATCGTGCGCAGTCCGCGCATGATGCCGCCGATGCCCAGCGTGTCGGCAATTGTTTGGCGTAATCCATATTTTTTGGGAATCTCGAAATCGGTGATGGTTGCCGGTTTGTAGCCACCGACCTGAATCATGCTGATGGCGTAGTCAGCGCCATCTAGCGCCTCGCGCCGATCCAGCGTGGCGTGGATGGTGGGGTGAACGTCAAGCGCGGCGGCTACTTTACCGGCCACAATCTCTGAGGTGCGCAGCCGTTCGGCGTCAATGTCGTGCAAAACCAGTGTTGAATTACTTAATTCTGGGAATCTGAGGATGTCTCCCATCAGATTTTTGGCAAATACGGTGCTACCCGCGCCAATAAATGTAATTTTGGGCATTGTGTAGTTTCCTTTTTCTGGTAGAGCGTAAGTACAAACCGACAAGCTACGCTCAAAATGTTTACGGCCGTTCCACCCCCAAAAGCGTGTTCGCCGCAAGGTCGTTGATAAAAGTGACAGCCCCGTCCGGCCAGATGATTTCCAAAGCCATGAGCTGCGACTCGGCCGGAAAGCCAAAGTGTACGCGTGTCGCATCCCCAGAGAGATAGCCGCTGTTGGCACGGACATCGCGTGTGTAGCTTCCCGTTGAGGTATGGAGAATAATCTTTGCCCCAATCGCAAATGGATTTGAACTTTCAAACCAGCGTAAGTCAATTTCAAGGCTTGCCCCGCCGCAAAGTCGATTTTCAAATAGTTGAGCTTGGGAGTGCAAATTGTTAACAACAATGTCCAGGTCGCCGTCATTGTCCAGATCGGCCATGCTCATACCGCGCCCGCTTTCGTTGGAGCCTAGCCGCCAATGTGGTGCGGGTTCAAAAAAGCTTCCACCCACATTCTGATACGCCTGATTCTCTTCGACCAATTCATTGCCGGGCAGGTAATCAAACATTTCAGCGTCAATCATGCCGTTGACCACGTACAGGTCGAGCAGGCCATCCTGGTTCAGGTCGCCAAATTTGCCCGACCAGGCCCAGCCAGAGGCATGTACCCCGCTTTGCACGGCCCAATTTTGATATGCGCCAGCCCCGTTTTGCATGAGCAAGACGTTACTAACAATTTGCGGATCGCCCGCCTCCTTCGGTTCAGGGGCCATCGTTTCCATCATGATCATCCAGGGAGCCAGGCTAATTTCATCTGATCGATAGGGGACCATGTCGGTGGCGAACAGTTCAAATGTGCCATCGTTGTTGATGTCGCCCCAGTCGAAGTTCATCGTGTGCTTGGCGGTGGTGGGGAAGGGAGACGCCGCTTGCCACGCACCATTTTGCCCCGCGCCATTTTGGCGCAGCCAGGCCATGTCGGGAATACTGAAATCGTTGCCCACCAAAATATCGCGCTGTCCGTCCTGGTTCACATCCAGCAGGGCAATAACCAGTGCCTGCGAGGCATTGGCAAGACGAGTGGGCTTGAAAGTGCCCAATTCTTGGGTGTACTGATACACACCTTCACCGTCGCTAAACAGAAACGTGTTACCAAGGGTCAGGTTGAGTTCGGCATCGTACGAGCCGGTGACCAGATCGAGTGCGCCGTCCCCGTTGAGATCACCCCAGGCCATTGAGTGGGCCAGTGCGCGCACGCCGGGCAGGGGGAGACGGGTGAAAGTGGTACGGCCGTTTCCCCCCACGCCCCCATTTTCCCAATAAGTCAGCGAGCTAACGATGTGGGTAAACACAATGTCCAGCCGCCCGTCGCCCGTCACGTCCACAATATTCACCGCCCGCGTGTTGCGGTCGGGCAACGTTTCTTTTTCGAAGGTGAGATCGCCCCGATTCCAAAATATGGAGGCCGGGCCGTTGAGGTTGGCAAAGACTAGGTCGAGCAATCCGTCCTGATCTAAATCATTGATGGCTACGCCTGCCCCATTTGTTTCAAACATGCGCACAACTTCGCCTTGTACATTGGTGACATGATCTAGCCAATGGGTGACAAATTCGCCGTTACAGGCTGACGCGGTGGAAAAAGGGGTGCTAGTCACATGGACCGGCAAGGTATCATCGCTGGTTGGGAGGTTCGTTTGGGGTGTGTCAAATTGATACTCGGTGGGTGCAATGTATGCTGCCTCAGCTTGAATTGCGCCGCCAACCGGCAGGTCACTGGGAACCGCCTCAGGAATTGTAAAGGACAAATCGCGGGCGGTTGGCGAGGTCAGTGATTCCAGGAAGGCCAAAATGGCGGCGACCTCTTGATCAGAAAGGTTTGTTTGGGGCATAGCAAAGGAGGGGGCAGAGAGAGGGGTGGTGCGAACGGCCGTTACCCCCACATATTCCTCCTGCATCAACGCCGGGAGCTGCCCGAAATCATAATTGCCAACCATTTGCACTGGATTTAGGTGATGGTGCACCGCATCTTCCAGCGTGAGATAGACGCCATTGTGCATCCACGGGCCGGTGATAGCCACGTTGCGCAGCGGCGGTGTGCGGAAAGCAAACAGATCGCTTTCATAACCGGTTTCATTGGCACGGCCGACATCCAGCGGCGCATTATCCCCTTTGCCTGGCCCCACCTGCGGCACGCCGATATTGTGAAACTGCATGTCCGTCAGCAAGGGGCCGCTGTGGCAATTGGCGCAGCCCGCCTCACCATAAAACAGGGCGGCACCCTCCAGCGCTTCGTTAGAAAGGGCGCTTCCATCCCCCTGCAAATAGTGATCCCAGGGGCTGTCTAAAAAGGTAAACGTCGCCATTTCATAGGCGGCAATCGCATTGGCGGCATCGGCAAAGCCCAGCTCTGCCAGCGGTGTGTTGGGGTAAGCAGCCTGGAAAAGCTGCTGGTATGCTGGCACCGCCAGGAGCTGCTGCATGAGCGTGTCCCACATCAGCGGCATATCATGATCGCCGATATTGGCCAGCACATTGTGTTGACCTGCAACGTCATAATCGCCATGCTGCCCCCGCATTTCATCGCGCGAGGTGATGGGGAACATCGCCTGCACGGCGACGGCGTTTTCTAAGCCGGAGGGGAGAAAGTCGTCGGCGGGGTTGAGGAATTCGGTGGGGGTGGTTTGTTGAATACGGCCGTCCCAAAACATCGTGTCCATGCCCACCAGCCCCAAATTAAACACAGGCGGCGCATTGCGCGGTACCAACACCTGCCGCTCGCTGGCAAACACCCGTTCTGGCCCTAATCCTTGCCCATTGGTGCCAATCGGCAAGGACAGTTCATCGCCCGTGCCCAGCAGCGGATGGTGACAGGTGACGCAAGCCGTATCTTTGTTGCCGCTCAACAGCGGGTCCCAATACAGCGCTTCCCCCAACGCCACTTTTGCCGCTGGGGCAGACGGCAACCGTTCTGGCACCGTAGCCCCTGCTTGGGCCAGCAGACCGGCCAGCTGGGCGCTCGTTCTGGCTGGCGCAATGATGGTTGGCCACAGAACACCCAGCAAAATGCCCACAATGACAGCTATTCCCAGCGGAATAAGCCAATTGGGCCACCTCCGCGACTCGCGTATTATCTTGGGCTGGGTATAGATACTCTGTTTCATACCTGCCTCAAAAGCCGAAGCGAAAATCATTGGTCGGATTGTCAATCCGACTTACAAGAAGAACGAGCATCGCGCCAATGTTTTGCACGAAAACAGACAGACACGATGCTCGCTCAGCGTAAAGTTGAAAATTGAAGGTGCGACGCACTGTTAAAAGTACGTCGCACCTATCGCTAGGAGGACTTATTCGTCGAACAGGGCGTTTACCTGCTCGTTGGCTGCTTGCAGCGCCGTGGCGGCATCAGCTTCGCCCAGAACAATGCTGTCCATCGTGGGATCCATGATGGCGGCAATTTCTGCACCGTTGTCGGTGATGGGGAACAGGAAGGTCCCATCCGGATCGAGTGCTTGATCGGTGAAGGCTGTGACATCAACACCGGCTGCTTCGCGAACCGCCAGGGTCCGTTCTACACCGGAGGGGATGGCCGGGAAAACAACGCCCGTGTCGCCCACGATATTGGCACACTCAGGCGAGGCGGCAAATTTCACCCACTGCCACGCTTCTTCTACGTGTTCGCTGCCGATGTAGATGGAGTCAGCCAGACCGTTGAACATGCTCTTACGCCCAGCTGGCCCAACTGGCAGCAGGCCGAACCCTACCGTAAAGGAAGAATTGTCAACATAGTTGCCAATTTGCCAGGAGCCGTCTGTGGTCATGGCACCAACGCCAGAAATGACCAGCTGTTGAGAGCCGAGGCTTGTCACGTCTGCCAGCGGCGGGGCAAAGCCTTTCTCAATTAAGCCCACATACCAATCCAGCGTCTCAGCCAGGGCCGGGTCGTCGTAATAATATTTGGTTGTCCAGGGGCCATCGGTGAACTGGAAGCCGTTGCTGGCCGCGAAGTGGCTCCACTGCGTCTGGCCAGAGAAGCCGCCAGAGCCTTGGTGGATAAAGCCATACTGCACCACGTTCTCTTTGTCGAAGTCGGGGCTGAGGCCGTTGTTGCCGTTGGCATCCAGAGTTAGTTGGGCCACAACTTCTTCAAACGTACCGCCATCTTGCGGGTTCCAGGTCCAGGTGTCGGTGATGGCCGGATCAATGCCTGCGGCGGCAAACATATCGGCATTGTAAACGACAGCAATCGTGTCCCAATCTTTGGGCAGGCCGTACCGTTTGCCCTGGCGTACCCACAGGTCGGCCAGACCTTCAATGTACATGCCCGTGTCTACGCTATCGCGTTCGACGAATGGCTGAATATCGACAATTTGTTCTTTGACGGCAAATTCGGGGAATTTGGCCAGATGATCGGTGAATACATCGGGGGCATCGCCGCTGACAAAGCCGGTTTGGATGGTGTTCCAGTAATCATCCCAGCCCGCTTGCTCAACGAGAACGACGATTCCGGGGTTGGCCGCTGTAAAGGCGGCGGCGCATTGTTCGTAGGCGGGCTGCTGGGCCGAGTCCCACAGGGCATAGCGGATGGTGACCACTTCACCAGAGTCGGCGGTTGTTTCGGTGGAATCGGAAGCGGCCGTTTCTTCCCCATCGTCCGTTTCTGTGGTTATGGCTGTGTCGCTTTCTGTCTCTTCCGTTTCTCCACCGCCACAGGCTACAACAAACATAGCCAGCAGAAGCAATAATGCCGTAAGCAGTAGATTCTTTTTCATTTTACATCTCCTCCAAAGTTAGAGATTTTTCGGGTTACTTTTGAAGACCTTGCCCAAGGCTGGAACAGGACACCTGCTCGACTGTTTTGGTCCAGAACAGTCTGAAATTGATTGAGATATTTTGAAAATCAGTGCCAATTTTTGCTGGCAACAAACCACGGTTTACCTCCTTTGTTAGCGCTGGTCGGCTGGTTAATCCGACTGAGAAGTTCAATTTATTTGAATCCTGAGAATTGAATGTTGTTGACCACACGCCGACCTAAAAACAGGAACAAGATGAGTGTGGGGATCATGCTGATGATGGTGGCCGCCATGAGCCCGGTCCAGTCTGGCGCACCCTGCGGTGTTTGGGAGCGGAAGATGGCCAGCGCCACGGTGAGCACCCGTACGCTTTCATCTTTGCCCACCAGGAAGGGCCACAGGTAGGTGTTCCAGGTAGAGACAAAGGTGAGGATGGCCAGCGTGGCCAGTGGTGGCCCACTAATGGGAATGATGATTCGCCAAAAGATGCCAAATTTGCTGGCCCCATCCAGGCTGGCCGCCTCCTCCAATTCCCGATTGATGCCCAGGAAAAACTGGCGCAAAAAGAAGACGGCAAACGGGGACATTAAGAAGGTGGGGGCAATGATGCCCATGTAGGTGTTGTCCCATTCGAGATCGCGGATTAAAAGGTAATTGGGAATGAGGGTAACGATGGCGGGTACCATGAGGCCGGTGAGATACACAAAAAACAGTTTGTCTCTAAACGGAAATTTGAGCCGGGCGAAGGCATAGGCGGCCAGGGCGCTGAAAAAGGTTTGGCCCACCACCACCAGCACCGTCACGATGACGGAGTTGCGCAAAAAGAGCCAAAAGTTGATTTGTTGACCAGAACCACCAGCGGCAACGGCCGTTTCCGTATCTACCTGCCCTAACACCCGGGCGTAGTTAACGGTGGTTAAGCCAACCGGCGCTATTGACTCCGGGTTGGCCAGCATCTCTCGCTGGGTAGAAAGAGAGGTGCGCACGACCCACCAGAAGGGGAAAAGGATGATGATTAGCGTCAAAATAATCGCGGTCCAGGAAAGGGCTTTGCCCCAGGTAATTTTAATTTTGCGGGGGTGAGATTGTGAGAAAATTGCGGTTCGACTGCTCATGGTTAACGCTCCTTCTTGATTAGGCCAGGTCCGATTCATCGGCGCGCAGGAGGCGCATTTGCAGGACGGTGGCGACGATCAGGATGAGGAAAAGCACGACGGATACGGCCGTTGCATACCCCATCTGGAACCGTTGAAAAGCAAATTCAAAGATGTACCAGGTAATCACCCGGGTCGCATCAATCGGACCACCACCGGTGGTTACCGCAATCGTGTCAAAAATTTGGAAGGAGCCAATGATGGTGGTGACCAGAACAAACACCAACACCGGACGCAAAAGCGGCAGCGTAATTGACCAAAAAATGCGCCGTTCATTGGCCCCATCAATCGCCGCTGCTTCATAGAGCGATTTGGGGATGGTTTGCAGACCGGCAAAAAAGAGCAGGGCGGTGTACCCCGTATATTGCCAGATGTTGATGAGCGCAATCGACGGCATTGCCTGGTCTGGCGAGCCCAGGAACGGCTGGCGGCTAAAGCCTAGAAATTGGAAAAGATTGTTCACAAAGCCTAGCGTGGGATCGAGCATCCAGAGCCAGATGAGGGCCACAATGACTGGCGGCAGCAGCCAGGGCATAATGAAAATGCCCCGGATGATGTTCGATTTTGTGACCCGATCCATCATCACCGCCAGGCCGATGGCTAAAATGGTTTGCAGTGGAATGTTGAGGATGACGTAATAAACTGTCACCTGCAGCGACCGCCAAAACTGCTTGTCCTGAAACATGTCTGCGTAATTTTCTACGCCGATAAATTTGGGGGCAGACAGCATATCCCAATCAGTGAAGCTGATGTACAGACCGCGCACACCCGGCACGGCATAAAACGTGATGAAGCCAATCAGGCTGGGCAGCAAAAACAGCCAGGCCAGAAAAGTTTCATGATTGAACAGCCGTTTCAGCAATGATGGCGGGGTGGGCGAAGTCAGGCGGGAAGCAGTGGATGTCGTCATTTTGTCTCCTCCATCTTACAGAATGTGAACGCTCCCGTGAGCGTTCACGGAAATATACAAGAACAGGGTTTGTTTGTCAAGAAAAAGATATTTTGGTCGGTTTGGGAGCGGCTGTTGGGTTTAGGTAGAGGATTCGCGGGTTACCAGGGTAACGGGGAGTTCAATCGGGGTGAAGGTTTGCTCCGGCGTGTTGAGCATGTCCAGAATGCGGTTCATGGCCCGCTGGCCCAGGTCGTATTTGTCTACGTGGACGCTGCTGAGGGAGGGGATGAAGATGCTGCTGAGGCCGATGTTGTCGAAGCCGACGACGGCGAGGTCTTGGGGCACGCGTTTGGCCAGATCATGGGCCGCCCGGATGGCGCCGATGCCCATGAGATCGTTGTAGGTGAAAACGGCCGTTATCTCCGGATGTTCTCCCAGGAGCTGTTGCAGTGCATGGTAGCCGCCTTCCAGGGTGGGGGTAGCCCCCACAATCAGCGCCTCGTCGTAAGGGATGCCGTTTTCGATGAGCGCTTTTTCATAGCCGCGCACCCGCCGCACCTGGCTGCGCGAGAAATTTTTGTTGGCCAACATGCCAATCTTCACATGCCCTTGCTGGATGAGGTGTTCCACGGCTAGAAAAGCGCCGTGTTCATTGTCTACGTTAATGAAGTTGACGTTCGGATGCTCGATAAAGCGATTGACCATCACAATCGGCGCGTAGCTGTCGGCAAAGGTTTGCATGGCGGTTTTTTCGGCTGCATTACCGATGATGATGATGCCATCGACGCCCTGGGCGGCCAGCGAGTTTAGCACCCGGATTTCTTCTTCGGGATCGTCATCGGTGTTGCACAGCAGTACGTTGTAATCGTGCTGTTGGGCGGTGTCCTGCACGCCGCGAGCCACTTCGGGGAAAAAGAGGTTGGAGATGTCGGGGATGACCAGTCCGACAGTTTGCGTGCGTTGGGTGACCATGCTTTGCGCCTGGCGGTTGGGCTGATAACCAAGCTGCTGCACGGCGGCGATCACTTTTTCTTTGGTTGCCGGGCTGATTTCCCCTTTGTCGTTGATGGCCCGGGAAACAGTTTGGCGCGAGACGCCAGCCAGGGCGGCAACATCTTCTATTGTGGCTCTTTTCACTTAGTTTATTTCCTCCGTGAGCGTTCACAGTAAGTTTATCAGTTTCTAGAGCATCGTTCAATTGGCAGGTTTGACCGAATTTGCTTGACAACGGCCGTATTCACAATTATCGTATCTGGCAACATTATCAATTTTAATAATGGAGTCTGCCTTGCGGAAGATTGAGCTTGTGATTCATCCTGTTCGTTTCCAAATTTTACGGGCCATTGGCAGTGAGGCACTCACTACCCAGGAGATTGCCGACCGGCTGCCCGACACGCCCAAGTCGTCGATTTACCGGCACCTGAAGCTGCTGTTGGCGCACAGTTTGATTATGCTGGCCGATACCCGGCTGGTGAACGGCATCCAGGAAAAGACGTACCGCCTGGATCAGCCCGCCCGGCTGGGCGTCGAGGATATGGCCAATTTGTCGGACGATGACCATATTCGCTTTTTCACAACGTATGCCCTGACGCTGGTGCAGGATTTTTCGGAGTACGTCAGCAAAAGCGCGCCGGTCGATATGCTGGCCGATCGCACGGGCTACAGCGAGATCGCTTTTTACGCGACCACGGCCGAATTGGACGAGTTCGGGGTAGCGCTGAATACGGCCGTACTAAAATTACTGGGCAATGGGCCGGGCGACGGCCGTTCCCGCCACAAACTGGCCATTGTGTCACAACCACTGCCAGAAGGGCGTGATGCGTGAAACGTGAAACGTGAAATGCGCGCTTTTCACGTTTCACGTTTCACGCTTCACTTAAAAAAAATCGAGTAACCAAAATGGAATTCATAACCAACAACCTGCCTCTACTCATCCCCATCTTCATCATCCAGCTGGCGCTGATTGCCTTTGCCCTGACGGATTTGGCCCGTCGGGAGAACACGCGTGGGCCCAAATGGGTCTGGGTGTTGGTGATTTTGTTTATTAACATGATTGGCCCCATCGTTTACTTTTTGGTGGGACGGGACGAGGCGTAAATGGAAACTCTGGCGATTCGCTGCGAGGGGTTGAGCAAGCAGTACGGTGACGTGCACGCCCTCCAGCCGCTCAACTTAACCGTGTCCCAGGGCGCGATTTTTGGCTTTTTGGGGCGCAACGGCGCGGGCAAAACGACCACCATCCGGCTGCTGACAGGGCTGGCGGTGCCCAGCAGCGGCCGCGCCTGGGTGGCGGGCGTGGAAACCACCACCGCCGACAGCGCGGCCCGATCCAGCTTTGGCTATCTGCCGCAGGAACCGGCCTTTTACGGCTGGATGACGCCGCTGGAATATCTCGATTACGTGGGTAAGCTGTTCCAGATGGACAAGCCCACGCGCCAGCGCCGCAGCGACGAGATGCTGACGCTGGTGAAACTGACGGATGCGGCCAAACGGCCGATTCACGGCTTTTCCGGCGGCATGATGCAGCGCATGGGCATCGCCCAGGCCTTGCTGCACGAGCCGCCGGTGCTCTTTTTGGACGAACCAACCAGTGCACTGGACCCGGCGGGGCGGCACGAGCTGCTGGCGCTGTTGGCCAGCCTGCGCGGGCAGGTGACCATCTTCCTCTCCAGCCACATTTTGGCCGACGTGGAGCGCATTTGCGACACGATTGGCATCATTCGTGACGGTGAATTGGTGCTGGTGGCGGGTCGCGACGAGCTGATGGAGCAGTACGCCACGGACAGCATCTTGCTGGAGGTGGCTAAGGGTTCGCCCACGGCCGTTGCCACTCTCGTGGCCATCCTGCAAAGCCAGCCGTGGGTGCAGCAGCTTGACCAGGAAAACGGCCGTCTCCACCTGCACGTCAACGATGTGTCGGCCGCTCAACAGGCCATCCTGCCGCTCATCGCCGAAAGCCGGGTGCAGCTAAATAAGTTTGAATGGGTACGGCCGTCTCTGGAGGAGATATTTCTCTCGATCAGCGATCGGTAGACGGTAATCCATATTGAGGGGTTGGCCGTTTACCGAATTATCGTCTCGTGCGCTAAAATCCTGCCCATGTACGATCAAATTGCCCGCTTTTACGACCTGACCCACGCCAGCCTGACGGCCGATTTGCCCTTTGTGGTGCAGTTGGCCCAGCAAACCGGTGGACCCATCCTGGAATTGGGCGGTGGCAGCGGGCGGCTGCTGCTGCCGCTGGCGCGGACCGGACATGGAGTTACAGGCCTTGATTTGTCTGGGGTGATGTTGGATCGGGCGCGGGTGCGGCTGGCGCAGGAAGCGGCGGCTGTTCAGCAGCGTATCAGTCTGCACCAGGCCGACATGACCCGGTTTACCCTGCCCGGTGCGCCTACTTTTGGCCTGGCGATGATTCCGTACAACACGCTGCTGCACCTGGACACCACTCAGGCGCTGGCGGCGCTGCGGCAGGTGAGGGGGTATTTGGGGGAAAACGGCCGTCTTTTCATTGATCTCGACAATCCCGTGGACATCGCCAACACGCCGGAAGATGCCCTGCTGAGCCTGGAAAATGTGCTGACCGACCCCGAAACCGGCGAATTGATTGTGCACCTGGCCAGCAACCGGCTGGATACGGCCGAACAAACTCTGCACATCACCTGGATCTACGACGTCTCTGCCGCCAACGGCGGCCTGGTGCATCGCACGGTAGCCCACGGCACCTACCACTACCGCTATCCGCACCAGCTGGAGCTGCTGCTGCAAGAAGCGGGCTTTAAGCTGCTGCACCTCTGGGGCGGCTACGACAAATCCCCCTACGACGAAGAAAGCGACCGCCTGCTGGTTCTGGCCGCAAAAAAATAAACAGCTACAGATGGCCCAGACACGGTCTCAACTTTAAATCCTGTGCGATCTCTGTGGCCCAAAAGGTAACCGTTCAGTTGGTGTCCCGCACGTGGGCGCTGCCCATGCTCTACAGAGAACTGAACGGTTACCCAAAAGAGGAGAACACCATGGAATATCGACGCTTGGGCCGGACGGGCCTGAAAGTTTCGACGATTTGCCTGGGCACGATGCAGTTTGGCTGGTCGGCTGACGAGGCGACCAGCCACGACATCCTGAACCGGGCGGTGGAGCTGGGCTGTAACTTCATCGATACGGCCGATATTTATTCCCGTTGGGCCGAGGGCAACGCGGGTGGTGTGAGCGAGCAAATCATTGGCCGGTGGCTGGCTAGCGGCAGCGTGCGCCGCGAGCGCATTGTATTGGCGACCAAGGTGCGCGGCGAGATGGGTAGCGGACCTAACGATCAGGGTTTGTCGCGCGGGCACATGATGACGGCCGTTGAAAACAGTCTGCGCCGCCTGCAAACCGATTACCTGGACCTGTACCAGGTGCACTGGCCCGACGAGGAAACCCCGCTGGAAGAAACGCTGGCGACCCTCACCGATCTGGTGCGGGCGGGCAAAGTGCGCTACATCGGCTGCTCCAACTTTCCGGCGTGGCTGCTGGCCAAATCGTTCTGGGTGAGTGATGTACGCCAGCTGGCCCGATTTGACAGCCTCCAGCCGCACTACAGCCTGGTGCACCGTGCTGAATTTGAGCGGGAGCTTCAGCCGCTTTGCCTGGATCAGGGTATTGGCGTCATTCCCTACAGCCCGTTGGCGGCGGGTTTTCTCACCGGCAAATACCGCCGCGACACGCCGCTGCCAGAGTCGGCGCGGGCCGAGGGGGTACGCCAGCGGTACATGAACGAGCCGGGATTTACGGCCGTTGACAAGCTCGAAGCCATTGGCCGAATCCACAATGCAACGATTGCCCAAACGGCCATTGCCTGGGTGCTGGCGAATACGGCCGTTAGCTCTGCCATCATTGGGGCCAATTCCCTGGCGCAGCTGGAGGAGACGGTGCGGGGTGCCACTGTGCCGCTTTCGGCTCAGGACAAAGCGGCCCTGGATGAGACGACGGCGTGGCAGTAGGAGTACCGCCACGCCTGAAGCCACTTGTTTTTAGCGAGGATTATGAACTGAGATTGGCCAGCATTTCATCGAGGCGATCGTAGCCTTCATTGACGCCCGTTTCCATGCCAGATTCCACCATGCCGTCGCGGTCGGCGATAGATTGGTAGATGGCGTGGGAGGTTAGCCTGGTACGGCCGTTGGGCAAAGCCTCCAGCGTCATCGTCTCCAGCGATACATGCCCCGATTCCGGCAGCCCTTCAAATTCAAAGGTCTGAATGATGCGCTCCGGCGAGACTTCATGAAACGTGCCGTGAAAGCCGTATTCGTTGCCGTCTTTGTCCTTGTTGATAAAACGCCAGCGACCGCCGGTGACGGGTTCAAAGGTCTTAAACTCCACGGTCAGGTCGCGCGGGCCCAGCCATTGGGCAAAAATTTCTTGCTCTATGTGCGCCCGATAGACAAGGGACGGGGCGGCATCAAACTCGCGGATAATAAACAGTTCCTGCTTGCCGGGTTCAGCGATAATCGTTGTGCTATTTTTCGACATGGTGTTACTCCTTGTTTTCTTTTTTAAGTTGTTCCAAAACCTCATCCAGGCGGTTGAATCTCTCGCTCCAATAGCGCTCGAACGGGGCTACCCAGTCGTAGATGGGTTTTAGCTGCTCCGCGTTGGTGCGATAGAATCGCTGACGGCCGTCTCGCCTTTCGCTCACTAAGCCAACCTGCTTTAACACACCCAGATGTTTAGACACCATTGGTTGGGTCCAGCCAAGCCGCGCCACAATTTCGTTGACAGAGAGTTCCTGTGTTCCCAGCAGGTCCAGCAGTTCACGTCTTTTGGGTTCAGCTATGGCATTAAACGGGTCATGTGTGGTGGATGTGCGAGCCATACGTGCATTATATTCCGGTATGGGAATATGTCAAGGCCAAATAGAAATTCTGTTCTAAATTCATGCATGTGACGGCTTGGCTTAAAATAGCCTGGCTTGCTGCGGCGGCTCTGGCTCGCCGGGGCCGCGCCATTGGTAAGCCTTCAGGTCAATGCGTTCCCTGGCAAACACGATGCCTTCATGTTCCAGCAGCTGGCGCTGCTTTTCGGCACCTGGTCGCTGGCTGATTTTGCCCTGGGAATTGATCACCCGCTGCCAGGGCACATCGGCGGGGCAGGCGGCCATGGCGCTGCCCACCCAGCGCGCGCCAAAGGCGTGGTACTCATCTGGAGTAACGCCGGTGGGGCAGGTAATGAGCTGGGCCAGCTGGCCGTAGGTGGCCACTCGCCCACGCGGAATCTGGCGGGCCAGCTGCCACACCTGCTCATAAAATGCGTCTGGGTTGGTGAGGGTTGGTTGATTCACGGCTGTCTCCTTCGAAAATAATTTAACGCAGAGATGCGGAGTCGCAGAGAAAAAATCTGTTGAATCTGCGAAATCTGCGGATTTTCATTCATGGTGGTCGGCGACAGCCGGTGTCGTCTCCTCAGAAAATAGGCCGCGGATTGCGCGGATGAACGCGGATGAAATTTAGTAAATCTGCGAAATGATTCGGCTGAGCTCACCACAAGTCTGTGGATTTTCATTGGACTTCTACCCGCTGCCCGTCGGGCTGGTGACAAAGGTGAGGGGTTTTTTGTGGGGGGAACGGCCGTTGCTTCCCCCAGCGCCCACACGTACTGCAAGATCAGCAGGCCGTTGACCAGCCAAGACCAATTTCGAGGCATAACCGTGATTTTATCTAGGAATGGGGGAATCTAAAACCTGCCAGGTTTCAGTCTGGCAGGTTCGGCGGTCAGAGCCAATCATCTGGTTCGGCCGTGGCTTCGGCGGGAAAGGTGCCCTCCAGATTGATCCAGGCCAGTTCCAAGGCGACGGCGCGGAAGGCGTCGTGGCGCAGGCGCTCCTGCCAGAGCGCCTTTTCCTGCTCACGAGGGTCGGCATGGCTATCTACGC
>ERZ761607.2703-NODE-2703-length-18596-cov-7.500405_pt1 | contig 18596 bp, 18 predicted proteins | sample MGYA00511164_ERZ761607 | MGnify/ENA primary metagenome ERZ761607 (study PRJEB28899, sample SAMN02445080) | bioreactor sludge metagenome | biome: EBPR sludge | place: Australia: Brisbane, Thorneside Wastewater Treatment Plant | collected 2011-06-22 ...
AGGGAAGGGTCTGCAAAACCCTCATTCAGCGGTTCGAATCCGCTCGGCGCCTCCACCTTCGAACTTCCGCTTGATCGCCTGCTCCGCGGCGAATCGCGCCCGCTCCGCCCACGCCGCCCGACCCGGAAGCATGGACCACCGAGTCTGGAACTCTTCGTCCGGTTGCCATCGGCGCTTGTAACCCTCGTCGCCGCGCAGCATCTCGAATCGCGACAGCCCTTCCCCGATCGCCCGCTCGGCCAGCGCCGCGATCAGCACCGTCCCCGGCGAAACCGACCGGTGTGCGGGATCGAAACCCGCCTGATAGAACCAACACGCTCCCGAGGCGGCGAACGCGTACACCGCACCGACGGGCTCGCCCCGACAGAGCAGCAGGGGCATCCAAACGCCCACGCCCTGGGGGGCGCTCAGGAACCTGCGGTGGAATCGCGACGTCCGACCCCAGAACACGCCGGGCTGCCCCCGCTGCCGCCAACGCAGCCGATGGAGCCGCTCCAAGGCGTCGTATCCCTGAAGCAAGTCGCTCGCGAACTCGACCGAATACCCTTTGCCCACGAACGCCTTGCGATGCGGGGCCCGAGCATCGTAGCGGAGGCTCTTGCTCAGCCCGCCCAAGAAGCGGTCGTAGGTGTCTGGGAGGGAGAGCGACAGGCAGGTGGACTGGTCCTCGCACTCCCAACCCGCTCCCGCGAGAGCCTCAGCAAAGCGACCCGGGCGCACTTCGGGGACGACCACCGTGGTTCGCAAACGGGCAAGCTCGCCAACGAGCGCCCCTGTCGCATCGGGACGCCCCGGGTCCAGCAGGGGGTCGAGGAAGTCCGACACGCCGAACCCGGCGGCCCGAACCACGCCGACGCCGAACCAGAGCGGCAGCCAGGCGCATAAGTCGTCGCCATCCCAGACCGAAAGGACCCGGACCCGACCACTCCGCGCGAACGTCTCCCACCAGGCGGTCTGCCAAGAACGGCTCTGGAAGGGCGAGCCCGAGGCGCGCGCGTGCAGCACGTCCCATTCGGGTGCGCGGTCCAGCGCTTCCGCCGCTGACAGCCATTCGGTTCGCATCGCCTCATTGTGCGCGTTACCGCTGGGCTTAGCTCGGCTACAATGAACCATGCCCGTCGGCAGATTCCTGCTGTGCCTCCACTCGCACATGCCCTATGTGCTCTCGCACGGCAAATCGCCGCACGGCACCGACTGGATCAACGAGAGCGCGGCCGAGTGCTACCTGCCCATCCTGCACGCCCTCGATAGGCTGCTGCAACAGGACATCCGGCCGCGCTGGACGATCAACCTCACGCCGATCCTCGCCGAGCAACTCGACGATCCGGCGTTCAAAGACGGCTTCGAAGACTACTGCCAATCCAAGATCGACTTCGCCATTGCCGACCAGCGGCGGTTTCAGATCGAGGGGCCGCTTTGGATGGAGGGCCTCGCCCACATGTGGCAGCGGTGGTACACACGGCAACTCGTCCAGTTCAAGCACCAATGGGGCCGCTCGATCTGCGAGGGCTTCCGCTACTTCCAAGAGCAAGGCAGCATCGAGATCATCACGTGCGGCGCGACGCACGGCTATCTCCCCCTGTTGGGCACCGAAGAGTCGGTCCAGGCCCAAGTCAAGCTGGCCGTCTCCAGCCACACCAAGCGCTTCGGCAAGCCCCCGCGCGGCATCTGGCTCCCCGAATGCGCCTATCGCCCGGCCTACGCGTGGAAGTCGCCCGTCGCCGACGAGGAACCCTGGGCGCGCAAGGGCGTCGAGCATTTCCTCAAAGAGAACGGCCTCGAGTACTTCTTCGTGGATTCGCACATGATCCGGGGCGGCGCGCCGCTCGGCACCTATGCGGGCAAGTTCCCCCAACTCGCCGAGTTGTTCGCGCGAAGCGCCAAGTACTTCACCCCGCCGCCCGAGGAGCGCAGCGAGTACGAGCGCTACGCCCTGCCGAACGGTGTCCAACTCTACGCCCGCGACCCCGAGACCACGGTCAAGGTGTGGTCGGGCGACCACGGCTACCCCGGCGACGCGCGCTACCTCGAGTTCCACAAGCAGTTGTATCCCGGCCGCCTGCGCTACTGGGCGATCAGCGAGGACAAGCGCGACCTCGGCGCCAAGCGGCCCTACAACCCCTGGGAAGCCTACGAACAAATCCCGAACCACGCCGAGGACTTCGTGCAGACCTTGAAGAGCACGTTGGCCCAATATAAAGGCGCCAAGGACCGTACCGGCACGCTGGTCGCCATGTACGACACCGAGCTGTTCGGCCACTGGTGGTGGGAAGGGCCCGAGTTTCTCTACGAGTGCGCCCTGCGCATGCACAACGACCCCGATCTGCAATGCGTCACGGGGGGCGAACTCCTCGACCTTGAGCCGCCCGCCGCGACGATCACCCTCCCCGAAGGCTCGTGGGGCGAAGGCGGCTACCACTTCGTGTGGCTCAACGAGGAAAACGCATGGACGTGGCCCAAGCTGCACGCCGCCCAGAAGGCGATGATCGCCTTGGCACAAGAGTGCCGGACGGGATTGCCCAAGCGCATCGCCGAGCAGTGCGCGCGCGAACTCCTGCTGGCCGAAGCCTCCGACTGGCAGTTCCTCATCTCGACGAAGTCCGCGCGCGACTACTCCGAGGTCCGCTTCGAAGACCACGTGGACCGTTTTGGCCGCCTGGCCGACCTCGCACGCCGAGTCAAGGACGGCTCGCCGCTCACGTTGGGCGAACAGGCGTTCCTAGAAGATTGCGAGCAGAAAGACGCCCCGTTCCCCGAGATCGACCTTGACCTTTGGGCGGCGCTGGACCACACCCTGGGCAGCGAACTCCACCTCGGCTAGTCGTTGGGGTTCGACCAGATCAGCATTGCGGCGAACAGCGACGTCGCGATGAGCGGCGTCAAGTGCCGTTCGTAAACGAACCCCAGCACATAGGGAACCAAGTACGCGGCGTAGACACCCAGGGTCGCGAGCGCCACCCGTCGAGCCATCGCGCTCCGTCGCGGCAAGAGCCCCCAGACCACCACGGCCAGTCCGAGCCATTGCGCGAGGCGCGCCACCCACAGCCGATAGTCTTGCCCGATCCGCTCGGGGACGGGCTCCATGAAGTAGGCGGGCGTCGTCCTGAAAAACATGGCATGGGCCTTGCGCCGGTTCATCTCGGCGACCGCCTCGGGATGGTCGCGCCGGAACTCCCAGCCTTCCCGCATCGTGGTGTCGTGAAGGTCCCACTCGTCCTTGTAACTGGTTTGGATCTTGGTCAGCCCGCGTTCGTCCAGCAGGTCGAGATGCCGCAAGGGATAGTAGTCGAGCGTGTGCGGGTTGTTGGCCTTGTAGAAGTTGGGACCGTTGCCGCTCGACGCATCCCCCCCGATCGCCCAGCGTCCGGTCGCCTGATAGCCGAACCACCCCCAAGCCAAGCTCGCCGCGACCAATCCGACCATGGGTGCCGCCCGCGAAACGCCTGCCGCCCTCGGCCGCAACAAAGCGACCAGAGCCAGCACTCCGGCCACCAAGAGCAACGAACTCTTCAGCAAGACCATCGCCACCAGCAACGACGCCAAGCCGACCACCCGTCCCCGGGTCATTCGATCGGCAGGCAGCGTGGCCAGCAAAAGCGCGGCGCAGAGGAGCGGCACGACGTAGCCCTCCTCGAAATCCACGGCGAACAACACCGCCGCATGGGTGGGCACCAGAAGAAACACGACCAACGGCACGGCGTAACGCGCACGAAACGCGGAGGACTCGCGTGCGGCCGCGAGCGTCCAAGCCAGAAGCGCCAAAGCGACGGCGTTCTTGATCAAGTACAGCCACACCGCCTCCCGCCCGAAGAGCGATGCGAAAGCCCCGAGCACTGGAATCAGGGGCATCCGGCTCGTACGGAACTCGATGGGCCCATACGTGGGATGGTTCTCGAAAACGGCCCGGTAAGTGCCATGCGTGTCCAGTTCGCGAATGTACGCCCCGAAGCCATAGGCCAGATCGTAGAGGTCGCGCGAACCGGGGTGCCGGATCGCATAGAACCAACCGCCCACCAAGCCGACGAGGACTCCCCCGACCAGCCACTCCCAGTACCTGCCGCGTTCCATCGTCGTCAGTGGATGGTCTCGACGGGTTCGCTGAGCAGGACGGCATAGCCGTCGGGATCGGCGACGAGGAAGGTCCGTTCACCCCAGAGGGCGTTTTGAAGCCCGCGCAGCACGTGGAATCGGCTGAGTTCGATGGCCTTGGCGAGTTCGGCCAAGCCGCTCACCATGAGGTTGATGACCAACCCGCCGCTCCGGTCGAGCGCCGGGTTCTGTTCGTGTTTGGGTTGTTGGAGCAGGAGGATCTCTGCGGTTCCGGCGAGCAGTCTCGCCACTCGGTGGCCGTCCCACGTGTCGGTGGAGGCCACGCGCAAGCCCAGAACGCCGGAGTAAAACTCCAAAGAGCGGTCCAAGTCCGCGACGTCCAAAATGAGCTTTGAGAGGGTGCTGCCCATGGCACGGATACCTATGGGCGACTGATTCGCCATCCGCGCAGAGCCTCCTCTATCTTGGATGGATTCGCATCAATTCGTCGTGCCAGGCCCTTTGGAGCCGGGAGTTCCCGCCCTCCAGATTCGCTCCATCTCGTCCCATGGGGTGAACGGCTCGGAAAGGTCGCGTTTGGCAACGCCCTTCAAGCCCAGCTTCTCCAGCACGTTTCGGTCTTGCTCCAAACCGGCCAATCGGCCCTCGGGAGTCGCTTCAAGCGCTTGGCTCGGGTGCAGACGACGGTGCTCGAGGTCCCACGCGCGCAACAGCTGAACCACCAGGCGGCTGCGCGGACCGTGATCGGTGGGCTCGACGTCGAACATCAGCACGGCCTCGCGTCCTCCGCCTTTCCAATGCACCCGCGCGACGCCCTGCGCCCCAAGGGCAAAGAGTCGGGTCTCGATCGCGGGCTCGATGTCGTGCCATTGCTTCACTCGAGGCGCCACGAGTTCGGCGACCATCAGCTTGGCTCGCACCGAGTCCAAGCCGACCAGCGCCAATTCGTCCGGATTCGCATACGCGACCAAGGTCTCCGCGTCGCCGGCGACGAAGGCTTCGGCGATACATAGTGCATGGTGGTCGAGCCCAGGGGGCCGCTGGTTGGCCGCGACCCACGTCGCGGCCAACCCGAGCGCGGCCAAGGCGCTCCACCCGAGTGGCATCAGCCTTCGCAAGTCCCACCGCTGCAGTACAGCCCGGAGAAGTAGCGCTTGTAGCGAATCGTTACAGGTTGGCTGCCGCAAAGGGCCGGAGTGCTCTCGCACATGCAGCACCCGCCCGCAGCCGGGTTGTAGCAAACGAACGACGACGCCCCGTACTCCGTTGGCGAGCAATCGTCTGTGCTCTCGCACGAGCCAGGCGCAAAGTTCCAACTGCACGGGAAGGGCGACGCCAAGACGGCGCATCCGACGAGGGTGGCGATCAGGAGTTTCTTCAGTCTCATGGGTTTCACTCGGCACGCTCCCACCACCGCAGGTCGCCCCAGTCACCGCGCTTGGTGCGCGCGACGAGGGTCCCGCCTACGGTCAATCCGAAGGCGTGCTTCGTGGTGAGGGGTGCGTGCAAATCGGTGGTCGGCGCTTTGTGGTTCACGTCCACCACTTCGATGGCGGCCGATTGGACGCGAGCCACGTGGGCGGCGAAATCGGTCCGGGGCGTGGCCGGCTGCCGGTCGACGGCCATCAGGATATAGCCGACGGCCCCGGGGTTCTGAATGTATTCGTTGGGAGTGCGCGGACAGTGAAGCAGCCGGGGATCGAGCCGGTCGCGAACCGCAAACGTCAAGAACGGTGGATAGCCCATCGCCGTCGCCGAACCTTCGGTCGCCCCACCGTGATCCTCGCGGTAGATGGTCAGGGCAAGATGGACCTGCCGGAGGTTGTTGGCGCAATTCGTCTTGCGGCCACGCTCGACTGCGCCGAACAGAGCGGGAGACACCAACGCCGCAAGCAGAGCGACGATGACGGCGACGACGAGCAGCTCGACCAACGTGATGCCGCGCCTCATCGAAGGCCCCCCAACGGGAGATTCGGATCATCCAGCGGGGTCGCTTGGAAGCCGACCAGCCGTCCCTCGGCGGACAACGCATGGCTGCGCGGCAGGAATCGGGGAGCCAGGTCCAACGTGAGCGCCCCATCTTCGTCGGCGTAGAGGTGCGCCGGCTCGGGGACCCGATCGCGCCACTTCGCGACCTCCTCGGGCCGCCCTTGGACCACCACGACGACGCGGGAGAGCGTCTCCGCGTCAAGACCCGCCAACGGTTGGACGGGCTGGCTGCTGCAGGTCGAACACGCTCCCGCAAGCACGACGAGCAAGGGACCCGTGGGCGCCGAACCCAGGAACCGCTCGGGCCGAAGTTCGACCCGTGTGCCGAGTTCTGGATTCGGCGGGACCGAAGGCCGCGCCTGTTCGAGCCGCCAAGCCTGGGAACGAGCCGACGATACGACTCCGAGGCCCAGCACGAGCCCGGCGGACAGACAGCCCGTGACCGCCAAAGCCAAGCCACCAGAGACTGAACCACGCTTCATGCTAGGTACTATAGTACCTACTGTGAGCGTCTGTCAAGCCCTTCGCGACTTTTCTTCAGGCAGCCTAGTGCGAGTCCAGAGCCGCCGTGATCTTGCCGATCGTGCCCTTGGCGTTGCCGAACACCATGACCGTGTTGTCGTTCAGGAACAGGTCGTTCTCGACGCCCGCAAACCCCGCGCCCATGCCGCGCTTGCTCACGATGACCGTCTTGGCCTTGTCCACATCCAAAATCGGCATGCCGTAAATCGGGCTCGAGGGATCCGAACGCGCCGCCGGGTTCACCACGTCGTTCGCTCCGATGACCAGCGCCACGTCCGTCTCCGGGAACAGCGGGTTGATTTGCTCGAGTTCGTACAGGTCCTCGTACGGCACGTCGGCTTCGGCGAGCAACACGTTCATATGGCCCGGCATGCGCCCTGCCACGGGGTGAACGGCGTACTTCACGTCGATGCCCATCGCGCGCAACTTGGCCGCCATCTCCTTCACCTGGTGCTGCGCCTGCGCCACGGCCATGCCGTATCCAGGAACGACGACCACCGACGACGCGTTCTCCATCAAGATCGCGGCGTCCTCGGGGGAGAACGACTTCGGCTGTTTGGCCACCTTGTTGGACGAGCCGGTCGAAAGCACCATGCCCGTCGAGGAGAACAGCACGTGCCCCAGCGTCCGGTTCATCGCCACGCACATCTGAAGCGTCAGGATGAGACCGCTCGCGCCGACCAACGCGCCGCCGATGAGCAACGACGTGTTGAGCAACACAAAGCCCGCAAGGCCCGCCGCGCAACCCGTGAACGAGTTGAGCAGCGAGATGACCACCGGCATGTCTGCGCCGCCGATCGGCGACACCGCCGAGATGCCCAGCACCAGCGACAGGATCATCAGCGTGATGAACGCCGCAGGGGTCACCAAGCCGAAGAACAGAATCATCGCGGCCAGCGCCAGCGTGAACGCCGCCAACAACAGGTTCACGGTCGAGTGGCCTTTGAACGTCAGCGGCCGGCCGGGCAAGAGTTCCTGCAGCTTGCCGTAAGCGATGAGGCTTCCGGAGAAGCTGATCGTGCCGATGATGGCCGAGAGGACGGTCGTCACGCGCTGCACGGTGTCGGGAGCGTGCCCCCCTTGGCCGGCGGCCAAGAACTCGAACAGGGCGACCAACGCCACCGCGCCGCCTCCCAGACCGTTCAGGAGGGCGACCATCTGAGGCATGGCCGTCATCTGCACCTTGTAGGCCGCCATCAAGCCGCCGATCGTGCCGACCGCGACCGCTCCGGCGATCCAGATCAGGTTCTCCTGCTTGATGTCGGGGTTGAAGAACGTCGCGCCGATCGCGATGCCCATGCCGAGCATAGCGAGTTGGTTGCCCTTGCGCGCCGTGCGGGGCGAGTTCATCAGCTTCATCGCGAGGATGAAGCACACCGCGCCCGCCAGATAAGCGATGTCGATGAGTTCTTTGTTCATCGCCCGCCCTCCCGTTTGCGCGCCTTGAACATCTGCAGCATGCGGTCGGTGACCGCGAAGCCCCCGATGACGTTGAGCGTCCCGAAGATCACCGCCGCAGTCCCGAGGGTCAGCATCATCGGGCCCTCGGCCGTGCCAAGGACGATGATGCCGCCCACCAAAATGACCCCGTGGATCGCGTTCGTGGCGGACATCAGGGGCGTATGGAGCGTTTGGGGCACTTTGGAAATGACCTCCAGCCCCACAAACACGGCGAGAATCAGGACCGTTGCGAGTTCGACAATGCTCACGAGCCCGCCTCCTTCTGCATCAGCAGCCGCGTGGGCTCGTGGACGATGCGTCCCTCGTGGGTCACCATCGTGTCCCGGATGATTTGATCTTCCATGTCGAGTTTCAGCTGGCCCTCCGGAGCCAGGTTCATCAGGAATTCGGCCACGTTCTTGGAATACATCATGCTGGAGTCGTGCGCCATCTCGGAGAGGAGGTGCAACGGACCGCAGACCGTCACGCCATCGGCGACGACCTCTTCGCCCGGCACCGTCGCCTCGCAGTTGCCGCCGTTGGGGGCGGCCAGATCAACGATCACACCGCCGCGAGGCATCTTGCCGACCATCTCGCGCGTGATGAGCACGGGCGCGGGCCTGCCGGGGATGAGTGCCGTGGTGATGACGACGTCGTTCCGCGTCAGCCGGGAGGCGATCAGGTCGAGTTCCTTGGCGTGGGTGTCGCCCGAAACTTCTTTGGCGTAGCCCGAGGCGTCCTGCGCGTCGTCGAGGACGATGTCCATCGAAACGAACTTCGCGCCAAGGCTCTCGACTTGCTCCTTGACCGCTGGACGGACGTCGAACGCCTCGACGGTCGCGCCAAGGCGCTTGCACGTGGCGATGGCCTGCAGCCCGGCCACGCCTGCGCCGATGACGAGCACGCGGGCCGGAGGCACGGTGCCCGCGGCCGTCATCAGCAAGGGGAAGAACTTGGGAAGGCGGGCGGCGGCCAGCAGCGAGGCCTTGTAACCCGCGATGGTGCTCATCGCGCTCAACGCGTCCATCCGCTGGGCACGCGTGATGCGCGGAATCAAGTCCATCGAGAAGCCGGTGATTTGGTGCTTGACCAGACTGTCCACGACACCCGGATTCGTTTGGGGCATCAGGAACGAGAGAAACATGGAACCCGGCTTGCCCCAGACGGGGGCGACGCCGTCCTTGTCCCAGGGACCGCTGACGCGAACCAAGATATCGGCCAACTCGGCGACCGCTTCCGCCGATGGGTGGACTTCGGCGCCCGCATCGCGGTAGCTCTGGTCTTGGAAGGAGGCCGCATCGCCCGCGCCCGATTGAACGGCGACGGTGAATCCGTGCGACACGAGGTTCTTGACGGTTTCCGGGGTCAGCGCAACCCTGCGCTCGCCCGGCTGTGTTTCGGTCAGTACGCCGACTCGCAAATAGGCACCTCTGACCCGCAGTGCTGATGCTCGCGAGTCTGTGCCTAGCATTCCATGCCGAACGCCTCCAATCCTGCGCGTTGGGACCTTTTGATGCAACGCTTTCGCCCAAACAAGCGTATGGGAAGGTTTAGGCCCGTTCCGGGCGCGGTTTGCTGAGGAATCCCGGCGGCGCGACGTAGTGGGTGCTAGTCGTGGCACGTCGTTCATCCATCCGCAGCGTCGTGGTCGTCGGCGCAGGCGTCGGCGGACTCAGCGCCGCGATCCATGCCCGTCTGAAGGGATGGGACGTGTTGGTCGTGGAGCAGTCCGACCGCTGCGGCGGCAAGGCTGCCGGCATTGAGGCCTGCGGCTTCCAACTCGACCCCGGCCCCTCCATCATCATCCTTCCCGAGGTCTACAACGACGTCTTTCGTGCAGCGGGCCGAACGCCCGAGAGCTACCTTCGGTTTCAGCCGTTGAACACCCTGTCTCGCGTGTTCTTCGAAGGCGAAGACCCCCTCGACCTTCCGGCCGACCAATCGGTTTGCGAGGACGTGTTGCGCCGCATCGCGCCGAACGATCTCCGCGCATTCCGAGCCATGATGTCGAAGCTCGATCCGTGCGTGGCGCCCCTGGAAAAGGCCGTCTTTGGATCGCCGGTGCAAAGGCCAACCGACATGATGCGTCCCGGCCTGATGCAGTTCGGGCTGCGCTTCAATCCGTTCACGAACTACAAGCGGATGATCGACGGTTGGTTCGAGTCTCCGTTGCTGCGAGCCTTCTTCTACGGATTCCCGAGCTACAGCGGCCAGACGTACCACGACAACGCCCCGGGAGCCCTTCTCATCCCCTATTACATGTTGAAGCGCGGCGTCTACTTCCCCGAGGGAGGTGTTCGGGCCATTCCCCGGGCCTTCGAGCACTTGGCCCGTGAGTTGGGCGTCGAGTTCCGGTTCGGCGTCAAGTTCGAAGAGTTCGTCGGTCCCGCGGCCTTTCGCACGTCGGAAGGCGACCAGATCGGGGCCGATGCGATCATCTGCAACGTGGACAAGATCACAGCCACGCGGGCCGAGGGGCTGAAGCCGAGCATGAGCTACTTCACCCTGCATTGGGGGCTGAACAAGGCTCTCGGCGGCCTTGAACACCACAACCTCGTGATCCCAAGGCAATTCGAGGCCGGGTTCGAGTCGCTCTACCGGGGGAACTTCCCCAAACCGCCAATCGTGTACCTGAACGCTACGGCCCGCTTGGACCCCGAAGCCGCTCCACCGGGTTGCACCAACCTCTTCGCCGTGGTCACGGTGCCCGCCGATTTGCCCGAACTGAACTGGCAGGCCAGGCGCGACGAGTACCGCGACGCGGTGCTGGCCGAAGTCCGCAGATCCGGATTGTCGTGGCGGGACGACGAGGTCGTATTCGAACGAGTCCAAGACCCCGGCACCTTCGCTCAGGCTCACGGTAACTATATGGGATCGCTCTACGGGCCGGTCCAGAGTCAGCGGCACCTGAGTCTGTTCCCGCTCACCAATTGGGACCCCAATCACCCGAGACGGGCCTACGTCGGCGGATCGGTCCAACCTGGAGCGGGTCTTCCCATGGTCACGCTCAGCGGCCGATTCGCCGTAGACGCCCTGGCCAGGGCCAACCCCTGAACGCTGAGGCCTAACCGCCCGAGGCGGACCACGTTCGAATGAGTTCGCGCACGAAGCGGCCCGAGTCGGTCAACTCCTCGTCCTTCCAGCCGCCCTTGCCCGAAGCGCCCGGCTTCAGCGCCGCCGCGCCTTCGACCTTGTCCGCGATGGACCAGTTGCAGTGACTCAGGTGGTTGGCGCGCATGAAGGCGACCCAGGCTGCCGTGCTCTCGCGGTCGATCGCGCCGTCGCCGTTCGCGTTCACCGTGCCCCACTCGGTGACCATCAGGGCCAATCCCGCATCGAGCGCTTTCTGCGCTCTGTTGCGAAGCTCTTGCTTGTGGGTCCCGGCGTAAAAGTGCAGCACGTAGGCGGTGTTGGGGTCGTCCAGTTGCGCGCCGATCACGTCGTCCACGTTCTGCGACCACAGAGGCGTGCCAGCAACGATCAGGTTGTGCTTGTCGTGGGCGCGGATGGCCCCTATCACTCGCTCGTGGTAGGGCTTCAACACGTCCTTCCAACTCACCCGCACGGGCTCGTTGTACGTTTCGTAGATGATGTTGGGCTTGTCGCCGTACTTCTTGGCCAGTTCGCCAAAGAACCGCTCGGCGGCCTCGGGGTACTTCTCCGCGTCGTGGGAATGCCAGTCCACGATGACGTAAAGGCCCTCTTTGATCGCGGCGTCCACCACGGTCTGGGCTTTCTTCATCTCGGCATCGGGGTGGGTCAGGTAGCCGCCCGATCCCACGGCGATGGCCGCCCGCACCACCGTCGCGTTCCAATCCTTCTTGAGCCAGGCCACGGTCTCGGCCGTGTAGTACTGGGGCATCCACTGGCTCCAGAACAGGCTCATCCCTGCCAAACTGACCGGCTTGCCGTGCTGGCCCACGATGCGGTTGCCCTTGACCTGCAACCGACCGTGCTCGGCGACCGGGCCCTTGGCATCCTGAACGGAGCCCCAGGTGGTGGCGAGGATGACCAAAGCAGCAACGGTCGTCATGCCCCGATCTTAGCCCAACCTCGGCGCGCCATGCGGTAGGCTGGGCCGGTATGGCTCGCAAGACCCCATGGTCTGGACTGCTCACGGCTGCGCTGCTGGCGTTCGCCACGCTGGGCACGTTCGCCAGCCTGCAATACGCCGGCCCGGAAGGCGCGGTGCGCGAGTTCATCCTGGGCGTTGGGCGGCGCGACCGAACCGCCGTGGAATCGCACCTCGTGCAAGCCGTGGACGCGCCGACTTCGCAGTTCCTCATCGAACGAACGGGAATGCTGCTCGCCAGCAACTACCGCTACGTCGCCGGCCGACGCACCACCATGCAGGGCAACAACACGCTGCTCGAGGGCGCGTTCATCTCGCCTCTCGGCCAGCCCGCGCCCCTCGTCTGGGTCGTCCGCCGCGAAGGACGCCGATGGCGTGTGGACGCCGACGCCACGCTTCAGATCGTTAGCGGCCGTCCGATCCGGTGAGGTGGGGTCTGACCGCAGTCAGGACGCCTCGTAGCGAACCTTGAAGTACACGGTGAACTGCACCACCGGTTCGACCACAACGGGATCAAGCACCACATCGAAGATCGAGGCATCCAACGCGTCGAAGAACGCCGTCCTCGGCTTCCGAGCCATCTGAAGGTTGTAGTTCTGGCGGTAAGCGAACATCTGCTGAGACTCCTGCGCCACGTACGACGAATACATCGCCGTGGGGTAGTACGTCCCGAACTCCTGAGCGTAGACCTGCTTCGGCTTGCCGAACTTGAGCCCGAGCCCACCCTCCAGTTGGGACACCTTCTGCTTGACGATCCGCGAGGCTTCCTTCATCAGCCGGGCGCGCACGCCTTCGAGGTCGGTGACCACGTAATCCACCTTCACCAAGTCGAACACCCCGGCTTTGGACGCCGCCTCGGCGAGCGCATCCAACCGGCCGATCGCGTCAAACTTCACCGAGACCGTCTTCTTGAACTCGAAACCGACGACCACCTCTTTGGCCAAATCGCCTGCGACCTCGAACCCGTAGATGCGGTTCTGGGAGACGAAGTCGTCCTTCACGTCCTCGGGTCGAACACCCGCTTGGCGAAGATTGGAACGGAACGCCTCCAGCGTCTCGGCCATGCGGCTCCGCGCCTTCTCAAGGTCCTCTCCCTCGACGCTGATGCCGAACACAGCCACGAACGAATCGGCCTTCACGTTGATCATCACGCCAGCGTCAACAAACACGCTTTTGGCGTTGGGGAGTTCGTGCGTCTTCCGCTTGGCCAACTCCTGGGTTCGTGCGGAAAATGAGGCGGTCTCCCTTCCGAACGTGGCCACACCACCTCCGACCTGGGCAAACGACTCGACAGCGGAGCAGACGACGAGAAGAACGGGAAACGCCTTCAGCATGGGGGTTACCTCAGACAATCAGACGCCCCGCCGGTGCCGGCAAGGCACAGGCCGACGATCCAAGGTCTCAGGCTTCAGCCGAAACGGGGTCGGCCGAGGCGATCCCGGACAGCAACTGGTCGATCACGTCTTTGGCGGTGTAGGTGGTCTGTCCCCGCGCGATGAACCGATTCAAGTTCGCCACATCGTCGCCAGAGGTCACGATCGGCACCTCTTCGTAGCCGCCCTTGCGGCGCTGCCCGAGCCCGATGGTCGCCAACAGCCCATTGCACACGCACTTCCTGCCCGCTGTCTCGGCCGGGTCGCCACCCTTGGCCAGAAAGTCCTCGATGGGCTCCGAAGCGCAGCGGTAGCCGATGGTGCCGTCGTCCTTGCGATAGGCTTCGCGCAAGTAGCCCAAATCGCAGATGCGCTCGCGCTGCTCGTAGACGACGTTCTCCGACATGGTGCCCGCCATCTGCAACACCTTGAACGGGAATCCCGTCGGCGAAGCCAAGGGATCGGTGTGGACGCGCGCCGCGCCCTCCAAAGCCGCGCGGATGACCCGAGCCTTCAGTTCGGGATCGATGCCGGATTCTTCGCTGAAGGCGAACGGTGTGCCCACCTGAACGCCCTGCGCGCCTTCCTCGATTGCCTCGCGCAACTTGCCACCGCTGCCGTAAGAGCCCGCCAGCCAGAACGGCATGCCGAGTTCGCGGAACTGGGCCAGATCCGGGATGTCGCGGGGACCGTAAACGGGTTCGCCCGTCTCGCTCAGCACCATCGCTCCCCGTGGCGGCGCGTTGTGCCCCCCCGCGGTCGCGCCCTCGATCACGAACCCATCGGGCGGAACCGAGGACTTCTTCGCGAGGTTGTTCGCCAGGATGTGAGACGTGACGATGGCGAGGAACTGCGGCCGCTTGGGCGCATCCGCACCCGGCGCCATGTATTCCTCCGGAACGAAGCGGTTGGTGTACGTCTCGTCCGAGGCCGCGCCGGCCACATAGATGGACAGTTCCGTGGGCTCCAACGCCGCCATGCGGTCCAAGGCGCCCGGAATCGCGCGGGGGATGCCCGCGCCCATCAAAACAAAATCAACCCCGGCCAACATCGCGCCGAACAGCGACGGCAACGTGGGCAACTGGATCTTCTCCAGCAGGTTGATCCCGACCAAACCCGAATGGCCCCGCTTGGCCAGAAAGACCTCGACGAAGTTCGCCACGACGAGGAGTTCGACCAGCGCCTTCGGGGGCACCATCGCGGGAACGGGCTTCGACTTGAAAGGCTTGTCCGGGTCCTTGCCGCCTTGGACGAAGTAGCGCTCGTAGATGCGCGCCGCCATGTCCTTGATCGGAAAATGCTCGAGCGCCTCGCGCATGTGGTTGCCCGGGTCGCCGACCTGAAGCCGTCGAACGAGCACCGTGTCGATCCCTGTGCCGGAAACGACGCCCATTTGGCCCAACATGGAGACCGTGCGAGCGAGCTTCCAGTTAGAAACGGCGACACCCATGCCGCCTTGGATGATTCGGGGATAGACCATTCTTGAGAAAAACGCCCTGGGGCGGTGCACGCGACCGGGCTGCGCTTCACACGCACGCAACCCATCACACCCCATTATCTACGGATCAATCGTCCAGACGGTGCGTCTCGTCATGAAAATGCTCCGAATCTCGCGATTTCTGTACGTTTGACGACCCGACATCCGACACAGGGCCGTTACAATGGTCGCTGTGCTGCCCTTCCTGATCGCCGCCTCGCTCGTCGCCGCGACCCCCGTCGAGGACCGAGAATACACGTTTATGCACTTCCTGGTGCATCCCCAACGCCCCCAACTGCCCACCGACAAAGCCCAGAAGGTGCAGGCCGAACACCTCGAGAACCTCGGCACGCTGGGACGCGCGGGCAAGCTGATCGCCGCAGGGCCGATGGAGAATGCCGGCCGCATCCGCGGCATCTGCATTCTGGTCGTGCCGCCGGACGAGGTGCGCACGCTCATGGCCAAAGACGCTACGGTCCGCGAAAACCTCCTCGTCGTCGAAACCCTGCGCTGGAAGGCCCCGGTCGGCTTCACGGGCAAAGCCAAAGAGCCGATGGAACTCACCCAAGCCGGGCTGGCCTACTTCAACAAAGGCCCCCGATGGGAGACGCTGCTGCCCGCGGCGAGCGAAACCCTCTGGAAGGAGCACGAGGCGTTCTGCGCCAGCCTGGCGTCCGAAGGCAAGATCCTCGTCCGCGGCCCCGTGCTCGACGAGCACCACCGACGCGAGATCCTGATCTGCCGAAGCGACAACGCAGCCGAGGTCGAAGCATTGCTTGCCGTGAGTCCGGCCGTCAAAGGCGGGCTGCTCGCGGTCGAGGCGTACCGCTGGTGGTACGGCAAGGGCACGCTGCCCGCGAAAGACGGCGACTGACCCCCCTCAGAAGTCCTTCGAGCGCATGAGCAGAATCAGCGAGGGCGCACCCAGCAGGGCCGTCACCGCACCCACGGGCATGTCCACCACGGCCTTCACCTGCTGCGCCAGCACATCGGCAAGCAACAGCAGCGCGCCGCCCACAAGCCCCGAACCCAGCAGCGAGTACCGCCAGTCCACACCGAGCAAACGGCGCGAGATGTGGGGGGCCACCAAGCCCAGAAAGCCGATGATGCCCACGGAACCGACCGCCGCCGCGGTCATCACGCTCCCCGCGCCCAGGATCACCCGCTTCAGCCTTGCGGTGTCCACGCCAAGCCGCTGAGCCGTCTCCTCCCCGATGGCGAACGCGTTCAGCCGCCGAGTCTCGCGCGCCAGCGCCCAGCCCCCGAGCACCAACACGATCGCCAGCACGGCGTTCTGGGGCCAATAAGCGGCCGACGTGCTGCCGAGCAGCCAACGCAACACCTGGTTGGTGTCCTTCCCCGCCGCCAACAACAGCAACGTGGTCAGGGCCGACAGCATCGCGCCCACCACCACGCCCGCCAGCAACAGCGTCCGCACGTCCACCACGCCGCGCCGCACCGAAAGCGCATACACCAAGGCGAGCGAGGCCGCCCCCGTCACCGAAGCCGCCGCGACCATGCCCAACCCCCAAAACGCCGTCTGGAAACCGAGCAACACCGCCGCAACGCCACCCACCGCGGCACCCGAGGACACGCCGACGATGTACGGTTCGGCCAAGGGGTTGCGGAACAACGCCTGAAACGCCGACCCGACCAAACCCAGAATCGCGCCCACGGTCAGGCACGCAACGGCGCGGGGCAGGCGAACGCGCCAAATCACGTTGTTCGCCGCATCGTGCCCGCCGGCATCGCCCCGAAAGAGCTGCCGCACCACGTCGGCGAACGAAAGGTCGAACGCGCTGCCGACCTTCACATGGACCACGAGGCACACGAACACCAAGCACGCCAGTGCCAGCGTCACGGTCTTCGCGGAGGAGCGGGGCACGGGCTGATTATGGATGAGGGACCGCGAAGTAAAATCCCCAGCCAGTGACCGCCTCCCCTGGACCTCGCCACGAAGCCATCGGCATCGGGCTGCTCGGCTTCGGCACCGTTGGCGTCGGCGCGTACCGCATGCTCGCCGACAACAGGGACGCCATCGTCCGCAAGATCGGTCGCGAGTTCGAGGTCGTCAGGATCGGCATCCGCGACGCCGCCAAGCCACGCATCGCCGACGCATCCCTGCTCACCACCGAACTCGAACAAGTGGTGGACGACCCGCGCGTGTCCATCGTCGTCGAGGTGATGGGAGGCCTGGACCCCGCCGGTCCGCTCATCGAACGCGCGCTGCGCAACGGCAGGCACGTGGTCACGGCCAACAAAGAACTCCTGGCCAAACACGGAGCGTCGCTGATCAACTTGGCCGCCAAGCAAGGCCTGGACCTTCACTTCGAAGCGGCTGTCGGCGGCGGCATCCCACTCATCCAACCGCTGCGCCACCAACTTTCGGGCAACGACGTGCTGAAGATGATGGGCATCCTCAACGGCACGACCAACTTCATCCTCACCAAAATGGCCGAGGGGGGCCGCGAACTCGAGGACGTTCTGGCCGAAGCCCAACGCCTGGGCTACGCCGAAGCCGATCCGACCTCCGACGTGGACGGCTACGACGCGCAGTACAAACTCGCGATCCTGGCCTCGCTGGCCTATGCCAAGGAAGTGCCCGTCGAAGGCGTGTTCCGCGAAGGCATCCGGGGCGTCTCCAAACGCGACATGCAGTTCGCCGACGTGCTCGGCTACCGTATCAAGCTGGTAGGCGTGGTCGAGGCGTTGCCCGGAGAGCGCATCCTGGCCCGCGTCCACCCGACGCTGCTCAAGAAGGACCACCCGCTCGCCCGGGTGGACGACGTGTACAACGCCCTTTGGCTGCGCGGCGACTTTGTGGGCGACGTGATGTTCACCGGTCGCGGCGCGGGCGCGGAAGCCACGGGCTCCGCCATCGTGGGCGACATCATGGACGTGTGCCGCAACATCCACTTGGGAGGCGCGGGCAACAGCGTCCCACTCGAAGGGGTGGCGCAACTCGCACCCATTGCAGAAACCAAAACGCGCTACTTCGTGAGGCTGGTCATCCAAGACCGTCCCAAGGCGCTGGGGTGCATCGCCACGGTGTTCGGCAACTGCAACGTCTCGCTGGCGGCGATGGAGATGCGTGGCCTCGAGCGGGGACTGGGTGAAATCGTGTTCCTGACGCACGAGTGCCTCGAGTCGTCCATCCAACTGGCGCTGAAAGCGATGCGCAACATCCACATCGTGGAGAACGTGTGCAGCGTGTTGCGTGTCGAGCACTAGGCTTTCGCGGGTTTGAGTGTTCAGTGTTCAGTGTTCAGTATTCAGGGTTCGGGATTAGGCGAGTACCCAGGCAGTTTGTCGTCCAAAGGTGCCTATCCATGTGCGCAACAGGGCGACGAACCTCACCGAACTTCACCGAGCCGCGAACCGGGGTGCCACGGTCTGACCGGGCCCACCCACCTCTCGTCCGCCAACAACATTCCTGCCCGGCAGACCGTGCCCGTTCCGCCGCCTTCGGGTTCACGATTCATGATTCACATTCACTTCCCCCCAGGTTGGGAAAGCGGAATACGGAAAGCGGAAAACGGAGGTCGCATTCACGATTCACGATTCACATTCACATCCCCCCACGAGCGTCGGCAGGTGGTCGGCAGGTTGCCTTCGGGGTCACGATTCACGATTCACATTCACATCCCCCCACGAGCGTCGGCAGGTGGTCGGC
>ERZ761607.2704-NODE-2704-length-18593-cov-8.293775_pt1 | contig 18593 bp, 19 predicted proteins | sample MGYA00511164_ERZ761607 | MGnify/ENA primary metagenome ERZ761607 (study PRJEB28899, sample SAMN02445080) | bioreactor sludge metagenome | biome: EBPR sludge | place: Australia: Brisbane, Thorneside Wastewater Treatment Plant | collected 2011-06-22 ...
TTTTACCTGACACCTCGCACCTTAAACCTGGAACTTTATATCATCGTCGGCTCTTCATATTTCCCGAACACCTTTGTCATCACACCAATAACCTCCCCCAGCGTGCAATAGGCGCGGACGCAATCAAGGATGTACGGCATCGTGTTTTCCGTACCTTCGCAGGCGATCCGCAAAGCATCGAGCGTTTGACCCACGCGCCCGCTATCACGCGTCTTGCGTACTTCATTCAAACGCGCCACCTGTCGGCTGTATCCGTTCGGGTCCATTTTGAGGATGGGAATATTCATCGGCTTGTCGTCCACATAGGCATTCACGCCCACGATCTTTCTGCGCCCTTCGTCGATCTCTCGTTGATAGCGATATGCCGCATCGGATATTTCACCTTGCATGAAGCCTTTTTCCAATGCAGGGATGACTCCACCCAGGTCTTCGATCCTGCGGAAGTAGGCGTATGCCTCTTTCTCCATTCGATCTGTTTGCGCTTCGACGAAGAAACTCCCCCCGAGCGGATCCACCGTATTCGCCGCGCCTGATTCTTCAGCAATGACCTGCTGGGTGCGCAACGCCACCGTCACCGCATGTTCGGAGGGAAGCGCGAGAGCTTCATCCATCGAGTTGGTGTGAAGCGATTGTGTGCCGCCGAGGACGGCGGCGAGAGCTTGTATCGCAACACGGACGATATTATTCTCCGGTTGTTGAGCCGTGAGCGAGACTCCCGCCGTTTGCGTATGGAAGCGCAATAACCATGAACGCGGATTCTTCGCCTTGAAGGTCTTGCGCATTTCACGCGCCCAGATCCTTCGTGCGGCACGATACTTGGCGATCTCTTCAAAGAAGTCATTATGCGCGTTAAAGAAGAAGGATAAACGCGGCGCGAATTCGTCCACATCCATGCCGCGTTCAACGCCCCATCTCACGTATTCCATACCGTCTGCCAGGGTGAATGCCAATTCCTGTGCGGCGGTCGAACCGGCTTCCCGGATGTGATAACCCGAAATGGAAATGGTATTCCACTGCGGCACATGCTTTGAGCCGAACTCCATCGTATCCACCACAAGGCGCATGGACGGATGCGGTGGGAAGATGAATTCCTTCTGCGCGATGAACTCCTTCAGGATGTCGTTCTGGGTCGTCCCGCGCAGCTGGTCGGAGCGCACGCCCTGTTTTTCGGCGGCGGCGATGTACATCGCCCAGATGATCGCAGCCGGCGAGTTGATGGTCATGCTCGACGATACTTTTTCCAGCGGAATGCCGTCCAGCAAAATTTCCATGTCTTTGAGCGAAGACACAGCCACTCCGCATTTGCCAAATTCACCAAGCGCTTCAGGTTGGTCGGTATCGTAACCCATCAGCGTCGCAAGATCGAAGGCAATGCTCAGTCCGGTCTGACCCTGGTCGAGCAAATATTTGAAACGTTGGTTGGTTTCTTCCGCGGTGCCAAAGCCTGCAAACATACGCATCGTCCACAGCTTGGAACGGTGAAGCGTCGGGTGGACTCCCCTTGTATACGGGTACTCACCCGGCAGTCCGAGCGAAGCGGCGTAATCCAGGTTTGCAGTGTCGAGGGGTGTATAAAGTCGGTTGATCGGTTCGGAAGAAGTAGTGATAAATTCGTCGACGCGTTCGGGAAGTTGGTCCAATGCTTTCTTGAGAGAGGTGCCCTCCCATTTGGAAAGCGATTGCTGTAACTCATCGAGTTTCTTTTTATCGTACATGGCAGCTCCTTGGGCGGGTTGGCGGGATTATACCTTCTTAGACGATGGATGATAAATGACAAACCATGTCACCATCCATTGTCCATGGTCTCTTCTGGTATACTCTCGAAAAAGGTTTCTTCCATGTCCCGTATCGATTTAGACGTTGACCCCTGCGATCACATCACTGCCGACGCCATTGGCAAACCCGGTCAACGGGTTTTCTATCTGCATGCTTTTCAAGACCAGCGCACACACACGGTCATCATCGAAAAAGCGCAATTGATCTCGCTTGCCATCGGTGTCGAACAATTTCTCGCACAATTGAGCCAGCAATATCCCGACCTCGAAGAAGCCTCCGGCGACTACATCGAAGATGTCATGCGCATCAACCCGCCCGTCGACCCACTCTTCCGTGCCGGTGAGATCGGTCTCGGCTACGATAAAGACCGTGACCGCGTGGTTGTCTTTGTTAAAGAACTACTCGGCGAAGATGCCGAACCCGACTCCGCCTCGCAGATCCGCTTCTGGGCAACGCGCACCCAACTGCGCCAACTTGCCCGTTGGGGACAGGAAGTCTCTCAGCGCGGACGTCCCATTTGCCCGCAGTGCGGTCAACCCATGGAACCGGGCGGACACTTCTGCCCCAAGAAGAATGGGCATTTGCATTGAGCAGTTATCAGTGAGAAGTGAGAAGTGGTTGCAAATATAAAAAATGCCCTTCAATTCGGCGAATATGAATTGAAGGGTCAATTTATGTTAGGGTCCAATTACACCTTCCTTGTGGATGTCCGTCATGAAGGTGAGACCCTCAAAGCCGTCTACAAACCCAGCAAAGGTGAACAACCGCTGTGGGATTTCCCCGATAATACGCTTGCATTACGCGAAGTTGCCGCGTATGAATTGAGCGAAGCGCTGGGCTTTCACATCGTTCCCGTCACCGTTTACCGCAAAGACGGTCCGCACGGGCCGGGATCGTTGCAGCAATACATCGAGTACGATATCGAGTATCACTACTTCAACTTCACGCCCGAAGACAAACAAAAACTCCGCCCCGTTGTCCTTTTCGACTTCCTGGCCAACAATGCCGACCGCAAGGGCAGTCACGTCTTCTTCGAGGACGGTACGAACCATCTCTACGCCATCGATCATGGGATTTGCTTTCACGAGGAGTCAAAACTCCGCACCGTCTTATGGGACTTCGCCGGTCAAGCGATCCCCGATGAGTTGCTCGCGCCTCTCTCCTCGACAGGGAACTGGTCTAGCCTCTTCGAGCTTTATCTCAGCCCAAGGGAAATTGAAGCCCTTCTCCTGCGCGCAGAAGAACTGTGTGAATCAAAAATATTCCCCCGTCCATTGCAAGGACGCAGGGCATACCCGTATCCGCCAATATAAACATACTTCAGTGTCAAGTGACTCTGTGTCGCGTGGCACTTAAGGACTTTACACAGGAGAACTTAACCTATGCACTACAAACTCGCACTCATCGGTTTTGGAAATGTCGCCCGGTCATTGGCACGTTTATTAATTCGCAAACAAGACATCCTGAAATCCAAGCACGGCATCACCCTTTCATTTACCGGCATCTCCACCGGGCGGCATGGATTTGCCGTCAACCAGGACGGTTTGGATGTCGAAAAAGCCCTGGCATTGGTCGAGAGCGGCAAATCCATCTCGGAACTATCGGTCTTCCCCGTGAACGATTCGATAGCCGTCATCAACAACTCCGCCGCCAACTTCATGTTCGAGAATTCCCCCGTCAATACCCAGACAGGCCAGCCCGCCATCGACCACATCCGCACGGCATTGAACCTGGGTATGGACGTCAGCACCGCAAATAAAGGTCCCGTGGTGCATGGCTATCGTGACCTGACCGCCCTTGCGGCATCAAAGGGAAAAACTTTCCGGTTTGAGTCCGCGGTCCTGGGCGGCGCACCCGTTTTTTCGGTCATGAGAGAGGCGTTCCCCCTTGCGGAGTTGGAATCCTTCAAAGGCATCTTCAACGCCACCACCAACGTCATCTTATCCAGAATGGAAAGCGGCGAATCTTACGATCAGGCACTCGCGTATGCCCAGAAGATCGGGCTTGCCGAAACCGACCCCACCAACGACGTGGACGGCTGGGATGCCGCCATCAAAGTTGCTGCGCTGGTGACCGTGCTATGGGATACGCCAATGACCCCGCAGCAAGTGAATCCAACCGGCATTCGCGGAATCACTTCAGAGATGATCGCCAAAGCAAAAAAGGAAGGCAAGCGTTACAAGCTGGTCTGTTCAGCAGAAAAAACGGATGGGAAGATTCATGTCGGCGTTGCACCGCAGTTGGTCGATTCGACCTCGCCCCTCTACGGCATGATGAATTCAAGCACCGGCATCACCTTCCGCACCGATGTCATCATCGATTACTCGATCGTCCTCTCTGAGAAACCGGGCATGACAGGCGGACCGGTCGAGACCGCATACGGGTTGTTCGCCGATTTTGTAAATATTGCAAAGAGCGCGTAAAAGAAAACTTCCCCCACTCTTTTAAGGCACAAAGGTTTTCCTTCGTGTACCTTGGTGACCCTTTGTGGTCGTGACCTCGCTGAAACGGGAGAAAATGTTTTTCTTCCTAATCCCCAACCACCCAGCGGTCGCGCCCGAGATTTTTGGCTTCGAACATGGCATTATCCGCCCGTTTGAGCAGGCTGTGCCACGAATCCTCGCCAAGCCGGAATTCCGCAATGCCGATGCTGATGGTCACATGGATTTCTTCATCCTTCAATTGTATTTTCTTATCACGGAGTTCCCGGCACAGGCGGGCAGCCTGCTCGGCGGCGGCTTTCTTGTCCGAGTTCGGTAAAAGGACGATGAATTCCTCGCCGCCGTAACGCCCCACCACATCCGGGTGGCGGATTCCGTCCCGCAGGTGGATCGCCACATGCCGCAGGACTTCGTCACCCACCGGGTGCCCATACGTATCGTTGACCGCTTTGAAGTTGTCGATATCCACAACAGAGATCGAGAACAGGGAATGATACCGCTCGGCGCGCATCACTTCGCTCTGCATATCCTTGATGATCGTGCGGCGGTTCGGCAGGAAGGTCAACGGGTCGACATGCGCCACTTCCTCCGCCTGGGCAAGGACTGCTTCCATCTCGATCTGTTTGTTGCGTGCCAGCTTCTTCGAGTGTTCGCTTTCTGTCTGGAACAACTTCACCTGCTTGCGCAGTTTATCCACCATGGTCCCGGCATCCGCCTCTGATTCGATGCGTTCGGCAATGAAGATCATGTTGTGATCCTCCGTCGGCGCCAGCCAGAAATCGCACAACATAGCGGCATCCTTTTCGGTCGAGGCAAACTCACCTGCCCAATGATCGCGCTCGCCCTCCGCCAATTTTGCGCGAATCGACTCCACGTCCCTTTGCAGGAAAAGGTCCGTCAAAGTCACCGCGTTCAGGAACTGGCGTTTCACCCCATCGAAGGCGGAATTCCACGAGAGCAAGTTTCCGTCCCGATCCACCAGCGCAATCGCCGCCTGGATATGATCGAACAGGACCTCAAGGTCGCGTTCAGACAGGTCTGCAAGACTGTTCATAGGCTTATTGTAGCGTATCCCTCCGAAAATGGTTTTAACCTAACAAATTTAGTAACCTGTGGATTCGGATATGGTTAGCGCGCGCCTTTACGCCCGAACTGCCGTTCCAACATATCCACACTGAGGTGGATCATCGTAGGTCGGCCGTGCGGACAGGTGCGGGGAGATTGGCATACCTCCAAATCATTCAGCAGGCTCCTCTGCTCTTCGGATGTGAGCGCCTGACCGGCTTTGACCGCCAGCCGCTTGCAGACTCTCGCCGCAAGCCGCGCCTCCACCTCCGCCGCCAGCGGACTCTCATCCTCCTCAAAATCCTCCACCAAAGCTTTAAGCGCCATCGCCGGGCTTCCGCCCGCAAACAAAACCGGCATCGCGCGGACCTGGAAGGTATTCGTCCCAAACTCTTCCACTTCAAAGCCAAAATGGTTCAAGAAAGGCAATTGCTCCGTTAACACCTTCGCTGACCCCGGCGGCAAAGTCACAATCTCGGGGGTCAAGAGCGACTGCGACGGGATGCTCTTACTCTCATGCTGTGCCATCAATTTCTCGAACAACACCCGTTCATGCGCCGCATGTTGATCGATGAGATACAGTCCATCGGGACCTTCCGCCACCAGATACGCCGACCCGATCTGACCGATCAGCCGCAGCAACGGAACGCCGGTGGCAAAGGAAGGCTGGAGATTGGTAACTGGTTCCTCGTTACTCGTCCCTTGTCCCTCATTACGATTTACTGATAACTGCTCACTGTCCGCTGATAATTGCCCGTCATGCGCAATGCTCCAATCGATCCCCACAGTCCTCGGCTCGGATGGAACCGACCTGTTCCCCCACAACTGTGGCGAAACCGCAGGGACAGGTGTGTACGCCAGCAATGCCTTCCGCACCGAACGCTGGACAAAACTGAATATTTTGTCTTGAGATCGAAACCGAACTTCTGCCTTGGTCGGGTGGACGTTGACATCCACATCTTCGGGAGCCATGTCGAGGAATAAGGCTGTCAGCGGATAACGCCCCACCATCAAAAGTGTGTGATACGCCTGCAACAACGCCGAGTTGAGCGAGATCTCCTGCACCCAGCGCCCGTTGATAAAAAATGTGATTTCTTTCCGGTTGGAACGGGTCAATGAAACCGGGCTGATGAAACCCGTGAGAGTCAAACCCTCTTCCGAAGCCATTACTTCCAGCATCTGTTTGGCGACATCCACGCCATACAACGATGCCAGGATCGCCCGCCTGTCGCCATCCCCCGCCGTTTGCAGGGTGACTTGCTTTCCATCGGTGGTTTTGAAACGTACATTCGGATACGCCAGCGCATAACGCGTCACCAACGAATCGATGGCGCGGCGTTCGGTCGTATCGGTCTTTAGGAATTTCAAACGCGCGGGCACATTGTAAAAAAGATTCTCCACCCGCACGGCAGTCCCTTTTGGCGCACCGACTTTTTCCACCTTCTCCGAAATGCCGCCGTTCACCCGCAGCCGCGCGCCTTCCTTTGCAGACTCCACCCGCGAGGTGATCGTCATCTGCGAAACGGAACCGATCGAAGCCAATGCTTCGCCTCGGAAGCCCAGAGTCCGGATGTGGAACAGGTCCTCGGACTGGACCAGCTTCGAGGTGGCATGACGCGAGGCGGCCAATCCCAATTCACCGACAGGAATTCCATGCCCATCATCCGCCACCTCGATCCGAGTCCGCCCCGCATCTGCTATCGAGATCGAAATATTCTTCGCGCCTGCATCGAGCGAATTTTCCGTCAGTTCTTTGACAACGGATGCAGGTCTCTCCACCACTTCCCCGGCGGCGATCTGCGACGACACTTCGGAGGAAAGTAATCGAATGGGCATGGCGCGATTATAATCTCCGAATGCGATTCACCACCATCTTCTTCGACCTCGACGATACCCTCTACCCGCCCGGTGCCGGTTTATGGAATGCGATCAAGGAACGCATGAATCGATATATGCGCGAGCGGTTGAATATTCCCGCCGAAAAGGTCTCGAGTTTGCGCGAAAAATATTACACAGAATTCGGCACCACCACGCGCGGCTTGCAGGCATACCATAACCTCGATACGCAGGATTTTCTTGCCTATGTGCATGACCTGCCCCTGGGGGATTACCTGACTCCCAATCCGACCCTGCGCTCGATCATCGCATCACTCCCGACCCGCAACCTGATCTTCACCAACGCAGATTCAGCCCATGCGGACAGGGTGTTGACCGCACTCGGACTGCGCGATCTCTTCGAGGTCGTTGTGGACGTAAACGCCATCGCTCCGTACTGCAAACCCATGCCGGAGTCCTTCCAGATCGCGATGCAAGCCGCAGGCGAAAGCGACCCGTCGAAATGCGTGATGATCGACGACATCCACCGCACCACGCGCGCGGCGAAAGAAGCCGGTTTGTTCAGCGTCCTATATCATGAAACCTTTCCGCCAGACAGCGCCGACGCGCACCTGACGGATTGGAATTCGCTGGTCGAAATCCTGGAGAGCCAAAATGGAAAATAGCCGTGCCGCGATCGCCGCCCTGGTCTTTGTCCTTCTCATCGTGGGGGTCAACGTGATGATGTATGGCATCGTCCGCAGCATCATGCGCGGCGGAAAGAACGGTCCCTTCGAGACGATGATGAAAGCGCTCGACCCCGCCGGAAAAAAACGGGACGACGAGTACAAGGAATTGAGGCGGTCAGTGCAGGAGTTGACCGGGGACGATGATTCTGAAAAAAGTCAAAAGTCGGGGGACCCTTCGGTAAACTCAGGGCAAAACTTTTGAGGTTCTCTTGAATTAAGTGGGGTGAGATACACGGATTATAAGGATTTACGGATTTTCACGGAAGCAATAAAGAAAAAATCCGTGTCGAGTCAGTGAAATCCGTGGCTTCCGTGTCCGAAAGGATTTTCACCCCACCAGACCCCAAAGAACCACTTTTAACTCCGGGGCTCGATTCTTACATAAATCGAACAATTCATTCAGCAATTCTTAATAACCGGTTGGTATCTTTCCACGTAATGTAGGGTATGGGAGTCTCGTCTGGTTTGAGAAGCCGGCGTTCTCCAACGCCATACGCAATCCATGAACTTTGAACGCCCATACAACACGCCAAATTGGAGGCATTTGTGAATAAAACTTTAAAGACGGTCCTGCTCATCCTGGCTGTTCTCATCGTAGCACTCGGCTCGTTTGCCGGGGGCTTTGTTACCGGTCATCTCCTGCCTTTTGGGAATATCCCCATACCTGGCATCGCTCAAATTCCCGAGGCGACCCCCGAACCATTTACCCCCGCCCCGGACCAACAGTCGGCAACCCCTGAGGAATTACAAGCCCTCTTCGCCCCCTTCTGGGAGGCATGGAATCTCATCCACCAAAACTTTGTGGACCAGCCTGTGGATGATGTCGCCCTCATGCGCGGCGCGATCGACGGGATGATGCAAGCACTGGGCGACCAGCACTCCACTTACATGGACCCGGAAGAATATAAACAAGCCAACGAGGGTCTTGAAGGCTCCTACGAAGGCATTGGTGCGTACGTGGATACGACGGCGGATTACCTGACCGTTACCAGCCCGATCACTGGCTCGCCCGCGGAAGAGGCAGGCTTGCTGCCGGGCGATAAGATCATCGGTATCGACGGTGAAGACATGACCGGAATCGACGCGGAGCTCGCGCGCCGCAAAGTGCTCGGCCCTGCCGGGACAACGGTCGTGTTGACCATCTTCCGCGAAGGCGAGGATGCACCCTTCGATGTTTCCATTGTCCGAGCTCGGATTGTCATCGCCTCCGCCGAAGGTGAAATGCTGGAAGGGAACATTGCCTACCTCCAGGTGACGACTTTCGGTCCCAACACCATGCCCGAGTTGAGCGCGGCGCTTCAGGAACTGATGCCCCAGAACCCCAAAGCCATCATTCTCGACCTGCGCAACAACGGCGGTGGTTATTTGCAGACCTCGGTCGAAGTGACCTCCCAATTCATCGCGGAAGGCGTTGTGCTTTACGAACAGTATGGCGATGGAACCCGCACAACCTATGAGGTCGTTCCCGGCGGCATGGCGACCGACTCGGATATCCCGATGATCGTGCTCATCAACGAAGGGTCTGCTTCCGCTTCCGAGATCGTGGCTGGCGCGTTGCAGGATTCAGGCCGCGCTAAACTGCTCGGAACAGTATCCTACGGCAAAGGCTCGGTGCAGAATTGGATTCCCCTGAGTAACGAAAATGGCGCGGTACGTATCACGATCGCCAAGTGGCTGACCCCGAACGAGAACACCATCCATGAGATCGGTCTCACACCCGATTATCCCGTGGAACTCACCGAAGAAGATCGCAAAGCAGATAAAGACCCACAATTGGACGAAGCTGTTCGTCTCCTATTGGAGATGATCGGACAGTAACAGAAAGGATTGAAAATGTTTTTCTTCGACCCCACCTATATGATCTTCATGATCCCTGCCTTCATCCTGATGGCGATCACGTCTTGGTATGTGCGGGCGGCATACAACAAATGGAGCCGCGTGGCGGCTGGCAGCCGCTTCACCGGTTACGAAGCCACACGCCGCCTGATCGCTTCGAGCGGACTGCATGGGTTGCAGATCCAGGGTACGCCCGGCGAAATGACCGATCACTACGATCCGCGCAACAAGACTCTTTTCCTTTCTCAGGGTGTTGCGAATAATGCATCGGTCGCCGCACTGGCGATCGCTGCGCATGAACTTGGCCACGCCCAGCAGGATGCCGATGAATATTTCCCGCTCAAATTCCGTGGCGCGCTCGTGCCAATGGTAAACATCGGCTCCTATCTCGGCTGGATTTTGATCCTGATCGGTCTCTTTTTGCAAATGACCCAGGTCGCCTGGCTTGGAGTCATGATCTTTTCCGGCGGCGCATTCTTTGCTCTTGTCACCCTGCCTGTGGAATTCGACGCCTCAGCCCGTGCGAAAAGGATGCTCGCTGAAAGCGGCATCATCCAGTCCGATGCCGAAATGCGCGGTGTGAGCAACGTCCTCAATGCCGCCGCACTGACCTACGTGGCAGGCTTGGTCACAGCCATCCTTCAATTGCTGTACTACGTCTCGCTCGTCAGCGGACGAAGCCGCGATTAAAGAGCAATAAGCCAGCCCGCTGTGTTAAGCGTTCTTACCCATTCTGTGTATCACAATTGATCTGTTATAAGGAATTTCAATACCCGTGACCACCGACCCCACCTTCCGTATGATCGTACAGGATGTTTTTTACATCAAGACCCGAGGGACTGTCGTCACGGGTAAGATCGAGAGTGGATCGATCTCTGTAGGAGACGAAATCCGGATTCAAGGTAAGAATTCCAGCAAGACAACTGTGGTAACCGGCGTTGAAGTGGGGCGCAAGGTGGTCACGCGCGCTCAGGCTGGCGACATCATCGGCATACTGCTGAAGGACATCAGCGGGGAAGACGTTCAACAAGGAGACACGCTGACAGGTTCTGAGCTTGATTTCAGCTGGAAACCATAAGAAAATTTATAAATTGTGTATGCGAACCTGGCGTTAGCGTGTTGCGGATAATGCCAGGTTTGTGTTTTGTGATGCGCCAATGGGGAATGGAAAACGCAACCCTCCTGCAATAAAACATTAACTTGACAATTTAGAACAAGTGTTCTATATTTAACCGCAGAAAGATTGTCCGGTTTTTTTGGTTCGATCAAGGAGCTTTCCCATGAACCGTTCCCTCAACATTCAATTGACCCCTCTGCTGAAAAGCATCTCGCTGCGTCGCGGCGCGATCTTCGGCGGCATGATCCTGTGCGCCCTGCTGGCGTTCGAAATCTTCAATTTCGGTACCACGTCTTTTGCTCTGCGCGACGTGCTCGGCGATCTGAAATTTGCAGGCATGTATTGGTCTTCTGTCCTTGCCTTCGCCTTCTGCGGCATCGACTTTGCCGGTATTGCGCGCATCTTCACTCCCGAACAGGGGCGCGATGAACCCGCTGAAGTCTGGTATCTCTTCGGCGCATGGCTTCTCGCGGCTGCCTTCAATGCCGTCCTGACCTGGTGGGGTGTTTCCGTTGCCATTCAAAACCATAACACGCTGGGCGGCACACTGGTCGGGCAGGCGGCAATGACGAAGATCGTCCCCATCGTTGTGGCATGTATGGTCTGGTTGATCCGTGTGCTGTTGATCGGTACCTTCTCGGTCGCAGGCGAACGCCTCTTCACCCTTGCGGATATCTATGACCGGAACTCATCATATCGCAACGCCCCAGCCTCGTCCTACTCTGCGCATCAACCCCGCACTATTCAGCCGGTCCAGCGGCAGGAAGTTAATCCTCCCGCTGTGAATTACCCCCGCCCGGTGCCGAAGCCCCGTCCTGCGCCCATGCCATCCTACGGCGTGAACCGACCCGAACCGACATATCACCCCGTGGGTATGGCGGCAATGAGCAACAATGAAAACAATCCTTCCGTAAGGAGATAGTCCTTGTCGTAAGATAAGGTTTCTCGAAATCCTCTTCCCCATCCAACCGCTGAGCCGCCCATTCGGGCGGCTCATGCGTTAAGTTTCATTTTCGTCATCGTAAGGATGTGGCTGCGCACAGTGCGGGCAATGACAATTCTCGGGTTACTCAAACTCATCCAACGTGCTTTCGCCATGAGTCAATACATATAACCCGCGCGACTTTCCTTCAGTCTTATCAAAAACAAAATCGGTGACTATATACCCCTTGGCAAAGGCAGTCTCGAAAAGTTCGCGGACGAAGAAACGCCAATCGCGTGCAAGGGCATAATCCCTGGCTTTGAGCGCAATGAAGTCATGCGGGATTTCTGCCAGCAGGATGCGCTCCTCAAAGGGAGGGACATGCTCGGGCGGGCGGATCAAGCCTGCATCTGAGAATTGAGCCGGGTAGAAGGCGCGGAGTCCGCTGCGGGTGACGTGTTCCATTGTCAGCGTGGGGCGCGGATTCTTGCTGAGTCGCTTATCCACCCGGCGCGAGTTAATCCACCAATCCACCTGGAAACGATCGGAAGGCAGACCCGCGTTAAGTCCGTCGCGCATCTCGCCATACTCGGAGCGGCGATAAGTTGAACATACCGCGCCCAGTTTGGAAATGTTGAGACGCGCATTACGGCTGAGCAGTGGATCGTACGTCCATGTAATGTGATCGAGTCCCTGATGGCGCACCATCTGCCATTGCGCACGTTTGAGCGTAAAGCCGATGCCGCTATCGCGATAATCGGGGTGGATGCCCATTTGATGCGAGCAATGTTTGGGGCGCGGTCCGTCGGGCGTTTCCTCCAGCCCGGGGAAGCCGTAAACAAAGCCGATGATCCTGTCCTCTTCGAACGCGCCCAGTACCAACCCGCCGTTATGGACGACAGTGATCATCATGTGCATCGGGACGATGTCCGTTTCGGAACCGGGCCACACGGCGCGCTGCAACTCTTCAACGAGTTGCAGGTCTTCGGGTGTATCGAGCAGGCGGATGTTCGGAAGCGACATTTCAGTTCGTCCTTTGCGGAGATATGCGGTTGGCAAGCGCGTCGCGGATGCGTTCATACCAGCGTTTACGTTTGAGGTAATCGAGTCGATACGAAAACCGCGCAGGCATCAAACCAAAATAGCGCGGCATCGAATCAACAGAGGTGGTGCGGTTGACCGCGAAATAATCGAGGAAGAAGGAAGAGATGGGAAAACCAGGCAAAACGCCTTCGAGAAAAACGGTGATCGCCCTCAAGGTGATGGGTGACATCGGTACGAGAAACCGCCGACGGCGCGTGACATCCATGATGATCTCAACGACCTGTTGCAGGGTGAAAAATTCATTCCCGCCGATCTCGTAGACCTGGTTGACAGTGCTATCGTTTTGCAGCGCCCAGATCAGGCAGGTGACGAGATCTTCGACCCACACCGGCTGAACGACAACCCGCCCGCCGGTGGGAACAGGGAAAATGCCAACCGAGTTGCGCACCAGCCGCGAAATATTATTTGTGAAATGATCCTCGGGACCGTACACAAGCGAACTGCGGACAATGGTATAGGGTGCCTTCCCCGCGCGGATGCTTTCTTCAGCAATACCTTTCGCCTTGAATGCAGGGTAACCCGACGCGCGCGCCGCCCCGAGATGACTGAGATAAACGATTCGGTCCACCCCGGCATCTGCGGCGGCATCAACAAGGTTTTGAGTCCCTTCGATATCGGTTTGAAGCAGGCTGCCGCGCGAGCCTTGATTCTCCGCGCTGGCCAGGTGGAAGACGGTCTCCACATCGCGCATGGCGGCGCGCAGACCGCGCGTATCGGCGAGCGATACCACAGCCACTTCCACGGGTACGCCTTTGGGCAGGCGCGGAGACTTTGCAGACGGGCGAATCAGCGCGCGTAATGGATAACCGATGGATGACAATTGGCGAACAAGGGCGCGCCCCACGAATCCGGTCGCGCCAGTGATGAGAATCATGAGCGGGATTATACCCACAACCCGGGGACGGCTTCGCCGCACTTCGGGCATTTTCCTTCGGGTGTGATTCGATTCTCCATGATGACATACCCCCGCCTCTTCACCAGCCGATAACTGCATCGCGGACACGTAGTATCTTCATACTCCCCGACCATGCCCGGCAAATTGCCTGCATACACGAATTTCAGCCCCGCCTCACGCCCGATCTCCGCGGCACGGATGAGAGTCTTCGCATCCGTATTATCCGGCTCGGTCATTTTGTAATCTTTATGGAACGCCGTTACATGCCAGGGAATATCTTTCGAAACTTCAGCCAGGAAACGCGCCGCATCCCACAACTCTTCATTCGAGTCATTGAAGCCGGGGATGACCAGTGTAACCACTTCCACCCATAGACCATGCTCTCGTGCGCGTTTGATGCCGTCTAATGTATGCTGCAACGTCCCGCCGAGTTGACGGTAGTTCTTATCGCTCATACATTTCAAATCCACTTTGTACGCAGAAAGATATGGCGCGAGATAATCCATCACCTCGGGCGTGTTATTGCCGTTGGAAACATAAGCGCACATCAAGCCGTTTTCTTTTGCAACCTTGAAAATCTCTACTGCCCATTCGGTTGTAATCAGCGGCTCGTTATAAGAAGAGACCACCACAGAGGCATTTGTCATCCGCGCATAATCCAATACCCCATGTGGCGTGATCTCGCGAATGAACTGCGCCGAAACATCCGAAGCCGGGTCGCGCATGGCTTGCGAGGTGAGCCAGTTCTGGCAGTAGGGGCAGTGATAATCACAGCCGAGCATGCCAAAGGTCAATGCATTCGAGCCGGGCAATACATGCGAAAACGGTTTCTTCTCGATTGGGTCACTTTGCAGCGCCGCCACATAGCCGTGCGGCACCATTAACTTCCCACCTTCATTAAAACGCACCTTACAAATTCCGCGCTTCCCCTCACGAATGAGACAACGATGCCCACACGCGTAACAGCGCACGGAGTCATCGGCGAGCTTTTCGTACAGCTCACCTTCAACTGTCAGACTATCGAGACGTTTTGCCAGAGCACTCATATCATCTATAATATAACCATGTTATCCGTTGTAATTCAAGCAGGCGGACAGTCTTCCCGCATGGGCGAGGACAAGGCGCTCAAGCCGTTCCTTGGCAAGCCGCTTATCACGCGTGTGATCGATCGGATGTCACCCATTGCGGATGAATTGATTGTAACGACGAATCGCCCCGCAGACTATGCCTTCTTAAACCAACGCCTCGCAACAGACCTCAAGCCGGGTCGCGGTGCTTTGGGCGGACTCTACACTGCCATCGCATCTGCCAGCCACGAGTATGTCGCTGTTGTGGCGTGTGATATGCCCTTCGCGAGTAAAAGCTTCTTTGAAAGCGCACTCAGGCTCATCGTCGAGGAAGAGGCGGATGTTGTCATCGCAAAGACGGAAGAAGGCTATGAACCTCTGCACGCCTTGTATCGGCGCGAGACATGCCTACCCGCCATTGAAACTGCGATCAACGAAGACAAATGGAAAGTCATCGCCTGGTTTCCGCAGGTGAATGTGAGGGAATTATCGCCAGATGAATTGAAATCTTTCGACCCATCTGGCTTATGTTTCTGGAATGTGAATACCCCCGAAGAATTTGAGAAAGCTGAATATCTCGTCAGACAATCCGACTAAACGACTATTTGGCTATCTGACTATCAACACCGGGCAAGGCGCATGCGAGACGACCTTCTGACTCGTACTGCCAAGCAACAAACCTGCCAGCCTGCCAAGCCCGCGTGAGCCCATGACGATCACATCACTTTTGCGGACCGTTGCCACTTCCAGAATGGCGCTGGCGGGGTCGCCTTCGAGAAGCTCAGTGTGGATCTCACAGGGCAGGCTGCCCACTTCCTTGACTGCCATATTCAACACCTCTTCCGCTTCGCCTTTGCGGTTCGTGATAGCGATCTGCATATTCGGTTCGCCGAGGTAGAGCGGAATGGGGTCATACGCGACCACAATGCGAAACTCAACAGGTTTCATCAGACGCGCCAGTTCGGCGGCTTTGCGGGTAGCGTGGAGGGCGTGCTCTGAACCGTCCACAGCGAGCAGGATTCTTTCGAACATAGAAGCTCCTTTCGGTGGGGTACAATTTCAGTATAGTACTGGTTTGTCTGAAATTCATTTGAGGAGACTATCTGCATGTCACTGAATCTTGATGTCATTCGTCAGCAATTTCCATCTCTGAACCGCCCGGCTATTTTTTTCGACAACCCCGGCGGCACACAGATCGCCAAACAATCTCTAGACCGCATTACTAAATATCTTATTGAAAATAATGCCAACCACGAAGGGGCATTCGCCACCAGCAAAGCTTCTGATGCCGTGCTCGACGAAGCGCATCAAGCCATGGCAGATTTTTACAACGCACCCTCTGCCAAAGAGATCGTCTTTGGCAATAACATGACCACGCTCACCCTGCACCTCAGCCGCTCCATTTCTCGTGATTGGAAGGAAGGCGATGAGATCGTGCTGACCCGACTCGACCATGATGCCAACGTCACTCCGTGGGTCTTAGCCGCGCAGGACAAAGGCGTAAAGGTCAACTGGGTAGACTTCGATGTGGAAGACGGCACACTCAAACTGGATGACCTGCAGAAAGCGCTCGAACGCAAGCCGAAACTGGTCGCTGTTGGGTATGCTTCCAACTCGCTGGGAACGCTGAACCCCATCGAGAAGATCACAAAAATGGCACACGATGCCGGTGCCCTCGTTTATGTGGATGCAGTTCAATACGCAGTGCATGGACCCATCGACGTGCAAAAGATCGACTGTGATTTTCTTGTTTCTTCATCTTATAAATACTTTGGTCCGCACGCAGGCATTTTGTATGGGAAGCGCGAACTGCTTGAAAAACTGGTCGCGTACAAAGTGCGCCCTGCCACCAATGAACTGCCCGGCAAGTTCGAAACCGGCACACAGAATCATGAAAGCATTGCGGGCATCCTCGGTGCCATCGAATACTTTGACTGGGTTGGCAAGGAATTTGGCGGAGAGTTCGCCAGCGAGCTAAGCCAGCAAGGCTACAGCGGACGCAAACTCCTGCTCAAACAAGCCATGACCGCCATCCATGCCTATGAGTTCGAGTTGAGTCGTGCGCTTCTCTCCGCGCTCGAAGCGGTTCCAAACATCCGCATCTTCGGCAACACCGATCCCCGCCGCCTCGACGAACGCATTGCCACTTTTTCCTTCCGCATCGGTGACTTGAATCCGCGCAGTGTGGCAGAGAAACTCGCCGCTGAAAACATTTATGTCTGGGACGGCAATTATTACGCGATCAACGTCTCAGAACGCCTAGGATTGGAAGATAAAGGCGGCATGGTACGTGTGGGAGCGGTCCACTACAACACAGTGGATGAGGTGGCGAAGCTGAAAGATGCCTTGTTAAAAATTTCGGCAAGTGCGTGACAGGGTCATCCGACCTTCACCCCTTTTCGCACAGAATAGACCGTCATCCCGATAAAAATTAAAATTGCAATTTCGTTCATCAGTCCACCCCACATGCGCAGGGTGGACTGATTTGTATAATCCGCGATCACACGCACCAGTAACGAAACGTGCAGCACAATCAAGTGGACGTAAAAAGCAGGCTGGAAGTTGATCGGGATCCCAAGAATCGCGGGGAAGATGATCGGTGCGTGACCGAAGATCATGGACATGACAAAGCCGACGAAGACTACATGCAGCAGCGCATCATAACGCGGACCTGCAACCTGCGCACCAAACCCCAAGCTTAATCCGCCGCCGACGCCAAGCCAGATGAAACCGAGCGCGAGGCACCAGGCAATGTAGCGCGTGAGTGGAAGTTTATGCCGAATGTTGCGCCAGGCAATGTCGTTGCGCAGCGACCAGAGTGGAAGCAGTAGCAAGCCAAGTCCGCTGAGGCGCGTGCCGAGTTGAAGGTTGAACAACGCAAGCAAAATCCCTGCAAGGAAGATGACGACGATGCCGCCGAATAAAATTTGCTGTGTTTTGGATGGACGTAGAACGCGGCTGAGTTCGAGCCTTTCGCCTGCAATGGTCAGCACGAGGAACGCCATCCAGAAAAAGACGACTTGGTAAATTTGCCAGCCGAACATCCACAAGAGATTGCCTGTGAGCCATGCTAAAGAACCGAGGAACATTGTCACCGTGTGGAGGGCGGTTTCGCGGCGGACGATCTCTGTCAGGATGGCGACTCCGCCAAGGCTGGCAAAGGTTAGGAGAATCACACCCAAAGGCAGATTCGGCAAGATGGTGGCAAGCAGCCAACCCAGTCCGGAAAGAAGCGGGGGCAGGTACATCCATTTCTGTTTCATCGCCACGGCACGTTCCAGTGTGATGAGCGTGCCTAAAAATCCAGAGATCATGATGGGACCATGCAACATGGCAAGCGTTGGAGTGAGCGCGGGCAACTGCCAACCGAGGCGCATAAGACCCGCCCACAGTGCAGCAAGCAGACCAAGGATGGCGAGAAAAAGGAAGGGAAGGGGGAAGCGGTTGAGTTTCATTTGAGTTCCATAAAACGGACTTTTGTCACTGTAATTATCCGGACTGTTTTGTAAAATGAGTTTATCTTATTTCGGAGATGAAAACATGAAAAAGATTTTTGCTTTAATACTTGCGCTGATGGTACTCGTGCCGACTGTGGCATTTGCCAAAGGTGAGTTTGACTATATTACCGTCAAGGGACCCGGCATCGTCGGCGAGATCGATGTGACCAACCCGGCGCTGACGCAGGATTTTTTCGCGTTCGCTGACTTTACTCAAGGCGAAATTCCCGTGCCTGTGGACCCGGGTCAGGGCTATCAGATCGTGCGTGTGTATGTCGAGTTTACCGATAGCAAGCCAAAAGACCTGCC
>ERZ761607.2705-NODE-2705-length-18593-cov-6.787410_pt1 | contig 18593 bp, 20 predicted proteins | sample MGYA00511164_ERZ761607 | MGnify/ENA primary metagenome ERZ761607 (study PRJEB28899, sample SAMN02445080) | bioreactor sludge metagenome | biome: EBPR sludge | place: Australia: Brisbane, Thorneside Wastewater Treatment Plant | collected 2011-06-22 ...
TGTAGAGCCTGATTCAGGGTTCAGATTGTTCCATCTGAACCCATCAGGCTCTAGGAGCCGGGCGACTCCGCCGGAGGCGAGGCCGTGACCGTTCCGCCGATGGACAACACCCCGTCGTAACCCTCGATCTCGCCCGGTGAGAGATGGACGCCGCGCGGCCGCCGCTCCTGCGTGCCGAGGACGGACCGCGCCATGCAGCCGCCCTGGCTGCAGAACCACGCCGAACCGCCGCGATGGGTGATGTAGAGGCTGACGACCTGGTCAGAGGGCAACAGGTCGGCGGCAAGCCGATAGGCGACGCCGTCCCGGCCGGGTCTCGCCGCCTTCATGGCGTGGTAGTTGCCCATCAGCCCGACAACCAGGGCATCCGGGTGGGCGGTTGCGGCGTCGGCGATGCCGTTCGCCATCAGCTGTTCGTGGCCGGCCTGGGTCTTGTCGGTCCAGTACAGGAAGGCCGTCACGCCGACGATGCGCCCCTCCTGCTTCAGCGTCCTCAGGGCCTGCAGCATGTCCAGGGCGGCGACGCTGGACCGGCCGTCGCGCGTCGGTCCGCGCCAGGCGAGGGCCTCCGTCAGTCCGGCGACCGCCGCGGGGCCTCCGTCGGAGGCCAGGAAGGCGTCGAGGCCGGCCTGTCCCTCCGCGTTCTGCTCCAGCGCCACGACCACGGGCCGGCCGGACGCCGAGGCCGCGCAGACCAGATCGACGAAGGCCAGCTGGGTCTCGGCCATGCCGTGCGTCTCGCCGATCAGGATGTAGCGGACGCCGGGTCGCGCCCAGGCCGCCTCGGCGCCCGGCATCGGCGTGCAGGTCTCGGCGGCGCGGGCCGGTCCAGAGATCGCCGCCATCACCAGCAACAGTCCGATCAACCTTGATGCGTACATCACGGTCGCTCCCCTTTTGCGACAAGCTAGTCGGACCGGCGTTGAGCAACAAGCCCTCCGCGCGCTAGCCTCCTCTCGAACGGGGGAAACGGCGATGACGAACGGCGGCGAGGCGCTGAAGACGCGGCACGGGATGGTGATCGGCGGCGCGTCCGTCGGCACGATCTTCGAGTGGTACGACTTCTACCTCTACGGCTCGCTGGCCGGCTTCATTACCAAGCACTTCTTCAGCGGCGTGAACGAGACGACCGGGTATATTTTCGCCCTGCTCGCCTTCGCGGCCGGTTTCGCCGTGCGGCCGCTGGGGGCCATCGTGTTCGGCCGGCTGGGCGACCTTTGGGGCCGCAAGAACACCTTCCTGGTCACCATGCTGCTGATGGGCTTGTCGACCTTCGTGGTCGGGCTGCTGCCGTCCTACGAGGCGATCGGAGTCGCCGCCCCGATCCTGCTGATCGTGATGCGGCTGGTGCAGGGCATGGCCCTGGGCGGCGAGTACGGCGGCGCGGCCACTTACGTCGCCGAACACGCCCCGACGGGCCGACGCGGCCTCTACACCAGCTTCATCCAGACCACCGCGACCCTGGGACTGTTCCTGTCGCTGATCGTCATCCTGCTGGTCCGCACCCGGATCGGCGAAGAGGCGTTCGGCGCCTGGGGCTGGCGCATTCCCTTCCTCGCCTCGATCCTGCTGCTCGGCGTATCGCTGTGGATCCGGCTGCGGCTCAACGAGAGCCCGGTGTTCCAGAGGATGGTCGACGAGGGCAAGGCGACGAAGAAGCCGCTGACCGAGTCCTTCGGGCGCTGGAGCAATCTCAGGCTCGTGCTGCTCGCGCTGGCCGGCCTGACCGCCGGGCAGGCGGTGGTCTGGTACACGGGCCAATTCTACGCCCTGTTCTTCCTCGAGAAGATCCTCAAGGTCGACGGCGCCTTGACCAACACTCTGGTGGCGGTCGCGCTGCTGATCGGCACACCATTCTTCATCGTCTTCGGCTGGCTCAGCGACCGCATTGGGCGCAAGCCGATCATCCTGGTCGGCTGCCTGCTGGCGACGCTGACCTACTTCCCGCTGTTCAAGGCGCTGACCGTGGCCGCCAACCCGGCGCTCGCCGCCGCCTCGGCGCGCGCGCCGGTGACGGTGGTCGCCGATCCCGCCACCTGCAGCTTCCAGTTCGATCCGATCGGCAAGACCCAATTTCGCTCGCCGTGCGACATCGCCAAGTCGGCGCTGGCGTCGGCGGGCGTCTCTTACGCCACCCGCGCGGCCCGGTCGGGCGAGCCGACGAGCATCGACGTGGGCGGGACCATCGTGCCCTCGTTCGATGGCGCGGACCTGTCCTCCAAGGCCTTCACCGCGAGGCAGACCGCCTGGCGCAAGGACCTGGGCGCCGTGCTGGCGAACGCCGGCTATCCGGAGAAGGCCGACAGCGCGAAGGTCGACAAGCCGATGGTGGTGGCCATCCTGCTGGCCCTCGTGCTGCTGGTGACCATGGTCTACGGACCGATCGCCGCGGCCCTGGTCGAGATGTTCCCGGCGCGCATCCGCTACACCTCGATGAGCCTGCCCTACCACGTCGGCAACGGCTGGTTCGGCGGCTTCCTGCCGACCACGGCCTTCGCCATGGTCGCCGCCACGGGGAACATCTACTACGGCCTCTGGTATCCGGTGATCGTGGCCGCCGCGACCACGATCATCGGCTTCCTGTTCGTCCGAGAGATGAAGGGCGCCGATATCGAGGCCTGATGCGTCGCGTCGGGGCAATGGATGGTCTGGTCCTCCACCCGCGCAGGCTGGACCGGCTTGACGAGACCGTCACGGGCCATGGCTAATCACCGCCCATGAGCCTGACCCGCCGCGCCCTCGTCGCCTCCGCCGCCGCCCTTCTCGCCACACCGGTCCTCGCCCGGGAGAGGGCGAAGCCCATCGTCATCGGTCATCGCGGGGCCAGCGGCGAGCGGCCCGAGCATACGCCGATGGCCTATCGCCTCGCGGTCGAGCAGGGCGCCGACTACATCGAGCCGGACCTGGTGATCACCCAGGACGGCCATCTCGTCGCCCGCCATGAGAACGAGATCGGCGGCACGACGGATGTCGCCGACAGGGCCGAGTTCGCGCGGCGCAAGACGACCAAGATCATTGACGGCGCGGCGGTCGAGGGCTGGTTCACCGAGGACTTCACCCTCGCCGAACTGAAGACCCTGCGCTGTCGCGAGCGGCTGCCTCAGCTGCGGCCGGAGAACACCCGGTTTGACGGCCGGGAGGCGATACCGACCTTCGACGAGGTCTGCGCCATCGCGCGCGACACCGGCGTGGGCGTCTATCCGGAGATGAAGCATCCGAGACATTTCGCGTCGGTCGGCCTGCCGTTCGAACGGCGCATGGCCGACGCTCTGAAGGCCAACAACCTCGATTCCCGCGACGCGAAGGTGTTCGTCCAGTGCTTCGAGATCGCGCCGCTGAAGGCGATCCGGGGGCTGACGAAGGCGCGACTGGTGCAGTTGATCGACAGCGAGGGTTCCCCCGCCGACGCGCCGGGGTTCGCCTACGCCGATATGGCGACGGCCGCGGGGCTCAAGGCGATCAGCGCCTACGCCGACGGCGTCGGACCGCACTGGAGCTTCGTCGTCCCGTCGGATGGCCAGCGGCTGCTGCCGGCCACGGCCTTCATGAAGAACGCCCATGCCGCCGGGCTGCGGGCCCACCCCTGGACGGTCCGGGCCGAGAACCACTTCCTGCCGACCGAGCTCCAGAGGCCTGCCGCCGCAAGCCGTCCCGACGCGCCCCGCCTGCACGGCGACGTGGCGGCGCTGTTCAAGGCGCTCTATGACGCGGGCGTCGACGGACTGTTCAGCGATTTCCCGGGTCTGGCCGTCGAGGCCCGGAAGGCATGGATGTACGCATGATCCGCAAGCTGGCCGCCGTCGCGGCCGTAGCGTTCTGCCTGGCCGCCGGCCCGGCTCTGGCCAACCCGCACGTCGGCGACATCGCCGCCCGGTACGTCAGGCTGAGCCTGGAGATCGGCGAGCACGAGGACGGCTATATCGACGCCTACTACGGCCCCGCCGCCTGGCAGGCCGAGGCCAAGGCGTCGAAGCGCACGCTTCCGGAGCTCGCCAGGGACGTCGACACGCTGCTGGCTGACCTGCAGGCGGACGCCGATGACGCCGACGTGGCCGGCGACACCAGCGGACCGCTGACGCACGAGCGCATCGCCTTCCTGAAGGGCCAGCTCATCGCCGCCCGTACGCGACTGCGCATGATGCAGGGCGAGAAGCTTTCGTTTGAGGACGAGGCGGAAGGCCTGTTCGGCGTACGGCCGGTGCTCAAGCCGCTGGCCAGCTACGATTCCGTCCTGGCCGACATCGAGACGCTGGTTCCGGGGGAAGGCCCCCTGGCCGACCGCGTGGACGCCTTCAACGAGCGTTTCGTTGTTCCGGCCGACAAGCTCCAGGCGGTTATGGACGCCGCCATCGCCGAATGCCGTCGTCGGACGATGGCGTACATTCCCCTGCCGGCCAACGAGCGCTTCACGCTGGAGTTCGTCACCGGCAAGAGCTGGTCGGGCTACAATTGGTACAAGGGCGACGCCCACAGCCTGATCCAGGTGAATACCGACCTGCCGGTGCGTCTCAGCCGCGCCGTCGACCTGGGATGCCACGAGGGCTACCCCGGCCACCACGTCTACAATGTGCTGCTCGAAGAGCACCTGTCCAAGGGGCGAGGCTGGGTCGAGTTCACCGTCTATCCGCTCTATTCGCCGCAATCGCTGCTGGCCGAGGGGTCGGCCAACTACGGCATCGACCTGGCCTTTCCGGGCGACGAGCGCCTGACGTTCGAGACGAAGGCGCTCTATCCCCTCGCCGGTCTCGATCCGAAGGACGCGCGCCGCTATCTGGACCTGCAGGAAGCCCAGCAGACGCTTTCGGGCGCCCGCTTCACCATCGCCTCCGAATATCTGGCCGGCCGTATCGACCGCGAGGCGGCGATCGCCCTGACCCAGAAATACGGCCTCGTGTCCCGGAAGCGCGCGGAGCAGACGGTCAGCTTCAGCGAACAGTACCGCAGCTACGTCATCAACTACGGCCTTGGCCAACAGATGGTGCGCGCCTTCGTCGAGCGGGCCGGGCCGGGCCAGCCGGAACGCTGGGCGCGGATGAAGACCTTGCTCAGCACGCCCAGCACGCCGGCGGACCTGGCGAAGTAGTCCATTCCAGCGGCTTGGATCCGGCAAAAGCCGGGGTCAGCGGCTCTACGTCGCCTTCGCCAACCAGTCCGCGCCGCGATAGGCGCCGATGTGGAGCACCAGCGTCACCAGGCTGAGCGCCCGGGTAATCACCGTCTCGGCCAGCGGCACGGGCGGACTGGGCGTCATGCCCGAGGCGATCATCACCATGCCGAGGGCGGCCATCACCAGTCCAAGGGCGCCCAGGCAGGCGAAGATCAGCGGGATGACTCTGGTCAGCCGGCGCCACTGGACGACGGCCAGGATCAGCAGCACGACGGCGATGCCGATGCTCATCATCGCCGCCATCTGCATGACGCCGGGGATCATGGCCTCGGCCACCTTCGCCGCGTCCGGATTGGTCGAGGCCGAACCGGCCATGCCCGCGCGCATCGCCTCGGTCAGGGCGGCGGGCATCAGGTAGAGTTTCGCCGCGCCGTAGAGCGAGATCAGCGCGCCAATGGCCAGCGCCACGGCGCCGCCTCGGGCGGCGGCGGTCGCCCGCTCGCGGTCGTCGATGCGGCCGAACGGATTGAGCAGGCTCAGATGCTGAATCATGGTGGTCCCCTTCCCCTCGGAACACCTTCGGCGGGGTCGGGCGGACCGTCAATCGGGCGGGGCGGATCAGGCGATCAGCAGCACCTTGCCGACGTGCGCGCCGGCCTCAAGGTGCTGGTGCGCCTTCGCCGCCTCGACGAGCGGGAAGGAGGCGTCGACGACGGCTCGCACCTTGCCGGCGGCGACCCACGGCCAGACGACGCGCTCGACCTCGGCCGTCAGCCGGGCCTTCTCGTCGGCGGAGCGGGGGCGGAGGGTCGAGCCGGTGATCGTGGCCCGCTTCATCATGATCCGCATGATCGGGACCTCAATGTTCCCGCCGCCCAGGGAGGCGATGTAGACGATGCGGCCGCCGGTCTTCAGGGCGTCGAGGTTCTGGGCGAAGTAGGCGCCGCCGACCATGTCGAGCACCACATCGACGCCGCCGGCGGCCTTGGCGACCGAAGCGAAGTCCTCGGTCGTGGCGTCGACGGCGATATCGGCGCCGAGCGACAGCGCCTGAGCCTTTTTGTCGGCGCCGCGGCCCGTGGCGATCACCGTCGCGCCGGCCGCCTTGGCCATCTGGATCGCCGTCGTGCCGATGCCGGACGTGGCGCCATGCAGCAGCAGGGTCTCGCCGGCCTTCAGGGCGCCATGCTCGAACACGTTGGCGAAGACGGTGAAGACGGTCTCGGGCAGGCCGGCGGCGTCCTCGAAACTCATGCCCTCCGGGATGGGCAAGGCGTGGCGGGCGTCGACCACGGCGTACTCCGCGTAGCCGCCGCCGCCGAGCAGGGCGCAGACGCGATCGCCGACGTTCCAGCGCCCGGCGGCCGTGGCGACCTCGCCGGCGACCTCCAGGCCCAGGGTCTCCGGCGCGCCCGGCGGCGCCGGATAGAAGCCCAGGCGCTGGACGATGTCGGGCCGGTTCACGCCAGCCGCCTTCACGCGGATCAGGATCTCGCCGTCCTTCGGGGTCGGAACGGCGACCTGGACGGGTTTCAGCGCCTCGGCCGGTCCCTTTCCGCCCTCGACGGCGATGGCGGTCATCGTGCTCTGCGACATCGTCGATCTCTCCCCGGGGTTGCCTCGCGGCCCTGGCAGGCGTCAGATATGTGAAAGACGACGTTGGCGATAGGGAGGCCCATCATGCTGGACGAACCGGCAGGCCCTCGCGGCGGGCGCGGCGACGCGCTCCTGGCGGTCACTCGGGAGGACCTGGACCTCTACGGCGTTTCGGAACTGGAAGAACGGGTCGAGATGCTCGAGGGCGAGCTGGCGCGCACCCGGCGGCAGATCGAGAAGAAGGGCGCGGCCCGATCGGCGGCGGACTCCTTCTTCAATTTCGGCAAGAGCTAGCGAGGCGCGAGGGCGATCCGCGGTCGGACAGCTTGGCACGGGCGTTGCAGCCGATGGGGCCAGGCGGGAAAGTTCGTCCCGCGGATGAGGTTAAGGGGCGGAAGTGTCCATGAGCGAATTCGGTGCGTCGGCTGCGGCGCCCTGGCGTGCGAACGTGATCAGCGATTTCGCGCGCTCCGAACTGTTCGACCGCACCTTCCAGGAGGGTATGGACCTGGTCGAGGAGACCGCGGCCTACCTCGACGGCGGCGGTCGGCAGGATTCCAAGCTCCTGTCCCGCAGCGCCGCCCTGGCCTACGCCTCGGAAAGCATGCGCCTGACTACCCGCCTGATGCGCGTCGCGTCCTGGCTGCTGGTGCAGCGCGCCGTCCGCGAGGGCGACATGGATCCGGCCGCCGCCTGCGATGAACGCTATCGCGTCGACCAGGAAGAGATCGACTCGGCCGAGGCCGAAGCCCTGCATGATCTGCCGCTCTTCCTGCTGCAGCTGCTCGACCGCTCGGCGCGGCTCTATGACCGCGTGCGCCACCTGGACCGCCGCATGTACGTCGAGCCGGCGGCGGAGGAAGCGCCCAATCCGGTGCTCAGCCAGATGGACCGCCTGAAGGGCGCGTTCGGAGGCGTGGGGGCCTAGAGGGCGACGACGCCGCAGCCGAGCGCTCGCGCGGAATCCGCCATGCGCGCGTCGAATGTCGCCAGATCGGCGCCCAGGCGGAGCGCAATGGCGATGTTGACGGCATCCGGCGTCCGCAGATTCAGGTCCAGCCGACGGACGAAGGCTTCGGCCGCGGACATGTCGGCGGGCGCGACCTGAACGCGCGCGGCCTGCGCGGCCGCCCAACTGTCAAACAGCGAGAATGTGGCCCGAGCTTCCGCCTCGGTCAGATCCCGTGTCCGGGTCTTTCGAGCGATGGCCGAGGCGAACTCCGCCGCGGCGAAGTCGCTCAGGACCATCACCGGGCGCGCCGCCTCGATGAACGCGTCCGCGCGCGCGCTGAAGGCGTCCCTGGTGAACAATGGAACCAGGACACTGGCGTCGGCGTAGATGTTCAAAGCCAGTCTTCGTCGCGCATGCGGCTAACAAGCGCGCCCGCGTCCTCGACGGAGGCGCGGCCGACGCGGTTCGCCTTCAGCCAGTCGAGGGATTCCTTGGTCACCCGCCTTGGCCCTGGCGACCGGGCGCGGATTTCGACAACGGGTGTGCCGTGGCGCGTAATGACGACTTCCTCGCCCGTCAGTGCGCGATCAATCAGCTCGGAGAGCTTGTTCTTGGCCTCGGCGACGCTGTAGCTCGTCATGCTGAATTATAGCCATAGGTTGGCTATTTCGTCGAGCCGAGGCTGGAATCAAAAAGGCCGGCCGCGGCGTCCGCGACCGGCCTTTCGATGTCGTGGAAGCGGCCTGAAGCCTACTTCTTGCCCGTGAAGGCGCCGAACTTGGCGTTGAAGCGCGACACGCGGCCGCCGCGGTCGAGCAGGTGGGCGTTGCCGCCGGTCCAGGCCGGGTGGGTGGACGGATCGATGTCCAGGTTCAGCGTCGCGCCTTCCTTCCCGTAGGTCGAACGCGTCTGGTAGGACTCGCCATTGGTCAGCACCACGGTGATGAAGTGGTAGTCGGGATGGGTGTCTTGTTTCATCGGGCGGTCCAACCGACTTAGAGGAAATGAGTGTGACGCGCGCCGAGAAAGTCGGTGCGGTCGAAGACGCGCGGCTATACAGAACGGGCGCGACGAAGGCAAGGGGCCGAGCTAATGACAGATACGCCCGCGAATGATCCGGTCGCCGACGGGCGTCCCGGCGCGGGGGCCGAGTTGGCGTCGAGTCTCGCCGAAGCGGCGGCCAAGCGGCCGCGCAGCCGCAACATCCGCACCCTCGGCCGCCTCGCGCCCTTCATCGCCGCCCACTGGGGCTATGCGGCCGTCGCCATCTTCTTCCTGCTGTTCTCGACTTCGGCGACCCTGGGCCTGGCCCAGGCGGCGCGACTGGTCATCGACCGCGGCTTCGCGTCCGGCTCGCCCGAGCAGCTGAACCGCTACTTTCTCGTGGGCATGGGCGTGGTCTCGGTCCTGGCCCTGGCCACCGCCGGCCGGTTCCTGTTCATCTCCCTGCTGGGCGAGCGGGTCGTCGCCGACCTGCGCAAGGCCGTCTACCGCCACATCCTGGGCCTGGACGCCGCCTACTTCCTGAAGGTGCGCACCGGCGAGGTGCTGTCGCGCCTGACCACCGACATCACCCTGGTCGAGAGCCTGGTCGGCACCTCCGCCTCCGTGGCCCTGCGCAATCTGCTGACCATGATCGGCGCCACCATCGCCATGTTCGCCTCCTCGCCGAAGCTGGCCCTGGCGGTGATGCTGTTGGCCCCGGTGGTGATCGCGCCGCTGTTCATCTTCGGTCGCCGGGTGCGCACCCTGTCGACCAGCGCCCAGGACCGCTTCGCCGACGCCGTCGGCTACGCCGGCGAGAGCCTCGATGCGCTGGAGACCGTGCAGGCCTTCGGCCGCGAGGGAACCGCCGACCGGCGTTTCGGCGAGACCGTCGAGGTCGCGTTCAAGGCCGCCTCGCGCCGCATCCGCGCCCGCGCGTTGATGACCATCATCGTCATCGCCCTGATCTTCGGCGGCGTGGCCTTCGTGTTGTGGCGCGCCGCGCACGGGGTGCTGGACGGCTCGATGACGGCCGGGGCCTTGGTCCAGTTCGCCATCTACTCGATCATGGCCGCCGGCGCGGTCGGGGCCCTCGGCGAGGTGTGGGGCGACGTGCAGAAGGCGGCCGGCGCCATGCAGCGGATCGGCGAGCTGCTCGACGCCCGGCCCGACATCGCCGCGCCGGCGCAGCCGAAGCGCCTGCCCACGCCAGCCCGCGGCGCCATCGCCTTCGAGGGCGTCACCTTCGCCTACCCCGGGCGTCCGGACCTGCCGGCCCTGCGCGGCTTCGACCTGACCGTGGAGCCGGGCGAGACCGTGGCCCTGGTCGGCCCCTCCGGCGCCGGCAAGAGCACTGTCCTGCGCCTGCTGCTGCGCTTCTACGATCCGCAGGTCGGCCGCATCCTGATGGACGGCGTCGACCTGCGCGACGCCGACCCGGCCGAGGTCCGCGCCCGGCTGGCTCTGGTCGCCCAGGATTCGGCCCTGTTCTCCGGCTCGGCGATGGAGAACATCCGCTTCGGCCGCGAGGAGGCGAGCCTGGAAGAGGTCTATGCCGCCGCCCGCGCCGCCGAGGCCGAGGGCTTCATCAAGGCGCTGCCGGAAGGCTTCGACACGCCGGTCGGCGAGCGGGCCAAGACCCTGTCCGGCGGCCAGAAGCAGCGGCTGGCCATCGCCCGCGCCCTGGTTCGCGACGCGCCGGTGCTGCTGCTCGACGAGGCGACCAGCGCGCTGGACGCCGAGAACGAGCGGCTGGTCCAGAAGGCGCTGGAAAGCGCCATGGGCGAGCGCACCACCCTGGTCATCGCCCACCGCCTGGCCACCGTCCTGCGCGCAGACCGCATCGTGGTCATGGAAGACGGCGCCGTGGTCGAGCAGGGAACCCACGCCGCCCTGGTCAAGAAGGGCGGGCTCTACGCCCGGCTGGCCCAGCTGCAGTTCGGGGTCGAGGCGGCTTGAGGGCATTCCCCTATGCCGCTCATCCCGCCGAATGGCGGGACCCAGATGAGGGTCGGAGCGGTCAGAATCCTGACCCCCAGTTCTGCGATCTTTGATCTGGGTCCCGGCCTTCGCCGGGATGAGCGGATCAAGAGCGCAAAGCCGTCCCTAAACGATCGCCGTTTCCTTTGTGAACGATCGGCTTTATAGAGGGAATCCAATACCCCGCCCGGCCGAAAGGCCGGGCGCCGTCGTTTCTGGAGCACGACATGTCCGACCAAATCCTGATGCCGAAGGCGACCGCCGTTTGGCTCGTGGACAACACCTCGCTGACCTTCGAGCAGATCGCCGCCTTCTGCGGCCTGCACCCGCTGGAAGTCCGCGGCATCGCCGACGGCGAGGTCGCCCGTGACATCCGCGGCGCCGATCCGATCGCCAATGGCCAGCTGAACCGCGAAGAGCTGGACAAGGCCGCCGCCGACAGCAGCTACCGCATGACGGCCCAGAAGAGCCGTCACGCCGAGCTGCTGAAGCCGGTGAAGAAGGCCCCGCGCTACACCCCCGTGTCGCGCCGCCAGGACCGTCCGGACGCCATCGCCTGGTTCGTCCGCAACCACCCCGAAGTGGCCGACGCCCAGATCTCCAAGCTGCTGGGCACCACCAAGGCGACCATCGAGTCGGTGCGCGACCGCACCCACTGGAACAGCGCCAACATCAAGCCGGTCGATCCGGTGACCCTCGGCCTGACCACCCAGATCGAGCTGGACGCCGTGGTGCGCAAGGCGGCCGACAAGAAGGCCAAGGACGACCTCAAGAAGGGCATCCTGCCGAGCGACTCGCTCAAGCCGGCCGGCGAACCCGAGCCGGAAGCCGAGTACGAGGAAGAGACCGTCGAGCGCCGCGTGTCGGACTCCGACGTGTTCGCCAACTTCTCGGACGATGACGACGGCGACGAGGACTAGGCTGGAAGCAATCCCCTACGAAAAAGGGCGCTCCGGCCTGGCCGTGAGCGCCCATTTTCGTATCAGTGGACCCGCATCCGGAGATTTTCGATTTCTTCCTTGAGGCGGAGTTTCTGTCGCTTGAGTTCCTTCAGGCGGATGTCGTCCGAAGCGGGCCTGCTCATCTCGTCCTCAATAAGCCTCTCCAGGGTCTGGTGACGGTTACCGAGTTCGCGAATACGGGCATCCAGCGCCATACGATCGCCTCCTCTTCTAAGGGCGATGATCAGTGAACACCTGCTTCGACGAAGAGTCAGATCACATATCCTTGCGCTTGCGGCATAAGGCGGGAAGGGTGGCTCGCGCGGTCGCGCGCACAGGTCGGAAGGAAGCATGGCCTCTACCGGGCAGGACAGACTCATCGTCGGCATTTCCGGCGCCTCAGGCGCGGCCTACGGCCTGCGCGCGCTCGACGCCTGCCGCGAGCTGGGCGTCGAAAGCCACCTGATTCTCTCGCGGGCGGCGGCGCTCACCCTCAGCCAGGAAGCCGGCCTTTCGGTCGCCGACGTCAACGCCAGGGCCGATGTCGTGCACAAGGTCGGCGACGTCGGCGCGGCGGTGGCCTCCGGCTCGTTCCGCACCCTGGGCATGATCGTGGCGCCCTGCTCGGTGCGCACGATGAGCGAGGTCGCCACCGGCGTGACCTCGTCCCTGATGACCCGGGCCGCCGACGTGACGCTGAAGGAACGGCGGCCGCTGGTCCTGATGGTCCGTGAGACGCCGCTGCACCTGGGCCATCTGCGCACCATGGTCCGGCTGGCCGAGATGGGCGCGGTGGTCGCCCCGCCGATGCCGGCCTTCTACGCCAAGCCCCAGACGCTCGAGGAGATGGTCGACCAGTCCGTGGGCCGGGCGCTGGATCTGTTCGGCCTCGCCTGGCGGCCGGTGAAGCGCTGGGGCGAGGACATCGCGCCGATCGTGGGGAGCGGCCAGTGAGCGATCGTCTGTGGGACTGGGCCCTGGCGGTCTACGCGCGGCCCGGCGTGCCCGAGGCGACTCTGGCGCTGCAGGACGAGCACGGCTTCAACACCGCCCTTCTGCTCTGGGCCGCCTGGGCGGGCCCTGACGCGGAGGCGCTGGCCAACGGCGTGCAGACGGCGGTGGTCTGGGACGAGACCGTCCTCTGGCCGCTGCGCAACGTGCGTCGGGCGTTGAAGGCCTCCCGCAAGCCGTTCGAGGACGCGGCCCGCGAAGGGCTGCGCGAGGACGTCAAGGCGGCCGAGCTGCGGGCCGAGCGGATCCTGATGGAGGCGCTGGAATCGCTGTGCGAGAAGGCGCCGGCGGTCGACGTTCCCGCCGCCCTGCGCCGCGCGGCGATGGCCTGGAGCGGGACGGCGCCCGGTGCGGCGCTGGACCGCCTCGCGAGCCTCTTGGCGTAGCCCGCCGACCGGCGCTATGTGTCGTGTCCGACGAGGGAGCGCAGGCGTATGAACGACGACGATCCGGGGCTGATCGCGTTTCCGGATGTGGAGCTGCGAGGCAAGCTGCTTGAGCTTCGGCAGCAGCATCAGGACCTGGACGCCGCCGTCGCCGCCCTGGAGGGCCAGGCCCTGCCTAATCAGCTGCAGATCGCCCGCCTCAAGAAGCAGAAGCTGGGCCTCAAGGACCAGATCACCAAGCTGGAAAGCCAGTTGACGCCCGACATCATCGCGTGACCTGGCGCCCTCCCCATGACGGGGAGGGACGGGGGAGGGGACCATCATGAATCTCGAGACCATCTTCTCGGCGATGAGTTTGCTGGCGATGGGCGGCTGGCTGCTGCTGGTCGTGGCGCCGCTCCGTCGGGCGGCGCTGATCACGGGCGCCCGGGGCGTCGCCGCCGTGCTCAGCCTCGCCTACGCGATCCTGATCTATCGCGCCCTGGCGGGGACAGGGGCTCCCGAGGGCGGCGGCTTCGATTCACTGGCCGGCGTGATGATCCTGCTGTCGAGCCCGGCCGCCATGCTGCCGGCCTGGATCCACTACCTGGCCTTCGACCTGTGGGTCGGAACCTGGGAGGTCGAGGACGCCCCGAAGGCCGGCGTGCCGCACTGGCTGCTGCTGCCGGTCATGCTGATGACCTTCATGTACGGACCGGCCGGGCTGCTCGCCTACCTGATCATCCGCACGGTGGCGGCAAGGGTGCGCAAGCCCGCCGCAGCCTAGAGCACGATGGCATCAGACGGAATCGTCTGATGGCTGAATCGTGCTCTAGAATCAAAGGTGTAGAGCCTGATTCAGGGTTCAGATTGTTCCATCTGAACCCATCAGGCTCTAGGCGTCACCACGCATCCACCCAGCCCCGCGCCGGCTTGCGGCGCGGCGGGCAGCTGTCGAGGCCGCGGACCACCCAGCGTCTCGTCTCGGCGGGGTCGATGACGGCGTCGATCTCCAGCGCCGCGGCCATGCTGGTCGCCTTGCCGGCGGCGTAGAGGCGGCCGACCAGCTGGTCGTAGAGCGCCTTCTGTTTCTCCGGATCGGTCTCGGCGGCAAGTTCCTTGGCGTAGCCGAGCTTGACCGCGCCCTCCAGGCCCATGCCGCCGAACTCGCCGGTGGGCCAGCTGGCGATGAAGAAGGGAGAGTGGAAGCCGCCCCCGGCCATCGCCTGGGCGCCCAGGCCGTAGCCCTTGCGCAGGACGATGCAGAACAGCGGCGTGCCCAGCTTGGCCCCGGCGATGAACATGCGGCTGACGCGGCGCACGGCGCCGGCGGCCTCGCTGTCGGGCCCGACCATGAAGCCGGGCGTGTCGCACAGGCTCAGCACCGGCAGGTCGAAGGCGTCGCACAGCTGCAGGAAGCGGGCGGCCTTCTCGGCCCCGTCGCAGTCGATCGCGCCGCCGAGGTGGCGCGGGTCGTTGGCGATCAGGCCCATGGGCCGGCCTTCGATGCGCACGAAGCCGGTGATCATCCCCGGCGACCAGCCGCGGCGCAGTTCGAGGAACGACCCCGTGTCGACCAGCGCCTCGATCAGGGGGCGGATGTCGTAGACACGCAGCCGGTTCTCCGGGATCGACCGTCGCAGCAGTCGCTGATCGGCGGCGGACCAGTCGGCGACCCTGCCCTGGAAGCTCGACAGGGCCTGCTTGGCCAGGGCGGTCGCATGGGCCTCGTCGTCGGCCAGGATGTCGATGACGCCGTTGCCCCATTGCACGTCGCTGGGGCCGATGTCCTCGGGCTTGAAGACGCCAAGGCCGCCGCCCTCGATCATCGCTGGGCCGCCCATGCCCAGGTTGGAGTCCTTCGTGGCGATGATGATCTCGGAGAGGCCGGCGATGGCCGCGTTGCCCGCGAAGCAGCGGCCGGCGACGATGGCGATCTTGGGAACCTCGCCCGACAGCTCGGCGAACTTGCCGAAGGTGGTGACGTCCAGCCCGGCCACGCCCGTGCCGTCGGTGTCGCCCGGACGCCCGCCGCCGCCCTCGGCGTACCAGACCACCGGCAGCTTCTGCTCCTCGACGATGTGCAGCAGGCGGTCGGTCTTCTTGTGGTTCATGTGGCCCTGGGTGCCGGCCAGCACGGTGAAGTCGTAGCTGAGGGCCGCGACCCGGGCCTTGTCCGGCGGAAACAGGTGGCCGTTGATCGCGCCGACGCCGGCGATCAGGCCGTCGGCGGGGGTGGCCTTGATCAGGTCCTCCAGCGTCCGGCGGCGGCGCTGGGCGGCGATGGTCAGGGCGCCGTACTCGATGAAGCTGCCCGGATCGAGCAGGTCGTCGAGGTTCTCGCGCGCCGTGCGATGGCCGGTTTTCCGGCGCTTGGCGACCGCCTCGGGCCGGTTGGCGTCGAGGGTGAAGGCCGTGCGGTCGATCAGCGCCTGCAGGTCCGGCCGGACGTGGTCGGGATCGACTTCGGCCAGGGCGGCCTCGGCGTCGGCCTCGACGTCGGCGGGCTCGATGAAGAGCAGCGGCGCGCCCTTGAGCAGGGTGACCCCCTTGGCGGCGACGATCCGGACCACCCGGCCGCCCTCGGGGGCGACGACGACATGCTCCATCTTCATCGCCTCGAGCACGGCGACGGTCTGGCCGGGCCGCACCAGATCACCCTCGGCGATCTCGATCGCGCCGACCGTGGCCTGCAGCGGCGCGGCGACGGCGACCGTGCCGTCATCGGGAGCGTGCGCGATCTCGGCGGTCTTCGCCGGAGCGGCCGGCGTGGACGTCTGATCGGGCCTGTCGGGGCCGCGCGGCGTCTTCCGCTGAAGCCGTCCCGCCTTGTCCAGAAGGTCGGCCAGGTTGGCTTCGAGGAACTTCGTCGTCGCCGCGCCGGCCTTCACCGGGGCCTCGGCCAGCACCACGCGCAGCAGGTCGGCGTTGCTGTCGACGCCCTCCAGCCGGAACTCGGCCAGGGCCCGGGCCGTGCGGGCGCAGGCCTGTTCCAGCGTCGCGCCGCGCACGATCACCTTGGCCAGCAGGCTGTCGTAGGACGGGCTGGTGACGTAGCCGGCGTAGCCCGCGCCATCGACCCGCACGCCCGGCCCGCTCGGCGGCTCATAGGCGGTGATCTGTCCCCCGCCGGGCAAGGCCCCGCCGTCGGCCGTCAGGGTTTCGAGGTTGACCCGCGCCTGCACCGCGAAGCCTTGCGGCGTGGGGGTTTTCGTCAGGCCGACCTGGGCCAGAGTCTTGCCCGCCGCCAGCTCGATCTGGGTCCGGACCAGGTCGACGCCGGTCACCTCCTCGGTGATCGTGTGTTCGACCTGCAGACGGGCGTTGGCCTCGATGAAGGCGAAGCCGCCCTTGCCGTCGACCAGGAACTCGATGGTCGCCAGGGTCCGGTACTTGGCTGCCGCGCAGAGCTTCTCGGCCGCCTCGTGCAGCGCCTTGCGCAGGGCGTCGGGCAGGAGGGCGGGCGCCATTTCGACCAGCTTCTGGTTGCGGCGCTGGATCGAACAGTCGCGGTCGCCCACGGCCACCACCGCGCGGCCGTCGGCGGCGACCTGGACCTCGATGTGGCGGGCGTCCTCGACCAGCCATTCGGCATAGACGGCGCCGTCGCCGAAGGCGGCCTGGGCCTCCCGCGAGCAGGCGGCCAGCGCGAACTCGATCTCGGCCTCGGTGCGCACCACGCGCATGCCGCGCCCGCCGCCGCCGGCCACGGCCTTCAGCATCATCGGGCCGTTCTTCTTGAAGAAGGCCTTGGCGCCGGCCAGGTCGATCGGCCCCGTGCCGGCCAGCACCGGCGCCTTGGCCTTGGCGGCCAGGGCCCGGGCCCTGGCCTTGTCTCCGAAGGTTTCCAGCGCGTCCGGCGACGGGCCGATGAAGGCGATCTTCGCCGCCGCGCAGGCCCGGGCGAAGGCGGCGTTCTCCGACAGGAAGCCGTAGCCGGGGTGGATGGCGTCACACTTGGCCGCCTTGGCCGCCGCCACCACGCCATCGATGTCCAGATAGGCCTTCGGGCCGGAGCCCTTCAGCGCCGCCGCCTCGTCCGCCGCCGTGACATGCGGCGCGGCGGCGTCGTCCTCGGCGTAGATGGCGACGGAGGCGATCCCCAGGTCGGCCGCCGCCCGCGCGATACGGATGGCGATCTCGCCGCGGTTGGCGATGAGGATGCGCTTGAAGGCCACGATGGTCCGTCCCGGGTCATACAATCGTTCGAAGCGGGCACCATAGCGCCCCGCCTTGACTCTTCCATCGCGAAGGATGAGAACAAAAGCGGAACATTGGAGAACGTGATGCCGGGGTCGCGCGAGGCGCGCCTTGCGGTCTTGAAGGGCCAGGTGGCCGCTCTCGAAGCGGGGACTCGGACTCCATTCTCGATCTTGCCGTTCGGCGATCCGCGGGTGGACGACTGCCTGCCGGGCGGAGGACTGCCGCTGGGGCGGTGGCACGAGTTCGTCGCCGACGGAATGGAGACCGAGGTCGGGGCGGTGGCGGCCGGCTTCGCGGCCCTCGCCGCTCGGCCGCTGGCGGCGCGCGGGGCGGCGGTCTGGGTGATGCGCCGGGACGACCTCCACGCGCCGGGGCTGGAGGGGCTGGGCTTTCCGGCGCGGTCGCTGATCCAGGTGCGAGTGCGCGACGAGGTCCAGGCCCTGATGGCGCTGGAGGATGCGCTCGCCGCGTCGGGCGTGGCCTGTGTGTTCGGCGAGGTCGAGGACGTCGACCTGACCGCCGGCCGGCGGCTGCAGCTGGCCTGCGAGCGGCACGGGGCGACGGGCCTTCTGCTCCGACGACGGCCGTGGGGGGGGATGGCGCGCAAGGCGGCGACCGGCTCGGCGGCGGCGACGCGCTGGCGGGTGGCGGCGGCGGCCAGCGATCCGCCGGCGGGCGAGCCGGGCCTCGGCCCGCCGCGCTGGCGGGCGGAACTGGAGCGATGCCGGGGCGGCCGTCCCGGCGCGTGGATCTTCGAATGGAACGAGGAGGCCGACGATGGCCCGCATCCTCTCCGTGTGGTTGCCGGACTGGCCGGTGACGGTTTGGCGGCGACGGAATTCGTCCGTCGAAGGGCCTAGTGCGGGTCTCCCTCCCCTTTATGGGGAGGGTGGATCGGCGATGCGAAGCCGAGACGAGACGGGTGGGGCAAGCGGCGATCCGAGGTCGGCGTCGAACGCGGCCACCCACTTGCCCCCCCCTGGTCCGCTGCGCGGACCTGTCCCTCCCCACAAGGGGGAGGGAGGGCTACCCCTCGCCCTGCTCATCACCGACCGGGGCGCCCGCCGCCTCTACGCCCTAGACGACGCAGCCCGTGCGCTGGGCCTGTTCGTCGGCCAGAAGGCGACCGACGCCGCCGCCCTCGTGCCCGAGCTGGAAACGCATGACGCTGATCCGGCCGCCGACGCGGCGGCGCTGGAGGCGCTGTGCGACTGGTGCGTGCGGTTCTCGCCGGCCGTGGCGGTCGACGGGCTGGACGGACTGTTCCTCGACATCAGCGGCGTCTCGCACCTGTGGGGCGGCGAGGCGGCGATGGCCGGCGACCTGCTGGCCCGGCTGATGTCCAATGGCATCCCCGCCCGCGCGGCCGTGGCCGACACCGCCGGCGCCGCCTGGGCCGTGGCGCGATACTCTTCTCCCTTCCCCCTGGAGGGGGGAAGGACCGGGGATGGGGG
>ERZ761607.2718-NODE-2718-length-18526-cov-6.445509_pt1 | contig 18526 bp, 20 predicted proteins | sample MGYA00511164_ERZ761607 | MGnify/ENA primary metagenome ERZ761607 (study PRJEB28899, sample SAMN02445080) | bioreactor sludge metagenome | biome: EBPR sludge | place: Australia: Brisbane, Thorneside Wastewater Treatment Plant | collected 2011-06-22 ...
TACTTATCTAATCCTTTGACGAAAATGATCACTTTATTTTTTTATCGCCCCTTACAATATTCACCGGCTGCATTTATTTTCATCAAAACATATACCTGCCTACCCATGCGAATACTCCTTTTCTGTACTGCTTTTTTTGTGGCATTTACCGCCGGCGCTCAAACCATATTGGATACGCTCCAACTCAGCCATTCGCCCGCAGACACCACGACAGCCAAAACGCAATTGGCAAAAGCCGATGACTTGCTGCGACTTCGAAAATATAAGGAGGCCAAAGAACACGCTGTGGCCGCCCGACAAATCGCTGCCGCTGCCCTCGGCTCCGACAATGTGTATGTCGTGCGCGCCTTGGTGGCGGAGGCGCGCGCGCTCATTGGTTTGCGGGACTTTGATGAGGCCATGAACGTGTTGCAACATGCGGAAACCTTGTGTTCTAAGCTTCCGGAAGATACGCGCACCGATCAGGCTTATATCGCTCTCAACATCGGTCTGGTATGGGATGCCCGGCAAGAACCGGAAAGAGCCATAGAACCAAAACTCAAAGCACTCGACTGGTATCTGCAAACACTCCCCCGCAACGACCGCCGCATAGCCGTTTGTGCCAACAGCCTCGGCAACAGCTACGAATCGAACGGCAATGCAGACAAAGCGCTGGAGTACAAAACCCTGGCATTAGAGATTATAGAACTCATATCCGGCCCCAACAGCCTGGATGCTGCCGTTTTGCATAACAACCTCGGCATAGCGCATTGGGGCGCCGGCAATTTGGAACAGGCACTTTATCATCACTCCAAAGCTTTGGCCATAAGGCAAAAAGTACTGCCCGCCGGCGAATACCTCATCGGCGAATCGCACAACAATCTGGCCTTGGTGTATGAATCGCAGGGGCAATTGTCGAAAGCCAGAGACGCGTATAGTGCTGCCACGTCCATTTTTGAAGGCAAAGAAGACCAACTAGTCTTTGGTCGGCTGGCGAAAAATGTTTACAACAATCTGGGCTTTGTTTACCAAACCATGGGGCTGACCGAACAGGCCGTTTCGGTAAAACGACGGTCACTCGACCTGTCCATCCGTCTTTATAAGGAACAAAGCATAGAGACCGCCCAAGCCTGGACCAACCTCGGTTCGGCCCTTCGCGATGCGGAGGATTTTAACGCCGCGCTGAGTTGTTTTCAAAAATCCTTAGAAATCAGAGCCGCTTTGGGGCAGTCCAAACATGCTCACAATACCTTTACATTGGTCAACAAAGGCGCCGTACACATCGAATTTGGCCAGATAGATACTGCCTTGGCCAATTTCCAACAGGCTCTTGACCTCGCTTTTCTCCATCGCCCTGATGCCCCCGCAGAATGGGCCTTGTGTTACAGTTATCTGGGGCAAGGCTATGCGGCCGCAAAAAACTGGCAGGTCTCTGCCGATTATTACCACCAATGCCGCGCTATCAGGCAAAACCAATATGCCTCCTCGCATCCGGGCATCATTTTGGCGCTGTTGGGCATAGCCCGGGCGCATCATGCCCTGGCGCAGCAGGATAGTGCGCAATACTATTTCCAACTTGCTTTTGACTTGCAGAATCCTTCCGGCGATACAGGGTACATAGGCGACCCTCATAATTGGCTCAGCGCCTTAGCAGGTTTGGCAACTCTGAACAGCGAGCGCTTTATCAACAGCCAAATACCTGTTTATCTGAATGTTGTCAATGAATTGGCCGAGCAGTGCATTTCCTTTCTGGAGCGCCAACGCATACAGAATCCATATCGTCAGGATCATTTCAGATTGTCTGCCGCTGCATTTCCCGTATTTGAAGCGGCGGTGCAGGCCAACTATTTCGCACACCAGCAAAGCGGCCATACCGACGATGCCGGGCGATGCTTCAGGTACAGTGAAATCATCAAAGGGCAACAACTGTATGAGGCGTTTAAAGCTGCCCGCGCCGAAAAATTTGCAGACATACCGCCGATCCTGCTCGAAGCGGAAGACTCGCTGGCGGTGGAATTGGCGTATTTGGAGAATCAACTATTGGAAAAAAAGAACGCCGCAAGGCAGGAAACAGATTCGGTCATCCTGCTGCTACATAAACGCATTGTAACAACACAGGAGGCCTACCTCCAACACAGAGCATTGCTCCGTAAGTTGGCCCCGGAGTATTACCGGATTAAATATGAGCTATCCCCGATGGACTTAGGCCGCCTGCAAAAGTCGCTTCCTGCCGGTGATAGCGCTGCCATGCTCGAATATTTTGTGGGCGACAACATCGTGTTGGCCTTCGTGATACGCCCCGATACCGTATTCATACAACAGCTCTCCCTGCCGCTTTCCTGGGAGGAGCAGGTAGCCGATTTTCGTACCGGGTTGTTTGGCGCATTTATCCCCAACCGACCGGACTCACTCCCTCTTCATACCAACCGGCTTTTTGCCCAAAGTGCCGTCGCTTTATATGAGATGTTGGTGGCCCCCATCCAAAAGCACCTGCCCGAACGCTTAATCATCGTACCCGACGGCATCATGGGGTTCATCCCTTTTGAGGCATTGGTAACGGAGCCGATAACAGGCAGAACCGACCGATTTCAGGAACATAAATATTGGGGCCGGGATAAAGTAATTTCTTATGCTTATTCCGCCACCCTCTGGCAGGAAATGAAGACAAAACAGCACTTGCAAAATCCTGCAAAAACGATGCTCGCCATGGCTCCGTTTTTCAGAGGAGACTGGAAAGCCCTCGAAAAAATGCTGGATAAAGAACCCGCTGATGCCGATATAGCCGCTACGGCCAGTACCAAGAACGAAACGCTCGACACCCTCACTTTCTCCGGTGAGGAAGCCCTGCGCATTGCACGGCGCTACAAAGGGCTTGCTCTGTTGGACGTCATGGCCACCCGCGCGGCATTTGATACGATGGCCGCTTCGTATCGCCGCATACACCTCAGCACACACGGCTACGCCGGAGATGATTCCTGGCTCGCCTTTTACAAATCCGGCCGGCCACTTGACGCCGACAAACTCTACCTTCGCGACATCTACAACCTCCGCCTCAATGCCGACCTCGTGGTGCTCTCCGCCTGTCAGACCGGCATCGGCAAGCTGCGCCGCGGCGAGGGCATCATTTCTCTGTCCAGAGCATTTGCGTATGCCGGGGCCAAGGGCATCATCGCCACACTTTGGAGCGTGAACGATAAAAAAACCAAAGATTTTATGCTCCTGTTTTACCGCCACCTGCAAACAAAGCCCGCCGCAGAGGCATTGCGGGAAGCCCGCCGCGAGTATTTGAACGCACACAAAGGCGAGGCCGCCCACCCGTACTACTGGGCCGGGTTTATCGGCGTGGGGGATATGTAGCCGAATTTATTCAGACAACCGTTTTTGTAGTTCTAACGCTCTCTCGTGGTAAGTATGCCCCGTATCCGCTATCAGCACCGCCAACAACTCATCGAATGCTGCTTTGGTAGCCGGGTATTGAGCCGTGTAGCACACCAATTGGTTCCACTGTGCGCGCTCCGCAAACGGAGGCAATTCTGTAGCGGCCACGGCGGCAAAAGCAGCAGCGCTTTCTTTATATTTTTTGAGATGGTACAAGGTATGGGCTTTCATTTCTAAAGCACGAATTGCATAGCCGTTCCCTTCGGACACTGCATTCAATAATTGTAATGCCTGGTGGTACTGTTCTTTCTTGTATGCAATTACTGCTTCCGAAAGCGGGCCTTCATCTTCTTCCATAGGCGCCCCTTTCCTGGTATTATCCAAGTCCAAATCTTCATACAACTTGCCCGCGTAAGCCATCATGCCGCCATCAGCCGGAGGGCTTTGAGGGGCAGGGCGGATTTCGGGGTTCGGAAGAGTTGTGGATTTTTCAGGCTCGGTTGGTTCATCTATACCTGCAATGGGGCCGGGAGTTGGTTGATTTGAGTTTTCTTTTTCGGAGGGCGTTTTTTCGGTGGGAACCGATTCACTCTTATACCCCAACCAATCCATGCGCCAAGCCACTGCCGCCAAAACGACAACAGCACCCAAGAGCGCAGCTATCCAAAGCCGGCCGGGGCGCGAAGTGTTCGAGGGTGTGGGGGTGTCTTTTTCCGGAGGAGGCAGCGGCTCGTCTTCCTCCAACCACTGATGAATTTTGCCGCGCAAATCGCGCTCCAACATGGCCTCCATAGCCTCCATCTCTACTTGTTGCAATTGGAACTCCAGCGCGGCCTCCGGGTTGGTTTGTATTTCCCGCTCCACCGCAGCCCTTTCCTCTTCGGAGAGCCGGCCTTTGAGGTAGGCTTCTATTTTATCGTATAGTTCTTCGTTGTTCATGTCATTGGCATTATTCGGTGAGCAAGTCGGGGTTGTCAGGCAATTGAACGCCCAGAGCAGACAGCAATTGCGGCCTTTGCAGCAAATATGCCCGTAGTTTCATCCGGCATTTGTAGGCATCTTTTTGGGCCATTGCCGCGCTGCCCCGGCCTGTAATTTGGGCAATTTCTTCCATTTTGTAGTCCAACATGTAAAAGCCCAGCACTTCTTTACATTTTTTCCCGATCTGCTCTAAAGCCGAATAAAAAATCTGCTTCCGCTCTTCGAAAATATAGTCCAGTTCCGGCCCGACATCTCCTTTTTCATCCCGACGATCCGGCAGCTCTTCCATGATTTTTCGGCGGCGGTGTTGCCCGATCCAATGGAATTTGGCAATGGAAAAAAAATAAGTACTGAGTGAACTTTCCTCCTTGAACGCGCCCTTTCTGATGCGTCGGTCAAACAATACCACCGCATCTTGAAATACATCTTCTCCGTCATGCTCCGTACCGCCGGATTTGGCCACATAAGCAATCACTTGAGCGCGCAAACTTCGGTGTTGCCTGAAAAAAAAGGCCAGTGCGGCGTCTCGCTCCTCGGCGGTGCCCCGGATGCCGGCTATGATGGACGCGTCGTCTCGATTCATTGGCTTAGTGACATTGTTGGATAAAAGGTGACCAGTAGATGCAAAAATAATTGAATTAAGCAGTTTGTATCCCACTCATTTAAAAATATCGGTAAAATAATCTGCTTTAAAGTGCCATTCAAAACCCCACCCGAAAACCCTGCTCCACCGCCAGCGCCCGGCCTGCGATGCCACTTGGCGGAACTGCATCGTAGAAATAATACAGCCGCGTGGTGGCCCGCAGTTTTTTGGTGATGTTGAGTTCGAGGCTGGTTTCGTGGCTCAGGCGGTAGTCGGCTATGCGGTTGAGGCGGGGTTGGTAGTAAGTGGTCGTAATCAATTCGCCGGGCAACGTGGGACTCAGATCAAAGGTGGCCGAGAGGTATGCACTGAGGCGGTGCTGCCGGCTGATGACGGGCAAATTGGCCGTAGTTGCTTCATATTCAAACATGTATAGATTGCCCCAGTACAGGGCGCTTTTTTCTGTGGAGAACAACTTGAGGCGCGGCCCTGTACCGGCCAGCCAACGGGAGCCGATGCCCAGCACCCGGTTGTACTGCGCCTGTGTGAAGGCTTCCCAGCGCAACAGGCCGCTCATTTTTCGATTGTAGCGCAGATGCAGAAACGCCGAATTGCTGAACGCGGCGCCGTCGGCTTTCGACAGGTCTAAGTTGGCCAGCACGAGCCAGATGTCGCGCAGGCTTTTCGATTTGGATTGCAGCGCCAGCGCATTGCGCGTCACGAAGAGTTGTTTGCCGTTGTTTTCGGTGAACGACAAGCCCAGCGAGAGGCTGCCGGCCCTGCGAACCGAGTCGGTGTGCATACGGCGATTTTCGATGTTGACCACCTGCGCGCGAAGGGCGGCGGAGCAAGATAAAAACATGATAAGCAATAGGAAAAGTCGCATCATCATCGGAGGAGATTGCCCAGCATACGCCGAAATTCCCGGTCGTCCATAAAGCCCTGCGGATGCCGCTGATCGAAGCTGGTAGGAATGGCGGCGCGCGCATGACGGATGATGCCTTGTTTGTCAACAAAAATATTGAGCGGGTACTCGTTGCCGAAAAAATTGATGTACGCCTGCGCATCGGGGAGGATGGTAAAATCGAAGGGGCGTTTTTTCAAAAAAGCCTGCACGGTGGCCGTATCGTCGGGGGTGATGGCGAGGAATACCACGTCTTCGCCGGCAAAATCCTTGCGCAAAGCATTCAGATGCGGCATTTCGGCCACACAGGGCGGGCAGCGGGTAAACCAGAAATTGACCAAGGCGGCCTTGCCTTTGAGGTCGCTCCAACGCAGCAGTTGGCCGTCAAGGTTGCGCAGTTCAAAGTCGGGAAACTCCTGCCCCACAAGTTTGGGATAGTCTTCGGGCGTTTCCACCACAGAGGCAGGCGCTTGCCGGCAGGCGGAGAGACTGAGCAAAAGCAGACAGCAGGCGAGGCCGAGTAGATAAGTATCAGTTTTTAGAAATTTCATCAGGTTCAATAGTTGAATAGGTACCTGTTACTCTGCTGCCCGTACCTCCTGCTCCGACAGCCCTGTTTCAAGCGCCGCATCTTTGACGGACATACCCGTGCGCAGCAGCAGGCGGGCTAATTTGATACGGGCTTCACGAGCTTGCTCAAGCGCCTGTTCTTTCTGCCGGCGCTCTTCTTCTTTCTGTCGCCGTTCTTCTTCTTTCTGCCTGCGTTCCTCTTCGGCCCTTCGCTTGTAGTGCGCCTTGTCTGCCTCCTGCTGAGCAAAGATGGCCTCCACTTCTTCTTCTGCACGCAGCTTGGCGCGTATTTCTTCCTCCTGAAGTGGCCGCTGTAGGTACTCCGCTATGTCTTCAAAGCCTTCCGGCACCTCTTGCAAATCAAGGATGTATTTTTCTTCCATGACCCAGGCTTGATTGAACAGTGTGAGAAATTGCTCGATGCGGCTGCGGCGCTCTTTCGGCAGGCGGCGCACCTGCAAGATACAGGTAGTATGCGTGAGCAAGTCAATAAAATCGCTCTGGAGGTCTAACTCCTGCTGGCTTGACATATCCATGATCTTGCGGTTCACCTTGATGGCGACGTGCGGAATGTCTTCCACATTGTATCCCAGTATGTAGATGGAGATGATGGGCAGGGCGCTGTCGTGTTCTACCTGTGTTTCAGGGTTTTTGGTCCTTATTTTTTGCGTGTAGGCCAAGCCGAGATAACTGCGAAAACGCAGCACATTGGTGGGCAGCTTGGATTTTTGCAGTTCGATGAGTACGGTTTCCTTTCTACCGTTTTCATCCTCTATGACAGCCTTGAAATCCAAACGATACAGGGTGAATCGCCGGTCTTCGTCTTCTACGACGACTTCCTGCTGCGACAGTTCCAATTCCAGCACTTCCTTTTCCAGAATGACGGACAGCACCTTGCGCGCCAGTTTGTCGTTGGACATCAGGTACTTAAAGGCGTGGTCGTATAGCGGATTGGCGATTTTCATCAGGCAAAGTTACGGTATTGTAGGCGAAAAACAACGCGGCGGGAGGCAAAGTTGTAGGTTGCACCGCAGAGCTAACAGGTCTGCAATGCAATAGCCGGATAGACCTGTTAGCTCTATGCCGGCTGCTTCCCGTATCGTGTTTTCTGGAGAAAACGAAATAGTGGTAGCGGGGACATCTTAAAGCGTCCCGTGCTACCAGCGATTTCTTTTTTTTAATTTATTGAGATGGAATAGAAGGCTGTGTGCAGGCGGGTTAAACTCCATGAGTGACTTTTTCGTCATTGTAGCCTGTTATGGTCTTTAAGTATATCCAAATGGCTTCAATCTCAAAAACACATATTCCCGAATTATCTGTTCCAATTATTCTTTTGGAGTCATTTTCGAGTAGAGATATATCTATACTTAGGTTTCTATAGTTTTTATTATTCAACCCAAGATACTTGATCTCTACCCCTATACAGTTTAAATCAATTTGGATGGTATTGACATTCCCTGTTTTCCATTTAGAAGGCATATCGTCAGGTAAATCCTCTATGTCAAATACCAAAATCAAAGCCAAGTCTTCTCCTGTAGAAATACATATATCTCTGAGGAGTACTTGGTTTATACTTGGTATCTTATTTCTATAAATAGCTTTTATTGCTTCGCTATTTTCAATGTTTGCCAACCACATATTTAATCATTTTTTTGAGTGTATAGATATTGCCCGCATCCAATGCTCCATTAAGAGGGCTCAGTATCAGTATTCATTTGACCTCGTAGCAATCCATTCTTTGGTAGTTAGGTGTATTGACCAGTCAGCCCAATTTTACCTCCCTCTGACAAAGCACTTCCTATCCAAATAGAAGTCTTATGGCTCTCACAAACATCTGTTTCCAAAAAATCCCCCGCGCACATTTCCTCAAAAATCCGCGCCAAAGATACCCCAAAATACCTACCTTTACCCGCTCAAGCAACCAAAATACATGGCTCAATTCAGAACCAACCACTCCCAATCCGGCTCCGCTACGGGCACGGTCGTTCGGGTAGGACTTTTCGCCGCCATCCTCAGCGCGATGTTTTATGTGTTCAGCCTGTTTTCAGGAAAAAGCACAACAGACGCCCCCGATGCTCCCGTCGCCGATAACCGCCCAACGAGCGAACTGCCGGACTTCCTGCCGCGCTCCTCTACCCGGCAAATCATTGACCACCAATACTTTTGGCTGTCTTATGACGAAGAACACGAGCAGGCCGAATGGACGGCGCACATCCTCAGCAAAGAGAATCTGGAAAAACCCTGGGTGGACAGACAAGACGATTTCCGGCCCGACGACAAGATAAAAACCGGCTCGGCCACGCCCAACGACTACCGCAATTCCGGCTACGACCGGGGCCACTTGGTACCCGCCGCAGACATGGCCCACGACGCCGAAGCCATGCGCGCCACCTTCGTGATGAGCAACATGAGTCCGCAGGCCCGCAATTTCAACAACGGCGTCTGGCGCGAACTCGAAGAACTGACCCGCAACTGGGCCAAACGCAACGGCAAGCTCTACGTCATTACCGGGCCGGTGCTGTCCATGCCCGTCAAAGGTACCATCGGCGAAAACGAGGTGTCCATTCCGGCGGCGTTTTTCAAAGTGCTGCTCGATGCCGACAGCTCCAATCCCAAAGCCATTGCGTTTTTGGTGCCCAACGAAATCAGTTTTGATCCGCTCACGAAATACGTCGTGTCGGTAGACGAGGTGGAGAAGCGCACCGGGCTGGATTTTTTTCCCGATTTGCTGGACGAGGACACCGAAAAACAATTGGAAAGCCGTTTTAACGTAGATTTGTGGGAATTTAGCAAACAGAAATTCCAGCAGCGCGTCAACGCCTGGAACAAACAACAATAAACTATGTCGAAGAAAGAGAAATTCACTGAAATCATTACCTCCGGCTACACTTTCAAAGGAGACTCCATCGTCCTCGGCGCTGCCATGCTCGACGGCGAAACCATCAACGGACTGCAAGTAAAAGTGCCGCTGCGCACCCTCAACCGCCACGGACTCATTGCCGGCGCTACGGGTTCGGGCAAAACCAAAACGCTCCAGATCATCGCCGAGCAACTCTCCTCCAAAGGCGTGCCCGTGCTGCTCATGGACATCAAAGGCGACCTCAGCGGCATTGCGGCCCCCGGCGCCGCCAACCCGAAAATCGAAGAGCGCCACCTCAAAATCGGCGAGCCGTTTGTACCCGGCACCAGCCCGGTGGAATTCCTCAGCCTCTCGGAAGAAAAAGGCGCCCGCCTCCGCGCTACCGTCACCGAATTCGGGCCGGTTTTGTTTTCCAAAATCCTCGACCTCAACGACACACAAGGCGGCGTGGTGGCAGTAGTATTCAAATACTGCGACGACAACAAACTGCCTTTGGTGAACCTGGCCGATTTCAAAAAAGTGCTCCAGTACATCACCGGGCCGGGCAAAGAGGAAATTGAGGGCGACTACGGGCAAGTATCGTCGGCGACGGTGGGCATCATCATGCGCAAAATCATCGAGTTGGAACATCAGGGCGCAGAGGCGTTCTTCGGCGAGCGCTCCTTCGATCCGGGCGATCTGTGCCGGTTCGATGAAAACGGAAAGGGCATCGTGTCGGTCATTCGTCTCACCGATATTCAGGACCGGCCCAAGTTGTTTTCTACTTTTATGTTGCAATTGCTGGCCGAGATTTATTCCACCTTCCCGGAAGAAGGCGACCTCGATCAGCCCAAACTCTGCATCGTCATCGAAGAGGCGCACTTGGTTTTTGCGGAGGCGTCGAAAGCTCTGCTCAACCAGATCGAAGCCATCGTCCGCCTCATCCGTTCCAAAGGTGTGGGCGTGTTTTTTGTCACTCAAAGCCCGGCCGACATACCGGAAAACGTACTGGCGCAGTTGGGCCTCAAGGTGCAGCACTCGCTCCGGGCCTTCACGGCCAAAGACCGCAAGTCCATCAAACTCGCCGCCGAAAACTACCCGCTGACCGACTACTACGACGTGGCGCAACTCATCACCGAGCTGGGTATCGGGGAAGCGTTCATTACTGCACTCAACGAAAAAGGCATTCCCACGCCGTTGGCGCATGTGTTGCTACGCGCGCCGCAAAGCCGCATGGATGTGCTGACCGACAGCGAGATAGACAGCATCATCCGCCGATCGCAGATAGCCCGGAAGTATAACGAGGTGATTGATTCGCACAGCGCTCAGGAAATTCTGACTCAAAAAATGGATCAGATCGCCCGCGAGCAGGAGGAGGAGGAATACCGGAAGCAACGCGAAAAAGAGATGGCCGAATTGGAGCGCAGCCGCGCAAAAACTACTTCGCGCACTACATCCAGCCGCACCACTACCTCGCGCCCGCGCGCCCAGCAAAGCACTTTTGAAAAAATCGTCAACAGTCCCACCACCCGTCAGATCGGGCGCACCATCGCCGGCGAACTGACGCGCGGGCTGCTGGGTGTACTGGGCATTAAGACCGGCCGGAGGAGATAGTATAAATGAGACCTTGCAGGTTTTCCAAACCCCTGCAAGGTCTCCTAACTGAATCCCCACACTTTTTTCTTAATCTAATTCAATGTTTTCAAGTCCGGTTTGACCCCAACTTTGTGCCATCACCAAAAAGCTTAGGTATGGACAGAAAATCATTTATCAAAAAAAGCCTGCTCGGCACGGGCGCCATCGCAATAGGCGCCGCAGGCATCGGCAAAACCGCTGAAAATCAGCCTGGAACCATTGGATTTAATCACATTCAACCATCACCCACCAAGATCATGGGAAACACTGTTTTGCACAAAGCCGACACGCGCGGTCTGGCCGATCATGGCTGGCTACGGTCGCACCACACCTTCAGTTTTGCACACTACCACCACCCCGAACGCATGAGATTCGGCGCACTCCGGGTGCTCAATGACGACACGGTGGCGGCCGGCATGGGATTCGGCACGCACCCGCACGACAACATGGAGATCATCAGCATACCGCTGGAGGGCGACCTGGAGCACAAAGACAGCATGGGCAATGTGACCGTCATTCGCCACGGCGACATACAGGTGATGAGCGCCGGCACGGGCGTACGCCACAGCGAGTTTAATAAAAATAAGGACAGCCAAGTCAAATTCCTGCAAATCTGGGTGTTCCCCAAACAGCGCAACGTGACGCCCCGCTACGATCAGATCAGCCTTGATCCGGCCGACCGCGTCAATCAATTGCAGCAAATCCTCTCGCCTTCGCCTGATGATGCCGGGGTTTGGATTCATCAGGATGCCTGGTTTCATCTGGGCCGGTTTGATGAGGGCAAAGGCGTCGGGTACCGCGTCCACAAAGCCGGCAATGGCGTGTATGCGTTTGTGCTTTCGGGGAGCTTTCAGGTGAACGGTATTGCGCTGGACGCCCGCGACGGACTCGGCATTTGGGATACCGACAAGTTTGATCTGGCAGCAGTATCGCCCGGTTCGGAAATACTACTGATGGAGGTGCCGATGGCGGTGTAGAGTCTGTTTTGTTTTAGCTTTTTCATACGCGGGTAGAACAGATACGCGCGTTTTTGGGTGATTGTACTATCTTTGTTTAAAACATTCATCACCATGCAAAATCGCCGTACTTTCCTTTCTCGTTTTGCCGGCCTCGCTGTGGCTGCGCCTTTTATGGAAACGCCGCAAGGCCGTGCCCTGCTTCGCTTGGTGGACGAAAGTCGCCTGCGCCCTGCCGACGAACTCGTGACCGACGAGCGTTTTTGGTACCAGATCAAACAGGCTTACACCGTGTCGCCGAGCATTATGAACCTGAACAACGGCGGCGTGTGCCCGCAACCCCGGGTGGTGCAGGAGGCGGTGGAGCGCTACAACCGGCTGAGCAACGAGGCGCCCTCGTACTATATGTGGCAGATACTGGACCAGGGCCGAGAGCCGCTGCGCGCTCAGTTGGCCGAGTTGGCGGGCTGCTCTAAAGACGAGCTGGCCATCAACCGCAATGCTTCAGAGGCGCTGGAAACCATCATTTTCGGGCTGCGCCTACAGGCCGGAGACGAGGTGGTGCTGACGAAACAGGACTATCCGAACATGATACAGGCCTGGAAACAGCGGGAAAAACGAGACGGGATTGTGCTGAAATGGATTTCATTCGATTTCCCGATAGAGGATGCCGCGCTCATCACGCGCCGCTTTGCGGATGCCTTCACGCCGCGCACCAAGGTGGTGCATATCACGCACGTTATCAACTGGATGGGGCAGGTGTTGCCGGCCCGCGATATAGCCCGCGAGGCTCGCAAACGCGGCATAGAGGTGCTGGTGGATGCGGCCCACAGTTTTGCGCATATTGACTACAAAATCCCCGATCTGGACTGCGACTACTGGGGCACGAGCCTGCACAAATGGCTGTGCGCGCCGTTCGGCAGCGGGCTGCTGTATGTGCGCAAGGAGAAAATCCGCAACCTGTATCCGCTCTTCGGCGCGCCCGATCCTGAGAGTGAAGACATCCGCAAATTCGAGAGTTTGGGCACCCGCTCTTTTGCCATCGAGCAGGCCATCGGGCAGGCGGTGCATTTTCATCGCATGATCGGCGCCGAACTGAAGCAAAAGCGCTTGCAATACCTGAAAAACTACTGGGCGGAACGGGTGCAAAAATTGCCGGGGGTGCAGGTGAAGACTTCGCTGCGGCCTGAGTTTGCCTGTGCGCTGGCGCTGGTAGCAGTGGAGGGCAAGACGCCGGCGGAGGTGCAGGGTTTTCTGTTCCGGGAGTTCAAAATACATACGGTGGCCATCGAGTGGGAGAACATCAAGGGGGTGCGCATCACGCCGAATGTTTATACCACAACGGATGATCTGGATGTGCTGGTGCGGGCGTTTCGGGAGATGGTGGGGTAGGTGGTGGGCGGTGGCCGCGCCTGTGGCGCGGGGTGCTAAGCGTAGAGTGGGCGATGGGGGGACAGTAGGCGGTACTCAATGGGCGGTGGGGGGATGATGGAGCTTGAATTTTTTGCCCTCAACAAAATCTACGGGCAGGGCCGGGCTTTTAATTCCAAAAGAGCCTGTTCCGTTATTGGCATAATACAACGCTTGTTCGTCACTCGAATATCTGCCGGCACAAAGCAGCCTGAATACGGTATGCTGATTGAAGGTGCTTTCTACTGAAATGTCTATCCACACAGGAACTTTATTGTTTCTGAAAAGCACCTCGACCGCTTCTGCTGCATCTATAAATTCAAGGCTTTTGTCATCATCATCTGGAAAGAAATCAAAAAGAGTGGAGCTTCGATCATCAAAAGACTGACTGAGGCTTACCGAATATTTGAAATTGGCAGGTAGTTCATCCGTCACAAAATCTTTCGCAAAATCGTACGCAAGTTGCGAGGCGGTAATTAACAGTTCGAAGAAGGCTTCATTAGTCATCGGTTGAGTTTTTGAATGTTTGTATCTGCTACGCCGACGCTTCTACTGCGGCTCCAGAATGTAAGTCTTGTCCTGAAAGTTAGTTAATTGACGCATTTTGACATTCGCAAGCAATAGCGCAGTTCCAAGAAATACAACAAAAACTGTGGCATAGAATATTTTAAATTTTAAAAATGAGGTTTTGGAAATCGCATATATAATCCATATAAGGAACGCAACAAGAGCAAAGTTAATCAACCCTGTAGCCAATGGATTCACCCCAGATACAATGACAATTCGAGCATAAACCAGGACTGATACAAAGATAGTCCAAACGATGATTTTGAAATTGTACATACCAGTATTACTGTTGGATAGAGACAATATTTTTCAACTTAAACAACTCATTATCAATCTTCAAAATGTAGTCTCGCCCGAATGGCCCGTTTTCAAGTTCGTCATAGAGCCAGCGGGGCAGGTCGTTTTCCATGTTTTTGTCAACAGCAGCCAGCGCCAGCGCGAGGGAGGCAACTGTATCCACATCTCCACCCAGATCAACACTTTTTTTGAGTATTTCTGAAAAAGAATGCGCCTCCGACAGCACCGTAAAAACAGCCCGAACCGTCTGTACCGCATCAATGCCCACTTCGCCTTGCCAGCCTAATGCCCATCTTACTTGTTGCAGGTCGTACAAATATTCGGTCAACTTTTCGCGATCTCCCTTTGGCATAGCCTTGTCTGGGGTCTCGTTTGAATACCTCCACAAATTTATCGGCAATGGCCACCGGCGTCCACGCTGTTTTTTCAATCAACAGTTCGGCAATGGCCAGCGCCATTTGCGTATCGTCTGTGTATTTTTTATAAATGGATTCAAACAACGGATGTTGTTGGTAATGAGTCAGTTGGTTTTTATTTTTTATAAATTCCATGTCTGCAAACTCAAAGCCTGCTCCATAAGCATCACCGATGGCGCCCTCTATGATCATACTGTTCAGGTTTTATTCATTAGATCATAAATACACCATTCCGCCCCAAGAGGTTTACACAAAACCCGCCTCCCGATTCTCCAAAAACCCTACCTTGCGCAAAAAATAGTCATGTCAGGTTTGGATGTCGTTTGGCTCAATAAATTCATCAGCGAAAGCGGGCTTTGTTCGCGTCGGGAGGCCGACAAGTACATCGAGCAGGGCTTGGTTTTTGTCAATGGCCAAAAAGCGCAAAAAGGCGATCAGGTGTGGCCCGGCGACCGGGTGCGCGTGAACGGCCATGAATTGGAGCCGCGCCAACAGGAAGACATTGTTTTTATTGCCCTCAACAAGCCGCCCGGCATCGTCTCCACTTCCGAAAGGGTGCCCGACAACATCGTGCAGTACGTCCATCACACTACGCGGCTCTTTCCCATCGGCCGCTTGGACAAGGACTCGCAAGGGCTTATTTTTTTGACCAACAACGGAGACATGGTCAATAAAATACTGCGCGCCGGCAACAAACATGAGAAAGAGTACGTCGTCACCGTGAACAGACCCCTCACCGAAGAAGCCCTCAAAGGCATGTCCAAAGGCGTGCCCATGTTGGGAACCTACACGAAAAAGTGCAAGATCGTGCAGGAGGGCGTGAAGGTCTTTCGCATCACCCTCATACAGGGACTCAATCGCCAGATTCGTCGAATGTGCGAACACTACGACTATGAGGTGGTCAAGCTGGAGCGCGTTCGCATTATGAACATCACACTCAAAGGGCTGCCTCTGGGCGAGTGGCGCGATCTCACCGAGGAAGAAATGGCTCATCTGCACGAACTGACCAAAGACTCTTCCTCGGCCCCGCCGACGCCCGCCAAACCCAAACGGAGCAGCGCGGGTAAAAAGCCTTTTGTCTCAAAATCAGGCACTTCGGGGGCTTATAAAGGAACTGCCGACCGCAACAAAAAAGGGAAAAGTGCCGAAGCCTCGCCTTTCGGCAAACCGGGCAAACCAGCATCCGGGAAACGCAGCGGCGGTGGCCCGAAACCTAAATCCGGCAAGGGCGCTCCAGGCGGGTACGCAGGCCGTACCGGAACCGGCAGCCGAAGCACCAAGCCTAAGTCAAGGGGGAGGTAGTACGCAGTAAAATACCATTCACCTCAACTTCCCTTGGCTCCTCAGCGCCGCCAAAAGCGCCGCGTCTTTTCGTTTGTCTTCCAGCGAAGGGTTGATGCCTGAGGGGTAGCCCAGTTCCAGTTTGGCGCGACGAGGGCCATAAGTCAGATTTTCCATCGTAATGGACTCGAAACAAGTGGAGCTCATGATGTTCTGCATCACCACTCCGATGAAGAGCACTTCGCCGTCCAGCGTCAGGGCGAAAGGAGTTCGCGGCGAAAGGTTTCGGATGTTTTGGGCCGAGGGTTCCCTAAATTCAAAAAGGGCTTGGGAATCGTTGTAAGAAACGATGTCGTCGTTAGTCACAAGAGCTGAAGACTCCAATACCACCGAGCCGGGACGGACGGCGCAAATGCCCGGCCCCTCCCATTCAAAACTCTGTAAACCAAATATTTCCACGCGAGTATGGGTACTGGAATCATCTTTACAGCAATGTGAAAACAAGGCCGATGCTGCCATAAGCAGCAAAATACAAGTGCGAAGTTTCATTGATCATTCGTTTTTGATGGTGTGAAATGGTTTTCATTTTTTTGCCCTCTTCCAACCGGGAAGTAATACCCCAGACGCACCCGAAATACGCCGTGAATGCTGTCCGACCAGCCTTCTTTGCGAGGGTCTGCCGGTCATTTGGAGAGGTTTCATGGCGATAATATTGATACGATTTCAGAACGTTTGAAGCGGGGGGCAGGCTGCCTGAAGTTTTATACTTGCGCATCAGGGACGGCACTTGGATGCCCCTTTTTTTGTCGTACCCAACACATACGCCCACTTGCCCTCTGGAGTACTCCCAAAACACAGCTATTTTTGTTAAAAAACAACCTGTTATGCTCAAAAACCTCCTCCTCCTCCTGCTCGCCGCTACCGGCGCCCGCCTTATGGCTCAAACCTGGCCGAACTGCGATCTCCCGCCCGCGAGCTATCTCCTCAACGGCAATAATGTGACCGCACTCATCCAAAACAACGGTATGTTGTTCAACAGCACCGACACCGCCGCGGGCTTTCGGGTGTATCTGCCCTCCGCCGATGCCGAAACGCACACGCTTCGCCGGGCATCCATTTGGATCGGAGGACTTGATCCGGTCGGCAACATGTTTCTGGCAACCGGCGGCGATCATGGCGATAGTTCCGTGATGCGCTTCAAACCCGGAAAAATCAACGTTGCTACCCAGACGCCTTATCCCGGATCCTGTGAAAACTTCAATAATATATGGCGGGTAGAACGGGACGCCATTCAACGGCACATTTTCGACTTCCTCGACAACGGCGTCATAGATCATCCGGAGCCATCGCTCATGGCCTGGCCGGGCAGAGGCAATCCGCACTTTGAGGCATACAACGGCTTCCCTTTCCCAAGCGATACCCCTCCGGCGATGATGGCTCCTTTTTGGGATGCAGATGGAGACAGGATGTACAATCCGCTGCGGGGTGACTACCCAGGGCCGACGCATCAAAATAGGATGAAGAAATCCTGAAAGAAAGTATCTTTCTGACCAAAAGGAAAGATGGCAGGCAATGAGAATCGTTTAAAAGGGTTGGTATCAGCCCTTCGAGGGGTAAAAGACCCAAGAATAGAGAGGAGTAAGCTGTATCCATTGAACGAGGTTCTGTTTTTATGCGTCAGCGCCGTGATAAGTGGATATGAGAGCTGGGATGAGATTGTTGATTTTGGAGAAGAAAAGTTATCATGGTTGATGGGCTTTTTGCCCTTTGAAAACGGGATACCTTCGCATGACACATTAAATAGGGTGGTATCCTTGATAGATTACCGTGCATTTGAGAAGAGTTTCATTGATTGGGCGACGATGGGCATAAGTCTTCCCAATGGAGTTCAAATATGCATAGACGGTAAAAAATTACGTCGGAGTGCGACGAAATTAGAGCAGCAGACACCCCACTCACAAGGGGGTAAATCGGCGGTACATTTGGTACACGCATGGTGTAACGAATTAGAACTCTGTCTGGGTCAATATAAGACGAAGAGCAAATCCAATGAGATAACAGCAATTCCTGCCTTATTGGATTTATTAGAAATAGGCGGCAGTGTAATCACAATAGATGCGATGGGGTGCCAAAAAAAGATAGCAGAAAAGATAGTCGAAAAAAAAGGGGAATATATTTTCGGATTAAAAGGAAACCAAGAGAATTTAAGTGCGAGTGTAACAGAAGTATTTAAGGATGAAAAACACAGCTCACAAGCGCAGCAAGAGATCAGTCATTCTAAGGGACATGGGCGCAAGGAAGAGCGGATTTGCAGGGTTTTAAGTGCGGATATTCTCCCTGAATCTGCTCAAATATCTGAATGGAAAAACCTGGAATCAATCATTGAAATTTGCTCAAAGCGTGAAATCATGAGTACTGGAAAAATTGAAATAGAGAAGAGATATTACATTAGTAGCCTTCGGGAAAGCGCCCCTAATTTTAACGCATTAATTCGTTCTCATTGGGGTATTGAAAATAAACTTCATTGGACGATGGATGTTCTTTTTGGCGAAGATCAAAGTCGTAAGCGAATAAAAAATGCAGCGGAAAACTTTTCTACCATTCGTAAAATAGTTTTAAATCTGATCAAGGCCAGCCCTGAAAAAATATCGGTTAATCGAAAACGAAAAAAGTGCGCCCTGTCCGATCAGTACCGAGAGTCAGTCATGCGAATTTGATGCGTCGGCCCTG